>Ga0153916_10000972_pt1 | contig 20069 bp, 12 predicted proteins | sample Opewatmetagenome_FD_109642 | JGI IMG/M metagenome (GOLD analysis project Ga0153916, IMG submission 109642) | Freshwater wetland microbial communities from Ohio, USA - Open water 3 Core 3 Depth 4 metaG | ecosystem: Environmental > Aquatic > Freshwater > Wetlands | place: USA: Ohio, Lake Erie... | reverse complement strand
TCTTGCAGCTACAATGCCATCTCCGCCATTCCCGCCAAGACCACACAGGATAACAACAGATTTTCCACCCACACTCTCATTGTCAATGATGACGCGAGCAACCTCTCTGCCGGCAATTTGCATGAGAACACTGTGTGAAACACCGAGATACTTTGCATTCATCTCAAGAGCGCGCATCTCATCCGTTGTTATGGAATTCCCGTCCATCTGTAATCACACTCACTGGACTCCAGCCAATGCATAATCCGACTCACTATATCAATCATTTCTTAAAGAGCAAGATTCTCTCCGAGTACACTCTGAATGGTTTCGCCGGACTCGCATCAGCTTTGTCGTACTGCAATTCCTGTGAAACAACCATCCATTGCATCCCCAGCGTGATTGAACCGTAGCGCGTTCGGCAATCTCACTCGGCCGCCTTTTTCGTAAGATAGGCATGAATGCCTCTTGCGGCACATTTGCCCTGGCCCATCGCGTTGATGACTGTGGCAGCTCCTGTCACAATATCACCACCAGCAAAGACACCACGGAGCGAAGTCATACCTGTCTCTTCATTGATGATGATAGTGCCCCATTTAGAGACCTCGAGTCCTTGTGTTGAGTTGGGAATGATCGGATTGGGCGAATTGCCAATCGCAACAATGACAGTATCAAGATCCATAACGAACTCGGAATTCTTGATGGCCACAGGTCGCTTTCTACCGGATTCATCCGGCTCTCCGAGCTCCATGCGGATACATTGCATCCCGATGACGTTCCCAGACTCATCACCGAGGACTTCAGTGGGATTCACGAGGAATTGAAAACGAATGCCCTCCTCCTCTGCGTGATGTACCTCCTCTGCTCTGGCGGGCAGTTCTTCGCGTGATCTTCTGTAGACAACTGTCACTTCACTAGCACCCAGCCTCAGAGAAGTCCTTGCTGAATCCATTGCTACATTTCCTCCACCAATGACTGCAACCCTCTTCCCTATCTTCACGGGCGTATCATACTCAGGGAACTTGTATGCTTTCATGAGATTAACGCGGGTAAGGAATTCGTTCGCTGAGAAGACTGTGGTCAAGTTCATCCCTTTGATCGGCATAAAGCTGGGCGCTCCTGCGCCGCTTCCGATGAAGACTGCTTCATAGCCATCCTCTGTCATTAGCTCGTTGACAGTTCTTATTTTGCCGATCACGTGATTATACTTGATTTCAACCCCGAGTCTCTCAAGAAAATCAACCTCGGCTGTGACGATTTCTTTTGGCAATCTGAATTCAGGAATCCCATAGATGAGGACTCCACCAGGCTTGTGGAAAGCCTCAAAGATTGTGACATCATAACCTAATTTTATGAGATCGCCAGCACAGGTCAGCCCTGCTGGTCCTGAGCCGATGACTGCAACCCTCTTTCCGAGCTTTGATGGCAACTTGGGGAGGTCCTCACCCCTAGCACGAGCATAGTCAGCAACAAACCTCTCTAAGCGCCCAATTGCAATAGGTTCGTTTCGGACACCGTAGATACAGGTAGCCTCACATTGCGTCTCTTGGGGACAGACACGACCACAGATTGCTGGAAGACTGTTTGTCTCCTTGATCCTAGCCGCTGCCTCTATGAACTTCTTCTCACGAACCAGATTGATGAAGTCTCGAATGGGAACTTCAACTGGGCAACCACTCATACACTTAGGATTTCTACACTGCATGCACTTCTCAGCCTCTGCTAGTGCTTGCTCCATCGTGTAACCAAGAGCGACCTCGTCAAAATTCCGCCTCCGCTTCGCTGGAGACTGCTCAGGCATCATGACTTTCTTGGTCGGTGGTTTTCGCTCTCTCATTGCACCTTTTGGCTCGTTCTTGTCGCTCACTAAGTTTCGCCTCCTTGCTGATTTATCCATCTCTTGTCAGCCTCGGCTTCGTATGTGCGGTAGGCATTGAGTCGACCCATGAGTTCCTGAAAGTCCACCTGGTGCCCGTCAAACTCGGGGCCGTCGACGCATGCGAACTTCATCTGCCCACCCACGCTCACGCGACATGCGCCGCACATCCCGGTACCGTCGACCATAATACTGTTCAGACTCACGAGAGTAGGTATCTGCTTGGCCTCGGTCGTCTTGCTCACGAACTTCATCATCGGGACAGGCCCAACAGCAAACACAAGGTCGATCTTTCGATCATTCTGAATGAGGTCTCCAAGAACATTCGTAACAAATCCGTGCACTCCACAGGAGCCATCATCTGTGGTCACGTAGAACTCATCGCTTATTTCGCGCATCTGTTTCCTATAGAGAAGCAGTTCCATGGTCCGCGCACCATTAATCGTAATCAGGTAGTTGCCAGCTTCTTTGAATGCTCGGGCAACTGGATATACAATGGCGCTTCCACATCCGCCTCCGATTGCCACAACAGTGCCATAGTTCTTGTCAGTGGGCGAGGGCTTCCCTAGGGGCCCGACAAGGTCCTGAACATACTCTCCTCTCTTGAAACTTCCAAGAAGCTTTGTGCTCTTGCCTACTTCCTGGAATACAATCGTGATTAAACCTCTCTCACGATTGAAGTCTGCGATCGTCAGCGGAATGCGTTCACCCGTCTCGTTCGCCCGAACAATCACAAACTGGCCCGGCTTACACACCTTGGCAATCTCAGGAGCGCGAACAACTAGCATCTTTGTGACGGAATTAAGAACCTTCTTGGATACGATCTTGTACATGGTCGGATAGCCTCGAGGAGCCCCTGCAACAATGGAGAAGGCGAGTAGTCAGCGCTCCTGAGTGTATGATAAAAGTTTGGGTAGTACGATTCGATGAAACTACTCGTGATACACTTTGCGTACCTCTTTGACAACAAGCCCGGGTAGCTCTTTCACAGACCTGATAGGATAGACTGAAGCCCCAGCTTTCTCAAGGGCCTGATGAGTCTTAGAGGCGCGGGAGCTAGTTCCAGTGCCTATGTGGAAGAGAAACAACTTGTGACCCCTCTTGGTAAGTGATTCAACAGCTCCTACCGTCTGTTTCCAGTTTGACACCTCAGCATCGGTTATGAGCAGAACAATGGATTCTTTCTCGGCACTTCCGCACACTTCGCTTATCTTGCTCACAGGTGCAACGGTGCCTCCGCCTTGGTATGCCAATAGGACCCTCTCGACGGGGACTCTCTCTCTTGTCCAATCACAAACTTGCACACCATCAGAGAAGTTGATTGCAGCTACTCTGCAGCCTCGCCGAAATGCAAAGTCCATCGCAGCAAATGCCGAAACAAGCGCAGTGTGGTAGTCACCAGAAATCGTGGTGGGACGCATTTCCCAGGTCATTGAAGCTGATGAGTCTATGACAATCAACATGTCAGGAGTGGTCCTGGAAACTTTGGAGTCAGTTGTTACATAGTGTTGCCACTTTCTTGTTGAACGATTCGGAATGAGTACGGGAAAGGCCTGAAGAGACTGAACAATATCGAGCTCTTCCAGAGGGTCACCCAGCCTCCAGACTTCGGGCACTAATGGAACCGCCCCAGTCAATCTAGAAGAGTCTACTTCAAATCGAATCGCTCCGTATGCTTTTGCGCGATACCAAAAACGAGTCCAGGCAGCCCTCTCCGATCCGATGCCAGCTGTTAGGAAGACGCCCTGCAAGTCCTCAATGTTACCGTCCAGTTGTTCAATATCAATAGCAAGCCGTTCCATCTCCTCTTCAAGGTCTGTTGAATTGGCTCCTTCCAAGCACTTTCTTGCTAAGTCGCCATTTCTGACCTCGACAGGACTTCCCATTATCCCATCTACATCCAATGGGACAGCAATGACTCTCCGCGAGCCATCCACTCCCTCTTGTTGAACTTCATTTGATGCTCCCGAATAGGCACCAAGCAAGCTCTCGTCATCGGGCATCCACTTACGTAGTATCTCTGCAATCTTTTCGCAAGAAGAAGGCCACCGATGCTCGAGTTCGATTGACGCGCGTGCAATGCGCGCTATCTCATTGGCCACCGCGAAAGTGCGCTGCTCTATATCGACCGTAGGCGGAATTGGAAATCCCCACATTACTCTATAGGAGGAAACAATCAGTTTCCAGAGATCACTGTGGTCCTGAGTCCTCATCGCGGAATCATGGATAGAGGAAATGATCCGACTATGGGTGAGAGACAGAAATCTTCTCAACAGACTCGAGTCCACGACAAAATCCGCAAAGAGATTACAGACGAACATTGCTGCGGCATCATTGACATGCTTCCGTGCAGCTGCGAACATTCTTCCATTCATCACGCTATCATATGGACACAGAAGATAGTGCTGAATCTCGTGCTGGCAGATGGACCTAAGAAAAGAGTTGACCTCTTCGATACTCATGTGCAGAGGGACTCCAGCTAGATTGAGATGCACAGTCCAGTTGCCAGAGTCGATGTAGAAGAAGCTGCTAACTCCAGGAATGTACTCAATCTCAGGGTCTGGAAGTGGAGGATGATAGAAGTCAGTAACAGCTAGAGCCCATGCACTGGCTGCTGCGGAGCCGTACCCATTCTCGTCAGAAGGCTTGCTAGCAGTCACATCCATCATTATAGCATCCTATGATTCGATATGTTTCTGAAGTTCATCTTTGAGTCGGACTGCCTCGGTCCCGCCAGAAATCTCCAAGAAGACAGCAGACTCTGGAGAGTCGCCTGTGACGTAGACCACTAGAGTCAGACCATCTATTCTGAGAGCTTTTCTCTTCGGCGGAGTCAGCGTTTCTTTGAGCATTGGAGTGAGTTTTGGATATCTCAGTCCGATAGTTGTCCAGAGCTCTTGCCACTGCTCGAACGTCAACTCAAACTGGGTGAGTGTCAACCTGTGGAGCGCATCAGAAACTTGCTTCAAGAGCACACTTCTGTTTGGAAAGTCAGTATTGTACATGAGTTCATCATGTGTCTTCGTAAGTTGTTCAATATCCCGATCCTTAATCCCGCGTTCTATTTTCTGCACTGTGGTCACATATCGGGGTTTCTTGAGCTCTCTGGCGAACTCTGAGTAATCGAGTTGCACAAGTAGATCGCTCTTGGCCATCTCCTTCAGCTGTTCAAATGACTCCTTTGACTCGTTCCCATGCTTCAATTGCTCTATGATTTCAATGGCAGGAGCCCTCTGAGCATAACGAGAAGTCGCCAGCTCTACAAGATGTTGAGTGAAGGCATAGAGGTCACCATAGTAGGGAGTCCGCTCGGACTCTTCCCTCACAAACTTGGTCCTATGCCAGAAGACAAGCGGAGCCAAGGACTTGACAATCTCTATGCTCACTTCATGAGACCCGACAAGCCAAGCAGTGGCTTTTGAATATCGATTCAGATCCTTTGCTGCCCGTACGCTGAGAGGCACAATCACCTTGTTACAGACACTCTTTGCAGTATTGAAATGACATCCGTCGCAGAGGCCAGTATCGACAGTCAAGCCCGATGACTGACTCTTGTCTACTCTGATACATGCTCCGAACTCCCGTACGAGAGACCGCATGTACTCGGACGCCTCTGGCGACACAGGTATCTTGTCGGCGAGATTCCAGATTGTGAGGAGGTTCTCTTCTGTCAAGATCGCAGGCACTTGCCAGAGTTCATCAAAACCGAATAGACGTTCATCACGAGAGGAAAGTATTAGTTCCAAGTCACTCACTGTTGGCATGGTGATTGGAACTGCCAAGCCAAATCTATCAAGAAATGGAGGACCAATATCGAAGGTTCCAGAATCAGCAGGATTGAGCGTGGCATACAGGCTGTACTCATCGCATCTCTTGACTTCATCATAATACTTGACCTCACCTTCAGCGAGAAGAGAGAGCAGTATGTTCTGAGAGTGAGGAGTCAGACGATTCACTTCATCTATGATTTTCCAGAAACCCGTGATAAAAGAGCGCCATACAACAACCTCTAGTCCCTCTTTCATGAGGGGACCAGGACGTAGCGTGGCCACCATCTTTTCTTCAGTAAGTTGAGGGTGACCTCTGAGAATACCATCCTCAATCTCCTCAAGGCTCTTTCCGGTCATCATGCGACCTAGTATCTTGACCAATGTCGTCTTTCCGCCACCGTGGCCACCAATGAGCAGCATTGCAGAACGGGGTACTAGTGCATTGAGGACGCAAGAACCTACTATCAGGGGAATTCGTGTGGTCTGTGTCTTGTCCTTCGTTCCAGTAGTGGTGTACTTGATTTCCAAATCCGTAGAGTGCACAAAGAGACCTCTGCTCTCTACCGTGGTAATGACGCTTCTAACCAGTTCTTGAAGTTTCGATGTCGGAGAACTCATGGCATCACAGGCTAGGGTACACTGAGTCTATAATGCTTATGAACATCCCCAACGGGGCGCGAATTGAAGAGCTGCAGTAGCACCGTTATCTCAGTTGCATCATTGCCTCAGGGAATTAAGAATCCATTCACAATTCTAGAGATTATTCTGCCAGACAAAGCCCCCGGAGAGCAACGAGGTTCTGGATTTCGAAACGGTCATTATTTGTGAAAGGCGCCGAAATGTACCTCCTCCGAAGATGTAATATGTGTTCATGAGAAAACCATGGGACCAAAAAAGCGGGGTTGCAGATTGGGCGAAGAGAAAACCTATGCTGAAGCAATCACTCTGATAGAACCAGAGAAACAGCCTACAGAACGGTTGAGCCAATACTCAGTGGTAACAAGAGCGATGGAACATCACGCGTTGATGAATCGCTATGGTAGTCTGAAGAAGAAGCTCATTGATGCAGGACTGCAATTTGGCGGCCGAGTTCTTCTGATCGGATCCCCGGGGACAGATTTCGAGGCATTTGTCCAATACCTGAGTCAGGAAGTACCCCTCAAACTGGTGCGATTCAGGATGGACATTCTGCTGAACGAAGTCAAGAGAGGAGCCGAGATACTGAGAGTCGGATTCGAGTTCGCGAGGAGGAATTCTCCGGCTGCCATGTATGTAGAAAAATTGGAGTCTGTTTCGCCCGCCAGCAGTGAACGCTCTGCAGTCCTTCAAGATGAACTGGCGCGAACAGGATGGGATGGGGAAGAAGTCTTGGTCATCGCATCCACAACAAGACCCCAGGATGTCGATACTGATGTCCTCTCAACATTCGATAGAGTCTATGTCATAGAGGGAACAACGCTTGAAGACCGAGTGCGGCTGTTTGAACAGACATTGAAAGGCCACGAGAATATAGATCCAACAGCGGTAGCAGAGTTGACTGATGGCTGGGGCTACTCCAGCACGAAACAGCTTGCTGTGAGTCTTTTCATGACCGAGACCGAAGAAGGCGGTCAGATCCCCAGAGATAAGATTGAGGAGATGATAGAGAAAAGTTGCGTCATGCCGCTCAACAACCCCAGATACCTAGAGTCAGTCATCGGGCGCACTGGAGGAACAACGAAACACAAGATAGAAACTCTGCGTACTGAGTATCCTGATGACTTTCTAGACCAGCTCTATCTCATGGCGGCGGGAGAAGACTATTCAGCAACTCAGAGAGCCATAGAGGTCTTGAATGACGGAATGCCGCTATCCAACGAAGACCGCGAGGTACTCTCCAGATATCCGTTCCTTCTGAACGGAACGCCGGAAGACAGACTGACGAGGCTTCTGAGAGCAAAGAAAAGCAATGACAGACTTCACAGGATTATGGGACGTTAACCAGGGGAACTGAATTTGGGCAATATCAGAGCTTACGTTGAATCGGCAAAGTTGGACAACTTCCTCTCATTCTACTCGGGAAAAGTCGTCTTCGACAGAGGACTGACTGTCCTAGCTGGGCCTAATGGTTCAGGCAAGACATCCGTCTTTCATGCTCTGAAGTTCGCACTGGGCTCAAATCAGCGAGAGAATCGATACGGTAAATGGAGCGATTTCATTAGACACGGAGCAAGTACTGCACAAGTCGAAGTTATAGTCAAGGTCAACGGTCAAGACAGGAAGTTCCAACGGAAGATTGACCATGATGGTATCCCTAGAGCATATGTAGACGGTCGACGAGTCAAAGCTGCTGAACTCAGACAGATAGTTCAGTCATTCGGGCTGGATACGGACAATCCTCTAGTCTTTATCCCTCAGGAGAGAATCAACGCAGTACGAGACATGGATCCGTACGAAGTGAGAAAGCTCGTTGAAGAGGGAACTGGTCTTGATGTCCTTCGAGACAGAATAATACTCCAAGAAACCGAGGTTGTTCAGAGTCGACAGCGACTGACAGCAGCTCTTGCAGAATCGAAGTCAGTAGAGAGAGAGCTTGAACTGCTTCAGCATGACCTCAGCCGTCTTGAAAAGAAAAGAGCCCTCCAAGAACAGGAGAAGCTACTTGAAAAAGACCTGCTATGGGCATCTCTTGATGACTTGACTGGAAAAATCGATTCTGTCAAGACCGAGATTGACGGGAAGGAGGCAGGTCTCGTATCGATACTTGACGAACAGACACGTGTTCAATCGGAGATCGCTAGTAATGAACAAGAAACTGAGAGCGTTGAAATAAGGCTCTCGAATCTGCAGATTGAACTCGGCCGCATCGATGCTAAGATTGAAGAAGAGGAACATAATCTGGCTCGTATCGAGGGGGATTCACAGAAACAAGTAAGTGAATTCAAGCAGCTTGAGAAGGAAATCAAGACAGAAACGAGAAACAAGGAAAAACTCCAGGAAGATATCGAACGAATTACATCTACTAAAGAAGACACCATGGAGAAGCAGCGTGAACTTCGTTTGTCACTTCAGACTATAGAAGACGAACGAAACCACCTCAGAGATGAATTGGAAGCTTTTGCTGACTGGAACACCAAGAGAGCAGAATCCCATGGGAGATACAAAGCGCTTCAAGCGGAGATTGAAGGGAAAGACCTGCTCTTGCGAAGTGTGAAAGAGAGAATGCAAGTAGAAGAAGCAGAACTTCAGTCGATAGAGAGCAAGTGGTCACATGTATGGTCTGCAATGGAGAAATCCGATGAGAAAGAGCTGGCAAAGAAGAAAGGCCAGCTAGAGAGGGAGATTGCTTCTCTGAATGAAGAACGATTCCGGCAGAGCAGTATAGTATCCCAACTCCAGAAGGATATTGATGAGCTCAATGTGCGACTCTCTGAAACATCCAAACGTATTCCCGAAGCGGTCAAGCAACTGAAGGATGCAATTGCAGAGCACAAATTGGAGAGTGTCACAGGTCCGCTTATCGAGCTCTTCACCGCGGATGATTCCATAGCCTGTGCAGTTGAGGCAGTGCTGCCCGACAATATGATACTAGCCTTCATAGTCACAGATGAATCAGACTTCCAGATACTCCAGAAGCTCAGGGATAATGCTGAGGCGCCATCTCCACTGATTCTGCTGAAGCCTTCAGGAGATCAAGGTGAACGCCCAGCACTGAAGACCGAGGCCGGTGTGGAAGGATGGCTCTGGGATAGGCTCAACATCGACGATGAGACCAAGGGACTCTTACGAAGAGCTGTCGGAGACTTTGTTCTCACAAAGAACATTCGATCTGCAACGCGTCTTGCAGCAAAGGAGGGACTCAGGGGGGTCTCCGTGGACGGGCATGTCATTATTCCAGACCCTGACAAGATTGTAAGCAATCCAAAGATTCTGCCATCAGGAATGGTTTCAACTGCGCCCCTCCAGTCGCGTCTCTCCAGCGCAGACAAAGAACTGACTCTGGCCAAGAAGCGAGTCACCGACACCATGATGGCTCTGGACGAACTGACAGGTCAGAGAGAAGAAGTACTGGATCTGCTGAGTCAGATGACTCGGTGGAGCGGGAGCTGGGAGCGACGAAGGAGTCTACTTGAAACTATCCCTGTACAGGAAGAGAGAATCGCTGCGCTCGATGAAGAACTAAAGGGGCTTCAAGCAGAGCTCGGTAAATCAGAGAGGGAACTTAGAAAACTGGACAACACCCAGCCTCCTGAACGAAGCAGATTGATTGGACAAGACTCAGCTCTCCGCATCAAGCACCGACAGCTCCAGGCAGACCTTACCAAAGTGGACGCGCGAGCAAATGCAGCTGAACGCGATGAAGAGATCAAGCGTCAGGAGCTGAAGAGGGTTGTTGAGAATGTCACCATGCTGACAAACAGCCTCGACGAGTTGCGTGCGGAAATCCTGGAATCAAAGAGCGCTGCCTCTAGAATCCTTAGGAAGATAGAAGTTCTCAGGGCAAGCCAGGAAGGGGCCCGGAACCAGAAAAGTGAGCTTGCTGAGGAAATGGGACGACTTAGGGAAACAAATCGTTCTCTAGGCGGGAGGATTGTGGAACTCAACCTCGTCATCAAGGAACAAAAGATACAGGTCCTTCAGGCCAAGCGACAATTGACGAACATGGAGTATGATCTCGAGAACCTCGAACGGGACCTTGATGAACAAGAAAGACCAGATGCAGTGAAACCCCTAGAACAGGTAAGGAATGAACTTGTGAAGCTTCGCCACATCCTGGATGACTATCAAGATGTATCCGAGAGCGTGGCGCACACCGAAATACAACTGAAGGGGCGGTTGACTACTCTCGTTGAGAGAGTGACGGAGCTGCAAGAGGAATTAGGAGAAGCAGAGTCTACTGTCAAGGATATACGAGAGCAGTATCACAACGGAATGAATGAAACCTTGCGCAATGTTGAGAAGAATGTGAATGAAGTTCTAGGAAGTGTTCAATTCCCTGGAAGTGTTCGTTTCGAACTTGCGCTCAGAGAGGGAGACTATGGTGTAGAGTTCAAATCGAGAATCAAAGCGGAAGGCTTTGGCGAAATCCGTGCAGGGTCCGGCGGCGAGAAATCTCTCATCGCCATCTCGTTGATTCTAGCCCTTCAAAGATATAATCCTGCTCCGGTCTATGTATTAGATGAAGTCGATACATTTCTCGATGCCACGAACACCGAACTTGTGAGTAGACTCTTCCATGACGCATCCCGCAGAAGTCAATTCATCCTTCTTACGCCCGCAAAGAGCACTCACCTTCTGAAACACGCAGACAGGATATTGGGAATCGTTTCACCCAATGGCGTCGAACCGTCAGTAATAATCGAGAGTCCGAAGTTCAAGGGGCAGTAGGGGTGGGAGAGTGGAAGAGAAGAGTCTAGCAGCCAGAGTCTACGAGATAGTACAGGCAGCTCGCTCCGGAGAGATTGATCCACTTGAACTGCGATTGACAGACTCATACAGAGAACTGAAGGAGCTAGTGGCAAGAATCGACAGTAGGATTGACATCGATGAGATGTTGAATGAGGTTCTGGGGGCGAAGGTGAATCGTGTTCAGGAGTTGGCAAGAGTTCTTGCTTCTCCAGAGGTCTATGTTGCTCGTTTGAAGGAGAAATCAATGAGGGATATTGCCAGACTCTTGGTCCAGAGACAGCCAGTTGTCATAGGCCATCTTGAGCGACTCTCACTGAACGAGTCCCTTGACAGAATCGTTCAGTTCATAGATGCAATGACTCGTGAGGCACCTCAAGACAAAGTGCCAAAGATGAGCGGACTTCCAAATGGTTTCGCTCTGGAAACTGAAGATACTGTCTTCATGGAAGACCTTGAGAAGTTCCTTGCAAGAATTCCTCAAGATGGAAAGGCCATCTTTGACGATATCATTGAGAGTGCTGAGTTTGACATCTTTCTCAGGCATTTCCTCTATGTCATACTCCTTGTATCCCAAGGACGTCTATTGTATAATCCGGCCACACGACAACTACGGAGACCACTTGTTCCCGAGGCAACATAAGAACAGTGGCAATCAGTAGCTAAGGCGAACGGAGTGCTCATTCTTGGAGAGGGCCGGTGCAACGTCGGCGTCTCTCGACATTCACACAGAGACCTCAAGAGGAAGCTCGGTGGTTGATTCAACGGATTGGTTGTCTTTCTTTGCGAGTCGGGAGTGCAACTCTAATTTGGCAATAGCTGCAAAGCCCAGAAGGGAAACGAATACTAAGACAACAGACGCGCCGATGAAGGGAGGACCTGTCGAGCCAACTGCTTCGGCCCATACTCCGCCAATTCCCATTCCAATAACCTGTACAGCTGTGAATACGACATTTAGAAGGGAAAAGACACGACCACGGAACCTATCTTCTACGAGCGCCTGCATCAATACACTGAGAGGTATGTTCAGAATCACATCAACAGCACCAATCATTGCCCAAGCAAGCAGCACGCTCAAGAAATCATACGCTATGACCAGTGCGAAGACACCAACACCTGCCAGAAGACCAGCAAACGCAATGAGATACAATGGTTTCTCGATTTTGCTTTTACGACTTAGATAGACAGCCGCTGCAGCCCCTGTGGCAGCACCAGCACTGAGTATCAATCCAATCTGGGCAGGTCCAAACCCCAATGCTCCTTCGAAATATGGCATCAGGAGTGCATTGAGTATCCCAGAAGACCCTGCGAGTAGCACTGCAAACACGAACAGGAATGAGAGAACGGCATTTCCTATGACATAGCGGCCGCCTTGGACTATCTGTTCTCGTAGTGATTCGTACTCCACATACATACTCCGTGGTCTGAGATCAGTCGATATTCCACGGAGAACAATGGCTGATAGAATGAAGGTCATCGATGTGATGGCAAAGGCAAGGAAATAGTTGGGAGCAAGGAGCGCAATCAAAACACCTCCGAGAGGAGGAACAACTAACTGAACAACCTGGAAAGTCATCTGAGATAGAGAGTTCGCTGCGACTAGTTCGTCGCCTCCCACAAGATTGGGAATAGATGCGCTCCTTGCTGGAAAGAACCATGCATTTGCAGTTGCATGGATAAACGTCAAGAGATACACCCAGTAAATCGGGGGGGTGAACGATGGAAAATACACAGTCAAAGGTATCAGTATAATTGCAGCAGCTCGAACGATATCTGATGCAATCATGATTCTCTTGCGATTCCAACGATCAACATATACACCAATGAAGCCTGCAAAAACGACAACAGGTAGCACTTCAAACATGGCAAGTACTGCCATTGCCATGGCAGAACCTGTCAGGTCATAGGCGTAGAACAGGAGGGCAAGGGCAGATACAGCAGTGCCAATATTCGATACAAGTTGCCCGAACCAGAGGCGTGAGTAATCAGGATGACGAAGAGCGGCCCTAAAGCCACTCTGTTGTTGTTCATCTGCAGCACCCTCAGGTTGTTGCTGAACAATCAACGATTCTACCATCCAAAGCACACCTCTGTCATTGCCTCTGTCGAAAGCAGAGGTTTTCGTGGTGCTCGTTCCTGGGGAATTGGTTCGATTCTCTGGCGTGTCATTCTAGCACCCCATCCTCGATACGAACGCCAGAGTCAATGCATCGGCGATTTGTACATTGATGGACCGATTTCTCTTGGTCAGAAGAATCAATTGAGAATTATCTCGAAGAGCCATGATCATTCACATTCTCCTATTGACTGGTCAGTGGTATTGTTCGTTCTGAGCTGCAATGACCACATCTGTGACCACTGTGTGACCACAAGCCCATGGGATGGGAATCAGAGGTCGTCATCATGACCATTCGCTCAGAGGATGTCATGTGCAACTACCTGACAAATGAGAGGTATGCATATGCAATAGCATCAGTACTCTGAACTTGGCGAGCAGCCTTGTTCTTTGGAAAGGTTGAGTTGTTGATTGTTGGAGTCATAATAGTTCACATGAAATACAGCTCAGAATTGGTATATATAGCGAAGCCACTCTTGAGGGACACAGGATGAAGTCACAAGATGTGACTACCTCTAGAGCACGTCGCGTGCCTGACAGGTCATACTTTATACCTGATTGTACTGGAGAATTCGAGATATGAACGAGTATGCCGTGCTTGTCAAGCTCCTCACACGAACAGGAACACCCATTGGCGCAAGCATAGATGACATGCTCGATGCACTCGGTCTCCCCGAGGATGTTGGGAGGCATGTTCTATTCCAAAAGCTGAGTGACCTTCATGAGAGGGTCAGACCACTAGGTCTTGTTATCAAGCACAATCCAATATCGGGTGTCTTCTATCTTGACACCTCCAGCGAGGTCAGGCTTCCTCAAGATGGCACCACATTGCCAGACAGGCTTGCGGCAACCCTTCTTATTGTAATGACACTTGCCTACCAAGACGGTGGCTGGGTGAATGTCGAAAGAGTCAGAGAGTTCAGGAAGAAGGCGCTGCAGGGTGTGATGGTCGATCTTCGTGAACTGCAGAGTCAGGGCTATGTTGAGCTGGATCAGGACAAGAAGCGAGTACGCCTTGGAACGAAAGTGCCGTTCGAGATCGATTACGAGGCTTTCTTCAAGGACCTTGCAGAGAGTCAGTAAGTATCTCAGAAAGAAGGTTCCTTCGCTAGTTTTATCAGCAGTCAGATACGACTCAAGACTGGTCAGTAATCATGTCCCACAATCGTTCTCTTCGATTTTCACAGTCTACCTGCCCAATCTGTGGAGGCAAGGAAGTTGCCCGAGATGACCTCAAGGGAGACCTTCTGTGCACCAACTGCGGACATATCGTGACCCGTACCGAATCGAGAAGTGTTGGCAAGTACGATATCGCTCAACACCTCAAGCGAAACGGGAAGATGACCTTCCCGAGCCTGAAGGAAGTCACCGGAGCCTCTGATGACAAGCTCTTCGGTGTGCTCCAAGGCATGGAGAGCATGGAACTTGTCGAACAGGTAGCAGGACAATATACTCTCACAAAGAAAGGACAGAGATGGTACCGTCAAAGACTGGGACAGGAGTGGGGATACTAAGTCACGAGAGGCATCCCCTGTTCCTTAGTGGATACCATATTCACATCTTTATTGGGGAGAATTATTGTACCAAATTTTACCAGCTGAAATAGATTTATTAGACCCTAAAACTCTGATTGAGTGGGATTCGATCCGATGAATGCCTAATTCTTCAATCTCCCTCCTACCACGCGATTGTGCTGCAGAACAGCACACTTGGATTGCGGATCGAATCCTCACTTGGACTTCCTGCGGACTAATCGCTCTTCTATGTCGGATACAACCATGATTGAGCGTTCGCTTGGAGCCAATTATTCTAGAATATGAGTTACTCAGTTGGTTACATTGATTAACTTCACAAGCAATTTCGTATTATGAAAGATAGGAGAAAGTTCCTGCATTTTCTTGATTCCGAAGAATACAAAGAGCTCGTCCCGGAATCCGATGAACAGAAGAAAGTGCCTCCTCCACTTTTTCAGCAGCCTTTTCCTGAGAATGTTCCTCTTATCGATTTAGTTCCTCCTGATGAATTTGCTATTGGCAAAGCTCCTTTTCTTGATCTTGTCAATAGCAGAGAAAGTAGAAGAAAATACACTTCGGACCCTCTTACTCTAGAGGAATTGTCCTTTCTCCTCTGGAGCACTCAAGGAGTGAAGAAGGTACTAAAATCGGGTCGTGGAGTTAGACGTACTGTTCCTTCTGCTGGTGCCAAGAGCCCGCTTGAAACGTATCTAGTTATCAATAGAGTGGAAGGGCTTGAACCCGGTCTCTATCGTTATATCTCTTTTAGTCATCAGTTATTGTTTATCAAGAGAATAGATAATGCAGAGGAAAGAATGGGTAAGCTGGCTTTTGACCAGAAGTTTGTGGGAACGGCTCCTGTTATTTTCTGTTGGACGGCTGTTCCATATCGAACCGAATGGCGTTATACTATCCTTTCTCACAAATTCATCGCTGTGGATTTGGGGATTGTATGTCAGAGCCTTTACATGTCTTGTGAGGCAATCAATCTAGGAACAGTGGCGATAGGATACTATGAACAAGGCAAGTTGGATGAACTACTCGATCTAGACACAGATGAAGAGTTTGTTGTCTTACTAGCTCCTGTAGGAAGATATCAAAGAGAAAAGAAACTCACAGAGTTCTTCAAATACGCCAAGAAGAAAGTTGCTCCGAGAAGTCTAAAGAAACTGGAAGGGAAATACAAACGGAAGAATCTGGTCGAATTCATTGTTAAGAACGGTAATCTCGTAGCTAAGATTGGGGAGTTCGAAGAAATCCTTGACCCTTACAATGAAACAGAATTCATTGGAGAATTGAGTGCAAGAGCAATGAGGTTTGAGTTTACAGAAGAAGGGAAACCTGGAAAGGTAGTTGTACTAACTGCAGAAGATGAAGAAGTAGAATTGGAATACGTGGAATAAACATCACTCTGCAGGATTCCTCTGGAGTTAAAGCCCGCACTAATAGAAACGAGTTCTCGAGTCGAATCTTCTCGGATTCTCTGAAACAATCAGATTATGTGTGTTCTTTCCGTTTTCTCAATCCAGAATAGCTGCTCAAGTCAATTCTTCCAAATGTACCTAACTAAATGCTTAATATGCATTCGATTACGGTACGCATAGGGCTTGGAACAGAGAGCTTCAAACTCCCCTCCTAACCACGCGAATATTCCTACGTCAGTAGGAACCTACTTTCCCTAGATTTTTCTCTGCGCCAGGCCCGTATCATCTTCTCAATTCAAACCGTCTTCTTTATGATAATCAGGTCTTTGCCATCTATCTTCACTGGCATCTCCGGAGGCAGGTCCAATAACCAATCCTCGAGCTCCTCAGGTGTCTTGAAACGAAGTAGGATGCCAAGTCTGTCAAGGGGCAGTGTCTCATACCGTGTCATGATTTTCTTGATCTGAAGCATGCGGAATGCTTCTAGTTCAGCCTGCGCTTCTTCTGCGAGCTCCTTTGTTTTGTCGAACCAAGGACTCTCTCTCTCAAACTCCCAGATCTCGACAAGTCCTTCCATCGAGCCGGTGATGATGTATCTGCTATCCGGCGTAACAACCATTGAATGGACATTACTCGTATGGGTCAAATCCGCAATGAGTACACCACCGCGAAGGACCCAGACACGCACCGTTCCATCGGATGAACCCGTGATGACATGCTGACCATCGTTCGTGATGTGGATTGTGAGAATAGGGGCATGATGGCCTGTCATCGTCTTAAGCAGAGTGCCTGTTTCGAGGTCCCAGAGGTACACCGTACCATGTTGATCGCCTGAGAGAATGTATCGAGAGTCAGCAGTCATAGCCAGAGCCGTCACATGGCCCTGATGTCCCTCAAGGAGTCTGAGTTGAACACCAAGTTCAAAGTCCCAAATCCAGACAACACCGACATCTCTCGTGCCAGGTGTCCGTTTGCTCCCGGAGATCAAATATCGACCATCAGGACTCACAATCAGTGAGTATATCCCACGTCCATGGTCAGAACTACGAAGCATGACTCCTCGGTCTATGTCCCAGTACCTCGCAACACCGTCATCCCCACCAGTGACGATGAATCGCTGATCTGGGCTGACAGCGATTGCTGTGACATGGACGGAGTTGGGCGCAAGAGACCGAATCAACTCATGCGTTTCGAGGTCCCATATCTTGACAGCGAGGTCCTTGTCAGCAATCGAAACGAGGCGCTTGCCATCTGGCATTACTAAGAGCCTGTAGACAGGCCCATTATGACCGAGGAACTTATGGAGCTCCTTTCCTGATGCAAAGTCCCACAGGCGTATTGTGGCGTCCTGACCACCCGAAACAATAATCCGACCATCCGGCGTAATCGCCAAGCTCCAGACAGTGAATTCGTGCCCTTCCATTTGACCACTTGGCGTCATCTCATTGACCAAATTCGGACATCTCCCTCTTTTCAACTAGCTAGCAATTCGAACAATGAGATGAATGAAAAAAAAGTTGTCGCTCGGACGGAGGGTGCAAGAAAAAGAAAGGGAGGGTGGCACGAAGTGCCACCGCACTAATGTAGTTCTCTGACTAGACAACTTCAGCCTGGACTTTCCTCTCCATGCCGAAATCAGCGGGTCTCATACTCTTGCGTAGTGCCCATATTGTCATGCCGAACAGGATAATGAGAGCAATGACCCCTGCGAGCATCACAGTCAGATTCGTAGCTGCCTGTGTCTCCAGCATCACCAAGACAGGTGCAAGAATCAGAGCCAGCAGGTTGACCACCTTGATCATTGGATTGAGCGAGGGACCTGCAGTATCCTTGAGAGGATCACCCACAGTGTCGCCTACGACGCTACACTTGTGACGTTCCGAGCCTTTACCTCTATTGTGAGCGGGATCCCGGGGCTCACTCTCTATTGACTTCTTCGCATTGTCCCAAGCACCACCAGTGTTGGACATGTATACTGCAAGTAGCTGCCCAGATACGATGATTCCTCCGAGGAACCCTCCGAGGGCCGCTATGCCAAAGAGAATGCCTACAATGAGAGGTACTGACACTGTCAAGGCCGCAAGAGAAACAAGTTCCTTTTGAGCTGCTGTAGTCGAGATGCCGACAGCCTTTCCGTAATCAGGTTTGACAGTACCCTCAAGAACGCCGGGTATTCTGAACTGCCTGCGTACCTCCACGACCATCTGCCCAGCTGCACGGCTGACTGCTTTGATGTTCACGGAAGAGAACAGCCATGGCAGTGCGGCACCAAGAAGAAGCCCAGAGAACACTCGGGGATCATCAAGGAGTAGATGCTCCAATCCTGCCACGACTACAAAGCTATTGAATAGGCTTACTGCAGCAATGACTGCAGAAGCAATTGCTACGCCCTTCGTGATTGCCTTAGTCGTGTTGCCCACCGCATCGAGCTCAGCCAATACCTTGTCAGACTCATCATCAAAGTCACCAGGAGATAGCTCAGCGATACCTCCAGCATTATCACTGATTGGACCGTATGAGTCCATGGCGACATTGTTGCCTGTGTGAGATAGCATCCCGATACCAATCAGTGCAATACCATAGAGTGTCCAGAGATTACCCTCTATACCGACAACGAAAGCGGGCGCAAAGAGTGCGGCTACTCCGGGCATGAAGAGAACGGTAGCGATACCGAATGTAGAAACAATCACCACTAGTGCGGCCACAGTTGATTCATACCCTGAGGCGATACCTGATAGGATTAGGGTTGCTGTGCCCGTGTCAGTGGACTTGACAATCTCCTTGACAGGTGCCTTCCTGAGAGAAGTGAAGTAGCTTGTAATGGGATTGAAAGAAACTGCTAGCATGACACCGACAGCAACTAGAATTCCGAATCTGATATCTCCCACGTAGAGCCATGACAGTATCATGGTCAGAGTAATTGTGAAGGCACTGGAGGCCTCGTAAGAGAGGAACATTGCCTTCTCTGCATAGACTGCATGCTTCTTCAGCAATCTTGGCCACACAGGGACCATTACAGTACCAATCATTGATGAGATGACGCCAACAGCTCTCACGAACAATGGAAATACTACAACCGCGAGAGCTCCACCAGGGAGAAGATTGGCGAAGAATTCGATAGGATCTCCTGGCAGCCCTAGACTGTCAACATACAACACGATAGCGAGAATCAATGAGGAAACAATTGTGACTTCGTATGACTCAAATATATCTGCGGCCATACCTGCGCAGTCACCCACGTTGTCTCCAACGAGGTCTGCAATAACGGCAGCATTTCTTGGGTCATCTTCAGGTAGGCCCTGCTCAACTTTGCCTACGAGATCTGCACCGACATCAGCTGCTTTGGTGTAGATTCCACCACCTACCCTCATGAAGAGTGCTAGAAGTGTGCCACCAAGGCCAAAGCCTAGAAGCGCATCCGGTGACGCGATGCCAAAGATGATGAAAATGATAGTGCCACCAATCAGACCCAGTCCGTCGGTGAGCATACCCGTAAAAGTACCGCCTCTGTACGCAATCGTCAGAGCGCGATTGTACCTGTTTTCTCCCTCACGTGTAGCCTGTGCAACCCTAATATTGGACTCAACAGCAATACGCATGCCAAGTTGTCCAACCATCAGCGAGAAGCTTGCACCAAGGACAAAGGCCAATGATCGACCAACACCGACGATTATGCGGCCTGCCTCTGAGTCTCCGAATAGGACTTCGGTGCCTCTCTCTGGTGTCGTTATATAGACGGTGAAGAAGAGAAGGAAAGCCAACACAAACAGAATCGGAACAATCGTCTTCAACTGCCTGCGCAGATATGATAGGGCACCTTCCCTGACACCGTTCCAAACCGTCTGCATCTGCTCAGTCCCTTTGTCCTGTACAAGAACACCCCTTCTGAGCCACCAAGCATACACGAGACTCACGATAGCTGCTGCAATGACTGTCAGTATCATAAACTTGGCAATCCAATGCATTCCTAGGAATGTCTCGAATAGTTGCATTTTATCTTTCACC
>Ga0153916_10000970_pt1 | contig 20080 bp, 14 predicted proteins | sample Opewatmetagenome_FD_109642 | JGI IMG/M metagenome (GOLD analysis project Ga0153916, IMG submission 109642) | Freshwater wetland microbial communities from Ohio, USA - Open water 3 Core 3 Depth 4 metaG | ecosystem: Environmental > Aquatic > Freshwater > Wetlands | place: USA: Ohio, Lake Erie... | reverse complement strand
TTCGAGATACCGCGATTTCATCTGTCGGCTGGCGAGCGCCTGCTTGAAAGGCGGGAGGCGGAGGATCACCCCGAGGACCGCCGCCATGGCCCGGTGACTGGCCAGCGCATTATTGTCGAAAATGAGGTTCTGGAGCTTGCCCCGTTCGATGGCCATCAACACGGCCTTATGGACCGAATTGAGGGGAGTGATAACCCGCTCGGGCCTGGTTTTCAGGCGGAGGCTTTTGGTCTTGCAGACCCGGACACAGAGGCCGCAGCCCAGGCAAATCTCTTCGTTGACCCTGGCCTTTCTCCTTTTCGAAAGGGCGGGATCATTGGCGGATACCAGGGTCATAGCTTCGACCGGGCAGACGGCCAGGCATTCGCCGCACCCCGTGCACAAAATGGGATCCACCTCGGGCAGGAAATTCGTGGTATGAACCGGATGGAGCATCCCGAACCTGCGGGCGGCGATCATGGCTTCGCAGCAGCAGCCGCAGCAGTTGCAAATAAAGCTAACTCTCTTCTGGAGGTTTTCGCCAAACTGGACAAGGTTTCGGTCATGGGCCTGAGCCAGAAGGGCCAGCCCCTCGGCGACATCGACAGCCCGCGCGAACCCGTGCCGCACCAAGGAAGCGGCCGTGGCGTTGAACGTCATGCAGATATCGAGCGGGGCGTCGCAGGCCCGGCCGACGTGTCCCATCTTGTGCCGGCAGTAGCAGAGGCCGACGCCGCGGTGGGACGCCGTCTTGATGACCTCGCTCGCCCGCTCATAGTCGAGGACGTGGAGGGCGTTCTCGCTCGACAGGATGGGCTCGTGGACAAAGACCCGACCGAGCTGCGTCTCGCCCTGGGTGAAGAGCGCCTTGATGAAATCCTCTTCCACGGTAATATACTGATAATAAAGCTCGGCCAGGATTTTCTGGTCGACATCTCCCCGCAACCTCATCATGGAGAACTCGAAGAACCCGGCCATGGGCGGAGGGAGCACGTAATATTGCTTCTTCCGGCCCGCCATATCGAGGAGGACGGCGCGGCTCGCCAGCGCGTCCAGGATATTCTGTGCTTCCGAGACGCTCATCCTCCAGGCGCGGGCGGCCGTCTCGACGGTGAAGGGCCTGATGGGGACGAGGGCGATGAGCGAAGCTTCCCGTTCGCTGACCAGAAGCTTGAGAATCTCAAACAGGAGCCTGGACGGCGGAGCGCCCTGAGGGTACCTGTTGAGGCGTTTGACAAGCCGGTCATAGCCGGATTTCGCGGCCTGGTGCGCCATAGTTACTTCTTCCCTGTTATGCCCCTATCTCTTATCCGATTTTGGGCCGGATGGCAAATGCCATCGTCCGCCTTTACCTCACCACCCTTGATAGGTTAAGCTGGTCCAATCGGGAGGATAGGATGAAAAGCATAAAAGTCGGTTTGATAGGAACGGGTTATATCGGCCTGGTCCACCTGGAAATGCTTCGCCGTCTCGTCGGAGTCGAAGTCCTGGCCGTGGCCGACAAGAACCGGGAGCTGGCCAGTCGGGCCGCAGAAAAACTGAACATACCCAGGGTCTATGCGGGAGCCGAGGAGCTTATCGCTGACCGGGAGATCGACGTCATCCACAACTGCGCGCCCAACTACGTCCATTTTGATATCAACCGCAATGCCATCCTGGCGGGCAAAGAGGTCCTCTCGGAAAAACCCCTCTCCCTCAACTCCCGGGAATCCGCCGAACTTGTCGAGCTGGCGAAAAAGCACAACACCCTGACGGCCATCAATTTCTGCTACCGCTACTATCCGGTCGTCCAGGAAGCGGCGGCCCGCGCCCGGCGGGGCGACCTGGGGGAAGTCCGGGCTTTCCTGGGCCATTTCCTTCAGGACTGGCTGTTCTTCGATACGGACTACTCGTGGCGCCTGGATCCGGCGATCGCGGGCGGCGCGAACGTGATCGCCGACCTCGGCAGCCACTGGTGCGACCTCGTCCAGTTCATCACGGGCCGGAAAATCGCCGAGGTCATGGCTGAGCTCCACACCTGCCTCCCGCGACGCCGCAAGCCGACGACCGGCCCCCTGTCGTTCAGCTCTGAGAAAGCCGCCGACTATGAGGATGTCGAGGTAAAGCTTGAAGATTACGCGGCCCTGTTTATCCGCCTCGACAACGGCGCCCGGGGGAATTTCACGACCTGCCAGGTGGCCGCCGGCCGCAAGGTCGATATCGAGCTCCAAGTTTTTGGGTCGAAAGAATCCTACGCCTGGAGTCATGTCCATCCCAACGCCCTCTGGATCGGCCACCGCGACCGCGGGAACGAGATCTTCTATGAGTCTTCGCAGCTTCAGGCAGAGGAAACCCGCAAATACGCCGCCCTCCCTACGGGACACCCCATGGGATACCACGATGCCATCTATAACCTATTCCGGGATTACTACGCCGCGCTGGCGGCAAAACGCGACGGTCGACCCTATGCAGTTCGCTTCCCGGACTTCGAGACGGGCCATGAGGAGATGTGCGTGATCGACGCGGCCGTCGAATCCAACAAGCTGGGGAGATGGGTTAAGGTCCGTCGGGATTGACTTTCCCTTTGCATCGACCTATATATTAAGTATCCGAGTTTTGACCGGGGGAATTCTCAGCCAGCACTTGGACTTAACTCAAAAGGAGGAGTCATGAAGATTCCGCGCTTTTCTCTTTTTCTTTTCGCCTTCCTCATCATGCTCTCACTGGCCAGCCCTTCGGCATCCACTCAGGGCTTCGCCGACAAGGTCAAGGAATTCACTCTGGCCAACGGCCTGCGCTTCTTCGTCTACGAACGGCCGGAGGTCCCGACCTTTGCCGGCATGATCATGGTCAAAGTCGGGAGCGTGGATGAGCGCAAAGGAGAGACCGGCCTGGCCCATTTCTTCGAGCACATGGCTTTTAAGGGCACGGAGGTCATGGGCACCCGTGATTACGCAAAGGAAAAGCCCCTCCTCGAGGAGATGGACCGCATCGGCGATGAGCTGTCCGCCGAGTACCTCAAGGGCACCCGGGCCGACCAGGCCAAGATGAAAGCCCTCAGGGACAAGCTTGCCAAGCTCCAGCAGGAGACCCTCCCCTTCGCGGTTAAGGATGAGCTTGACAAAATCTATACCGAAAACGGCGGCGAGTTCCTCAACGCCTCGACGGGCAACGATTCCACTCAATACTTTATTATGTTGCCCGCAAACCGCCTGGAACTCTGGTTCCTGATCGAGTCCGAGCGCTTCAAGGACCTCGTCTTCCGCGAATTCTATTCCGAGCGGGACGTCATCGCCGAGGAGCGCCGGATGAGTCTCGACAACACTCCAGACGGCCTTCTCCGCGACGAATTCACCAACATCGCCTATGTCCTCCATCCCTATCGCCACACCGTCGTCGGCTACATGGAGGACATCCAGTCCTACACCAAGGCGAAAGCCGTCAATTTCTTCAAGACTTTCTACATCCCCAACAACATGGTGGCCGCCGTGGTCGGCGACGTGAAGCTCGAGGAGGTCAAGCGCCTGGCCGAAAAATATTTCGGCGACATCCCGCGGGGCCCAGACCCGCCCAGGCCGACCGAAATCGAGCCTGAACAGCGGGGCGAGCGCCGGGTCACGACCTGGTTCGAAGCGGAGCCCCGATTGACGATGGGCTATCACATGCCCGGCCCTGCCGACAAGGACAACCTCACCCTGACTCTAGCCAGCATGATCCTGAGCCGCGGCAGCTCATCCCGTCTCACCCGCGACCTCGTCACCAACAAGAAAATCGCTGTCTCTGTCTTCGCCTCAGCCTCGGCCGCCCGCTATCCCGCGCTCTTCATGATCATGGGCCAGCCGCGCCATCCCAACACGGTCCAGGACTTGGAAAAAGCCGTGCTCGAGCATCTCGACCGCCTGAAAAAGGAAACCGTAACCCAGGCTGAAATCGATAAGTCGATCAACCAGGCCGAGGCCTCCCTCTATCGTTCAATGGGTTTCGCCGACAACGTCTTCCTGGCCATGCGGCTGCTGAGAAACGTCATCATCTTTGACGACATGGATGCGGACCTAAAGCGGGTCGAGGCGCTGAAGAAGATTACCCCAGAAGAGATCATGGCGGCGGCGAACAAGTATTTCACCGAAACGAATCGTACTGTCGGCATCCTACTCCGCAAGGAAAAGGGAGGTGAAAAATGAAACCCACTCGAAAAAGATGCCTCGTCCTCGCCGTTGCGGGGATTGTTCTTTTGGCCTTGGTTTTTTCACCTTCTGCCGTCCGGGCCCAAAAGGATCCGAAAACGCTCCAATTCGCCGACCTCGAGTTTAAGGCGCAGAAGCCGGGAACGGCAGCGGTCAAGAAAGGCGTCACGTTCTATTTCAAAGAGGACCACGAGCAGCCCGTCATCAACGGCTCGATCATCATCAAGACGGGAACGCTATACGAACCGGCCGACAAGGTGGGCTTGGCCTCTCTTGCCATGAGGATGCTCAAGGCCGGCGGCACGAAAACCCTCACCCCCGATGCGCTCGAGGAGAAGCTCGATTTCCTCGGCTCGACTGTCGGTTCCTATGCCGGGCTCGAATACTCTGAGATCAGCCTCTGGACACTCAGCAAAAACTTCGACGAGACCTGGAAGGTTCTGCTCGACATTCTCTACAACCCCGCCTTCGACCAAGGGCGGTTCGACACCGAAAAGAAAAAAGACCTCGAGTCGATTCGCCGGAGGTTTGATTATCCCACGTCCTTGGGCTTCTCGCTTTACACCGAGCTCGTCTACGGCAAGGAGTTCCCGGAAGCGCGGCGGACGACGAGCGCCGGCATCAACGCCATCACCCTCGACGATATCAAGGCCTTCTACGAAAAAAACATCCGCGATAAAGAGATCATCATCGCCTTCACCGGTGATTTCAAGCAGGCGCAGGCCCTGGCGCTTCTCAAGAAAAGCTTCAAGGACTGGAAAGGGAATGCACCGGCCAAGCCTGACGTTCTCAAGGCCGCACTGGCCGCTAAACCCGGCGTCTACCTGGTCGACAAGCCGGACATGACCCAGGCCGTCATCCTCATGGGTCATCTCGGGCTGAACAACCTCGATCCGGACAACGTGGAGGTGGGGATCTTCAACTTCATCCTCGGCACGGGAAGCTTCAACTCCCGGCTGATGCGGGAGGTGAGGTCGAACCGGGGCCTGGCCTATTCCACTGGAGGGATGATCGGCCTGGGACGGGATAAAGGCATGTTCTATATTTTCTGCATGACCAAGAGCCAGTCGGCTGGGGAAGCCATCAAGCTGATGAGGGATATCAGCGCGGACATGACCAAGAATCCGGTGACGGCCGAGGAGCTCGAGGTGGCCAAAAAATACGAGGTGAACGCCTTCGTGCACAAGTTCGATTCGGCCCAGGCCGTTGTATCACAGGCTATTTACCTTAAGCTCGACGGCTACCCCGACAATTACCTTGATACCTACCTCCCCCGGATCAGGAAAGTCGACGCGGCCAGGGTTTTGGCCATCGGGAAGAAAGCAGTCCACCCGGATGGCATAGTCATTCTGGTTGTCGGAAAGAAGGCCGAAGTCATCGATCAGCTAAAGGCTCTCGGGATGGGGGAGGTCACCGAACTGCCGCTCCCCAAAGAATAGGATTCGATACGGGCGGGACAGGCCGGATTAATATTATCTTATTCGGTTGAGGTATACCGCTCTCACATTATCATAGAGGGCAAAACTCTCCCCTTCGGGTGTCGTGACACAAAGTCTAAGAAACCGATGCGGCCCCGCTCCTGTTCTCTCGGGATTGAGGAGAAGTCCGCTGTCTTCAGGAACCTCTGATCCCATTAATTCTCCATTGATATAATATTCGAGCCGAAATTCATTGTCCTTAAGCGTGGGATCGTCTCTTCGGGTCACCACGTCCATCCGCAGGTTGTACCACGTGTCCAGCCGGCCCTGTCCCAGAATCAAAGAATTCTGGTATCCAGTATTCCTATTGACGCATAGAGCGAATAAAATAACCTCTCCGCTTACCATTTTGCGTATTCCGAGATCGCTCACCCAGCTCAGACCCGGGGGCTGTTCCGGAATGGTTGTATGGTAACACAATGAAGCAAAATAACCTGGGCCCTTCGAAGTCGAAGGCAGCAGCACATCGGCGCTGAGTGTTTTATAATCAACGAACTCGACTCCTCTTCGGCTCGTGAGGAAACAGTACAAAGAACCGGGCAGACTGCTGGTCAGCTTAAGGACCCAGCCTCTTCCTCCCACCGGCTTGAGTTCGGCGTTTCCATAGATTTTGCCTTTCTCCACGAACAAAGAGCCGTTTTCGGTATCATAACGGCCGTTCCGAACTCCTACCCAGAAAAGTCTCTTAGAGCCATGATATGGCTGCCCGGGTGTGTGGGGAACAGCCTGGAGCAGTTTCCCCTCGGCATCGTAAACAGACTTGATTTCCGGGGATTGTTCCTCCTGTGGGCCGTATTCGACCCTCTGCCCCTCTTCATTGACAACGGTTAATAGACCCTGGCCTGCCGGACTTTGGATAACCTCTGACTCAGGGGAAGGGGCGTCCCATATCCTGGAGCTGAGCTTGCCGGCTTCGGCCAGGTTTTGATTGTTGTAGGTTTGGAGGTTTCCGTTTCCATCGAAATCATCATACAATGTATGGCCGTCGGTCAGCTCGTAGGCCTGCTCAGGCTGGTCAGGTGTATTCGTCGTGTTCTTGTTTTCGCACCCGCTGTTCAGGCTGGAGAATACAATGCCGGCAAGGCCTAGTTTTATCAGATCCCGGCGTTTCAGAGCGCCTTCGTTCAACCTATCCTTGAGTAATCTTCTTTCAGGCTTTGAACCCATCCGGATTTCTCCGCATTCCCCTCGTTTTGTATCGAGTCATGAGGTTGTTTATATCACTCCCTAAAGATGGAATCAAGATCGGCTGCAGGTGCCCGGAGGTCTCTAAGGCGGGGGGATTTCGATTCCGGAAACACAGTTTTTTAGTGTAATCTGCCCTGGATTTCTCGGATTAATTCGAATACCATCGAAACGCAAGTCCAGAAGATCAAAGAACTGAGGAGGAAAAAATGAGGGCGAAAATCATGACAAAAACCGCAATCGGATGGCTTTTATTCTTCGGCTTGATCGGGCCGCTTCTTGCTGGCCAGGAAAAAGCCCAGGACCGCCGCAAATCGCTCGATCCCCAAACTGAGACTTCCGATGACCCCCGCTGCATCCCTGTGCCGCCCGGCCCCCGCGGGCCCGAGGGTGTCATCGTCCTGCGGGGCGGACGGATCTTCGACGGGACAGGAGCTCCTGTTCGTGAGGGGACGGTCGTTATCCGGCGGAACAAGATAGAAAAGGTCCTCCCGGCTGGCGCTTCGGACTGGCCCAAGGAAGCCCGCCTCATCGACATCACGGGAAAAACCATAATGCCCGGGCTTATCGACGCCCACACCCATATCGACTACGCCGAACCTGAAACTCCCCTATTAATGGACATCAGTGAAGCCGACGCCATGCTCCGCGCTATGGAAAGAGCACGGTTTTTCCTTGAGTGCGGAATCACCAGCGTCCGCGATGTCGGCTCGCTCCACAATGTCCCCTTCCGCCTCAAGGAATGGGTTTCGCATAACCGCGTCCCCGCCCCCCGCATATTTCCCGCCGGCGCTTTTATCACCTCGACGGGCGGTCATGGAGCCGAGGGGATCGATCCTGATATCCTGGTACCCAAGAGCACGCGCCTGGCTGAAGGCCCGGACCAATGGAGGCAGGCCGTCCGGGAGCAGTTCAACCGCGGCGCGGATCTCATCAAAGTGGGCAGCCATTTCAGCCGCGAAGAGGTGAAGGCGGCTGTCGACGAAGCGCACGCCCTCGGGCTCAAGGTGGCCTGCGACGCCGAGACCTTCTACATCCAATGGGCGGTTGAAGCGGGAGTCGACGTCATCGAGCATCCACTGCCCCGGACAGATGAGACGATCCAGCTCATGGCCGGGAAAGGGACGGAATCGGTGCCGACTCTCGTTCCATATTCCTATATTTTCGACCAGTGGGGCGGCTATTTCGGGTCCACATCGCGCCGATTCACCTTTTCCAAAGAGGCCAACCTAGGGGTCTTGCGCCGGATGAAACGGGCGGGAATCAAGATGGGAATCGGCACCGACCTGGTCACCGACTGGTTCAGGTATCTCCCAATACCCTATATCACGGAACTCAAGTATTTTGTGGAAGCGGGCTACACGATCCCCGAAGCCCTGGTGGCCGCGACGAAAACCAATTCCGAGATCCTGGACATGTCCGCCAAGCTGGGAACCCTGGAGCCCGGGAAATTGGCCGATGTAGCTGTATTCGAAGGCAAACCAGACGAAAACCTGGATGACCTGGCCAAAGTGGACATCGTCATCCGCGACGGCCATCTCGTGGTCAAGGGTGGAGAAGTCGTCATTCCGCGGCATATCCCGGTCACCCCGCCCCAGGCCAAGAAAAAGGGAATATTCCGCTCCGGAGGCAGTGGTTCTCCTTCTAGTTAATCGCCGCCGAGACCCTATCCAGGAGTTCCATTTCGTCCTGGGTCAGGGCAAACGTCAGGCTGTCCGCGTTCTCCCGGGCATGAGAGATCTTTGACGCTCCGGGGATCGCCACAACCATCGGTCCGCTAAAATGAATCACCCAGTTGAGCGCGATTTGGGCCGGCGTGCGGCCGTTCTTCTCGGCCAGTTCGCGCAGCGCCTCGACGACCGGCCGGCTTTTTTCGAGGCCTTTTTTTCTGAACGCCCTCATATACTTGCGAAAGCCCGGCTTGGTTTTAATCAAGCCGGGGTTCTCGTGATATTTCCCCGTTAGGACTCCCTGGGCCAGCGGCGAATAGCCTATGATCGAAATGCCCAGCTCCAGCGCGGCGGCCAGGATGCCGTTTCGCTCGATGCTCCGGTCGAGGAGGCTGTACCGGACCTGGTTTGAGACCAGGGGAATCCCCCGTTTTTTGAGCTCATCGTGGGCAAGGCGCATTTTCTCGGCCGAAAAGTTGCTCACCCCGACATACCGGATCTTCTTGGCCTCGACCAGGTCGGCCATAGCCGCCATCTGGGCGCGTACGGAGGATAGCGAGTGCGGGGTGTGAATCTGATGGAGCGAAATGGGATAACCCCTGAGCGCGGCCAAGCGGACGTCGATGGTCCTCCGGATCGAGGCCGCCGTCCGGAACAAGGGCAGCCATTTTGTGGCGATAACGACATCCTCGGGTTTGACATTCAGAGATTGGAGCGCCCGGGTAAGCGCTTTTTCCGACTGGCCGCCTCCGTAGCTTTCGGCTGTGTCGAACCAATTCATCCCTCCTTCGAGGCTGATACGGATGATTTCCCGGATCTCTTCGTCCGAGACCATTCCCCAAGTGTTGCCGAACAGGCCCTTGCCCTGGGCGAACTGCCAGCAGCCCAGGCCGATCGAGGAGATCGCCAAGCCGGATTTCCCGAGATTTCTCACTTCAGAAGGATTCAGCGGTCTTTTCTCTCCAGGTTCTTGACGACATCCGCATATTCCTCGTGGAGGAGCCGGCTGTCAGCCGCATAACCCTCTCTGATCATCGTTTCTTTTTCCTCCGGGCTGAAATAGTCCATGATGGGCATGAAAAAGTCGCGGTCTTCCTTCTGGATGTGCTTGGGATAAAACTCAATCAGCGACCGGAGGCCGTCGGCGATAGCCGAGAGCGCCGCCGTATCACCCTTCTGATATCGTTGATTGGCTTCAAACAGAGATACTGTTATCTTTCTTCCAAGCCTATGATCTTCAACCAGCTCTTCCATGATCCGTCTGTGCTCAGAGGAAATGGTTTTAACGGCGAGGGCGCGGAACAGAATCTCCTCCTCTTTCCCATGGTGGCAGCGATCTGCGTAAGCTCTGATAAAACGGATGATTTTCTCGACCTGAACGGGATCCCCTTTATTCTCAGTTTGTATGTCTTCGAGCAGGGCTTTCATGACCCGAATCACCCGTTCGATGAGCCTGTGTTCGATCATCAAGGGACCGACAGGTAACATATCAACTCCTCACGGCAATTAGAGCATATCATGGACAGGAAATCATTGACTTATATCAAAAACGGCTTTCTGAGAACTGGCGATATTCTACTAATCTATTCCTTTTCCCGGCACGAGGGCTCTGAAGATCGGCTCGACCCAGCGGTCGTTATCGATGTCGTACACGATGAAGTCTGAATCGAATTGCCAGTATGTCCACGCCCAGCCGAGTGCCTCCGCGGCCCGGGCGACGCGGGCCGTCCAGAGGGCTCGCGATTCCATCGGGGCCTTCTCATAGGCGCCGAACTCCCCGAGGAGGATGGGGCGGCGGTGCTTGGCCGACCAGGCCTGGACCCGGGCGAAGTCGGCCTCGAGCTGTCCGACCTCGGCCGCGGTGCCCCAGGTCACACCCGACAGGCGGACGGTCATCGGCGACCACGGCGCCCCCTGATGGGTGAAGGCGAAGGGCTCGTAATAATGGACCGTGACGATGATGTTGCGGTCCGCCTCCGGGAGGGTCAGCGCGTCGAGGAACCTAAAGCCGTTCCACATCGGGGGGCCGACGACTACGGTCCGCGTCGGATTAGTCGTCCGGATGACGGCCAGGGCCTCGGCGAGCCATTCGTTCCAGAGCGGGCCGGTCAGCTTGCCGTTGGGCTCGTTCAGGATCTCGAAAAGCACGCTGTCGGGGGCGTCCTTGAAATGTTCCCCCACCTGCTTCCAGAAGGCCATGAGGCCCGGCTTGAACGCCTCCGGATCCTTGGCCACATCGTTGAAGTTGTGGAGGTCAAGAATGACATTAAGGCCGTTCGCCAGAGCTGCTTTCACCGCCCAATCCAGCGTGCTCAGCCAGGCATCATCCAGCCTATAGCCGTTGCTTGCCTCCATCCGCTGAAGGGCGTGCAGGTTGATACGGACCGTCTGAAAGCCGGCCTCATGAATCAGCTTGAAATGCCGTTCTTTGAATCGGCCCTCGGCGAAATTGTCCCAGATCGGGTCATAGCCGAGGATGTTCACTCCCCGGCCCAGGCGTTTGACCTGTTCCAAGGAATCGGGAGACTTGAGGGCGCTCCCGGGAAATGCGCACCGGGCTAGAAAGACCAGACCCAGAAAAACGAGCCCGACCTGCCGGCGACAACTCTGGGGGTTCGACATGGCAGCTACCTCCAGCCCTCAAAGCTTCAAGAGCCAACGTCCGATAAGGACGCTGACAAATGAGACGGCGCCGCCGAGGACGCTGCCCCAGATGAGATCGACGATCGTCACGACGAGAGGCCAATCCTTCAGCGTAGCCAAATTGGTGAGATCATACGTGGCGTAGCTGATCAGGCCGAGCAGGGCGCCGAAGAAGAGCGCCTTGAGCGGCTCTCCGCCGATAAGGGCCGGCTTGATGACGAAGACGAGCAGGCCGAAGATGAAAAGCAGGTAGAAAAGGATGGCCGCCGTCCAATTCACCTTAGGGCTGAGCATCGGACCGAGGTGCCGCCGGTAGAATCCCTTGGCCACGACACCGAGCCAGATCATGTCGATCAGAAAAAATACGGCCAGCGTGATGAGGTACATCACGAACATTTGTTTGGTGGTCATTGAAAGCTCCTCCTCTATTTGTCGATTGTTAAGACCTGGCCCCTCTAGCGGGTGCCGGTATCAACCAGCTGCGCGAAGAAACGAACCATACGCCCCAAATTCTCCAGCGACATGCGCTCACCCGTTCCATGCACCCGGCTGAATTCGGACTGCGGGATCCACTCCGGAGTGAAGCGATAGACGTTCTCCGAGATCGATGCATAGTAGCGCGAGTCCGTCCCGCCGAGCACGAGCATGGGCGTCACGGGCGCGCCTTCCGGCGCGTGGGCTTTCGCGGCAGCAGCCAGCAGAGCGTATGAATCACTCGATGTTGAGGAGACGGGCGACGGCTCGGTCGGTCTGCCGTGGATTTCGAGGCTGATCCCCTCTATCCCGGCAACGGAACGCCGCAGGTGCTCCAATGCCGTCTCGACCGAATCCCGGGGATTGAGCCGCAGGTTGACCAAGGCGTAGACTTCCTGCGGCAGGATGTTCTCCTTCGTCCCGCCGCTGAGCTCCGTCGGGGCGATGGTCGTGCGCAGCAGCGCGTCACCCGCGGGCGTCGATGCCATTCGCGAGCGCAACAGCGGCCCGAAGGCCCAGCGATTGCTGATCACAGCGCGCTGGATAAACCCGAGATGTGGAGCGAGCGCTTCCAGCATCTCGGCGATCGGCCCATCGTCCAAGTGACCCGGGAAAGGGTTGGCGCGGATCGCCAGGATCGCACGCGAAAGGCGTTCGGCAGCCGTTTCCGGGGGCGGCATGGACGAATGTCCTCCCTCTGACCGGGCCGTAACGCGGACGGTCATATAACCCTTCTCGGCGATGCCGATAAGGGCGGCGGGCTTCCCCGTAAGGGGATTATCGAGCAGCACGGCCATGCCCTCGTCGATCACAAACCAGGGACGGATGTTGCGTTCTTTGAGGAGCTGAGCGATGGCCTTGGCGCCGCTTCCGAGCACCTCCTCATCGTGGCCGAAGGCCAGCATGACTGAGCGCCGCGGCTGGAACCCACTGGCAAGGAGCGTTTCCATCGCTTCCATGACCGCCACGAGCATACCCTTATCGTCCGTGGCGCCGCGGCCGTAGATGTAGCCGTCGCGCACCTCGCCCGCGAACGGTGGGGCCTCCCAGTCATCCTCGGTGCCTGCCTCTACCGGCACCACGTCCTGGTGGGCGAGGAGAAGGATCGGCGGAAGCGACGGGTCGGAGCCGGGCAGCGTATAAAGGAGGCTGTAGTCGGCGACGACTTCACGCTGCATCACGGCATGGACTTGCGGGTAGGCCGCCTGGAGGAATGCATGAAGGGCAAGAAAGGCTGCGGGGTCCTCGACGACTCCGTCGGTGCGCGAAATGGTCCGGATACGGACCGCTTCTCCGAGATGGGCGGCGGCGATGTCGACATTTATCTCCGGCGCCGGAGCGAGGTTTACCGGCGCAGCCGCGCTGGCAGGCGGCCGGATCAAAGCGGTCCGGATCACAACGATTGCGATGAACATTGCCAACACCACCAGCAAGGCCAGGAACCCGCGTTTCACCCATTTCATGTGGCTTCTCCCTCTGCGCTCCTCAGCGCAAAGGAAGCATATCCCCGGCCGGCAAGCGGTGTCAAGAATTCTTGGGGAGCGGCGCCTTGGACAAAATCTTCTTCCAGTTCAGGATGGCGTTCCAGAGGAACCTGGCATCGGAATGGTTCAGGTCTCGATGAATCGGGTTGAAATTGAAAGCGATGACTCTCCCTCTGCCGGAAGGCAAGTCGAGGATGGCCGGTCGCCCCGCCAGCTTCTCCGCACCCCTCGCACCCCCGCTGACCACCATTGATTCAGGGCTCTCTTCGGGGGAATGGCTCCCGCCTGGTTCTGCTTCTTCGGTCAACGGGCGTGTCCCCCACTGGAGCACAACCCCGCGCCTGTCCACCGGGCCGTCCAGGCAGGACGTGCAGTAGGCCATCTCAAGCCAGCGTCTGGGCAGGTCGTAAACGGCATAGTTCGACCGGAAAGCGGAGGTCACCGGCAGATAGCCGTAGCTGATCGGATGTCCGGGGCTCACGAACCTGACCTTGAGCTCGACTCCGTGCGTCTGGACTCCCTGATCCCGAGCCCGGCGGACATTCCGGACAAGCCCGCCATCAAGGGCCAGAGTGGTCGCGTTGCCCAGGGTGATCAGCATCCCGCCCTCGTTCAGAAAGCGCTGCAGGCTGGAAAGCCCGGTCCAGCCGAGGCCGCCGGTGATATCCTCGGAAGCAATGGGAGTTCCAAGATTCGGGAACTCAGGCGACGGCTTAAATGGCATCGGCCCCGAGGTCGGCGCGATGCCGTGGATTTGGCCCTGAAGGTCAAGCCGGACATCGCCGTAAAGAATGACATCCACTCTTCCGAGCAAGCATCCTTCCCTGATGTCCTCGTCCCTGAGATAGACATAGGGAATTCTTTCTTTGTCCAGCGCGTAGCGGATCCAGCCGATAGAGTCGGTGTCCGCCCAGGGCACATAGATCCCCAACCGGGGTACGCCGGCGTCATGACGGCGGACCTCGGGGATTGGAGACGTGCTGTCGAAGTCCAGGGCAAGCTCAGAAGCGACCTTCCGGATGGCGGGCTCAAGCTCGTCTTGACTTCTCAGGACCCAAGATCCGGCAGGATAATCTGTCCCGGCGATCCGGAAGGGATCTTCGGCAATCTCGACGGCAAATTTTGCCAGGCGAAAACGGGCTGCGAATAGCGCCTCTTGGCCGGTGTCCTTGATGAGAAAGAAAGGACCTGTCCCATTGACCCGGCCGGCCGGATGGACCTCACCGGTCAGAGGCGTGACGATAGCCTGGCGAATCTTCGGATCGTCCACCGGTTTGGCTTCGATCCCGTAGTGTACAGGCAGAGCCCAGGAAACATCATCGTAAGGCAAATCGGCCGCATCGGCCGGGAATTTCTGAGGCTCAAGGAGATCGACGGCGTAGTTCCGGTAGGGCTGGTCGAGCGCGACGACGTAACTTCCCTGAGGAAATATGCCCTCACTGACTACGACCGGCTCCGCCGCCTGTCCCACTTCGATCCCTTGGGCGAGGAGCCGGTTCACCATATCCGCGACCCGCTTCCGGTCGCCCTGGTCCTCCGGAATCACATAAGCCGAGGGACGGCCGGTCTGGCCCGCCTGCCAGGATTTGAAACCAGTCCGGAAGAAGTCAAGGAGCATGTCTTGGGCATGCTTGGCGGTGTAGTCAAGAATCGAGAGGCAGGCCGTCTCCTGATAGTTGACGTTATCCCGCATCGACCACCTGAAGGAACGGTCGGAAGGCCAAGGCCGATACCACTCTCGAGTCGTTTCCTCTTTCGAGATGGTCCGCTGGACCGTCTCGGCAGTCGCGTTTCCGAAGGTCTCATAGCCTCGGCCGAGGCCGTTGTGGTTAAGAGCGATGGAATCTAGATAGTGAAGGCCAAAATTTTCCCCGAAATTCCAGGTCCAAACACCAGGCATCCCTAGAGCCGTAAGAGTTTTTACCTCATGAAAGCTCATCTCCAGGAATTGGCTGGTCACGATGGGATCAAGATGGGGATTATAGGGGCCGGTTCCGTTCCAGGTCTGGAGCAGGGCGATGGCCTCGTGCAAATCATGGACAACGGTCGGATGATAATCAAAGAACATCCGAAAAACAGCCCGGGTCGCCGCCATGGCCTGCTGGTGAGCGTCGCGGTTGATATCGACATAGACATAGCGACCCCAGTAGGGCGGCGACTGCCTGGGGAGTGAATCATAATCAGTCCGGCCCTTGAGATATCGATAGAACCAATCCACCATCTTTTCATGCCCGTCCGGCTCAGAGACTGGGTTGATCAAGACCACCACATTCCTGCGGATCTGCTGAATCATCGGCTGTTCGGATACCGCCAGACGATAGGCCAATTCCAGACACATCTCTGGACTGCCGGTCTCGTCCGCATGAAGGCCAGCGTTGAGGTAATAAATCGGCCGGGCGGCGGCGATGATCTTCTCGGCCGTCTCGGGACTCGTCCGGCGCGGGTCGGCGAGCGCGGCCGTGGCCTTTTTCAAGAGAGGCAGGTTCCGGATGCCGGATTCGTCCGCTATGGCCACGAGGATAATCTCCCGGCCCTCCTCGGACTTGCCGATGACCTCGACCTGGACGCGCCCTGAAGTCCTGGCCAGCTCCCTGAAATATCCGTAGATTTGGGAAAGACGAGAAAGCTCTCCCTGTTCGCCGATGATGCGGCCTAAGAATTTTTTGGGCGAAGGCACGCTCTTCGAATCGGGCACGTAGGATACCCAAGGGCTGAGATACCGGGGGTCGGTCGTGAGCTCGGCGATTCTCTGGCTGGACCCCGGCTCGTGTTTGTCAGAAGCCGAGCTAAGGAGAGAAGCAGCCAGGAGCAAAACGACCATTGCGGGGAAGGTTATCATTATTTCTATTGGACTTTTCTTAGGTCCCATATTCCCTCCTCGGTCATTATCCGTGCTTCCATAATATGGACAGCCGTCACCCTAGTCAATTTTAGAAAAAGGCAAAATCGGGATGGAAAGGAGGAGACGATCAGCCGTTTCTGACGGAGTCTTCTTCGACCAGGCCGTCGCGGAGCTTGACCACCCGGCGGGCGCAGTCGGCGATGTAGGGGTTGTGGGTGATGATGACAAGGGTATGCCCCTGGGCCCACAGCTCCTCGAAGATCTTGAGGATTTCCTCGCCGGACTTGGTGTCCAGGTTTCCCGTGGGCTCGTCGGCCAGGATGAGCCGGGGGTCGTTGGTCAGGGCCCGGGCGATGGCCACCCGCTGCATCTCGCCTCCGGAGAGCTCGCTCGGCCGATGGTGGGCCCGGGACGCCAAATTGACCCTTTCCAGGAGCTCCATGACCTTAGCCCGCCGCGCCCTGGCCGAAGCGCCCTTAAAGATCATCGGGAGCTCGACGTTCTCAAAAGTCGTGGCATAGGGCAAAAGGTTGAAATTCTGGAAGACAAACCCGATCTTCCTGTTCCGGATCTCGGCCAGCTTGTTGTGACCGAACTCCTGGACCTCTTCACCTTCGAAGTAATATTGTCCGGATGTCGGCATGTCCAGGCAGCCAATGATGTTCATCAAAGTCGATTTCCCCGACCCGGAAGGACCGATGAGACCGACGAACTCGTTCTCTTTGATCTCCAGGTTGATCTCCTTGAGGGCTGACACTTGCGCCGTTCCCACGCCGTAGGTTTTATTGATCTTCTCCATCTTGATCATCACATCCTCCGTCTATTCATACCTCAGGGCCTCGACAGGATTGAGTGAAGCCGCCCGGCGGGCCGGGAAAAATCCGGCCAGGAAGCCGATCAAGCTCAAGATGAACGCGGTCGCGACCATGATGTCGAGCGAGATGGCGGGATGGGCCAGGATGTCGGCGACATCCCCTTTCAAGGCCATCGCGTTTATCCCCTCCACGGCGCCGACCGAAAGCAGGATTCCGGCCGCACCTCCGGCAAAGGCGATCATCAGCGCCTCGGAGATGAACTGGGACAGGATATAGCGCTTCTTGGCGCCGAGGGCCATCTTGATGCCGATCTCCTTGGTCCTCTTCCGGGCGGAAACATACATGATGTTGGCGACTCCGACCCCGGCGACGATGAGGGTCAGCCCGCCGATAATCCCCATGAAAATCTTGATCCCCAAAAAGATCTTAGTGGTGATCTTCTCCTGTTCGATCGTGTCCCAAAAGTCGATGGCCTGCTTGTCCTCGGGATCGAATTTGTATTTCCGAGCCAGGACGCGAACGACGTCGTCCTTCACCGCCTCCGACCGGGTGAGGTCCATGGGCTTGTAGATCAGGCGGGAGAGGTACTTATCACCGAAGATCGCCAGGTATGTTGTAAAGGGGATGGCCGCTTTTTCCACGTCCGGGCCGTTGTACATGCTGTTCTGCATCTTGTCCTGCATGATCCCGACGACCAGGAAAGGGACGGCGTTGACCAGGATCGTCTTGCCCACGGCCTCTCCTGTGCCGAAAAGCTCTTTCTTGAGGTCGGATCCTAAGAAGATAACCCGCCTTTTGCCTTCGACGTCGGTCTCGTTGAGAAATCGACTTTGTCTTTCCGGGTAGTAGGTCCGCAAGTCTTCGAACGCGGGCGCCACACCGATCACCCGCTTGGTGATGCTCTTCCGGCCATAAGTCAGGGTGTTGATGTAGCGGTCGTTCTCCGGGCTGATGAGATCGATCCCGGCGACGCGTTCCTTGAGGACGTCGAGGTCCTCCAGCTTAAGGAAGATCCGCCGCCCCTTCCCCAATCCCAGGTAAGGCTTAGATGTCTGACCTCCGCCGACGATGCAGATCCCCTGGCCGAGACCGTGGAACGCCTTTCTCATCTGCCGGTTGAGACCCTCGCCGAAGGCCAGGAGGATGACGATGGAAAAGGTCCCCCAGGCCAGGGCCACGATTGTCAGAGTCATCCGTTTCCGCTGCTGCTTCAATTCCCTGTAGAAAAGACGGACTAGATGGACCATGCTCTATTCCTTTATGACCTCAAGGCCTCGACCGGGTTGAGGTTGGCCGCCCGGCGGGCCGGCGCGAACCCGGCCAGGAACCCGATGAGCCCGAGGAGGGCTACCGTGATCAGGGCGACCTGGAGAGAAAACGTGGGCCGGCCGATCTCTTCCGAAATCGAGCTTTCCGGAAAGACGGCGATGACCCCGGCCGAGATGGCGAGACCGATGGCTCCGCCGATGAGGGTGATGAGCAGCGTCTCGAACAGGAACTGGGAGAGGACGTAGCGTTTCTTGGCGCCCAGGGCCATCTTCAGCCCGATCTCCCTGGTCCGCTCCTCGACCACGACGTTCATGATATTGGATACGCCTATCCCGCCGACGATCAGGGTGAAGGCCCCGACTATCCCCAGGAAAAGGTTGAACCCCAGCATGACCGCCTGAAACATCTTTTCCGATTCGGCGACGTCCCAGACCCAGACGGCCTCCTTATCGTCCGGATGAAACTTATACTTTTTGGCGAACACCTGGAGCATCCGTTTTTTGAGGCTTTCGTGTTCCCGTGGGGTACGCCCCTTGACTACAATATTGTTGATGTATTTCGTCCCGAAAACCGACGAAAAAGTCGAGGCCGGGATAATCGCGGCCGTGGAATCGCGGCTTCCGTAGCTCGAATTCTGTTTCTTCTCGAGAAGCGTGCCGACGACGAGGAAGGGAATGCTGTTGAGCAGGACATAGCGGCCGACGGCCGGGGCATCTTTGAACAGCTCTTTCTTGATCTCGTCACCGAGGAAGATGACCCTTTTTTTATGCTCGAGGTCGAGGGGATTGATAAACCGGCCGCCTCGCTCGGGAATGATGTTCCGCATCTCGCCGTAAACCGGATACACCCCGCGAATCATGGCGGAGTACGTATTCTTTTCGTTCTTGAGCGGGATGTTCCAGCGCGAATACTCGGCGCTCACCGAGGCAACCTGGGGGACTTCCCGGGCGAGGAGAAAGGCATCTTCCTCCAAGAAATTGAGGGCGCGCCCCTTGTTCAAGCCCTGGTAAGAGATGCTCGTCCGGGCGGGCCAGAGGATCATGATCCCCTCCCCCATCCCGTGCATGTCCTTCCTCATCTGCCGGCCCATCCCGACTCCAAAACCCAGGAGAAGGACGATCGAGACGGTCCCCCAGACAATGCCGAAGACGGTCAGGACGGTCCGCGTTTTCTGGGAGCGGACATCCCGCAGGAGGTGCGAGAAGAACATGAAGGCTTTCATCGGAACCCGAGATTAGTGTTACTTGATCTCCTTGGGCGGCCGCTCGACGATCTCCGCTCCCTCGGCCAGGCCCTCGACGACCTCGACGTTCAGGCCGTCGCTGAGCCCCAGCTTGACTTCCTTTTTCCCGTAGACGCCGGGGGCTGTCTCGATCTCGACATAAGTCTTGTCATCCTTGAACTCGACCAGCCGTTCGGGGACGAAAAGGACATTTTCGACCTTACGGATGACCAGGCTGGCGTTGGTCGAGTACCCCGCCCGGATGATCTTTTCTCCCTTCCCGGTGATTTCGATCTCTACATCGAAGAGAGTGGCGTTCTCTTTCTGCTGCGCCTTAGGCGAGATCCGGGACAGCCGGCCCGTGATTTTTTGGTCGGGTATGGCGCCGATCTGGAGCTCGGCCGCCATCCCCTCGCTGAGCTTCCCGACATCGATCTCGTCCACCGTGCCCTTGAAGATAAGGTCGCTCATCTCGGCCATGATGAGGAGTTCCGTCCCCTCCTGGTAGGACGACAGCGGAACGACAGGATCGCCCTCGTTGACCCGGCGCTCGAGGACCGTGCCGTCCACAGACGCCTTGATGACGGTGTCGATCTGGCGGTCGGCGATCTTCGTTCGGCCCTTCTCGATCAAGGCCAGCCGCTCCTGGGCGACGTTCAGCCTGAGCTTGTACTGCTTGTAATCATTTTCGGCCTCGTCGAATTCCTTCTCCGAGACCAGCTTGGAATCACGCATTTGTTTCGTGCGCTCATATTCGGTTTCTGCTCTCTCCAGGCTGACCGCGGCCATCTCCGCATTGCGCTTGGCTTCGGCGAATTCCAGCGGCGTCGGGTCGGGCATGATCTCGAAGAGGGGA
>Ga0153916_10000969_pt1 | contig 20086 bp, 11 predicted proteins | sample Opewatmetagenome_FD_109642 | JGI IMG/M metagenome (GOLD analysis project Ga0153916, IMG submission 109642) | Freshwater wetland microbial communities from Ohio, USA - Open water 3 Core 3 Depth 4 metaG | ecosystem: Environmental > Aquatic > Freshwater > Wetlands | place: USA: Ohio, Lake Erie... | reverse complement strand
CATATGCGCGGCCACCTCCAGGCAGTGCTCGCGGAAATCGGCCGGGCCGCCGCCCTTGAGGGTGCCGATGGCCTCGCGGACCTCAAGCGCGTTGCCCACCGCAAACCCAAGCGGCTGGTTCATGTCGGAGACGAGCGCCACCATGCGCCGCCCGGCACGCTTGCCGATGCCCACCATGAGCTGCGCCAGCTTCACGGCGTCGTCGACGGTGGGCATGAAGGCGCCCAGTCCCACTTTGACATCCAGGACGATCCCCTGCGCGCCGGCGGCGATCTTCTTGCTCATCACGCTCGAAGCGATGAGCGGCAGTGCCGGAACAGTGCCGGTCACGTCGCGCAGCGCGTACAGCTTGCCGTCCGCCGGCGCAAGTTCTGCGGTCTGACCACACAGCACCAGGCCGATGTCCTTGAGTTGGCGCAAGAACTCTTCGCGCGTGAGCGTTGCGCGGAAGCCGGGGATGGATTCCATCTTGTCGAGGGTGCCGCCCGAAAACCCAAGCCCGCGCCCCGACATCTTGCCCACGGGCACGCCGCAGGCGGCGACAATCGGCTCCACGACCAGAGTCGTCTTGTCGCCCACGCCGCCGGTCGAGTGCTTGTCAACCGCAAACTTCACCACCCCGCTGAGGTCGAGCATCTCGCCCGAATGCGCCATGGCGAGCGTCAGGTCGGTCGTCTCGCGCACGCTCATGCCGCGCCACAGGATGGCCATCGCCCAGGCCGAGACCTGATATTCGGGGATTTCACCCGAGGTCAAGCCGGCGACGAAGAAGTCGATCTCCTCTTTCGTCAACTCGAGGGCATCCCGCTTCTTGATAATCAGGTCAACGGCGCGCATGGGCCACCTGCAGGAGTGACGCCTGCGCCACGTGCCAGGCGTGTTGTTCGGAGGTAGGCGGGTAAGTATAATCCAGCCCAACCATGCGCCGCAGGCACTCCCCGCGGCTGGCCCCCCGCTCCCTTCACGAGGTGCGCTGTGCAGAAAGCCGACCTGCTCCTCACCAACGGAATCTTCCTCACGATGGACGAGGAGTATCACGTCTATTCGCCCGGCGCCATGGCCGTCCGTGAAGGTTGCATTACGGCCGTGGGCGGCCAAGCGGAGATCGAAGCCGAATTCCAGGGTGAAGAGCGCTTCGATTGCCAGGGGCGAGTGGTCATCCCCGGCCTGGTGAATGCCCACACACACGTGCCGATGACGCTCCTGCGCGGCATCGCCGACGACTTGCGCCTGGACGTCTGGTTGCAGGGCTACATGTTCCCAGTGGAACGCGAATTCGCCACGCCCGATTTCGTGCGTCTGGGCACGCGCCTGGGCTGCGCGGAGCTGATCCGTTCGGGTGTGACATGCTTCGCGGATATGTACTACTTCGAGGGCGACGTAGCGGCTGCCACCGCCGAGGCCGGCATGCGTGCGTTGTGTGCGCAGACGGTGCTCAAGTTCCCAAGCCCGGATGCACAGTCGTTTGAAGACTCGCTCGCCGCCGCCCGCGAGTTCATCCAGCAGTGGCAGGATCACGCGCTGATCCTGCCGGCGGTCGGGCCGCACTCCCCCTACATGTGCACCGCCGACATGCTGCGCCAGAGCGCGGAGTTGGCGGCCGAGTTCGACGTGCCGCTACACATCCACCTTTCGGAGACCGCCCTGGAGGTCGAGAACTCGCGTCACGAACACGGTATGCCCGTCATCCCCTACGTGAAGAAGCAGAACCTGTTCGACGCGAAGGTGCTCGCAGCCCACTGCGTCCACATCGACGAAGGCGAAATGCGCACGCTTCTGCACTACAACGTCGGCGTGGCGCACAATCCATCCTCCAACATGAAGCTGGCATCCGGATTCGCTCCGGTGGCAAAGATGCTCGAGACCGGGCTGGCGGTCGGCATTGGCACCGACGGACCGGCCTCGAACAACGACCTGGATATGTTCGAGGAGACACGCCTGGCGGCATTCATTGCCAAGGGGCAGAGCGGCATGCCGACGGCCCTGCCTGCGCGCACGGCGCTTACGATGGCGACGCGTCTGGGGGCCAAAGCGCTCTACCTCGACGATCTCATCGGCTCACTCGAGATCGGCAAGTCGGCCGATGTGGCGATTGTCGATCTGGACACACTGCACAACTCGCCCGGCTTCTCGCGCAGCGCCGATGCGCTATATGCCCGGCTGGTGTATGCCGCCCACGCGCACGATGTGACCGACGTTATGGTGCGTGGGCGCTGGCTGATGCGCGGGCGGCATCTCATGACGCTCGACGAACCCGAGCTGTTGCGCCAGGCCGGCGAGGTGGCGCGCCGCATCGACAGCTTCCTCATCGAGCGGGAGACCTCGGTGTTCTCCAAGCTGGTCGCGATCGGCGGAACCACCGAAGGCGAATCCTTCGAGGTCCAGGTCAAAGTGCGCATCCCGGATCGCGAGCAGGTGATTCGCGCGCTCGAGGCCGAGCCGTTTTCCGTCCTGCGCACCCGCCGCTACCGTGAGTACGATACATACTTCGTGTTCGCCGACGCGAAGCAGGGCCGCCTGCGCTACCGCGAAGACGAATTCGTGGGCGAGGACGGCGAGGTGTACAACGTGCGCTACCGTCTGACGCTGACCGGGCAGGCGCGCGACCAATCGTACGCGCACTCGATCCTGCTCTCGCGCTCGCGCTTCCTGGCCCCGGCCACGCACAGCCTGCGCTTCTACCGCGAGTACTTCCAACCCGAGCGCGAAATCGAAATCCGCAAGGACCGCATGCGCTGGCTGGTGCATTACCACGACACTGAGTTCTTCATCAACCTCGACCAGGTGATGCAGCCCGAACTGCCCAAGTACTTCCTCGAGATCAAGAGCCGCACCTGGTCTCGCATTGACGCCGAGAACAAAGCCAAGTTGATCGTCGAGATGCTGAAGGATCTCCGTCTGGAGAAGGCCGAGGCCGTTGGCGCAGAGTACGTGGAGCTGGTGGAGAAGTCCGCCTGAAGCAGCAAGGGAGAGTTGGGCCCTCGGCTTGTAGCCCTCAGCCGTCAGCACACGGCCGTCGACTTCTCTCAACTACCCTTCCGCCTTCGGCTAACCGCCCAGACGCGACGACCATTGGCCTCCCGCGCTCGTTGACTGCTGACGGTCCGCGCACAGTGATCAACGACTCATAGATGACGGCTGGCCGCTTGTCGCAGCTTGCCTCGCTCATTGCATGCGTTGGCAATCCAAATTGCGCCATCCCTATCACTTCAACATGGAGTGCGAGACCGCATCTAAGGGCACGAATCGCGCCAGCAGGCACACATCTTGCAACTTGCCTATTCCAGAGACCAACGCTATACTCCCGCCGCTGACGGCGCTCTTCCCGGCGCTCAGGCGGCCCGGCCCGGAAAGGAATAGACGAGATGCTTCCTGCCCAACGTGCCCTGCCTCGCATTCGCCAGACCGCTACCGCGCATCTGACCCAGACCATGAACCTGCTCGGTCTCTCGCGCGCGGAACAGAGCGAATTCCTCAATTCGGTCCTGGCTTCCAACCCGGCGCTCGAACTCACCAAACCAACACGCTGCCCGACGTGCCGACGGGCCCTGTACCTGCCCGGACCGTGCCCTGTATGCCACCCTGCCCGCGAGGGCCCGATCGTCTTCCTGGCCACGCCCCCCGGACGCGGCCGCAGCGAAAGCGGCGAGGAAAACCTGCCCGAACCCGCCCAGCCGGAACGATTAGCGGATTATCTGCTCCGACAGATCGGCCCGGAACTCTCGGCCGAAGAGCGGCCGGTGGCCAATTACCTCATCGCGCGGCTCGACGAAAACGGGCTGCTGCCCGAATCGTCTGCCGAAGCTGCCCGCTACCTGCATCAGCCACTGGCGGTCGTGGAGAAGGTGCTGCACCTCATTCAGCACTGCGACCCGCCCGGCATCGGCGCAGCCTCCCCCATTGAGGCTCTCATCATTCAGGTGGAACAACTCGCCGAAACGCAGGATGTGCCGCGCGGCGTGCGCCCGATCATCCTCGAGCATCTCGAGCCGTTGGCCCACGGCGAGTTCGGACTGATCGCGCGTTCGCTCTCGATGCCCAGGGCCGATGTGGAGGAGGCGGCCAAGTTCATCCGCCTCAACCTCACGCCCTACCCCGGGCGCACCTTCCTCGGCCACGATCATCAGCGCTCCTCGCCCGACCCCGAGCTTTACCACGAAGCCGAGATGGTCTTCCGTCTCGCGCCCAATCAGACCCAAGGCCCGCTCATTGTTGAGGTATATGCGCCTCTGGCCGGTCGGTTGCGCGTCAATCCGGAGATACGTTCGCTGGTCAAGACGCTGGACGGCGCCGAGAAGGAAAACTGGGAAGGCAAAGTGGAGGAAGCGGCCCTGGTCGAGAAGTGCCTGCGCCAGAGCCAGAACACCATCCTGCGCCTGGCCGCCATTCTGGCCGAGGAACAACGCGCCTTCATCCTGGGCAGCGACCGCGAGCTCATTCCGATGACCCGCGCACGCATTGCCCAACGGCTGGAAGTGCACGAGTCAACCATCTCGCGCGCGGTGAGCCGCAAGCGCGCCGCACTCCCCAGCGGACGCATCGTGCCATTGTCAAAGTTCTTCGACCGCAGCTTGTCGGTGCGCGACGTGGTGCGCTCGATCATCGCCGAGGAGAACCGCCCCCTGACGGATACCGAAGTTGCTGGTATGCTAAAGGAACGCGGCATCCCGGTGGCGCGCCGAACGGTGGCCAAGTACCGCGCCATGGAGGGCATCCTGCCCGCCGCGCTGCGTCGCACGCAGCGCGCTCAACGAGGGGCCGCGCTCTCGGCATCCTGACGGATCCGGAAGGCCCTCTGGCGATGCGGGGTTCGCGCAAGGACGCCAAAACCTCCGAACAGCTTTCGGCCCACGCGCTGGCGCTGGCTGAACTGAATCATGAGGCCTTGTTCCTGGTCGCCTCGGCCGATGGGCGCATCCTGGACGTCAACCCCACGGCCGGCCGGCGGCTAGGCAAGGCGCGCGACGAAATCGTCGGCCGCCCGATTGCCGACCTGCTGGCCTTCCCCGACCTCGATCGCATATTGCATACTCGCGCTACCGGCCGCCCGGTGCGCTGGAGTCAACGCCTAGGCCTCGCCGGCGAGGTACCGCCGCGCCTGTGGGATATCCAGGTGATGCCTCTAACCACAAGCGAAACGGGCGAGGCGCTCGTCACGCTTCGCGCGGAGAGCGAATACGAGGGCGCCTACGTGCCGCGACTGCAGGTGGGCCTGGGCACTCTGGTGGAAGCCCTGCGCACGCCAGAAGGCGATGACCCGGCGGCCGCCTTTTCGCAGGCCTGCGCGGCACTTCTGCCGTGCGACGCGTTCGGTCTGTATCTTTCCTCGGCCGATGGTCAGTCGCTCCACCTGGCCCATGCGCACGACGAGTCGCAGCCGTTGCCCCCCTCGATCGCGCTCGCCGAATTCGACCCGGTCCAGCATCGCGTTGTGTGGAAGCTCGGCCAACCAGCGGCGAGCGAGCTGATGCGCTGGGCGAGCGCGAACGGCGTGCGCGAATTGAGCGCAGCTGCGGTGCCGCCGGGCGAGACTCCCGGGGCGGCGCTGCTTTACTGCTGGGTTGATAGCGACCCGCCCCACGATGCGCCTCTCTTGCTCACACTCGCCGCGCTGGCGGCTGAAACCTGGATTCGAGCGCGGACGCGCGTGAGTGAGCTGAGCGGAATGCGAACAGTGCTGGCGCGAGTGCAGTCGGTGAACGAGTCGCTCATCGAGGAGTTGCCGCACGCCATCCTGCTGATCCAGACCGCGAGCGGCACGGTGCTCGCGGCCAACCCCGGCGCCGAAGAAATGCTCGAGTACAGCGAGAGCGAGCTGCGCGCCGCAAAGCTCGACGAATGGCTGACCGCGCCGGAGGCTGTGGTGGCGGTGCGCGCGGCCGGCGAAAGCGGGCGCATCCAGGAAGTGAATGAGCTGACCCTGTATCGCCGGTCCGGCGAGTCCTTCCCTGCCTTCCTGCGCGCCATCCCCATCCGCAGTGACCCGGCCCGGGCGCCGGATGAAACGCTGGTTATCCTTTCCGATATCACCTCTAGCCAGGCGGCGCGCGTCGAGGCGCAGCACCTGCAGCGCCAGGCCGTGCTCGGCTGGCTGGCAGCCGCGTTTGCGCACGAGGTGCGCAACCCGCTCAACAACCTCACCCTGCAACTCGGCGAGATGGGCGCGCTGCACACGCTCACGCCCGAAGTGGCCGAACTGGTGAAAGAAGCCCAAAGCGAATGCCGTCGCCTGAGCGAGATTTCGCGGCGCATGCTCGACTTCGCCCGCGGGCAAGACTTCCACTTGGTGCCGACCGACATGGTAGCGCTGGTCAATCGCATTTTGCAGCGCATGCGCCCGACCCTTGAGCGAGCGGGGGTGCAATCGCACCTCACTTCGGCCGAGGGATTGTCCCAGGCGATGGCCGACCCGCTCTCGATCGAGCAGGTGATCATCAACCTGATCGACAATGCAGCCAAGGCCATGCCGCAAGGCGGACATCTGGCGGTGACGATCGAGCCGCGCGCGCTGCCCAGCGGCGGCCCGGGGGTGGAGGTGCGTGTGGCCGACACCGGCCAGGGGCTGCCCTCTACCGTGCGCGAGAAGCTTTTCCAGCCCTACGTCACCACGCGCGCCGAAGGCCACGGGCTGGGCCTGGCGCTTTCGCGCCACATCCTCGACGCCCATCGCGGTACACTCATCGCGGAAACCTACCCCGGCTCGGGGACGGTCTTCCGCATTTGCATTCCGGCTGCTGGAGACAACGACGCATGACTTACAGCGTGCTCATCGTCGAAGACGAAGCCAAAGCGCGCGGCTCAATGAACCGATTGCTCACCGCCGACGGCTACGAGGTGCTCGAAGCGCCGACGCTGGCCAAGGCGATGGAGACGCTCGACAGCCGCCTGACCGACATCGTCATCTGCGACTTCAACCTACCCGATGGGCACGGCCTGGACCTCCTGCGGCGCATATCCTCCACCCGCCCGCGGCCGCAGACGATCGTCGTCACCGGGCACGGCAGCGTGGCCACGGCTGTGGAGGCCACCCACCTGGGCGCGGTGGATATGCTCGAAAAGCCGCTCGACCCGGAGCAGTTGCGGCGCGTTGTGCAGCGCGCGAGCGAAGTTGTGCGCCTGCAGCGCGAGCTCGACGTGTATCAGCGCTCGGCCCGCGCCGAGGCGCTGGAGTGGATCCCCGGCGACAGCGCCGCGATGCAGCGCGTGCTGCATGAGGCGCAGCGCGCGGCGGCCACGGCCGCGCCGGTGCTCATCACCGGCGAGACCGGCACCGGCAAGGAGATCCTGGCGCGCGCCATCCACCTCATGGGGCCGCGCGCCGGCAAGGCGTTCTTCCCGGTCAACTGCGCGGCGCTGCCTACGGAGGTGATCGAGTCGGAGCTCTTCGGGCACGAGGCGGGCGCCTTCACCGATGCCTCCAAACGCAAGCCCGGGTTGGTGGAGGCCGCCGACGAGGGCATCCTCTTCCTGGACGAGATATCCGCACTGCGCCTTGAATTGCAGGCCAAGTTGCTGCGCTTCCTCGACGACCACTCCTTCCGTCGCGTCGGCGGACTGAGCGAGTTGCACACCGACGTGCAAGTGCTCGCTGCGACTAACCGAGACTTGGAAGAGATGACCCGCAAAGGCGAGTTCCGCGAAGACCTGTTCTACAGGCTCAAAGTGGCCGACCTGCACCTGCCTCCTTTGCGCGAACGCAAGGAGGACATCCCAGCGTTGGTGGGCCTCTTCCTGCGAAAGTACAACCAGCGCACAGGCACCTCGCTCGACGGGGCAACCCCACGCGCGCTCGAAGCACTGGCCGTGCACGATTGGCCCGGCAACATCCGCGAGCTGCGCTACGTGGTCGAGCGCGCGGCGATGTTGTGCGACTCCGAACGCATCGACCTGGGCGACCTACCCTCGGAGTTCCACGCCTTCGTGCCGGAAGAACATGTGACGGAGAATCCCTCGCCGAAGAAGAAGACCGCGAGAAGTTAGCCGTCCGCGGTCCGCAGTCAACCTTCTGCATTCAACTGCCGGCCTCCAGCCTTTCACGACCTTCGGGAAAAGGAGGTGCCGGCGCTCACCCCCACCCCTGCCCCCTTCCTCGTCGAGTACCCACCTCTACACGGAGTAATCAATCCGGGGCAAGGTCAATGTGCCGCCTCCAGGCGGAGAGGGGGAAAAGGGGTGAGGCCGAGAGTCACCAGCGAAACCCGAGAATGCGGGCGGTCGGCTGCAGGCCGGCAGATGACGCTGCCATCTGTCGACTTCAAAGCGTGAGCAGACCTCTCCATCGTCAACGGCCGTCTTGAGCAGAGTTCTTCGCGTGGGCCAAAATCGGCACTTGGCGCGGCGTTTGCACGACCCTGCTCGGACGCGTAAGGCCGGCGGGCTAGCCCCGCCGGGGTGCTCCCCCGAACCCCGCTTCTTGCCCTTGATCTTCGGCTGCTGAGGCCGAGCAGCTCCCCTGGCACGCCACTTGCATCAACGCCTCCCAGAAACCGGATTAGCTACGGGAGGCGACGATGATTTCCACGATGTTGACCCTGAACGATATGCAAATCCTCATTGCGCTGACTGTGATGGGCGCGGGCCTGTGCAGCCTGGCAGCGGGCATCATTGTGCTGGCGAGCCGCGGCTTCTCGAAAGAGATGAAGGTGCTGGCGGCGCAATCGGCCAAGCTGAGCGAGAAGGGCATGAGCCACGATATGGCCGGCGTGGTCTCCGGCGTGGGCGAGATTCTGGGGCTCCTGAATCAGCTCACGAAGACCTCGACAGGTGTGGGCATGTTCCTGATGGCCGCCGGCGTTGGGCTGATCGGCGCGGCCTACTACGTGGTGATGCAGGTCCAGTGGCCGCTGAGCTAGGCTGAAATGGCGGCCCGTCGATCCATCGCACGGCCCACATGAGGCGAGGCATGACCTCCGAACTGCATTTCGCAGATCGGCTCGAGACGGCATTCGCGCCCGCGGAACGCGCGCTCCTCATCCGGCGCCTGCGCTACGAACCCATGCTGTGGCAGGCTCTCGAAGAGGAGAAGTTCTTCGAGGCAGCGCAGGCCTTTGCCGGCGGCGCGATCGAGCGCTGGCGGCCGGGGCTGCTGGGTTTGCTGCGCGCAGGCGATACCGCCGCGCTGCGTGCCTTCGCGTCCGACTCCAAGACCATGCCGGCGAAAGAGCGCGCCCTGCTCTCCCCCGAGTTCGAGAAGCGGGCGTTGGCCGCACTCGATTCGATCCGCGATGGTAGCGAACTCGATCTTGCGAGCGCCGCGCTCGCGGCGGCCGCGCTTGTCGCACGCAGCCGCGGTCTCGAGAGCCTGATGCAGTTGGCCGCGCCGCCGCGGTCCGTGCTGGCCTGCGCGTTCGGCCTGTGCGCGAGTGCGGCCCAGTTTGCCCCGGCCGTGTGGGCTGCGCGCCCATCGCAGGCACGCGAGATCGTGCAAGCACTGCTCGCGAACGAAGGCACGGCACGCGCTGCCCAACTCCTGGGCGAGTGGTCCACGCGCATCGAGCCCGCCATGTGGAACGCGCTGCTCGACGCAGCCGAAGACATAGGCGAAGCGGACTTGGCCCGCGCGCTGGCCTCGCATGCGACGGCGCATCAGGCCGGTGACGCCAAATCGCGCGCCGCAAGTGGCTCCGCGGCCGCCGGCGAAGACGCCGAACAGGTGATGCTCTCGGCGCGAGTCGACCGCGCGCTCGGACGCAGTGATGCCTCGCGCGATCGGCTGGCCAGACTGTGGGACGAGACCAAGCGGGCCGCCGCCAAGGTGGGCATGGAACTCGCCCGCGCCGCAGAAGACGAGGGCGATTGGGTAACCGCGCTGGCGGCCTGGCAGGAAGCGCACCAGGCCGACCCGGACCAACCGGCCATTCGCGCCGGGTTGGCCAAGACACTCCTGAACCTCAAGCGCGCCGATGAGGCTCTGGGCATCCTTGCGCCGCAGCCGGCGGAGGCGGAAGAAGTGCTGGCCCTGGCACTGACGCATCTGGCACTTGGCAACTTGCCGCAGGCGAGTGAATTCGCGCGCCAGGCGGTGAACAAGAGCCCCTCGCCCAAGCCACGCCGGCTGATGGAAGAAGCCTACGGGGTGCTCGCCAAGTCGGGTGACCCGTTGCAGGCGGCTCACGCTGCGCGGGAAGTGGCCCGGATGAGACCGGCGCACGCGCCATCACATCTGCAGGTCGCCCAATTGGAAGCCCAGTGCGGCGACTGGGAACGCAGCCGCGAAGCGGCACAGGTCGCGGCCCAACTCGACCCGCTGAATGCGGACGCGCTGCGCGCAGCGGCGATCGCGAGCGAGAATCTCAGCCAGCCAGTGCAGGCGCTCGCCGCGTGGAAACGGATAAGGGAATTCTCGCCGGATGACGACGATGTATTGCTCGGCATCGGACGCAATGGAATTGATGGCGGCCAGCCGGCCGAGGCGGAAGAGGCCGCGGGCGTGCTCTTGGCCAAGAACCCGACCTCGGGCGACGCGCTCGCGTTGCTCGGCCGTGCGCGCATGATCCAGGGCAACCTGACCGGCGCCGAGGAAGCGCTTCTGCGCGCGACGAAGGTCGCTCCGGCTACCTCTGCCCCCTGGATGGCGCTGGCTGAATATCACGAAGCCAAAGGCGATCTCGAGTCCGCCGTCTCGACGCTGCGTGCGGGAATTGACGCGGCCGCCGGCACGGGCGAACTCCTCCTGGCGCTTGGGCAGCTTGCCTTCCGCCGCGGCGACGATGCGGAAGCGGTGCAGACACTGACGCGCGCCGCCGAACGCATGCCGGGCACGACGATCGTGCTCACCACCCTCGCGCTTGCACTGCTGCGTCTCGGGAAACTGCAGGAGGCCGAGCAGCGAGTGCGTGAGGCGTTGCAGAGCGCACCGGCTTCGCTCGAAGCGTTGCGTGCCCTCGGCCAGACGCTTATCGCGCAAGGGCGGTTGGCCGAAGCTCGCCGAATCCTCGAACAGGCCGTGCAGCTCTATCCCGCGGTCCAACCCCTCCTGGTTGATTTGTCCCGCCTGCTGGTGCGCATGGCGGGTGGCGATCCGACTCACGCGCCTGAGCTCGCGGCTGCGGCGCTGGCGATCATCCAGCGCGCGCGCGCCGTTGCCGACGGCTCGCTCGCGCTCGAACTCGACTTGCTGCTGGCTGAGGCAACGTTGCTCACCGGCCGCGCACACGAGGCGCGCGATCTGTTCACGCAGGCGCTACGCCAGATCCAGACCGAGGCGCGCGATGAACGGTTGCGCGCGCTGGCCGGGCTTGCACGCGCGCTGCTCGCGCTGGGCGACCCGGCGGCGGCGATCGCCAACCTTCAATCGGCCCTGCAACTCACCCCCACCGATCGCGCGCTGCTCGCCCTGCTGGCCGAGGCTTTCGAAAAAGCCGGCCTGCTGGAGGACGCACGGGCGACCCTCGAACGGTTGCTCACCCTGGCGCCGAACGACGGGGCGGTGCTGCGCGCCCTGGCAGATGTGTTCGCTGCCCTCGGCAATATGACCAAGGCGGTGGACCTCCTGCGCCAGGCCTGCGATGCGGCGCCCCAGGATTCCTCCAACTGGGCCGCGCTTGCCGAGCGCCTGCTGCACGCCGGCCTGCCCGAAGAGGCTCGCCAGGCGATGGCACGCGCGATCGAGTGCGCCTCGCCGCTAGCCGGCGAGATCGCCTATCGTGCGGCACAGTTCATGATGACGCTCAAGCAGTACGCCGAAGCAGCATTGCTCATCGAGCGCGCGCTCGAGAACGACCCTCGTGACACGGCCCTCATCTCCACTCTGGGTGAGGCGATGCAGAAGTCGGCGCGCTATCCGGAGGCGGTAGAAGCCTTCGCGCGCGCGGCCGAACTCGAACCCGAGGAAACCAGCCATCTGACCAACGCGGCTGAGGCGCTGTGGGAAGACGGCCGCCGTGCGGCTGCCATGGCCTACTGGCACAAGGCGCTGACCGTTGACCCGCACTCGGCGTGGATTCACCGCCGCCTGGCCGTGGGCCTGGCCGAGGATGGGTCATTTGAAGAGGCCGTGACCCATTTCGAGGAGGCGCTCAGTACCTCGCCGCAGGATGTGGACCTGGCGCGTGAAGCCTCGCGCGCGGCGATCCGTGCCGGGCGGCTCGAACAGGCCGAAGCCTGGCTGGCCCGCGTGCTGGAGGATCAACCGGATTCGAAGGAAGCACTGCGACTGAAGGCCGGTGTGGATATCGCAGCCGGCCATGCCGGCGAGGCCATTGCGGCCGGGCAGCGCCTGGTCGAGGAGGACCCGCACGACGGATTGGCCTGGGCACTTCTTGCACAGGCGCACGTTCGCCTCGGTGTCGTGCACGAAGCCGCCAGCGCACACCCCGCCCGCGTGGCATTGCGCCACGCGTTGGTGCACGGTGTGGAGTCGGCCGACGCGCTGACCGTGTCTGCCGATGCAGCCCTGGCACTCGAAGACTACGCCGCGGCGCTCAAGTGTCTCGACACGCTGCGTCGCATGCAGCCGGAAGACTACCGCCATCATCTAGCCTTTGGCCGCGCCGCGGTGCAGCGGGCCGAGGCGCACACTCGCTGGGATGCCGCACATGCGGCGTCGGCCGCACGGTGGCAAGAAGCGACGGATCAGACGGCTCGCGAACGCACGATGGATGCACTGGCGCAAGCCGAGGCGCTGGGCGCTCCGGAGAGCGATGTGCCCGCGCTGCGGATGCGCGCCGAGGCCGCGTTTGCCCCGATCGACTCCGGGATTCTCTCGACGCTGCATCAACTCAGCGCTGAAGCGCCTCAGCTCGATGTCCTCCTCGCGCTCAGCCGCGCCCGTTGGGTGGCCGAGGACTACACCGGCGCGCTCGAAGCGGCCCAGGCGGCTCTCACGATTGACAAGGCCAGCCCGATCGGCAACATGCTGGCCGGCCTGGCGTACTGGCGCATGGGGCAGCGCACCCTCGCTCTCGCGATGCTGCAGAATGCCCAGCGGGCAGCAGGATACTTGCCACTGCCCAACGCCCTCGCGGCCCTGATCCATGCTGAGGCCGGCGACCTGCAGGCGGCTAGCTCGTCGATGGCCGTGGCACTCGCCGCCGATGATGCAATCTCGGCATGGGAGGAACTGGCCGGCGAGTGGCACGAGGCGCTCGGAAACCTCGAGGCCGCGCTTGCGCATTATCAACGCGCAGCCGAGCTCGCGCCCGAAAGCGGCGGGACACTCGCCCGGCTGGCGCGCGCGCTGCGCAAGGATGGCGATGCTGTAGGCGCCCTGATCCACTACCGCCGGGCGGTCTCCCTTGTCGACCCGGCTCCCGCTTCGCTGCTTGCGGAAACGGCCGATGCGGCGCTGGCTGCCGGCGAACCGAACGAAGCCGCCGAGGCGTATCGCAACGCACGGCGCACGGCGGACAGCACGCCGCCGGTGGAATGGGTGCTCGGCGAGGCGCGGGCCGCGCAACGCCTGGGTAAGAATGCCGATGCGCGTAACCTGGCCGATCAGGCCATGCTTTCGACCGCACATCGCGGGCAGGCGCATATGGTGTTGGCCGATATCGATGAGGCGTGTGGGGATCTCGAATCTGCCTGCGCGCACCTCGAGCAGGCGGCTGCGCTGGCGAGCGACGCCTTTGAGCCAACGCTGCATCTTGCCCAACTCTGGACCCTCAGCGGCAAGCCGGACCGCGCTCTCGTCATTCTCGAACAATTGGCCGCGGCACACGCAGATTCGAGCGCGGTGAAGCACGCGCAGGGCGAAGCGCTGGCCAAACTGGGACGTGATGACGAGGCACTCCAGGCTGTGCAAAGCGCCACCGAACTCGAGCCGCGCCGCGCCTCACACTGGATGCTGCAGGGCAAGATCGCCCGCAAGATCGGGCAGATGGATCAGGCCCTGGCGGCGCTCACTCGCGCTCGCGAGCTCGACCCCCGCGATTGGAAGGTCGGCCTAGAGCTCGGCCTGGCGATGGAAGCGCAGAAGCGCTGGGACTTGGCGCAAGAGGCTTACCTGGCTGCGCTGCAGCAGAACCCGAACTCCAGCGACCTGAACTACCGCCTGGGTGTGACACTTAAGAACCTGCGCGCCTACGGTGAGGCCGCCGAGGCCTTGCGCCGCGCGGTCCAGCTCAACCCGGGCAACCTGGCGGCGCACAAGCTGCTCTCGGCCGTGATGGCGATCGGCCTGGTTTATAACGCCCCTACACTGGCGGCCCAAACGAGGTGATGCGTGGATCGACAGACCTTCATTGCGGTGGTTGAGGCGGCACTCACTCTGCGCGAAGCGACTTTCGCCAGCGAGGCATGCCGCGCCTGGCTTGGAGAATGGCCTGGCGATTTCCGCATTCGACGGCTTCTCGCGAACGCGCACGCCGCTCTGGGCGAGCACGATTCTGCGGTCACACACTTGCAGGCTGTGTTGGTCGCGGAACCCGAAGAGGCAGCCCACTACGACTTGCTGGCCGAGTGGATGGGTGCGCTCAATATGCAAAAGGAAAGCCGGTCCGCGCTTGCATGCGCCAACGCGCTGCGCCAGCGGATCGCACCGGACCTCACGCTGATCCCGGGCTGGGCTGAGAAGATGTCCACCGGCGTCGGGCACCTGCAGGCGCGTCGGTTTGCCGAGGCGCGTGCGGCCTTTGAGGCCGTAGTGCTCAGCCACCAAGACTTCCCCTTGGCGGCATGGCTACTCGTCCGCTCGGCGTGGCTTGAAGGTGATCATGCCGCGGTGATCAGCCATGGCGAGACGCAGCGCGTGCGATGGCCCGCCTGCGCACCGATGCTCATCTGCCTTGCGCAGGCGAGCTTTGCCCAGGGCAACGATGCCCGCGGCGTCGAGTATATGCACCTCGCCTCTCGCGCCGATCCCGCACACGAAGCCGCAGAGAGGCTCTTCGGGCCCTTCAATCCGTACCGCAGTCTTTGGCCGGCAAAGATGGCCTTGGAGCTCGGCCTGTCAATCCCCCCGCAGGTGGCCATTGCCGCGGGGCTTAATCGACTCACCACGACCGGTCGCGCGCGCTTCGACGCTGAGCCCTTCGCCCCATCGCTGCCCGATGCACCCGCTGCGCCCGGCCTGCCGCCCGCGCCGCTCTACACCGGCGACTACATTCCCGTGAGTGCCGCGCCCGATGGGGTGATCGCTCCACTTCCGGGAGAGCAGTTCCGTGGACCGGGGAGCAAGCGACCGACAGAGGCGACGACCGAGCCAGTTCACTCGCCGAAGATGCCACCCATGGCAAAGGCGGCCGCGAGCGATGCCTCCCCCGCTGCGCTGCCCGAAGATGACTCTCTCGACGACGTGCGTCGCGAGCTGAATGCATTGGCCCGGCGCCTGGGCATGCACAAATCGCTGCCTGATGAAGAGGAGCGCCAGCCGGCGTACATCGTGCTGACCAGCCTACAGGTCCTTTCGCGCAAGTATGGAACCGGGTCGCTGGCGCGGATCACGACCGCGATCGAATCTGCGATCAAGATCCAGCGGGCGCGCCTGGGCTGGGTCGGGTACCTGATCGCGGTCGATGACCCGGCGCGCCTGAGTGAACTTGGCCTGAAACCCGTGACGGCCAGCAATGCGTGGCAGGTCAAGCAGCTCTTGCGCCAGTTGGATGAAAGCCTGGCGAAGCGCAACGAAATGATCGGCGCGGTGCTGATCGTCGGCGGACACGAGATCATCCCGTTCCACCTGTTGCCCAACCCCGCGGACGACGATGATAAGGATGTCCCCTCCGATAACCCGTACGCCACCCGTGATGAGAACTACTACGTTCCCGAATGGCCGGTTGGGCGCATTCCTACGCCGGCGGAAGCCGATCTCGAGTTCCTGCTGCACGCACTCGAGAAGATCGGTCAACCCGAGAATCCACCCTCCACGCATTGGCTCGCGAGGCTCGTGCGCTGGGTGAACGGACTGTTCCACCCGCTCGTTGTGCGCTTTGGACGGAGCTTCGGCTATTCGGCGGGCATCTGGCGCCAGGCCTCCTTGGGAGTGTTCCGCACTATCGGGCAGCCGAAGGCCATGCTCGTATCGCCGCCGACGAGTGCCAGCAACCTGCCCAAGGAAGGCCTGGCCTTTCCACGACTCTCTTACTTCAACTTGCACGGCCTGGAAGACACGGCCGAGTGGTACGGTCAGCGCGCCCCCGAGAACGACACCGCCGAGGTCGAGTTCCCCGTTGCGCTCTCGCCGAATCAGGTGGCCAATTCCGGCCGCGCTCCGGCGGTTGTGTTCACCGAAGCCTGTTATGGCGCCAACACTCTGGGCAAGAACGTCGAGACCGGGCTGGCGATGAAGTTCCTGGCCTCCGGCACGAGCTCGTTGGCCGGGTCGACCAAGATCTCATACGGCGCAGCCTCGGCACCGCTCATCGCCGCCGATCTTCTGGCGCGTCACTTCTGGACGAACGTGACCCGCGGAATTCCCACCGGGGAAGCCTTGCGCCGCGCCAAGCTCTCATTCGCTCAGGAGATGCACGAACGTCAGGGTTATCTCGACGGCGAGGACCAGAAGACGCTCATCTCGTTCATTCACCTGGGCGACCCGATGTACGAGCCGTGGGTCGGCGATGGAAATGCACACGCCAAGACACTGGTGCGACGCAAGAGTCACCCGCGGCTTCCGGCCGTGCTACATACGGCCAAGGTAGACGAGGCGGCAACGCCCGCCGACCCGCAGATCGAGCTCGGCCTCAAGCGCGTCCTGCACCAGTACTTGCCAGGTATGGGGGAAGCCCCGCTGCGCTTCTATCAGGCTCGCCCCGAGCGATTGACCGGCGCGGCGGGCCAGCACGGCACCGGCCGCCAGCCCGCGTGGGTCGTCTCACTCGCCCGCACCTCGGCTGGGCACGGCGGCCCCCACACCCAGTATGCCCGCGTGAGCCTGGATGCTTCGGGACGCCTCCTGAAGCTGGTCGTCTCCCGCTAGGCGGTCGGCCCTCCTGGCACGGGATGTGCACTACCCTGCCATGGAGGGCTGACCATGCCGGCCTCGATCGCCCCTAAACCTGCAGGGCTCGGGATCCACTACTTTCCCGACGATTTGCACTATCGCCAGAAAGATCTCGAGACTTGGCTGCCAGAAATCCAGGCCATGAACATGGGCTGGGTCACATTGCGTGGCAGCCTGCAGCGCGCCGTGCCGGAAGCCTTCGTTCGAGGGCTGATCCGCGCCGGCCTGCAACCCGTCATCCACATCCCCGCCGCTCCGATCCGCCTACTGCGCGACGAGATTACCCCGCTCTTGTGGGCCTACGCCGGTTGGGGTGTTCGCTACGTCTCGCTCTTCGCATCGCCCAACCTGCAGAGCTCCTGGTCACGCGGCGACTGGCAGAACGGGTCGCCGGTGGACCTACTTTTGGATGCCTTCGTTCCCATTGCCAAGTCTATGATCGAGGCCGGGCTTGAGCCGGTCTTCCCCGCCATGCATTCGGGCGGCGATTATTGGGACCTGGCGTTCCTGGAGGCTGCGCTGGCGGCGCTGGTGGCGCGCGGTGAAATGGATCTGCTCGCCGGATTGACTTTCGCCGTCGAGGCGTGGACCTTCAACCGTCCAGTGGCCTGGGGTGCCGGCGGTGCGGCCCAATGGCCGAGCGTGCGTCCATACCTCACCCCGCCAGACTCGCAGGACCACCTCGGCTTTGGCCTCATCGACTGGGTGCAGGAAATCATTACGCGACACGCCGGTCAGCCGCGTCCCGTGCTTGTGGTGCGCGGGGGTGCCGCGCTTGGCGATCACCTCGACTCCAACTTCCCCGCGGTCGATGAAAAGCGGCATCTCGATCTCAACAGCGAAATCGCGCGCATGGTGATGGAGCGGCGCGCGCCGGAGACTCTGCTGAACGTGACATATTGGCTGCTTGCGGCAGATCCCGGAAGTGCCAGTGCTGCGCATTCGTGGTACCGAGCGGACGGCACGACACTGCCCATCGTCACCGCATTGCGGCGCCTGGGCGAACGCGCCCGCGCCAGGCGGAGCGAGGCTTCGCAAAACAAGGTCATCGCGCATTACCTGCTTGTGCCGGGCGGGCTCCCATCCCTGACAAGTTCGGCCTGGCAACACTTGCAGGATTACCTGCGTTCTGTCCGCCCCACCATCGGCGATTCGATCGATGAGGCGGTCCGTGCTGAACGGGTGACGCTGTTTGGTGAGAATCCCCCTGCCCCCGTGCTGCAAGCGCTGCGCAACGCGGGCTGCGTGGTGGATGAGTTCCGCCCGCTCTCGACCGAGAGGAGTCCGGTGTGACCACGACGTTTACCCCATCGTTGGGATCTACCTCGCCGACGGAACGCGGCGCGCCGGAGAGCGGCCGCCCGCAGACTCTGCTTAAGGTCGTGGGGTTGGGCGGCGGCGGCTCGAACGCGGTCAACCGCATGATCGAACTTGGACTGGGCGGCGTGGAGTTCATCGCCTGCAACACCGATTTGCAGGCCCTCGCCACGTGCTTGGCACCGGTGCGACTGGCGCTCGGGCCACACACGACGCGCGGACTGGGCGCGGGCGGATTGCCGGAAGTGGGCGAGGCCGCGGCGCTTGAAAGCGCCGATGACCTGGCGCATCAGCTGGCTGGGGCCGATATGGTCTTTCTCACCTGCGGGATGGGTGGAGGCACGGGCACCGGCGCCATCCCGATCGCAGCGCAAGTGGCGCGTGAGCAAGGCGCGATCGTTGTCGCGATCGTAACGCTGCCGTTCGGGTTCGAGGGCCGGCGGCGGTTGCAGGCCGCCGAAGCCGGCATCGAGAAGCTTCGCGTCCACTGCGATACGCTGATCACGATCCCCAACGACCGCTTGCTGGCCGTGGCCCCTCGCCAGACGACGTTCGATGTGGCGCTCCGCCTGGCCGACGATGTGCTGCGCCAGGGAGTGCAGGCCATCACCGAGCTCATCACTCGCCCCGGGCTGGTCAACGTCGATTTCTCCCACGTGCGCTCGCTGATGCAACTGGCGGGTGGCGCATACTTCGCGGTGGGTCAGGGCTCGGGCCCAGAGAAGGCGGTGGACGCCGTTCGCTGCGCGCTGCGCAACCCGATGATCGAGGTCGGCTCGCTCGACCACGCTGCGGGCATCCTGGTCCATTTCACCGGCGGAGAGGACCTGGAGCTGATCGAGGTCCACAAAGCAATGCAAGAAGTGAACGCCGCCGGTGCACACGACGCAGAAGTTGTCTTTGGTGCGGCGATCGATCCGGCCATGCAGGGCCGGGTGCAGGCGATCATTGTCGCCACGGGCGTCGGAGGCCAGCCGCTGGGTCATGTCCTGGCGGGCGCCTCGCACGTTCTGCTGCACACGACGGGGGCCGGAGCACCCGAACGGAAGTCGTACACTTCAGGGGGTCGCGCGGCACGGCCGCCGGACCTCCCGACTGCGAGCTCGGCGGTTCACCGGGTCGAACCACCTCCTGCCGAGGAGGACCTGGATGTCCCGGCCTTCCTGCGCCGCAGGCGGCGCCCTGCGGAGGAGTCGGCGGGAGTCCCCGCCAGTCCGCGGACGGCCGGACCCGGTTCTTTGTAGCGTCGGCATGTCCGTCGAAAAGGAAGGAGGCCTCTTGGGGCTTCAAGCGCAAGCGATCGAACGAGTGAGCAAGCAAGTGGTTCACGACTACCCGGAGATGCGCGGGGCGCGCCCAAGTATCTCCAGCCAGGGGGCCAATTTCGTACTGACATATCGCGGCAAGGTCCGCACGGCTAGCGGCGCCGAGATGGCGCGCATCGTCCGCGCGGTGACGGATGAAGAGGGACGCGTGATCAAGATCAGCACATCGAAGTAGGGAGGCCGACATGAATTCGCCTGATGCGGCTTGGCTCAAGTTTCAATTGCGGGTGTGGACCTTCACCGAGGAAGCGCTTGCGGCGCTTTATGCCTTCCGTGGATACATTCGACCGGCGCTGGCCAGCCTGGCGGCAGGCTTCGCGCTGGGCCTGGTATTAGCCTTCTTCTAGAGGTCTGCGACTGCAGGGGACAAGCCTCCACCCCCACCCCGTACCGCTCCCCCGGCCCGTGGGAGCCTCATCGCCGGGGAGTCAATCGGGGGAGGGGCGATGGCTTATTGATGGAGACGGGGGCCGAAAGGCCCCCGTCTCCTTCGTTTCCCTATCCCCTCACGGCCACACCCCGCCCTGCCAGAGTAACCCTCCCGGCGGAGAGAGGTCACGGGGTG
>Ga0153916_10000968_pt1 | contig 20088 bp, 15 predicted proteins | sample Opewatmetagenome_FD_109642 | JGI IMG/M metagenome (GOLD analysis project Ga0153916, IMG submission 109642) | Freshwater wetland microbial communities from Ohio, USA - Open water 3 Core 3 Depth 4 metaG | ecosystem: Environmental > Aquatic > Freshwater > Wetlands | place: USA: Ohio, Lake Erie... | reverse complement strand
CGCGGCGTCCATCGTGGATTCGACCATGGCCTTGTCGCTGACGCGCATGCCGGTGATGCCCATCGCTTCGGCGATCTTCACGAAGTCGGGCTGGAACATGCGGACGGACTGCTTGTTGCCGCCGTAGAACTTGTCCTGCCACTGGCGGACCATGCCGAGATAGTTGTTGTTGATGATGGCGAACTTGACGGGCAGCTCGTACTCCGTGCAGAGAGCGAGCTCCTCCATGGTCATCTGGAAGCCGCCGTCGCCGCAGATCGCCCAGACGGTGTCGTGCGGGCGGGCGAACTGAACGCCGATGGCGGCGGGCACCTCGAAGCCCATCGTGCCGGCGCCGCCGGAGGTGACGAACGAGTACGGGTTGTCGCTCCAGAAGAATTGCGCGGCCCACATCTGGTGCTGGCCGACGCCGGTGGCGTAGTAGGCCTTCGGGCCGGACAGCTCGTAGATCTTCTTGATCACGTACTGCGGCGGCAGGCCGTTGCCCTCCGGGATGGCGATCGACGGGTGCTTCTGGCGCATGTCGGCGAACCAGCGGAGCCACGCGTCGTGGCGGGCGGGCTGCACGTTCGCGATGAGCTGCTGCAGGACGGTGCGCACGTCGCCGACGATGGGCAGCAGCGTTTTGACGTTCTTGCCGATCTCCGCCGGGTCGATGTCGATGTGGATGATCTTCGCGTTCGGCGCGAAGTCCTTGAGCGATCCGGTGACGCGGTCGTCGAAGCGCATGCCGATAGCCAGGACGAGGTCGGCCTCCTGGATGGCGATGTTGTTCCAGTACATGCCGTGCATGCCGGGCATGCCCATGAACAGCTCGTGCGTGCCGGGGAAGCCGCCGAGGCCGAGCAGCGTCGTGATCACGGGGATCTGCGCCTTTTCGGCCAGCTCCTTGAGCTCGTCGGCGGCGCGCGAGATGACGACGCCGTGGCCGGCGAGGATCACCGGCTTCTCGGCTTCGGCGATGAGCTGCGCGGCCTTCTTCACCTGCTGGGGATGGCCCTTGACCGTCGGCTGGTAGCCGGGGAGGTCGACCTTCTCCGGGTAGTGAAACTCGGCGAGTTGCTGCTGGACGTCGCGCGGGATGTCGATCAGCACGGGGCCGGGGCGGCCGGTCGTGGCGATGTGGAACGCCTCGGCGATGGCGGGCGCGATGTCCTCGACGTCGAGCACGAGGACGTTGTGCTTGGTGATCGGGATCGTGATGCCGGTGATGTCGGCCTCCTGGAAGCCGTCGCGGCCGATGAGCCACGTGACGACCTGGCCGGTGATGCAGACGAGCGGCACGCTGTCCATCCAGGCGTTGGCGATGCCGGTGACGAGGTTGGTGGCGCCGGGGCCGGAGGTGGCCCAGACGACGCCGGCCTTGCCGGAGACGCGCGCGTAGGCGTCGGCGGCGTGAGCGGCGCCCTGCTCGTGGCGGGCGAGGACGTGGCGGATGTCCGGGTACTTGTGCAGCGCGTCGTACATCGGGAGGTTGGCACCGCCGGGGTAGCCGAAGATGTATTCGACCCCCTCCTTGCGGAGACACTCCATGACGATCTCGGCGCCGTTCATCTTTGTCATGTCGATGCTTCTCCTAGTACTGCCCCGCTCTCGGCGAGGCCGTTGTTGTCACGCGTGACGGTGGTGGTCTCGTCCCCTTCGCTCCAGCCGCTGTGGCGGATGAGGGGACGCTATAGCGTGAGGCCCGGCAGCAGGTCGACGAGCAGGAGCAGGCGGCCCGGTACCGGGATCTCGGGCCGTACTACGACGCGGCCGCGGCGCGTCCGCCGGGACCGGCCGTATGGCTGGGGGCGGCTCGCCGGGACCGGCCAGACGGCCCGTCCGGGTTGGACCTCCGTAGGAGAAGCGATGCGGTGTCCCATGTGCTCCACTATGTCTGATGACGCGGCGGGGACAAAAAAACCCGACCCACAAAGGGACGGGTTCATGGCCCGCGGTGCCACCCTTCTTCCCGCCTTGCGGCGAGCTCTCGGAGCGGTGTAACGGCCGCGACCCGGCCGGGGCTAGGCTCACTTCACCCCGACGGCTCTACGCTGAGTTCGGTCCGCACTGGCCGCCGGTCTCGCACCGTCACCGGCTCGCTAGGGCTGTGGCAGGACCTACTGCCGCGCTTCAGCGCCTGTTGGGGGGGATTGTATCGGGACATAAAGGGGGTGTCAAACGGGGGGGGTAAAGGGACATCGCGGCCGATGAACGCGGCTCTTCGTATAATTGTGAGTATGGCCTCACCAACCTCAAGGACAGAGGAAGCGATCGAAGTGGCACGTTCGATACTGCGCTCAATAGACCGCGGTGAGAAGATCAGCGCGTGCTTGCGCCAAGCTGAGCGCCTCGCGGTCTTGATGCGAGACGACTTCATGAAGACCTACGCGGAGCGGGCTCTGCAGCCCGCACGAACCGGCGACTTGCGGCAACAGGATCTTAGCTATGTCAGGCAGCGACGGAATGATAAGGCGTCGGGTATATTCTGCTATCTTCAAGACTTCCAGGGAGACGGAGATCCCATCGGCGCTCAACTGAAGGCAGGGGGGACCATCAAGTACCAGTGGTGGGTCGAATCCGTGCCTGAGGCCGAGAACTTCGTAGGCTCGGCGAGGAAGAAGATGACCTACCGGGCCATCGAAGAAGACTTCACACGATCCGTTGAACGACAGGAGGTCGTACTGGACCGCGTACGGAATCGCACCTACCGTTACGCCGCTACGGTCCTCCACCGTCTCCTGTTCGAATCGGTTCCCGAGGAGGTGATTGCGAAGACTCGCGAGAAGGTGGATCGCGCTCTCGCCAAGATCGCGCCACCAGTGTTGGAGAAGTTCGCGGTCGCATATGAAGAGTTGAACGGGACTTCAGCCGAGAATTGGACTAACGCGTGCTTAGCTGTAAGGCGGATGCTCCTCTCGTTCGCTGATGCCGTCTATCCGCCAAAGGACGGCATGGTTGATGGCAGAAAAGTCGGCCCCGATGAATACATCAACCGGCTCTGGGCATACGCCAAGCAGAAGCTCCGGTCAGAGAGTGCGATGGACGCCGTGAGAGCGGAACTGACGGATCTGGGGAATCGAATCGATGCCATCTACCGGCAGTCCAACAAAGGTGTTCATGCGGTCGTTAGTAGGGACGAAGCCGAGCGGGTCATCGTGCGGACGTACTTGCTGTTGGCCGACCTACTCTGAAACATCTCGCCTTGCCTCATCTAATCGGCGGCCGCGGCGAGCGGGTTCGCACAGCTTGGCGAAGGATCTCGGCGAGGGTCTCTCGACTTGGATTCCCCCGCCCTCGAAGCACGTTTGACACCTCGCCGAGCAACACACCGCTGGCCTGCGAGAGATCCTGCACCTTCAACCCCTTGCATGCCCGGAGAACGCTCCCGCGTAGCCGTTCGAGATCCTCCGGCGCCGTCCCGTACCCGATTCTGCGCTCGCGGGTCTAAGTTCGGCGATGCGTTGCCGCCCAGCCCTGCCGCCCGCGATGATACGTCGCTAGCACCCGCGCCTCTACGCCAACCCCCGCCACCAGCACCACATCCGCAGCCATGCCCGGCGCAACGCGGCCCCGCTCCCCCTCGGCACCGATGGCCCATGCCGCCTCGCTCGTCCACATGGCCAGCGCCCGCCGCAGCGACAGCGCCTGCCGCTGACCGAGGACCGCGCCCGATGATGTGCGGCGCTCTGTCGCAGCGGCGATTCCTTCGAAGGGCGACGGAGTGACGACGGGGGCGTCGGTGCTGGCGGCCACGCGGACGCCGGCGCGGAAGAGCGACGCGATCGGGTAGAGGCGGGCGTGCTTCTCCGGCGGCACGTCGCGGAGGTAGCGGTCGCCGCTGTGGTAGACGAACGCGGGCTGGGTGACGATGGTGATGCCGGCGCGGGCGATAGCGCAGGCGGCGCCGCGCGGGAGCAGGGCGGCGTGCTCGATGCGGTGGCGGTGCGGGCGCGGGCGGGCGCGGAGCGCGGCCTCGATGGCGCCGAGGGCGGCGGCCACGGCACGCTCCTCGACGGCGTGCACGCTGACGTCGCGGCCGGCGTCGTGGAGGTCGCGCACAATGCGGGCCAACTCATGCTCGCCGGGCGTGAGGCCGCCGGCTTCGCTGAGCATGATCTTCACGTGGCCGCGGCGCAGCGGGCCCGTTGTGACGGCGGGCATCCCGGACGGGCCTCCCGGCTCGCCGGCGTGGGCGGCGCCTTCCATGAGCGTGACGTCGAGCGGGAGATGGCCGCCAGCCTGGAGGCGGGCGAACAGCTCCCACTCGGCGCGGCCGTTGGTGTGGGTGGCGTCGCAGACGGCGGTGACGCCGGCGGCGAGGTAGCGGGCGGCGACCTCGGCGACGGCCGAGGCGAGCTCGTCGTACGGAAGCGGGGGGACGGCACGGTCGACGACGTCGTTCATCTCGAGCAGGAGACCGGACGGCGTGCCGTCGTCGAGGAAGCGGTCGATGACGGCGCCGGGAGGCTCGGGCGTCTCGTTGGTGACGCCGGAGAGCCGCATGGCGAGGGAGTTGAGCACGGCGGCGTGGCCGCTGCGGTGGAGCAGCCGCACCGGGACGTGCGGGACGGCGGCGTCGAGGTCGCGGCGCGTCGGGTGACGGCGCTCGGCGAGCCGCGACTCGTCGTAGCCGGCGGCGCGGAGCCAGGCGCCGGGGGCGAGGCGGGCGGCGGCATCGCGGAGGCGCGACTGGATCTCGGCGATGGAGCGCACGGCGGCGGGGGAGCAGTCGACGGAGCAGAGCGCGGCGGCTGTCGCCAGCAGGTGGCAGTGGGCGTCGATGAAGGCGGGGAGCAGCGTGGCGCCGTTGCAGTCGACACGTTCCGCGTCGGGCACCATCGCCGCGAGGGGGCGGGCGTCGCCGACGGCGGCGATCACGCCGTCACGGACGAGGACGGCGCGCGCTGTGGGTCGGGCGGGGTCCATCGTGCGGACGCGGGCGTTGTGGAAGAGCATGTCGGTCATGGCGCCGGAGACGCGAACAGCGGCCGCGAGGTGCGGCCGCTCAACGTGTGCGTGCGCAACGGACGGTCAGTCAGCGGAAGGGAGCACCTTCGGCTGCTGGAGCTGCATGGCGACGCCGCAGCACTCGACGGCGCCGTCGCCCGGCTTGATGCAGAGGACTTCGGTGCCGCACGTCTCGCAATGAAAGCGCTTGCCAAGCTGGTTGGGCATGTGAGGCTCCTACTTCTGCTGCATCGGCTGGCCGCAGCACGAAAGCGCGCCGTCGCCGCCCTTGGTCACGATCATCTCGGTGTTGCACTTCGTACACTGATACCGCTTGCCCACCTGGTTCGCCACGAATCCCTCCACGCCGTGATAGAGCCCGCAGGACGCGCACCGAACGCGTCCTGCGGAGAAAGTCTAGATATGCGCCTTCCGCGGCGTCAAGCGCCGCCTACTGCACGGTGAGCGCGCCGAACATCGTCGTCGGGTGCACGTCGCACTGGAAGTAGTAGTCGCCGGCGGTCAGCGGTCCGAAGTTGAGCGTCTCGGTCTTCGGCCCGGCGGCGATCTCGGTCGACGCGACGCTCTCGCCGCTCGCATCCTTACCCTTGTAGACGTGGAGGTTGTGCGGGATGCCGCTGTCCTTGTTGTCGAAGGTGATGGTCAGCGGCTGGCCGGCCGTCATGGCCAGCGACGTCTGGTCGAACAGGATGTTCTGGGCAACGAGCGTCAACGTGGCGACAGGGGCGGCGGCGGTCGGGCTGGCGGCCGGGGCGCCACCCGGCGTCGGCGACGCAGCCACGGCCGGCGGGTTCTGGCCGCAGGACGGCGGCGTGTCCTTGCCGGTGATGGCGGCGGGGTCCGGGGCGACGGGCGGCGTCAGCACCTGGGCGCCGACGTCGTGCGCGGCGGCCTTCGTCGAGCCGAAGGGGCGCGTGACGTCCACCCGGCTGAGCTCCTTGTTGACGTCGGTGATCACCATGATCTCGTCGCCGATCTGGAGGTGGCCGCCCTTGGCGAGCACGTTGACGTCGCTGAGGAACACGACGGTGGCGGTCGAGTCGAGGGGTTCGGTGAGGGTGATGTTGTCGGAGGCATCGCCGTGGATGTGGGCGGAGGGGACGCCGTACTTCGCGTAGTTGGCGGCGTCCTGCCAGCCGGTGCCTTCGGTGATGAAGGCCGCGAGCTGCTGGATCTGCTGGTCGTTCAGCGTGCCGCCCTGCGACTGGCCCCATGTCGGCATGTTGGTGCCGATGCGGCCGCAGGTGATGGTGTAGTAGACGCGCTTGAAGGCCTCTGTCCTTTTGACGAGATCGACGGGGCCGTCGGCGGCGGTCCTGCCCTGGAGGTCGGGGCGGTTGAGGGCCAGCGCGGCCTTCAGGCGGTTGGCTTTGAGGCCGCCTTCGCCGCTGTCGCCATGGCAGGCGCGGCAGTTCTGGGAGAAGAGGTAGGCGCCGCGGTCGACGGTCTTGTTGAGCTGCTCCGCCTTCGCATCGTGCGCGCGGCCGGGATCCCACATCGTGTAGGCGCCGGCCGTGAGGACGGCGATGAACACGAGGGCCACCATGACGTTGATCTGCTTCGCTGTATTCATCCCGATCCTGACGTAACGCGCCGCGCCACTGTGTGCCTAGCTGGGGACGACGCCACCCGCAGCCTCATCCGGGCTGAGGGGCGCCGATCCCGTGACCACCTTGCCAACGTTGACGGAGATCGAACCATCGCTGCCGATGACCAGCGGGTACTTGTCGAGCGAGCGCGGCGCAGGCCCGAAGACCTTGACGCCGGCATCACTGTAGGTGGAGCCGTGGCAGGGGCAGCGGAACCAGCCGGAGTACGTCTGGCCGGTCCGCGGGTCCTGAAACGAGAACGTGGAATTCCACGGCACCGTGCAGCCGAGGTGCGGGCACTTACGCCAGAACGCGAGGATCATCCCCTCCGCCGTGCCGGGGTTGCGCGCCGCCTGCTCGGCGTTGAGCCGGACGAGATAGATCTGCGTACTGAGCGGCTGGAGGGGGGCGTTCGGGTCGGGGACCTGGATCGTCACCGCCTGCTTGTCGCCTGGCTGCAGCATGCTGACGGTCCAACCGGTGGGATGGACGCCCGTGAGCCTCGCGACGTGGCGAGGGTACAGGGAGTTCAGGATCGTCGCGACGATGCTGAGGAGCATCCCGCCCATGGCCGTCCAGAAGCCGATGAGCAGCACCCTGCGACGGGAGATCGACGGCAGCTGCGGACCGGCGATAGGCGCGGGCGCGACGACGACGGCGTGCCCGGCACCCGCAGCGACCATGCCGCCGTCACCAGCCTTCGCGACGGCCCTGTCCGGCTTCGCGCTCTGTTCTGCCGCTGCTTCCGCGTTCTCGTCAGGCATGTCGTCCACTTCTCACGGCGTCGTTAACGGTGGCAATTGCGTATCGCGGTGGTTGGATCTGCCGCTGGATGTGCGGGTCCTTGTCCAGGTTGGGGACGTGGTTCGGCGGCACGAGGCCCTGGGCGTGGCCGCGGAAGGCGGCGCCGACGATCGTCAAGGCGAAGTAGACCAGGATGAAACCTGTGAAGAGGGCGATCATGTTGTCGCGCATCGTGTGCGCCCAGCCCAGCTTCTTGAGGATCAGAATCATCAGCAGCGGCAAGCCGACCATCGCGATGATCGGGACGATGTACTCGGCCAGGATCTTCGGGAGGCTGAGGTCGGAGTCGTACCAGTAGAGGTGGCCGAGCCAATCGGGCATCCAGCCGGGGCGACCCCAGTACCAGATCCACGTGCCGTTCAGAGGGAGCGGGATCTGCTCGAAGTCGCGGGGCCAGTCAAGGCGGCCGTCGTGGACGCCCGAGCCGGGCTGGAACGGGACCGGCAGGCTCCAGTGCCATTGCTTTGCGTCGTTCAAGGACAGACGGTTCTTGAGGAAGACGAGGTCCCAGATGGCCTTCAGCGCGCCCTCGCCGGGCCAGCCATCGAACGGGTTCTTGTCACCGAGCCACTTGAGACGCGCGTTGCTGCCCCACAGGGTGGGAAGCCGGCGATAGACCTCGACGTGGCTGCTGTTGTCCCAGAGGATGAGCCAGGTGATCCACACGCCTGAGTAGACGAAGCTGAAGACCGTGATGCGAATGGCGTTCGGGGTGGCGAACCAGCCGCCCTGCCCTTCGTTGTCGCGATCGATGTACGGGATGGTCATGAGGCCGACGAGCAGCATGGTCGGCACGATGACGCCGGCGAGGCCCTTGTCCATGTGCAGGAGCAGCTCCTGCAGGTTCATGAAGTACCAAGGCGCCTTGGACGGGTCGGGCGTGATGCCCGGGTTGGCCTTGTTGAGCAGCGGCGCGTTGAACACCGTCGAGAGGATGACGAACGTGACGGTGAAGAGGACGGCGGCGATGAACTCGATGAAGACGAGATCCGGCCAGACCAGGACCTCCTGGTCGCGCTCGCGCTTCTGCCGGACAGTCTCGCGAGCGCCGGCTGCACTGGTGACTACCGCCATGATCCGCCTGCCTCCAATTTACAGCGGCCGCGCCAGGCCGCCGTCGCGGCGGATGCGCCAGAAGTGCACGGACATGAAGATCGCCGCGAGCAGCGGCAGCGCGATGACGTGCAACGTGTAGAACCGGATCAGTGCCGACGGTCCGATATCGATGCCGCCGAAGATCAAGAAGCGCGACTGGCCGCCGAGCACCGGGGCCGCGCCGGCGATGCCGAAGCCGACGGTGATCGCCCAGAGGGCGAGCTGGTCCCAGGGCAGCAGGTATCCAGTGAAGGACAGGAGCAGCGTCAGCACGAGCAGGATGACGCCGACCACCCAGTTGAATTCGCGCGGGGGCTTGTAGGCGCCCATGTAGAAGACGCGCATCATGTGCATCAGCACCAGCAGCACCATGGCGTGCGCCATCCAGCGATGGAGGTTGCGGATGAGGATGCCGAAGCGGATGTTCGTCTCCAGCGCGGCCACGTCGGTGTACGCACGGTCGACGGAGGGCACGTAGTAGAACATGAGCATGACACCCGTGACGGTGAGGCCGAGGAACATGAAGAAGCTCAGGCCGCCGAGGCAGTAGGTGTGGGTGATGCGCACGTGGGTCTTGTGGATGCGGGTCGGGTGGAGATGGAGGAAGACGCTCGTGGCGATGGCGAGCATCTGGTTGCGGGGGGTGTTGGGGTAGCCGGAGCGGAAGACGGAGCGCCAGATGTAGTTGTGGAACAGCTTGTCATAGAGGAAATCGCCCAGACCCGGGCCCTTCGGCTGCTCCGAGACCGCCATCGCTTGCCGACCTCCCTCGCGCCTAGCGCGACCACCAGGCGCCCAGCACCACCATGATCCCGAGCGAAATGAAAATCGTGATCAGGACAAGCAGAAGCTCCGCCGCGTCGGGTGCCCACGGCGGCACGTATCCAGCAAGCAGCATGCGGTACTCCTGCTCGGGCACACGCGCATCTATCGAACGATATAGATTGCACGGCACCACTTTGTGAATCTAGTTTCAATCGCTGAATCTAGCACCGGCCCCTTCTAGTGTCAAGGCGGCCAATGGCCCTCCAAGGTCACGAGAACGGACCCCCAAACCAGGTCCACAAGCAACGCTGATCGGCACGTCGCGCGACGGTGCGCCGCGTCCATTCGCCGCCTCAGGTGAGGGCGGCGCCGCGCCAGCGCCTGCCGCCGGGCGATGCTAGCATGGCGGCGATGCGCATCGCGATCGAGCCCGACGAGGACGCGGTGGCCGTCGAGGCGGCGGACGTCATCTGCGACGCTGTGGCGGCTGACCCGGGCGCTCGCATCGGGCTGCCGACCGGCCGCACGCCGCTGGCCGCGTACGCCGAGCTCGCACTACGGGAAGCCGCCGGGACGGCCGACTTCTCGGGCGTCACCATATACGCCATCGACGAGTTCGCGGACGCAACCCGCACCACGCCCGGCACGAACAGCGTCTTCTTCCGCGAGCACCTGCGCCTGCGCGTCAAGGCGCTGCACTGCCCCGATGCCGGCGCGCGCTACCCCGACGTCCATATCCGCGCGTTCGCCGAGGCGATCCGCTTCGGTGGCGGACTGGACCTCTGCGTGCTGGGCGTCGGCGGCAACGGCCACATCGCCTTCAACGAACCGGGGACGGGGCGCGATGCGGGCGCGCGCGTCGTCGCGCTCACGGACGCATCGCGCGCGGCGCACGCCGAGACGTTCGGCTCGCTCGACCGCGTGCCGCGGCGCGGGATGACATTGGGCGTGGTCGACCTGCTGGCGGCTCGCAGGGTGCTCGCGCTGGCGACGGGCGCGCACAAGGCCGACGTCGTGCGCGCAGCGATCGAAGATGCACCGTCGGCGGAGGTGCCGGCGTCTTGGCTGCGGGAGCACGGCGACGTGACGTGGTTGCTCGACGAGGCCGCAGCGGCGAAGCTGAGCCGGCGGGGTTGAGGGGCGGTCAGGCCTCGGCGCGGGCGCGCCGGTCACCGCCGGGGAGACGGCCCCGCACGCCGCGCAGGCTCCCGTTCACGGCAGCGACGCCGAGCACGATGAGCGCCAGCCCGGCGAAGAGGTTGAGACCGATGCGCTCGTCGAGTACGAGCCAGCCGAGCACGGCGGCGACGACGGGCACCAGGTAGGTCACGAGCGCCACCTGCGTCGCGCGCAGCCGCTGGACCAGCATGAAGAAGACGACGTAGGCGACGGCCGAGCACAGGACGCCCAGGCCCGCCCAGGCCAGCGCGGCGCGCCACGAGATCGCGAGGTCGGGCCGGCCATCGACGGCGAAGGCGAGCGGCAGCGAGATCAGCGCGGCGAAGATCATCTGTCCGCTGGCGAGCGACAGCGAGTCGCCCGAGGCCTTCTGGCGCGCCGCGACCGTCGAGACGGCGTAGCAGGCGGCGGCCACGATGACGGCGAACTCGCCCAGTGTGCTGGAGTCCGTGATGTCGGTCAGGTCGGCGCCGACCAACACCACCGCGCCCAGGAAGCCGATGGCCAGCCCGCCGACCTTCCCGGCGTCGGCGCGCTCGCTGCCGGCGGCGACGGCGAAGACCAGCGTGAACAGCGGCATCGTCGCCACGAGGGCCGCGGCCAGGCTGCTGGTGATGTGTTCCTCGGCCGCGGTGATCAGCGTGAACGGGATGACGTTGTTGAAGACCGCGAGGAACAGCAGCACCGGCCACGAGGACCGCGGCGGCAGCACGCCGGCACGCCGCGCGGCGAGCGGCCCGACGACGAGCGCCGCCAGCGTGAGCCGCCCGGCGACGACGGTGGTCGGCGGCACTTCCTTGACGACGACGCGGATAAAGAGGAACGCCGCTCCCCAGATGGCGCTGAGGAGCAGCACGCCCGCGGTGTCCCTGGGTCTCACGCGCCCCTCCCCGCTACCAGCCGTCTCCATCATTGTGGACGACAGACGGCGCTTACGGGAGTTTCCGTCCCACACGGGCGACGCACTATCCGAATCTTGCGCCCACATGGAAGGTCGCGTCGCGCTTGCCAGGGGATCGCACACAGAGGTACGGTGGAGGCACAACTGAAGAGCGCGACGGGAGCCCTACTATATCGGGCTGAGAGGGCCACACGGCCGACCGTTTGAACCTGTCCGGGTAATGCCGGCGAAGGAACGCACGAAGTTTCGCCGCTGTCGCCCAGCGGCGTTTTTCGTCCCACTTCCGCCGGCGCGTCCGCCGTCCAGCAAGCAGGGAGGTACCCGCCATGACATCCAGCACGAACGGCCACAAGCCGGACGCCGCCGCGTCGAGCCGCAAGGCGTACGTCGCCGGGACGCGGCCAGACATCCGCGTGCCGGTGCGCGAGGTGCCGGTCTCCGACCCGGAGCTGGGCGCCGCCGACGCGGCATTCCGCCTGTATGACACGAGCGGGGCGTACACCGACCCGTCGGTCACGACCGACGTGCGGCGCGGGCTGCCGACGCTGCGCGAGGCGTGGATCCTCGAGCGGGGCGACGTCGAGCCGGCGGCGGCGCGGGCCGTGCAGCCGCGAGACAACGGCCACCGGGACGGCGACGCGCCGTCACGGACGGAGGAGTTCCCGGGGCTGCGACGACAGCCGCTTCGCGCGAAGCCGGGGCGCGCCGTCACGCAGCTGCACTATGCGCGCCGCGGCATGATCACGCCGGAGATGCAGTTCATCGCATTGCGCGAGAACGTCGGGCCGGAGTTCGTGCGCGACGAGGTGGCGAGCGGCCGGGCGATCATCCCGTCGAACATCAACCACCCGGAGAGCGAGCCGATGATCATCGGCCGGAACTTCCTGGTGAAGGTGAACGCGAACATCGGCAACTCCGCAGTCGCGTCGTCGATCGAGGAGGAGGTCGAGAAGATGACGTGGGCGACGCGCTGGGGCGCCGACACGGTGATGGACCTCTCGACCGGGAAGGACATCCACGCGACGCGCGAGTGGATCATCCGCAACTCGCCGGTGCCGATCGGGACGGTGCCGATCTACCAGGCGCTGGAGAAGGTGAACGGCAAGGTCGAGGAGCTGTCGTGGGAGGTGTACCGCGACACGCTGATCGAGCAGGCGGAGCAGGGCGTCGACTACTTCACGATCCACGCGGGTGTGCTGCTGCGCTACGTGCCGCTGACGGCGAAGCGGGTGACGGGCATCGTCTCGCGCGGGGGCTCGATCCTGGCGGCGTGGTGCCTGGCGCACCACCAGGAGAACTTCCTGTACACGCACTTCGAGGAGATCTGCGAGATTATGCGGTCGTACGACATCGCGTTCTCGCTGGGCGACGGGCTGCGGCCGGGGAGCATCGCCGACGCCAACGACGAGGCGCAGTTCGCGGAGCTGCGCACGCTGGGCGAGCTGACGGAGATCGCGTGGCGGCACGACGTGCAGGTGATGATCGAGGGGCCGGGCCACGTGCCGCTCCACAAGATCAAGGAGAACGTCGACCTGCAGATGGAGGTGTGCCACGAGGCGCCGTTCTACACGCTGGGGCCGATCGTGACGGACGTGGCGCCCGGGTACGACCACATCACGTCGGCGATCGGCGCGGCGATGATCGGCTGGTTCGGCACGGCGATGCTGTGCTACGTGACGCCGAAGGAGCACCTGGGGCTGCCAGACCGGCAGGACGTGAAGGACGGCGTCATCGCCTACAAGATCGCGGCGCACGCGGCGGACGTGGCGAAGGGACACCCGGGCGCGCAGGCGTGGGACGACGCGCTGTCACGCGCGCGGTTCTCGTTCCGGTGGCGGGACCAGTTCAACCTGTCCCTCGACCCGGAGACGGCAGCGGCGTACCACGACGAGACGCTGCCCGCGGAGCCGGCGAAGGCCGCGCACTTCTGCTCGATGTGCGGGCCGCACTTCTGCAGCATGCGCATCACGCAGGACGTCCGCGAGTACGCGCGCCAGCACGGGCTGAGCGACGAGCAGGCGGTGTCGGCGGGCATGGACGAGAAGGCGCGGGAGTTCCGGGAGGCGGGGGCGCGGATCTACGTGGCGCCGGGCGAATAACGAATCCGCAGATTACGCAGATGAATGAGAGCCGGGCTTCGATCGCGAAGCCCGGCTGTTTTGTCTGGACGGAGGATTGAGGGGGCGGACCTGAAGCTCCGTCCCTACGATTCGCGTGCCTACGGCATCTCAGTACGTGCGGGTGATCTTCGAGCCGGTGCCGACGGCTTCGACGAGGATCTGGTCCGGGAAGTTGTCGCGGTTGGTGAAGGCTTCCAGGTGCGAGACGACGATCACCTTGTCCATATGCTCGGCGAGCTGCTTCAGCTCCTCCACCATCAGCTGCTGGCTGGCCTGGTCGAGGCTGGCGAAGCCCTCGTCGATGACGATGGAGCGCATGCCGCCGGCACCGGCGTACTGGCCGATGCCGGAGGCGATGGCGACGGCGCAGCGGAACTTCTGCGAGCCTGACAGCACCTTGACGCTGCGCGGCTCGCGCATGCACGTCGCATCGGTCGCCTGCAGCTCGAGCGCGTCGTTGCCCTCGCGCTGGATGCTGAGCTGGAGGCTGCCGCCCGTCAGCCGCTGCAGGAACGCGTTGGCGTGCGACGTGATGTCGTTGAGCGCCGACGTCACCAGCGCGCCCTGCAGCCCGTCCTTGCCGAGCAGCTTCACGAGCACGCGCAGGCGCTTGGCGCGCAGCTCCAAACGCTCGCGGTCGGCGCGCATGGCATCGAGGTCCTTGATCCGATGCTCCAGCTCGATCAGCTCGCGGGTGGCGGCGTCGCGCTGATCGCGCGCGGCCTTCGCCGCGGCGTCGGCGTCCGTGACGGCGGCGTCGGCTGAGGCGGGGTCGACGCGGTGCGCCGGCGGGATGGCGTCGATCTCCTGCTGCTTGGCGTCGCGCTGGGCGGAGGTGGCGGTGTGCTCCTGCTGTGCCTTATCGAGCGCAGCCTTCCGCTTCGGCGCGTCGGCGAGCTCCTTCTGATTCGCGCGAAGCACGCCGAGCAGCCTCGCCGGATCTTCGAGCGCATCCGTGCCCAGTTCGCCGAGCCCCGCGGCCGTCGACTCCGCGAGCTTGCGGTGACCGGCGACCTTCGCCGCCTGCTCCCGCGCGTCGGATTCCAGCGCGGCGCGGCGCTGCTTGGCACCGTCGACCGCAGCGCGGGCGGCGTCCTCGCGCTGGCGGGCGGCGTCGTGCTGTCCGCGCGCGGCCTCGAGCGCGGCCTTCGCGCCGGCGAGGCTCGCCTGTGCGGCGGTGTGAACCTTCTGCGCCGTGGCGACGTCCTTCAGCCGGCCGTCGAGGCGCGCCTCGTGCTCGGCGAGCGCGGTCGCGGCCTGCGCCCGTGAGGCAGCGGCTTCGTCGTGCGCGGCATCGAGCCGGCCGTGCTGCTGCGCGTGCTGCGCGACGGCGGCGGCTGCGGCGTCGGCGGACTGCCGCACGACGGCACGCGCCTTCGCGGCGGCCTGCTCGGCGGCTGTTGCCTCGGCCGCGTGCGCCTGCGCCTCGCCGAGGCGGGCGGTCAGTTCCTCGATCTGCCGCTTCGCGGCGGCCTTGTCGATGCGCTGGCCGCAACGCGCGCAGGTCGCCTCCTTCGCCGCGGCCTTGCGTTCGGCGAGGTCGAGCTTGAGTTGATCGGCCTGCGCGCGCCACGCCGCGCCGTCCTTGCGCGCGGCTTCGAGTGCCACCTCGGCCTGGTCCGACGCCTTCTTCGACGCGACGGCGTCGCGCTCGAGCGTCTCGCGCACGGTGGAGAGCTTCTTGAGCTGCGCGTCGATCTCCTTGAGGCGCCCGTCGAACGACGCCAGGCGCTCGCGGCCTTCGAGGACGGAGGCTGCGAGCTGCGCGAAGCCGTAGGCCTCGCGCTCGGCCAGGCCTACGGCGGCGTGCGCCTTCTCGGCCGCCTGCTGCTGCTTCGCGGCGGCCTTCACGGCGTCAGACGCGGACGTGTGCGCCGCGGCGAGCGCGTCGACGTCGATGGCCGCGCCTTGTTGCTGCGCCTGCGCGGCGGCGGCCTCGGCGCGGGCGGCGTCGGCGAGGGCGTGCTGGACCTGCGCGACGCGGTCGAGGGCGGAGGTGAGCGTCTCGAAGAGCTGCGCGTCCTTCTCGATCTGCTCCTTGCCGGCGAGCAGTTCCTCCGCACCCGCGATCGCCAAGTCGAGCTGCGCGATCTCGGCGACGAGGCGGGCGTGGCGCTTCGCGTCGGCGAGCATGGCCTTCGCGGCCTCGATCGCCGCGGTCGCGCGTGCCTCCTGCTGCGACGCATCCTCGACCTGATCGCGCAGGCGGGCGAGCGTCGTCTCGTCGACGCCGTCGAAGGCCTTCAGCTTCTCCTTGAGGTCGTCGAGGCGCTTGCGGTCGTCGCGGTGCGTCTCGCGTGCGCGCGCCTGCAGCTCCTCGTATTCCTTGAGGCCGATGAGGCTGCTGATGATGTCGAAGCGCGGCTTGGGGTCGGCATCGATGAACTCGGTCGCGGCGCCCTGCTGCAGCATGAACGACGACGTGAACGCCTCGGCGGAGAGTCGGACGACCTGCGCGATCGCCCGGTCGAGCGCGTCCTCCTTCTCGGTGCCGGGCACGGGCGCCCAGTCGTCCGACTCCTCGTCCCAGAGCCAGAGGCTCTGGTCGCGCTCGCCCTGCTTGCGGCCGCGGCTGCGACGGACCAGGTAGCGCTGGCCGCCGGCCTCGAACTCGAACTCGACCGAGAGCCGGTCCATGTCCTGTGAGATGAGCTGGTCGGCGTGCATCTTGCCGAGGCGGTGCTTGCCGTAGAGCGCGAAGGTGATGGCGTCGAAGATGGAGGACTTGCCGGCGCCGTTCTCGCCGCAGATGGCGATGAGGCGGCCGTCGGTGAAGTCCGCGACCTGCTCGTCCCGGTAGCGCATCCATCCCCGCATGCGGACGCTGAGCGGGATCACGCGTCGGCCCCCGTGTGGGCGGCGCCACGCAACTCGCCGACGAGCGCGATGAGCGCGTCGCGCTCCTCGTCCGGCATCTGCTGCTCTTCAAGGTAGCGGCGCACCGTCTCCTCGACGTGCGCGGGGTTGAGCCCGGACACCGAGGGCGCGACGTCGGCGGCGCCCTCCCACTGGTGATCGACGTTGCCGTAGAGGCGCGGGAAGAGCTGGCGCGCGCGGTCGATCAGCGGCGCGGTGTAGGTGCCGTAGGGCACGACGAGCGTCAGCTTCACGAGCGTGTCGTCGGGGCGTTCGAGGCGCTCACGGGCGGCGATCAGCTCGTCCTCATCGCGGGCGAGCACCGCCTCGAACGGCGTGGGGTCGAGCGGCAACGACGTTATGTCGCGCAGGCCCTCCGGGCCGACGTCGGCGAGGAGCACGCGGGGCTCGTACAGCTTCTCGCCCACGTCCATGCGGTCGAGGCCGCCGACGTAGTAGAAGTGCGCGCCGCCGACCTGCTCCGGCTTGTGGATATGCCCGATCACCGTCAGCTCGAACTCCGGGAAGGCGCCGCGCGACACGACGACGTCGTCGCGGTGGGAGATGCGGTGCGCCTTCACCGTCGTGCCCTCGACGGTGACGTGCGTGAGCAGCACGGTCGGCAGTTTCTGTTGCGCCGCCTGCTTACGCAGCTCTTCCATCTTCTCGACGAAGAGCTTGGTGAGGCGCTCGTTGCGGTGGGCGACGCCGCCGGCGTCGTCCTGCCGCAGATCGTAGCGCGCGGGCGTCGGGAACGGCAGCAGCGCGAAGTTCACGCGCTCGCCGCCTGCGGCGACCATCACGAGATCGGGGCGGGTGCGGAAGATGATGCGCTCGTCGCCGGACGACGCCTCCGCGCCGAGCCAGACGTTCGCGGTGTCCATGAAGTAGTCGCGGTCGTGGTTGCCGGCGACGGCGACGATGCGCATGCCGCGCGCAAGCGGCTCGCGCAGGGCAGCGGTCATGCGCTGCACGGCGTTGCGGGCGGGGCCGCGCTCCTGCGCCTCGAACAGGTCGCCCGCGATGGCCAGCACGTCGACGGCGTGCTGCTCGCAGTAGGCGGCGATCTTCTCGATCTGGCGCACCTGGTCGTCCAGGCGCGGGGCGACGTTCGCGCCGGCGAGGGTGTAGCCGAGGTGCCAGTCCGCGGAGAAGAGGAGCTTCAAGCCGGCTCCGCCCTTCGCCACGGAATGCATTCCACCAACTCCAAGACTGCGTTATGTCTTGCAGACACGGTCATAGCTCCAGCGACCCGGCCTTGCGCCGCCCCGCCTCCGACGGCGACGCCTTCGCCGAGGCCGCACCCGGCGCCCGCTTCGCCCCCTCCAGACATGCCGGCGGCTCGTCGGTCGATTCCTCGGGCCGCATCGCCCACGGCGGGCGCGGCACCTTCACGTGCAGCGCCTCGCGGAAATTCGGGGCGACGATCACTTTCTCGTCGGGGCCGAGGCGCAGGGCGAGCTTGCGGTCGCCGTCTGAGAAGCCGCGCCAGATCGAGTCGGCGAGCTCCTGACCGCCGGAGCGGCCGAGCACGCGCGTCTGGCTGTTCTCGATCACGACTTCCGACACGCGCGAGCCCTGCTGTTGCGCGCCGAAGAGGATGATGCCGCGAGAGCGCATCTGGCTGGCGACGTACTCGAACAGCTTCGTGATGGCGTCCGAGGCGCCGCGCGGCGCATAGCGGTTCAGCTCGTCGATGACGACGAGGAACGTCTCGTACCGCGCCGCGTGGGGGCCGCTGCGCCACTGCACGAGCTGGTTCAGCGCGCTGGCGATGACGAAGCGCTGCAGGTGCGCGTCGGTGATCGACTGGATGTCGATCACTGTCACGTCTTCGGGAGCGGTGGCGAGCGCGAGCGGCGCGCCCTCGACGTCGTCGCGGCGGAGCAGGCCGGAGTTCGGGCCGAGCACGCGCGCGAGCCGCCGCCACAGCGCCTGGATCGTGGAGTTGCTCATGGTGCGGAGCGAATCGTCGTCCAGGTCCTTCGACTCCGGCTGCGCCTTCATCTCGATGTAGTCGAGCAGGTTCTGGAACGTGAGCACGGGCAGGCCGCCGTTCAGCTCGTTCTTCGCGTTGAACGCCTTCTCGTTCGCGTCGGTGAGCTGGCGGCGCGCGGCGTGGCGCGGGTCCGGCGCCTGGCCGAGACGCTCGTCGAGGCTCAGCGCCTTCGTGCGGCCGACGGACAGGCGGTGGCTCAGCCAGTTGATCAGCGTCACCAGGTTGTCGTTCGCGCGCGCCTCCTCCGAGAAGAGCAGATCGAAGAGGCCGAAGTCGATGATGTCCTTCAGCGACCACGAGTAGGGGCGCACGTCGCCGGGCCGCTCCGTCGGGATCGTGCGCGGGTCGCCGCTGCGCTGCGCCGTCTCCGGCGCGTAGTAGGCGATGCTGCGGAAGACGTCGGGGGAGGTCACGCCCATCTCGCGGAGGACGCGCGCGTCGTCTTCGCCGAACTTCGTCGACCAGCGGTCGAGCCAGAAGAGGTCGAAGCCCTTGACGTTGAAGATGAACGCCTTGACGCGCGGTGCCTGGCCGGTGCCGACCATGCCGGCGGAGCGCGCCTTGAGCGCATTGATCGTCTGGTACGTGGCCAGCGTCAGGAATGACGACTTGGTGCCGGAGCCAGCGGCGCCGTTGACGTTGAGGTGCCCGGCCTGCGCGCCGAGCAGGAAATCCTGGTCGAGAAAGGCGCGGCCGGCGGTGGAGTCGCCGCCGTTGCGGATGAGGCCGACGCAGACGCCGCGGTCGTCGGCGTACCGGTCCATCTCGTACGCGCGCTCGGCCTCCTGCTCGCCGCAGGAGAACACGGTGCTGCCCTCGATCGGGGGCGAGAGCTTCGGCGGGAAGGCGTTGACGACGCGCACCTTCGCGTAGGTGACGCCGTCGCGGTCCAGCACCAGGTCATCGGCGACGGGGTCGCCGTCGTGGGCGGCGAGCTCCATGTGCATGGAGCTGATCGTCGAGCGGCGGTACACCTGCTCGACGACGCCGAACAGCTCGACCTCCACGCCGCCCATGTTCGTTGGCACGCGCACGATCTGCGTCTGCTCGACGAGCTGGCCGGGTGCCACCCAAAAGTAGAACTCATCGACGTTTGCTTCCTGCCCGGCGGGGCAGCCGACGCGGCCGACCGCCGCGGGTTCGGGCGACTTCGGCGGTTCGGATCCGTTGGTCGTCAATGCTTACCCCCTCAGATACCGATGCAGTTTGGGTATCAGCGCGTCCAGGCTCGGCAGGATCGCGTGCAGGTGGTCCTCCACCCGCACGATCGGCTCGACACTGATCCCCGCGCGCGCGTACGCCAGATCCCGGTGCCGCATTCGATACAGGTAACCCGCCAGACCTGAAAGATACGCCCACGCCGCCTCTCCCGGATAGCGGCTCTCGACGTACGCCAGCGGCGCCGTCACGCGCACGACGCCGTACGACGGCGACGCGCCGGTTTGGGCCGACAGGCGCACGTAGGTGTTCACGAGATCGACGTGCTGGACGGTGCGCAGGACGAAGGCGGGCGTGCGCTCGCCGGGCTTGAGCGCATAGGTCAGCTCCTGCAGGCCCGACGGCAGGTACGAGGCCATCTGCCGCTTCACGAGGCCGACGACCGGCACGTCGTGCGACGGCACCGTCGCGAGGCGGCGCTCCAGCAGCCCGTCCATCAGCGTCGGCATGCGGAGGTCGGCGAGAAGGACGGCGCGCTCGGCCTCTTCCATCGCCTGCATGGCGAGCTGGCGGGCGCCGCGGCGCATCGCGTCGAAGTCGGGCGGCACCGATTCCGTCGGCCGGTCGAGTAGCTCGACGCCGATGGCGCGGAGCGCGTGAGCCGCCTCG
>Ga0153916_10000967_pt1 | contig 20096 bp, 21 predicted proteins | sample Opewatmetagenome_FD_109642 | JGI IMG/M metagenome (GOLD analysis project Ga0153916, IMG submission 109642) | Freshwater wetland microbial communities from Ohio, USA - Open water 3 Core 3 Depth 4 metaG | ecosystem: Environmental > Aquatic > Freshwater > Wetlands | place: USA: Ohio, Lake Erie... | reverse complement strand
GAAACCATCGCATCCAAACGTTTTGTCACAAAAGAAACGTAAGTTACGGAACCGCCCAAAACGACGAAAGGAGCAGAACGGCTGGGTAGGCGAATAGTATCTATAGCGAAATGACCTACCACTGCGATGTCAGAATTTTGAACCGCCATCCTAGCCCCTCTGAAACGTAATGGAGTAACTGATATATAGAAATACCGAGACCCAGAGACACAAATATCTCGAATTTAGACCCTCGATTCAGAATTCTTAAACGCTTAAGTGAGGTGACTTACTTTTGAGTAAGATGACAGACGACTTGACAGCGTGGATTCTGCAATACAATAGTGGAAGGGTTTGGTTTAACAAACTTGTGTCCCAAGTTACTAAATGCATTTACCTGAAAAGATTCAAGATTTACTGTGATTCAATAGGCAAAAACCCCGATGAGCTAATAGACCTGAAAATTGATGGGCAAAAGAGCATTGGCACAACTAGAGAATATCAAGCAGAGAACCTTCTGGAAACTTTCCTTTCAACATCTAGTCTAACAAGCAGCATGAAAGTAGCTGTAAAAACAGCGGTAATGAGCTTCTATGCCAAAAACAGACGCAGATTAGAACCTGATGTAGCTGAAAACATTGATGTCCCTGAATCTAAAAAGCGGTGCCCAACAATTAACGACCTGTTAGAACTTGAAAATCACATGCCCATGTTACGTGACAAAGCCTTACTATGGTTCTTGTCAAGCGCACCTTTCAGAATCGGCACGATTCCAAAACTAAAATGGAACGACCTAAGACCAACAGACGACAAAGACGTGCCTTATTACCTGATAATTGAAGGTGCGAGGCTAAAAGGCAGCGGAAAAGGCAAGTACAAAGGCGTTAAGCAAATCGCTTTTCTACATAGTTTAGCTGTCCAAAAGTTAGAAGCATACAAGAAGGAGCTTGAGAGAAAAGGCTATTCAATAACAGATGATACACCGATCTTTTTAGCTTACCGTCATCAATGTGGAATTAAAGACTATTCGCCTTTTAGCGTCGAAGGCATGTTTGCAAACGCTTGTCTCAATGCTTGGCACGACTTAGAAAAAAAACGATTTTCACCACACGACCTTAGAAGCTTTGTTCAATCAGCTTTAGAAAATGCTGGAGTTAACCCGAACATTATCGCACCAATTTTGGGACATAAAGCAAAAGGCGTTGATCAACACTATAGCGACCATGATGTTGAAGATTTTAGAGAGAAATTCAGAACTGCATTGCCTTATCTGCTACCTGAGAGCGTTGAACATCTTAAATCTGAGGTCGAAAGAACTAAGATTCGTTACGAACAACAGCTTGAAAGCCAACAGAGTGAAATCAAACAATTGGCCCAGCAACAGCATAAAATTATCGTGTGGGCAATCAAACAGGGAATCAGTCTCGAAAGTGACGACAAAGAAGAAACTTAATTTCCCCTATCTCCCAATTCTATTATTCTATCAACAATTGAACCCCCCCTTATCATATCAGACCTCAGTCTTTCGTGTTGTGTGTGGTAGTTAACGTTAAGAACAAATCAATAGAACTTGGTGCAAAAAGCAAACTAAAGCAATAGGTAACCCGATAACTCCCCCACAGTTAAAAAAGTTGACTCTAAACCAACAATTTACTATGGGTGCACATCATTCAACTCATTTTTTTAGGGAAGTTACAAGCTCAGCATTATTTAATCGCTGCCAACTATGGGTGTTTAATAACTAAAGTGGTATAAGTCCATCTGTAGACATATAATTCCGTGTTGAACTACTTTAGTCATTCTAACTATCGTAGACTTTTGTACTTTTTTGATAACCAGAGAAATTTACGTACAAGTAATCTAATTGCATCCGACTGATTCCTCGGCAATACTTGATAGCCAACAACGAACATCTTCCAACCTCTGATTCTGACATAATCATGCATGTTTTTGGAAAGAGGATAACTCATTAAAATAATTCGAAACCTATATTTTTCAGTGCCCTCTCTCTGTATGACTTCTCGGTTCAGCCAGATTTTGTTTACATACCTTGACGACCAATAAGACAAATTCTTGCATTCGATTATCAAATCTAACTCGGGTAATAAGATGTCCCCCATTTTCCCCGTATAAACAGAATAATTATTATCGAAAGGATTATGTTCGTGAGGAACACCGAGAACGTTTAACGCCTCGCTCATCGCTTTCTCAAGAAATTTTCCCTTTTTCTCATTGTCAAAGGAGTTTGTTTTTTGTTTTTGATAGTTGTTCTTCATCCAATTTCTAGTGCATTTCTTATGGTATTCGTTGTGTTTCATGCTTCTTATGATGCTGTATCTAATCATAGCAAATTGGAGTGCGGGACTGGAATGCTCACGCAAGTATTCGCGGATAATTGGCGATCTGGAATTCATATAGTAATTCATTTTGTGCCAACGCTGGAACGCTCTTTTTCTGCTTCTGTTTCGCTTTCTTTTTTCTGCTTCAGTTAACTTCCAAGTTTCTTCATCCATATTTCTATCAACTAACTTCTTTGTTCACCCCATACTCATCAAGCTTCTGGATTATCGATGTACCATGCAAATAATGATTTGAGATTTCATCAATTCTGAAGAGCCTTACACGAAAATAACGAATGTATATTCAAAAGAATTTCGCGGCTTTGACTCTTCCACTTTCAAAAAGCTTGACATTAAGATAGATACGACTTCAATTCAACAGGGTATAGGTATCGTCTGAATCGAGGGGTCATTTTTATTGTCTTTTTTCCCCTCTTACGCGCGCTAACTACTCTTTTAAACCATTTTCGGTAATGCTATTTGCCAAATCTAACATAATGTCTTGGAGTTCGGTAATTTTCTGTTCGGACCAAGGTTCTTGAATCAGAGTTTTCAAGTCATTGCCTGCACCTGAAGGAACAAACAACCCCGTCTGTTCAAATCTGTCTCTGAAAAGTTTGACGATATTATCGCCGTTTCGCACTTTTTTCTCAATGTAATAAAAGCCTGTATAGATTGATTGCTGGGAAATCGAGTGGGGAGGATAACCAAAACACAGCTGAACAAGCGTTCCATCTATGTCCTTGTTGATTGAGAACCCCTTCGAGCCCCAATGAATCGGAAGCTTATGTTCTTCTGCTAACTTCAAGAGTTTCTCGAAGATTTGGCGACCTGCTTCATCCACGGTTTCCAGAAATTGTTTTTTATTTGTCTTTGGCAAGCTTGCGGTAGCAATTTCTTTCTCCAAGGTTGGTTCTTTTCCCACTACCATATTGTGTGACATAAGCTTCTCCCCAGATTCTGTCTGGAAATAGTTGAACTCGATGCAGGTTACCCTGATTCCTTTTTTGCGTAGAAATGAAGCAGTTTCCCGAATCTGAGCGCTAATGTCGTATCCGATTATTATGATGCGCTGGTCCTTGTTGAAAGTAACTCCTTCATTTTCTCCAAGTTTAAAGTAGGCTTTATGATATTCTGATAATGCTCCATTTTCGTCTTGAGTATATCTCCGAAAAATCTGCTCAAGCTGTTCATAGTTTAGGTTTGCGACAAATGAGGAGTACTCTAATGCTTGTGCGAGAGTGTCACGAGGAGTACGGTCTCTCTTTAATTCCACTACTACTGTATTGCCAGCTTTGTCAAGAGCTAATAAATCAATGTATGAGCTGAAAGTGGTCACGACTTGGCGGCCAATTACTAAAAGAGCTCCATCCTCAATTATAGATTCGGAATTGTTTTCCAACCATGATTCTAACATTTTTTCGTTATGCTCAGTTTTGAAAACCTGTTCTTTGTATTCCGTGAATTTGCCATTGTCGATTATTCTGAAAAGGCGCACAAAACCACCTGCAGTCAATCTGATTCCTGAATAGAAGACTTTTGTTTTTATGTCTTGTGAATTTCCTATTAATTATGCTTTTCTTCAGGTTTTATCGCGCACAAAAGCCCGATGTGTGCAAAATATAAGCTCTTATCCGTTATGTTTCCCAAAAGATTCTGAACAAAGTCACTTCTTCAATCCGTTCAATATCGCTCTCTGTCTTTATCTCAACCTTATCGTCGGAAACCAAAGCGATTAAACCACCCTTTCTGATGCGTTCCAATTGCGGTTTCAAGAACTGAACCCATTGTCCCATTTTGCTCTTAGCTTCAACACTTTGAATGCAGCCCTCAAGTTCAATAAAGAAATCGGCTCCCTTCTTTTTTCCCTCGAAATCTCTATCTCTAATTATAAAGCCTAAGCTCTTGAAATACTGTTTTGAGATTTCCTCTGATTTGACTAACATTTTGCTCAATCATTTTTCCTTCTTTGTGGCTTTTCAAGGTCCCGCAGAAAACTCATTGTTCATTGCTTAAACTGAACATTCAGAATAGGCGCCAATATTGCAGTGGTAAAGTGTTCAAGTCTTACTGTTTCCTGAAAACTTGGGATCAAAAGGAACCGAAAACTGCAATTCGCGCTTATGTATTCGGAAATCTCTTTTTCACTTTTAGTTCCAAGAGTATGCCCTAAAGCTTTTCGGAACTGGCTGCCTTCGATATTTCCTCTCTTGTGATCACCCAACAAGCGTCTTCTCAGGTTCTTGGTTCGCCCCACATAGATGATTTGCTTCCTTGAATTATCATTAATAATGTAAACTCCAGGCGTTGCTGGAATAGATGCTGGAGCATCTGCGAAGCTGTGAGTCGGTTGAGTTAGTAAATTCTGCATCATTTCAAAATATACAGAAACCACATCTTCAAACATACTATTGACCCTCAAACAGTGTTTTCAGCATTAGTTCTTTATCAAGGTTAGTCAAGGACTTGATGCGCTTCATGGCAAAACCTATCTGCAAGCCCTCAGTTGGAGCAACTACTTTAGAAGAATCCGAAAACACTTCCTTCACTATCTCAATGTAGTTTATCCCGCCAAGAGCGATTATGTGGTCATAGAATTGCAGCCTTTTGTCTCTTGCTTGTTTTCTCAGCTTGTCTAAACTTATTGGATCAGTTTGAGGTTCGTTAAAGCTGACATTGTAATTGCATGGAATAGGAAAATTAGGTTCTATGAAGCCGTGTTTTGCCGACAAAATTATCCATTTGTCTGCAAATTTCTCAGCGAAACCTTTGTTCACTTTAAAAGGTGCACTTATATATGCTTCTGAAGCTTTGACATCTTTGAGTTCGGGATGTTTTTGCCAAATCTTACTTTGCCCGCAAGGAACAATGATTAGAAGTTTATGAGCCATGGTATCTTCTAAGGCGTGGTCGCTTTTATAAAAAGTTCTTAATTCCCCAGAAGTTTCCATTGGCTGTTCCGTAGCATACTTTCAGATTATCAATACCTGTTCCGCTTATTGCAACTTTACACTCTTCTTCTAATGGCATTTCGTTTGTTAGGAGCGCGCGCGCTCGGAAAAGGGTATACGCTCGTTTGATTCGATGCAAACACTTTAACGAGGTTACATGCAATATAGTTTTGAGGCAAAGGCATTTGGACACATGCCGCGCGCGGGTGTGGTGGGATAGGTAAGATGGCTGGAAAACTAACGCTTAAGCAACTCGAGAATCATCTAATGGGCGCTGCTGACATTTTGAGAGGCAAAATGGATGCCTCTGAATTCAAGGAATTCATCTTTGGTATGCTTTTTTTGAAAAGGCTTTCAGATATGTTTGAGGAAGAGCGGGAGAGACTTCAAAGCAGGTATCAAGAACAAGGGTTGAAGCCTGAGATAATTGAGAAAGAACTTGAGAATCCAGATAAATACAGTTTTTTCATCCCTAAGGAATCTCGGTGGAATAATATAAAGCACATTAAAACAAATGTTGGAAGCGAATTAAACAAAGCATTGGCTGCTATCGAGCGGGAAAATTTCGAACTGTTAGAAGGAGTTCTCGAACCCATTGATTTCACTGTAAAGAAGGGAAAGAGTAAACTTTCTGATGCGAAGCTTGTTGAGTTTATCAATCACTTCAATAAGTATAGAATGCGGAATGAGGACTTTGAGTTCGCTGACGCCTTGGGTGCTGCTTACGAATATTTAATCAAGTATTTTGCAGACTCTGCAGGGAAGAAAGGTGGGGAATTCTACACTCCTCACCCTGTTGTCCGCTTGCTTGTCCAAGTACTCGAGCCACAAGAGGGAATGACGATCTATGACCCAACAGTTGGTTCAGGTGGTATGCTCATCCAATCAAGACAGCTCGTAGAGGAACAAGGGGGCGATCCCAACAACGTCGCGTTGTTCGGTCAGGAAAACAACGGTACTACTTGGGCAATGTGCAAGATGAACATGATTTTACATGGGATAATTGATGCCGACATAAGAAATGAAGACACGCTCGTAGATCCTCAGCATATCGATAAGGATGGCAAATTGATGACGTTTGATAGGGTAATTGCTAATCCTCCTTTCTCTCAGAACTATTCGACGACTAACATGCGTTTCAAGGACAGGTTTGTTTTCGGTTGGTCCCCCGAATCGGGGAAAAAAGCAGATCTGATGTTTGTGCAGCACATGATCGGCTCTCTTGATAGAAGGGGTAAGATGACAGTTATCATGCCGCATGGTGTTCTTTTCAGAGGCGGTGCTGAAAAGAATATCCGACAAGGGATTATAGAGGCAAGATTGCTTGAGGGCATTATCGGTCTGCCGCCGAATCTGTTTTATGGAACTGGGATTCCTGCATGCGTGCTTGTGATTAACAGAAACAGAAAGGATGACAAGGAAAAGATACTCTTCATAAATGCAGACAAAGAATACAAGGAAGGTAAAAACCAGAACTCGCTAAGGCCTGAAGATATCGAAAAAATCAGTTATGTGTTCAAGAATAAGATCGAACTGCAGAGGTATTCGAAGCTTGTTGATGTTAAGACTATAAAAGATGAGGACTATAACCTCAACGTAAGGAGATATGTTGACAATTCTCCAGAACCAGAGCCTCAGGATGTAAAGGCACACATTCAGGGAGGAGTTCCAAAGAAAGAATGGAATGAAGACTTGCTAAGGAAGTATGGAATCCCAAAGGAGCTTATGTTCAAAGAGAAGAACCAAGATTACTTTGAATTTAAGGGTGTCAAATCAAGAGAAGAAATAGAGGAAATTCTTGAGAAGTCAAAGGAGTTCACAGAAACAGATGCCAGTTTATCGAGACTTGTTCTGAACTGGTTCAGAGAATATGCTAAGGAAATAAGAGTGCTAAGAGAGAGCAAACCAGTTCATAAGCTGCTTGATCTGGGCTTCGAGTCTATCCAAGAGGTATTCAAAGACAACGGTGTTTTAGATGAATTCCAGATAAGAGGTCTGTTCATCAATTGGTGGAACGATAATAAGTTCGAGTTAAGGACAATCAAGGAATCGGGTTGGACGCAATCGCTTGTATCGAGCTTTGATTTTGCAGACATAGATAACAAGGCCGTAGAAACAACCTTTGAAAAAGTCAAGTATTTCTTCAAAGATATGTTTGAGAGGGAGATAAGCGAAATAGAGGCTTTGGAAGGAAAAGGGAGAGAACTTTCTTCAGAAGTTGAAGAAGCTCGGGCAGAAGAGCTTGAAAATGAAGAAGGAGAAGCAGAATCCAGAGACAAGGTTTTGAAAAGTGAAATAGAGGGAATAAAAACCGAGATTAGACAGGCAAATAAGATAACTCAACTCAATCATGTAGCCGAGTTACGGAAATCGCTTTTTGATAAAGAGACCGAGCTTGAGAAGATAGTGGGCAAGCAGAATGCGCTTAGGCAGATTCGGAAAGATATCAAAGAGAAGAATGAGCAATTGGTTGAACGAGTGAAAAGGGCAATCAGTAAAATATCTGAAGATGAAGCTGAAAGAATGATGATGAAAAAGCTTGAAGACTCTTCTTCAGAAATTCTTAACGGTTACTTGACAGCGCAGAAGCAGAGAATCATCGCTTACTTTGAAAACCGTTGGGATAAATATGGCGTAGATGTCAGGGCACTCGAGAAAGAAAGAGACGCTTACGCCAAGGAATTGAACAAATATTTGGAGGAACTTGGCTATGAGCACTGAGGTTCCTGAAGGCTGGACAAAGATAGATTTGAACAGAGAAGTCGAGTTCTTACCTGGCTACCCATTTGATTCTGAATCATTTAATCAAGAGCAAGGTTACCCTCTCATAAGAATCAGGGATTTATTGAATCACAAAACAGAGACTCTATTTGAAGGGAAGGTTCCTGACAAATATGTGGTTCAAAAGGGAGATGTTCTTGTCGGTATGGATGGGGATTTTAACATAGTAAGATGGAAAGGTAATCAAGGTCTCCTGAATCAAAGAATACTGAGAATAAGATCGAAAAATGAGAATGCGCTCGACACTACCTTTTTCTACTACTACATAGACCCTTTTCTGAAAAAAATCAATGCCAGAACAGGTCAGACCACCGTCAAACACCTTTCAATCTACGACTTCTATCCATTGGATTTGTATAGACCGAAAATTGAAGTTCAAAGGAGAATCGCCGCAATTCTTCAGAGCGTTGACACTGCAATTGACAAGACAATGGAACTTATTGAGAAGTTTAAGAAAATGAAACAGGGTTTGATGCAGGATTTGTTTATGAAAGGTTTGAACGAGAATGGAAAAATGCATCTGCATCTTAAAGACTCCGAACTTGGCTTAATTCCAGAAGAATGGAGCGTCTGGAAAATTGGCGAATTATACACAAATTTGTCAGCTGGATCGACTCCGAGTAGAAACCATCCTGAATACTTTAAAGGAGAAATTCTGTGGGTTACCAGTGGTGAATTGAAATACAGAGTTATAACAGACACTATTGAGAAGATCACAGAGAAAGCTGTGCGAGACACCAATTTGAGAGTCTACCAAGCGGGAACATTCTTTATTGCGATAACTGGACTTGAGGCGGAAGGTACCTTGGGAAGTTGCGCCATTATTGGCAAACCTGCGACAGTGAACCAATCATGTATGGCTTTCGAAAAAAATAGGAAAATGGATACGGGTTTCCTATTCCAGTACTATCGGTATTATGGAAAGAATCTGATCTTCAGATATGCACAAGGCACAAAACAACAGAGCATACCCAGGAAGGTCGTCGAAGGTATCCCAATAAAAGTTCCCCCAACAATAGAAGAACAGAAGCGGATTGCTGACGTATTGTTTAAAGTTGATGCAAAAATCTACAGTGAAGAAGAATATCTAAATAAACTAACAAGAATAAAAGAGGGCTTGATGCAAGACCTACTAACTGGAAGAGTGCAGGTGGCTGCTTGATATGAGTGTTGAATTTAATTATGTCGAAAAGCCTTTTATGGACCTTCTGAAGGATCTTGGCTGGAACACTATTCTCTCAACCGATGATACCAACAAGTTCGTGCCAAAACTCACCTCAAGAACAAATTTCGATCAGGTTATTTTAGACGAAAGATTAAGAGCTGCTTTGAAAAAGCTCAATAACTGGCTTGAGAATGATCAAATAGAAGAAGCCATTCAAGAACTCAAAAGAGTTGGCCTAAGAAAAGGACTCGTTAAAGCAAATGAAGACTTCCTATTTATGCTTCTTGAACCTCCAGCGTATAAAAACATAAAGAATCCTCAAGAAAAGAGTAGATGCATTAAAATCATCGATTTCGATAATCCCGAAGAAAACGATTTTTTGGCAATTAATCAATTTAGAGTTAATACGCCTGGAACACTGAGAGATTACATAGTTCCAGATATTGTTCTCTTCATAAATGGTATCCCTTTGGTAATAGTTGAATGCAAGTATCCGACAGCTGTTGACGTTGAAGCAATGGAAGAGGGGATAACCCAGCTAAAAAGATACTCGAACACTCGTGAAGATGTAAGAGAAAAAGAAGGCAACGAGAGACTATTCTGGTATAATCAGATCATGATTTCATCGACGCGTGATGAAGCAAGAGCTGCAACGATAACGGCGGAATATGACCATTATCTTGAATGGAAAGACACTTACCCAAAAGAGCTTGATCCCAAACTAAACTCACAGGAAAAACTCATACTGGGCGCTTTGACCAAAGAGAACCTTCTTGACCTAATAAGAAACTTCACAGTGTTTCAGGATACAGAAAAGGGAAGGGTCAAGTTAGTTGGAAGATATCATCAATTCAGAGCAGTCAACAAAATTGTCAACCTGCTTCTGACAAAAGAAAAGCCAGAACAAAAGTCCGGCATTGTCTGGCACACTCAGGGCTCAGGAAAATCGCTCTCAATGGTGTTTCTGATACGAAAAATAAGAAGAATAGAGAAGACAAAAACGCTCAAAGTTGTCATTGTCACAGACAGAATAGACCTTCAAAAACAGTTATCTGGAACAACAGGAATTGCCGAGAAACCCTATGTCGTCGAGAATACTGAGGAGCTCGCTGCGGAACTCAAAACAGACACGAGCAACCTTGTGATGGTTATGGCTCAAAAGTTCCTCAAAAGAGCAAGAAGCAGAAGCATCGAAGATGAGCTTCCAACCTATGAGGAATTCCCTGTTCTCAACAAGTCTGAAGACATTCTTGTGTTGGTTGATGAAGCACATAGAACACAAAGCGGAGTTTTCGGAGACAACATTGTGTTTTCGCTTCCAAACAGCTCACGAATAGCATTTACAGGAACACCACTAATCACCAAGAAAGTCAAAAAGAGAACCTACGAAAGATTTGGCGAATACATAGACAAGTATGGACTCAGAGAATCAATCGATGATGGCGCCACACTCGGAATAAAATACGAAGGCAAGACAGTTGGGTCAAGAATAAAGAACAAGCAAAGAATGGACATAGAATTTGAGGACATGTTTGAAGGCAAAACGAAAGCGGAGTTAATAGCGATAAAGCAGAAATACGGGACAAAAGGCGACGTTTTACAAGCACCAAAGAGAATAGAAGCAATTTCAAAAGACTTGGTAAGACACTATTTTGAAAACATATTCGATAACGGATTCAAGGCACAGGTAGTAGCAAGCAGTAGAGCAGCTGCGGTCAGATACAAGGAATACATCGACAAAGCCGTCAAAGAATACGTTGCCGAATATGAAAAACAGCCGAATGCTGACCCTGAAAGAATCAAAAGAATGAAATTCATAACTTCTGTCGTAAGAATAACATGGATGAATAACGACGACCCCCAACTAATAAGGCTGGCCAAAGAAGCGGAGCTGAAGCTTGGTGATGATAACAAGAACTACAAAAGCAAATTTGATATTAAGAAACCAAACACAAGCATCGCGTTCCTCATTGTCAAAGATATGCTTCTAACGGGATTTGACGCTCCCACAGAACAAGTAATGTATGTAGACAAGAGAATGGCAGACCACACCCTTCTCCAAGCAATCGCGAGAGTCAACAGAGTAACAAAAGGAAAAGACTATGGCTATGTAGTCGACTATTACGGAATAACCAATCATCTCAAAGAGGCTCTCGACGCTTATTCAGAGCACGACCTTCAATTGAATGACGTGTTTACAGACGTCAGCACAGAATTGCCGCTTCTCAAGTATAGATATGAGCAACTTGTGAAATTGTTTAGGGACAACAAAGTAGAGGAAATAGAGGATTATGTCAATTACAGAATAAGAAGCGTTTCCGACCAGTTATTGGTTCTTGAGAAATGCCTTGATGTTCTTGAAGACATAAGAATAAGGGCAGACTTCGCTGTTAAGTTTAGACTCTTCCTGAAAAGCATGGATGTTCTATGCTCGAAACCTGCGGGCCGAGCATACTTTCCTGCGCTAAAAGCTTTCGGGCACATACATGCCAGAGCACAAAGCAGATTCAGAGATGATTCGATTAATATTTTGGGAGCAGGAAGAAAAGTCCGAAAACTCATAGAAGACTATTTGTTAACAATAGGTATCGATACCAAAATCAAACCTTTGGAAATAACAGCAGATGAGTTTGAACGTGAAGTCAGCAAGAACAGGACACCGCGTTCACAAGCTTCAGCAATGGAGCATGCCATAAGAAAGCATTGTAAAGTTCGCCTTAACACTGACCCCGTGTATTACAGAAGAATTAGCGAGAAAATGGAAGAAATCCTCAAGCGATACAAGGATAATTGGGATGAGCAAGTAAGATACCTCAAACAACTTAGAAAAGAAATCAGAGAAGGAAGAAAAGCAGAAGAAAGTGGTCTTGACCCCAAAAAACACGCTCCATTCTTTGACATGCTCAAAGACATAGCGTTCAAGGATAAGAAACCTCCGAAGATCATTGATAAACAGATGAAAAAGATTATAGTAGACATTGTTAACGTCATTGCGCTGGAAATAGGCAAAGTGGGCTTTTGGGGTAATGCTTTCAAAGAAAAGCGCCTCAGAGCATTGATAGATGACATTCTACTGTATTCAAACATGCCAGAACTCGTTGAGAAGAAGGAGCAAATAGTTACGGACTTCATGAAGCTTGCCAAAAACAGAAAGGAGGAAATTCTAAATTGATCTGCACATGTGGCGACGTTGCATATTCATTGATCCAAACAAACAGAAAAACCCTTAGCATCTACGTAGAGCCTGATGGCAACGTAATCGTCAGAGCCCCCATAAACTTAAACCTTGATAAAATCAACAGCATCGTCGACCGTCGAAGACCGTGGATATACAGAAGTATTGCAGAGCTGCAAGAACTCAACAAAACAAAAGTTAACAGAAGTTTGGCGAATGGCGAAGGCTACTTATACATGGGAAAAAGCTACAGATTAAAAATAGAAAAAAATCTTAGGCAGGCGCTCTCTCTGAGCCAAGGTTTCTTCATGCTTGATGAAGACCAGATAGACAAAACAAAAGAGCACTTCATCAATTTCTACAAAGAAAAAGGGAGGAAGCACATAACAGACAGAGTAAACTACTTCAAGAAAAAAATCGGCGTTGAACCCAAATCTGTAAGAATTGTGGAATTAGGAAAAAGGTGGGCATCAAGAGGTAAAACAGGACTCAACTTTCATTGGAAAGTCATGCTCGCACCAATATCAGTTATTGATTATATAATCGTTCATGAACTTGCGCACCTAAAAAGAGAAGATCATAGCCCACATTTCTGGGAAATCGTGGAATCTGTAATACCTAATTTTGCTGAAAGAAAGAACTGGCTGAGGCTAAACGGAGCCAATTTGGACATCTGATAGCGCGCACTTTTCCTTTTTTAGGTTAACGACATCTATAAGTTAGCGCTTGCTCAGTCTGTTCAGATGACCTTCTCAGCAATTTCTCAGAAACTCGCTCGCATAACCATTAGCTTCCTTTTCTTCAATTCTACTTTGCAGCTCATAACCCTTGGCATCAACAAGATGGTGATAAAACTCGTGCAGCACTACGCGTCTTTTCAAGCTTTCTCTTGTAAAATAGGCTCTGCTCTTGAAGTACAATCCGTAAAATCCTTTGGGAACTCTGCGACCATCAAGGACAATTCTCATCCTTCTAACGCCGTAGTACTCAGTTAAGAAATCCACGGCTTTTTGACACCCTTCGAGTTCACAGACAATTAGAAATTTTTCTCTGATTTTTTTGGAAGGTAATCTCACACTTAGCGGAACCGACGGAAGTCGTCGAGTCTTCCGCAAAGTGCCCACCTACTTCAGTTCTGCGATTCTTGAAGATAGCCGTATGTAGGGCAGGTTTGGGCTGTGCTGTGCCTATTTTGACGTTTTCGTGTAAATTTTGGGTTCGATTTTAGATTTAGAGCTTAGAACACGGTCTTTATAAGAGAGTTGAAGGTATTACTTAAATGGAGCGAAACATCATGACGAAGTCTAGAGATTTAAAACAGATAGGTAGCGGCCAACAATACGTAAGTTCAGAGACAGCCGACGGACGATGGATTTATGAAATCATCAATCCAGAGGAAAAACGAGCAATCCAGAGAAGAGGAAGAATCCTAACAGTAATCGCAGTTGCCATTTGGATTGTAGTCATGATGCTGTAAATCTGTTGAGAGTGAAAGAGTGACCGAAAACCTAAATATCCGTGTCCATGGAGACGGCTACCTAAAAAAAGCGCTTTTTCGAAAGACAAGTTTCTTTTTTTATGTGACTGGCTTTCTTTCATCAGGTGCTATACTTCTGAAGTACTCGTCAAGATTTTTCATGTAATTGGCAGGATGAGGAAATAATTTGCGATGACGCCTCCTCCACACCAAAGGACAAATGGATGTCGCTATATTGTTATGTTTGCATGATTTGCATATTGGGTAAGAATCGTCTTCAGGCTCGTTGTCACAAAATATTCTCTTGAGTCGGTTTATCTCCCTAACATATTCTTCCGTTCGATTTGGTGCTTTTTCCAGCTGACCAGCCCATTGAACCAGACTGTCTGCCCATTTAGGATTTTCTGAAGAAGGACAGCATCTGAAAGCTTTTAGTCCTTTGATCCTTTCGGTTACGTCGACGCAGTCAGGAATTGACACGAAATGCATATCATCTGCATGAATTACTGGAGCTTCTCTATAGCGTGTGGAAAAATCCTTCTTTATTCGGTAGTAACCAGTGACAAGATATCTGCTGGTTCCATCGAGTCTAATGTGACGGGTTCTGAATATTAAATAAAGATCGTTATACTTCTCTGCTTTTATCTCGAGGCTTCGTCTTACTGGTGGTTCGCACACTCTGTATTCTGCATTCTCAATGTTGGGGTCATATTGCATTCCACCACGTATATGGTGGTCATTAGTTCTGTTGCACAACAGGATGTCCCTGGGTAGAATGTCATGATTTCGAACAATGAAGCATTGTCTGGGAAAAGTCGGGAGGCTGTAGTATGTTACGCATACATAGAAGACCATCATGTTCAAGCACGATCAATACTCATAACTGCGTTTTACGTAGTCCGAGTATTCCCGATGAGTGAACTCAACCAAACCAACAACGCTCATAGAATTGAATCTCCTCTTAACTTCTCTTATTAGCTGGTATTGTTCATCAACGAGGCTGTTTTCCAACATCCTCCGAACCTCTTCAATCCCTCGAGAAGCGAGGCTGAAAACTCGCAAGGTTCCTCCGAGTGCGTCAACTTTCGACTCTTCTTTTATGATTCCTTCGTTCTTCAGCCATTCAATATCAGAGTAGATGTCTTTGCAGTAAGGTCCATAGTGATATGGCCTGAATGAATAGGGTTTTGAAATCTTGTGATCCCTAAGCATTTTCTGAGATAGAAAGAGCTCTTTTTGGAGACGTGTTTTGCCCTCTATTGGCTCATTGGTCCTTTCTTCTGTGCCATCTGCGAAAAGAAGAAGCAAAAGCAGGTCCATTCGGTTCAATTTATGTTCTTCAATTTCTTTTGTCATAATCATTCAGTTCATAAACTTAATAAGCTTAAGAGTATAAAGCTTTTCGAAGAGTTGGTCTTTCAATGAGTATTGATGTTACCAAGAGCGTACAAGATTATCTAAAGCGGATTTATCCAAAAAGTGCCACGAAAGCTGAAATCTTTTCCGCGGTGAGAATCAAAGGATGTTGCGGCGATACCTCATTGGACACATTAGTAGTTAGAAGAGAAATTGAAGTAAGTGGCAAGAAAGGTAGATACAATCTGTATCGTTATAAGAAATAGCAGACCCTTAGAAATCAAGGCTCCAAGAATGACTGAAATTCCTCCTTTGCAAGAAATTACAGTTGAAATAACTCAGCAGTGTCTGCAAAAGTGCGTCCATTGCTCTTCAGTTGCCACCATCAAATCACAAAAAACTCTAACAAAAGATGAAATAATCAGAATAGCTCAAGACTTTGCGAATCTAGGCGGAAAAACAATGGAGCTCTCAGGAGGAGAGCCACTTCTGCATGATGAAATTTTCAACCTAATACCAATTTTGAAGAGCTTGAAAATAAGGGTAAACGTATTTACTTGCGGAAAAATAACGGACAGCAATGATTTTGCGAGAATACTGAAAGAGAAGGCAGTAGTGCTAAAACGTCAAGGAGTTAACAAAGTTGTGCTTAGTGTGCATGGTGCCAACTCGCAAACCCATAACGATATTGCCCGCTCGCAGAACAGTTTTAGTCATGCAGTCACTTTCATCCAAGAATTGGTGAAAGAAAACCTACCTGTGGGGATTCATTTTGTTCCCATGTCTCCAAACTTTGAGGAATTCAAGGACTTGGTAGAGTTTGCGGTCAGGATAGGAGTCAAAGAGATCAGCGTCTTAAGATTTGTCCCGCAAGGGAGAGGTGAAGAAAATAAGGAAAGTCTTATGCTGGATAAGGAAGCAGCTGCACGTTTAATCGAATTATTGACCGAATCTGAAAAGAGAAAAGATATACGGATTAAAATTGGTTCGCATCTTGATTTCACTTTCTTACTTGATGGTGCTCCTCCAAAGAAGTGCATGGCAGGCATCAGAAAATGCTTGGTAGAGCCTAATGGTGACGTAATACCCTGCGCTGTATTTAAAGGTATGAAAGACAAGGAAAACAATAATTACGTTGCAGGAAATGTTCGGGAGACATCATTAGACACAATTTGGCGGACCTCTTCACTCTTCAAGAAATTTAGAACATTTGATCCAAAGTCACTCAAGGGTGAATGCGCAACTTGCCAATACCTGTCACCCTGCAGAGGGAGATGTCCTGCACAACGAGTATATGACTATAAAGACTTATTCCAAGGTCCTGACAGTTATTGCCCAAAAGAACTTTTCCAAAGGCGTACTTCTTGCGCTGGAGATACCCAATGAAAAAAATTTGCCTGATTAATGTGGGCGCGAATTCTTCTCATAGAGATTTGAGAAGCCCCTTGTTCCCAGATGGAAAATTTGAATTCATACCAATCCCTGATCCATTTCTTAACAACAGCGAAACTGGGTTGAAATACAATCAATTAAAGGCATTTAATGGAGTGAAGATTGCAGAGCTTTTGAGAAATGATTACCTTAACATGTGGGTTCATAATGACCCTGAATTCGATACAAACACTTATGGAGACTATCCAACTTTTTATCCAAGGGCTGCAAACCTTAAAAGGCTTGTAGAGGGAGATTTTTTATTCTTTTTCGCAAGATTGGTTTTCTGGAATAATGGAGAATTTGCTAAAAAGGCGAAGTTTGGTTTCATAGGTTTCATTGAAATTGAGAGAATTTACACAAACATAATGCAAAGACCAACAGACTGCGCATTTAAAGACATCAAGAACAATGCTCATATAATAAGAGCAGAAAGCAACCCGATTTTCTATGACGGTTTCTGGATATTCAAGGGGTCAAACAAATCAAAGAGATTTAAACGCGCCGTCATTTTTGACAGAGAATTTATTGAAGAATGTGAAATGACAGACACAAACGGTCAGGAATTAGCGTGGAACCGATTTCCTTCAGAACTCGCTGCAATTGGATCATACTTTAGATCATCAAGATTGATTGAAAAGGAACATCAGCGGGAATTATTCTTGGAGAAAATTAATACTGAAATGCCTTTTTGTTCCTGGATCTAAGCGTCAGCAGAGGACAACTTGCTTCAGCAGCGATTTAAATATTGATGCTATTCTAAGACCGTGCATTCCTCCGTGAGAAATTTAATCAAATCTTCAGGGGAGAATGTTTTATGAACCAAACTCATAACAGCAAAGTCTTCGATTGGTTCCAAGGAGCATATTACCTTTTCTTTGGCATAAGCATATCCCATTTCAAAAATAACGCTTTTTCCAACGTACCCAGACGGATTAACCACATATAGTACATCAGCTTTGTCGATTTTCCCCAAGTATTCCTGTTCCGCTTGTTGTGATTCACTTAACTTCTCCGCATAAGGCAAAGAATCCCATCCATTCCCGAAATACGCTGGATGCTGTTGATCTCTAAATTGAAAGGGATGGGGCGTATAACAGACCACTCCTTTCCCAGAGAGAAAACTCTCTATCTCAACAATTCTATTAAAAAATCTGAAACTTCCGCAAAGACACACGCTTTTCATTCTTGGCACCCTTTCCCCTACCATGTTTGCAGAGAAGAAGCTTATTAGTCTTCAATTGAAGGACCACGGTGTGAGCGTGTCACTCAGGAAAAATTGGCGGAATAACGCCTTTTTGGTTTTGATACTTTCCATGATAAGCATTTTCGGATGCGTCTTTCACTTTCGCAAACACTGCGTGAAAAACTTTATCTCGTGCATGGAGAAGAATTGGGAAGACCCCTCCAATAATTTCCATGGTTAATTGACCTACGAAGCCTGGGTCAATGAAGCCCACAGGCATTTGAAGACCAAGCCTGCAATAGCTGCTTCTAAGACCTACAAATCCAATCAGGTTTTTTGGCATTTTAAATCGTTCAATAGTACAAACCAAAAATCTGTCGTTTGGATTAACCAAGAGTTCGGAGCTTTTTTCTTTACTGTAATAGAAGTTAGCTGGATTTTTTTTGTGTGTGTCATAGACCTTGTTGATGGGGTTTAATTGGCAGTATTCATTTGCTAGTCGCAAATCAACACCGTTACACGAAATTAGCTCTCTGTCGAAGGGCTTAATAAAACCAGTATTCTCGATCAATGAAAAGAGAGTTGAGCTGCCAATGAAGCAAAAACCAGGATCCTTGTCATAGGGACGGGTTGAGCCTGAAGCTTTGTTTGTCACCATTGATCAAACCCTCAGCGGGTCAATAACCAAATAATAATACCTGCAATCACCGAAGCGGAGACAGTAAATACAAAATATGTTAGGCGTCTTCTGAATTTTTCGAAATTCTTCAATCTTTTTGTACATTTCTCTATTTTTGGTCGGAAGTAGCTTACCACTGCAGAAGTTTCGTATCCGAAATTCTTTTCGATGTCTTTTTCCTGAGAAGAATCTGAGATGATTGGAAGAGAAGCAGGAATTACAAGCACGGGAGGGCGACCTCGCACATCTATTTTATCTGCAGGGTTATCATACTCCAAAAACATTACGTTGCATATTTTTTTTCCATACTTCAGATTGTAGGGTCTGCTTGAGTCGTTGGCAAAAATAAGCCACATATTATCCGAAAACGCTGGGTCAATCTTTGTTCCTAGGCTAGTCAAGCCATCCCACAAAACGCTTACTTTGGTAAAAACAAAAGCAAACATGTTATTTTTCAGTTGAATCTTCTCCAAGGTTTCAATAGCAAACCGCTCGCCTGGGGGAATGTCTACTGAGGAAGATTCGTTTAAAGAAATTTCCTCGGCTGTTCGAAAATTAACCATCCTATTTCCCACTCTTAAGTCATATCCCACGGGGGTCAAGCATTTTTTGTCAAAAGGTTCAACTATTTTGTTGCCTATCGCAGCAATTTCATCGCGATTCAACACCTTGATCATAAGTTTTCCCGCAAACAGTTATTACAACGGTTAGGATATATAATTTGCATTCCATTTGCAACAGAATGTCTCACCCCAGGAGCAGCACAAGATGACTATGAAGGAACAGAAGAAGAGGTGCCTTAGAACAATACTAATCGGTTTCTTTTTCATTATCACTGGAATCGGTTTGTCGGCTGATATCGTCGTTAACAAGCCATATCTTTTCTATGAAGAGACACAATACCAAGCTTTGTTGAGGACAATCATATGGGCATTTCTAATCGTATGGATTGCTGCTGGTCTTTGCATCTTAGTCTATGGCTGGTCAGAACCATGCTCGGAAGATTGAGCGAACGTGTGGAAGTTCTCAAATGCTTTTCATGCTACTACTGAGAATTTCTGGGAAGTGAATTAACTTAGCAAGATTAAAAAATTGGGTCACTCTGTCAATTTCAGCACTTTTTCAAGAGCAGATACTATACTTGCGTCAGAACCTTGATAAACGCGTCGAATTTCGCCATGTTGAGCATTAATCTGCTTAGTCACTTTTTTCACAAACTTTTCAATCGGTTCCTCATTTTTCTGCCCATACTGAATAACAAACACAATGAATTTCTTATCACTCATTTATAGTCATTCTCCATGAATCAAGCCCTGTTTTATAATTTGATCAAGCCGCCTTTTAAATTAATCCCAACAAGAACTCAATTCCAATTTCTTTTTAAGCGAGTTCTACACTTTATTCTTGGCGATAGACATGGAAAAACTAAATATCCATGTCTCTGGAATCGGCTATATAGAAATAACCATCATCCACATCATGACTGAAGCAGCAATATAGCCTTAGCCAAGTCACCTTCACATTCTTCAAGGGCTTTTCTTGCTTCTTCCACGCTTTTGCCTGTTTGGTCAGCCACG
>Ga0153916_10000966_pt1 | contig 20114 bp, 14 predicted proteins | sample Opewatmetagenome_FD_109642 | JGI IMG/M metagenome (GOLD analysis project Ga0153916, IMG submission 109642) | Freshwater wetland microbial communities from Ohio, USA - Open water 3 Core 3 Depth 4 metaG | ecosystem: Environmental > Aquatic > Freshwater > Wetlands | place: USA: Ohio, Lake Erie... | reverse complement strand
GCAAGGACAGGATCTCGATCCCTTTGGCCGAAGCGGCGGCGATCGGAGTTGGCGTCGGCGTTGAGCCGACGTAAGCGCCGACGGCTGCCCGGATGCGGCCGATGAGCTTCTTCTTCCCCACGGCAAAACCGCCGTGACCTCCGAATGCCTTGCTGAGCGTCCCGATAAAATAAAGGCGCTGTCCCCTCATCCCGAGATGCTCAAAGGTCCCTCGTCCGTGTTCTCCGAGCACGCCCGCTCCATGGGCATCGTCGAGGCAGATGAGGCCGTCGTAGTCCGCAATGAGCTCGGCATAATCCCGAGCGGGTGCGATCCGGCCGGTCACAGGGAAGACCCCGTCGGTCAAAAGCAGCGGTCTCTGGCCCGCCTTCAGCCGGGCTTGAAGTTTGTTTGCCAAGTCGTCCGGGTCTCTGTGGCGGAACTCAAAGACAGGCTTTCCCTGAGAGGCAGCGGCGTCACGAATGGAAAAGTGGGCGTACTCGTCCACAAAAACAGCCTCGTACTTGCCGGCCAGCGCCTGAGCCAAGACCAGGCTTCCGAGGTAGCCGGAGCCGAAATAGGCGGCCTCGTCTTCCCCGAAGAATTCCCGGAGCCGGGCTTCCACTTCGAGCAGGACGGGGTTATCCCCGAAGCCGGCCCGGGAGGTGGCGCCGTGCGTCCCGTACTTTCGGAACGCCCGGATCCCGGCCCGGACAAGGGCGGGATGACCATGCAGTCCGAAATAACCGGTTCCCCCGAAATAGAGGTAACCGCGGCCGTTGAGGACGATGTGAGCTCCCGGGGGACCTTCCATTCCCCTCCCGGCTCCCGTGGGACTCCTCATTTTTCGGTTCCCGCTTCCCCGGACGGCGAGAGCCTCATTTGCCGGGGCCCAAAGATGGCCGTACCCAGACGGACTATATTCGCCCCTTCCTCAATAGCCACGCGGTAAGAATGGGACATCCCCATGGACAGGGAGACCATCGCCGCACCCGGGATGGACATCATATTGAGGCGGTCGAAGAGGCCCTTGGTGAGACGGAAATATGGGCGGGAATCCTCCGCCTCTCCTGTTTCCGGCCCCATCGTCATCAAACCTTCAACCCTGAGGCCCTGCAGGCGAGCGAGGTCCCGGACGAGCGCCTCCGCCTCTTCGGGCCTGACCCCAGACTTCTGGGGTTCGCGGCCGCTGTTGACCTCGATGAAGACGGGCATCACCTTGCCCTGCTCGCGGCTGCGCCTGTCGATCTCCAGCCCGACCCTCAGCGAGTCGACGGTCTCGATGAGGTCGAAAATCTCCACCGCCCGACGTACCTTGTTTCTCTGGAGATGGCCGATGAAATGCCACTTCACCCCGCTCCCCACGACCGCCTGGGCCGCAGCTGCTTCCTGGACGTAGTTCTCGCCGATGACCCTAACGCCCGCCTTGATGGCTTCCCGGATCTCCTCCGGCGTCCGGGACTTGGCGGCCGCCACAAGCTCGATATGAGGGGGGATCGTTTGGCGGAGGGCGCTGACGTTTTCCCGGATCATGAGTCATGATTACTCCAAATTGGCGGGCAATTCAAGAAGAAGGCTCGGGGCACAGGCTCGAAGGCCCGCGAATTTCCACCAGCGATGGAAATTCGCTTATTTCCTCGGCTCGCTCTCCTCTTCGAGGAACCCTGCCCGCTCGCCTGCGGATGACCTTCTCCGCCTGTGCTCCTCGCCTTAGGCAATAGAAGAGAACCGTGCCCGCTCATTGCTCATAGGGGTTTCTCCACCCACTACCCCTCGCCTCTGGTTGTATGGCCGCGAGAGGAGTGAAAGTCAGGTTGGATGTGTGATATAATTAGCCCAGCGATTTTGGAGGGATGGAAGGAACGAGTGATCGGACCGGATGATGTCGAGGTCCTTGTCGTTGGCTCCGGCCTGATGGGCGCCAGCCTGGCCCAGGCATTCGCCCAAAACGGCGTCGGCGTCGGACTTCTCGGGCGCCGTCAAGAGAGCCTTGATCGAGCGCGCGCCTTCATCCGTTTTGAACTCGAGGAAGCGGTCGGCAAGGGGATCTTTTCCCTTCCTCAAACCGAGGAGATCGGGGGGCGCATTCTTTATGGCATGAACCTCCAGGAGGCTTGTCGAGGAAAGGGGCTCCGGCTGGTCATCGAGTCGGTCAGCGAGAACATCGGCCTGAAAAAAGAGCTGTTCAACTGGCTTGACGAGTTCTGCGCACCGGAAATCGTCCTGTCAAGCAACACCTCCTGCCTGGATGCTGAAATGCTGGCCGAAGAGACCCGGAGGCCGGACCGGTTTCTTTGGACACATTTCTTTTTTCCCGCCCATAAAAATCATGCGGCCGAATATTCGGGCTTATCCCAAACGTCGGCCAAAGCCCTGGAAACGGCCGCCCTTTATCTGTCCAAGGCCCGCAAGTCGTCCGTTCGCCTGTTGCGCTACCGCAAGGGCGGAGTCGCCAACATCATCTTTGTCGCCCTGCTTCTGGAGGCCGTGAGAATGCTCGACGAAGGCTATGGCACCTCCGGAGTGGAGGGAGCCGGGACGGATGCCTTTGGGATGCCTGTGGGTTTTGTCCGGCTTCTTCAGAGCGTCGGCTTTGACCTGGCCGCCTCCTGCCTGGAGTCTTTTTCCGACCCCGCGGATCGCGCCAAGCCTCTGGCCTGCGTCTACGACAACTTTTTTTCTCCGCCGGCGAGACTCAGGGAGAAATTCAGCGAGGCCAGGGAATCGGGAAAGCTGATCTCGATCGAGCAGTTGCTGACGCCGGGAAGGACCCCTCGACCCGATCATCCTCGGGCCCTCGATACGCTCAAGAGGAGGTTCCTTGCTGTGGCCTTTATGACGGCCGCAGAAGTCGTCGAGGCTGGCCTGACCATCCCCGCCGATGTCGATCGGCTCTGCCGGACCGCTTTTCGCTGGCCGGAAGGGCCTTTCGCCCTGATGAACCGGGTGGGTATCGGAGCCGCCCTCGAGCTGGTGACGGAAAAGATGGAGCTGTCCAGCCGGCAGGAGATCCGCTTTCCCATCCCCCGCAGTCTGTCTCTGCAGGCCGAGAAGAACGAGCCCTGGCCGTTGTGACCATGACCATCCGGGAGAAGTTGGAAGAGATCGAGCGAGCGACGCTCTCCCCCAAGGCCACGCTGAGCGCCGCTTCGGCGGGAAGAGTCAGGGCCGAGAGTCCGCATCCTCTCCGGACGGCCTTCCAGCGCGACCGGGACCGGATCATCCACACCAAATCATTCCGTCGGCTCAAGCATAAGACGCAGGTTTTTCTGGCCCCCTTCGGCGACCACTACCGAACCCGCCTGACCCATACGCTGGAGGTCTCCCAGATCGCCAGGACGATCGCCAAGGCCCTGCGGCTCAACGAGGACCTGACCGAGGCCATTGCCCTCGGGCACGACCTGGGCCACACTCCCTTCGGGCACGCCGGCGAGGACACTCTGGATGCCCTCCTCCCGGAGGGATTCAGCCACTTCGAGCAGAGTCTGCGCGTTGTCGAAAAGCTGGAGTATGAGGGCAAGGGTTTGAACCTGACGGCCGAAGTCCGGGACGGCATAGCCAGGCACTCCAAGGGCCGGGGGGAGATCCTGGAGCTTGATCCCGCTGACCTGGCCAAGACCCTGGAAGGGCAGATCGTTAGGGTTTCTGACGTCATCGCCTACGTCAACCATGACATTGACGACGCCATCCGTGCCGGGGTCATCAAGGACGAGGAGATCCCGCCCGCCATTGTCAAGAGTCTGGGCAAATGGCATGCTTCCCGCATCGACCGCTTGGTCGAGGACGTGGTCAATTCCAGCTTGAAGATCGACATGCAAAGGATCACCATGAGCGGGGAGATCCTGAAGGCCCTGATCGACCTCCGGGAGTTCCTCTATGAGAAGGTCTACAGCAGTCCGTTTGCCAGGGAGGAAGTGGAAAAGGCAAAAAAGATCCTGACCGATCTTTACCACCACGTGCTGGCCCGCCCCGGCGAATATATCAAGCCCTTCCCCAAGGGCGATTCAGCCGAGAGGCGGGCGGCTGACTTCATCGCCGGCATGACCGACTTCTATGCCCTGGCCCTCTTCGAGAAGCTTTACTTTCCGCGGTCCTGGCGCTCCTAAGAAACAGGTGAGCAGCGCCGGAATCCTCTAGCCCATCCAGAAGCCCTTGCGGTGGGAAACCCCTATTTTGTGACGCGAGGGCGGTTGACTTCCAGTGGGAGAGTTGCTAAGAGTGGGAGAAGCCCGTTCCCGGGGAGGAAAAAATGGAGAAGAAAGGGTGCCGCGGGCTCTTGATCGTCTTGGTCGGGGCTATCGCTGTCCTCGTTTCCAGTCCGGAGCGCTCCTGGCCGGCCGGTCCGGCCGTTTCTCTAAAACGCGAGAATCTGGTCATCCCGACCTACCTTATCGGGCCGCCCGAGCGCAACCCGATGTTCTATTTTGGGCGGGCCTATCAGGGCGCCAAGGGCCCGGTCTATCCTTATCCCTTCCTCAATGTCCTGACCGACAAGCGCGTGGACAAGACGTACTCGGCTCTTGTTCTGGAAAACGAATACGTCCGCTATCGCATACTGCCCGAGATCGGAGGCCGGATTTTCGAGGCGGTGGACAAGACGAACGGATACGATTTCTTCTATCGCCAGCACGTCATCAAGCCGGCGCTCATCGGAATGCTCGGGGCCTGGATTTCGGGGGGAGTGGAATGGAACATTCCCCATCACCACCGGGCCACCACCTTCATGCCGGTGGACTGGACGATCACGGAAACAGCCGACGGGAGCAAGACCGTTTGGGTCGGGGAGCTGGAGCTCCGCCATCGGATGCGCTGGCTTGTGGGACTGACCCTTCGACCGGGAAGTTCCGTCCTTGAAGTCGCCTACCGGATCGTCAACCGCACGCCTTTCGCTCATTCGATCCTCTGCTGGGCCAACGCCGCCGTCCATGCCAACCAGGATTACCAGATCATCTTCCCTCCGGGCACCGGGCTAGCCACGTTTCACGGGAAGAATCAGTTCTCCCATTGGCCCGTCTCCCGCGAAGTCTATAACGGCGTCGACTATACCCGAGGTGTCGATGTCTCCTGGTGGAAAGACCATCCCTCGCCGACCTCCTTTTTCGCCTTCGGTTCCCAAGAAGATTTCTTCGCGGGCTATGACCATGGCCGCAACGCCGGCGTCGTCTTTATCGGCGATCACGCGCTTGTCCCGGGAAAAAAGCTTTGGACTTGGGGCACGGGGAGCGAAGGGGCGCGCTGGGAGAAGATCCTGACCGACCAAGACGGCCCCTACCTCGAGCTGATGTTCGGGTCGTTCTCGGATAACCAGCCCGACTATAACTGGATCGGCCCGGGCGAGGTCAAGACGGTCACTCAATTCTGGTATCCCCTGCGCGCCATCGGTGCCGTCAAGAACGCCAACGTCGAGGCCGCCTGCAACTTGGAGGCGAGGGGAGGCGGAAGAGTCCTGCTGGGGGTCGCTGTGACCGCGGTCCGCAAAAACGCCCGGGTCGTCCTCGAAGCGGGAGGAAAGGTGATCTTCCAAAAGACCGCCGACCTCGCTCCCGGCACGCCGTTCACCGCCGAGGTCGAGCTTCCTCCGCGAACAGAGGAGGAGTCTCTGCGTGTTTCCCTGACAGCTGACGATGGCCGGGAGCTGGTCGGCTACCAGCCGAAAAAAAGAGAAACGCCCTCTCTCCCCGCCCCGGTGACCACGCCTCCGGCTCCGCCGGAAATCGGTACGGTTGAAGAGCTGTATCTCACGGGCCTCCGCCTCGAGCAGTTTTACAGCCCCGCCCTGGAGCCTTATCCTTATTATGAGGAAGCCCTCAAAAGGGATCCGAACGATTCCCGCGTCAATACCTCCCTGGGCAGGCTCTATCTGATGAGGGGGATGTTCGCTCGCGCCGAGGAGCATCTCCTCCGGGCCGTCAGGCGGGCAAGCAAGGACTACACCCGGCCGAAGGACGGAGAAGCGCTCTATTATTTGGGGATCGCCTTGAGGTTTCTGGGCAGAGAGGCGGAGGCTGAAGAGGCATTCGGTCGGGCATCCTGGGACGCGGGCTGGACGGCGCCCGCCGGGCTGCAGATCGCCGAGCTTGCCGCCTCCCGGGGACGCTACCTTGAAGCTCTCGAGCAGGTCGAACGCGCGCTGGCGTCAAAAGGCTCTGCTGGCCGCGCCAGGGACTTCAAAGCGACACTGCTAAGGACGACCGGCCGGCTCGAGGAAGGGGAGAGGACGGCCAGGCAGAGTTTGGCTGAAGACCCCCTAGATTTCTGGGCGGCCAACGAACTCCGCTTGATCATGGCGGCCCGCGGCCTGGAGAATGAATCTGGCCAGCTGGCTGCCGCCACGAGGCTCAGGATGCGGGGTGAAGCAGAGAGCTATCTTGAGCTGGCTTCCGACTATGCGTCCGGCGGGTTTTATGCCGAAGCCGTCGACGTCCTGTCGCTGCTGCAAAACGAAAGTCCAGCCGAAGGCCGCTGGCCCGTGCTTCATTATGACCTGGCCTTTTATCATCACAAGCTGAATGATGAAAACGGCGCTGATCTCCTTCTCCAGAAGGCCATGAAAATGCCTCCGGATCTCGCCTTTCCTTTCCGTCTTGAGGACATGGCCGTGCTGAGGTGGGCGGAAAGCAGAAATCCCCGCGATGGCCGCGCTCCCTACTATCTCGGCAACCTTCTTTTTGACCGCCAGCCGGAAGAGGCGATAGCCCAATGGGAGAAAGCCATCGCCCTGGACGGGACATTACCCACGGCCCACCGAAACCTGGGGCTGGCGTATTCCCGGGTGAAAAACGACCTGCCGCGGGCTGTGGCGAGTTTGGAAAAAGCTGTCGCCCGCGCCCCTTCCGACCCCCGGCTCCTGCTGGAGCTCGATGATCTCTATGACCTCTCTAATACCGGCCCCGAGAAACGGCTGGAGCTCCTGTCAAGGAATCACGAGGCCATTGCCGGCCGGGATGACGCCCTTTCGCGCGAGATCACTCTGCTTGTCGAGCTTGGCCGTTTTGACCGGGCGCTCGAGCTCCTGAACAGCCATCACTTCCATGTCTGGGAAGGCGGCGGCGCGATCCACGATGTCTACGTCGATGCCCGCCTGGGGCGGGGCGAGCGCCGGCTGGAAGAAGGGAAAGCGGCCCCGGCGCTCCAGGATTTCCAGGCCGCCCTGGAGTATCCTGAAAACCTCGAGGTCGGGAGACCGGCCGTCGGAGGGAGGGACCCGGAAATCTTTCATTTCATCGCCCTTGCCCTTGGATCCATGGGGGACAAGGAGAGGTCGAGGGAAGCGTTCCGGCGTTCGGCGGAGGCAGCGGCGGGACCCACGGAGCAGGCGTACTACCAGGGTTTGTCCCGGAGAATGATCGGTGAGGAAGCGCGCGCCCGCGACTCCTTTGAGGGCCTGGTCCTCATGGCCCGCGAGGGCTTGGAGAAGGCATCAACCAGGGACTATTTCGCCAAATTCGGCGAGGCGGAATCGGCCAGGAGGCGGGAGGCCAGATTCCACTTCCTTTTGGGGTTGGGACTTCGCGGGCTGAAAAAAGCGTCCGAGGCCAAAGTTGAATTCGAGGAAGTTTTGAAGCTCTATCCCCACTTTTCCCGGGTCCTGAGAATGCTGCGGTAGCCCGGCTCAGAGCCGGGCGATCAGCCGCTCCACCCGCTGGCGGTGTTCGGCGTCCGCCCTGGCCAGGGCTTCAAAGAGCTTCTTCATGGAATAGTCCTTGAACTCCCCGGCCGCGTTGATATGGATGCGCTCGCATTTCTTCTCTAGGTCGCAGATCCTCTTCAGGGCCCTTGGGTATCCCATCTTCTGGGCTTTCAACCTTTCCTCAAGGTCGGCGGCGGCTTTGATCCCCGATCGGAGCTCGGTATCAGAGACCGCCTCTCCGCCGAAGACGTCCGGCGCCCGGACAACGAAATTCTTTCCCGTGCGGAGGACACTGACATGGCTTTTTTCTTCATGGGCCAGCTGCTTCAGCTCTTGGGCCACTCCGTCCTGGGTGGCCCTGCTCAAGAGCCCATAGCAGGACTGGATTCTCTCCTCGAGCTCGATGGCCTCGTCCATTGTGATGGCCAACCTCATCGCTGTTCCCCTTTGCGCGCTAAAATGGAAAGAGTGTTTTGATATAGTTCTCCAGCTTTTGCAGATGGGACTCAGTCTCGACGCGGATCTTATCCTGGATAGCCCGGTATCCCGGGTTTTCACTGCGGATCGATTCGTAGAAGCGATGCTCGATCAGAGTCTTCTCGAAGTCCCGGGCGATGAAGAAAGCGTTTTGCCGGTGGAGCTCGCCCCTTTCGAGGCGGTCCAGCTGCCTTTGTATGCCCTGACGATAGGTGCTGAGAGTGGTGAAATTGATTTTGCCCAGCTCAAAGGGCGACCCGTTTTTGAGGAGAGTACTCCTCAATTCTTGCACCATGACGGCATGGCTCTCCTCGTCCTGGCTCAGGTTCTCCCAGAAGACCCTGTCCTGGGCGAAGATATGAGAGAAGCGCCTGTATAGCGCGGCCACGGTGAGCTCGATGTCCTGCAAGAGATCGAGGATCTGTCCTGCTTTCCAGTACATGTCGTCCATTTCTGTCGTCCTTCGGCCCGGCATGGAGATCCGTCCTTGCCGCCTATTGTCAGGGGTCGGGCCACGGGGGTCAATAACCGCGGGAGAGGATATCCGGGGTGATTTTTCGGCCGGCGCCTCACCCAGAAAGAGGAGAATTGCTGTTGTTCCTTGGCTTTTATTGATATGATAATGAGCTTCCCCAAGGCACGTAATCAAGGAAAGGATGATTCCCATGACGAGAGCCGACGACCTCAGAAAGATCGCGACCCGGCTGCGCATCCACTCTCTGCGTATGACCACCCGGGCCGGTTCAGGACATCCCACGACCTGCCTCTCCATGGCCGACCTCATGGCCTGCCTTTTTTTCGGTGAGATGAGGTATAAAGTCAGCGACCCCGAAGACTGGGGCAACGATGAATTTGTGCTGTCCAAGGGCCACGCCGCTCCCATTCTCTGGGCGGCCTATGCCGAAGCGGGAATTATCCCTGAAGAGGAGCTCACGGACCTGCGCAAGATCAGCTCCCGCCTCGAAGGCCATCCCACGCCGCGGATGAGCTGGGTGAAGGCGGCCACCGGCTCCCTGGGGCAGGGCCTCTCGGTCGGCGTGGGGATCGCTCTCGCTCAAAAGCTGGGTCATTCTCCGGGCCGCACCTTTGTGATGATGGGGGACGGAGAATGCGCCGAGGGAGCGGTCTGGGAAGCGGCTGCCGCGGCGGTTAATTTCGGCCTTGAGAACCTGGTCGCCGTTGTGGACGTCAACCGGCTCGGCCAGTCTGAACCCACCATGCATGGTCACCACCTCGGTCCGTACGCGCGCAAGTTCAAGGCCTTTGGCTGGGCGGTTCACCGGGTGAACGGGCATGATGTCCCGGCCATCTTGGAGGTATTGAAGAATATCCGCAAGTCGGGTGGCCCGGCGGTCGTGTTGGCCAAGACGATCAAGGGCAAGGGCGTCTCCTTTATTGAGGACAAGAACGGATGGCACGGCAAGCCGCTTAAGGAGGAAGAGCTCGAGAGAGCTCTCCAGGAGGTCGGTCCGCTGCCGGCCATTGATTCGAGGAGACTTGTCCGGTCTCCCCAAAAAGCGCTTAGGCCGGCCTGGAAGAGCTCATTCGCTTTTGAGCGGACGGCTTACGCCGATAAGACCGCCACCCGGCTCGCTTACGGGATCGGTCTGGAAAAGCTCGGCCGGGTCAACGAGTGGGTGGTCGCCCTCGACGGCGACGTCAAGAACTCGACCTATGCTGAGAAGTTCTTCGCCTCTTTTCCGGAAAGATCATTCCAGTCCTACATCGCCGAGCAGAACATGGTCGGGATGGGCCTGGGGATGGCGGCCAAAGGGTTCATCCCTTTCATCGCCACTTTCGCCGCTTTCCTCACTCGCGCCCACGATCAGATTCGCATGGCCGCTTACTCCTTTGCCAACATCAAGCTTTGCGGCTCCCACGTGGGTGTGAGCATCGGCGAGGACGGGCCCTCCCAGATGGGACTCGAAGACATGGCCATCTTCCGGCCGATTCCGGGGTGTGTCGTCCTCTACCCGAGCGACGCGTTTTCAACTGAAGCCTGTGTCGAAGCGGCCGCTCGCCACAAGGGGATCTCCTACATCCGCACTACGCGGCCGGCGACAGCGTTGCTCTATTCGAGGAAGGAGAAGTTCCCCGTCGGAGGCTCCAAGGTCCTGCGCCGTCATGACGGAGACGCCGCAACGGTGATCGCCGCCGGCATCACCGTGTTAGAAGCCCTGAAAGCTCATGATGAGCTGCAAAAAGAGAACATCGGCCTGCGGATCATCGATGCCTATTCCGTTCAGCCGTTGGACATCGAGACCATCGTCCGCGAGACGGCCCAGACGGGCGGCCGGGTCATCGTTGTTGAAGACCATTTTCCCGGAGGCGGGCTGGGCGAGGCGGTCGCCGCCGGCCTGGCCGGCAGGGCCAGGATCATCCACCTCTGCGTCCGCGATCTCCCCCGCTCGGGAAAGCCCCAGGAGCTGCTGGAGGCCTACGGCATCAGCGCCTCCCACATCGTCCGGGCGGTGCAGGACCTCATCCGGCCGTAGTGGCGGGCCGCCTCTCCCATGGAGTCTGCTGGAAAGGACAGATGAAGGAACGGACCGAACACCGACTGTTACCCGGGAATATCCTTTTCTGTCTTTTGAGCGTTTTCTTCGCAGCGACCCTGGGACGGCCGGCTGCCGCCGGTGAAGCGCTCCCGGAGTCCGGCAAGGTCGTCCGCGTCGCCGATGGCGATACGATCACCATCAGGTTCGCTGATCAGGTCGAAAGAAAGGTCAGACTCATCGGGGTGGACGCGCCGGAGATCCAAGACCCGAGAGAGGATGTGGCCTATCGAGCTTTCCTGGCGCGGAGATTCGCCGTCCATTATCTCTACCGCCAGGATGTCACCCTGACCTATGATTTCCCCCAACTCGATGAATATGGCCGGGTCCTCGCCTATGTCTGGCCGGAAAAGGAGAAGCTTTTCAATGACTTCATCATCCGCCAGGGCTTTGCCGCCGCTTTCTTGAAGTATCCCTTTAGAACGGACTACCAAAAACGCTTCCGCGGCGCCGAGGCCGAAGCCAGGAAGAAAGGGCGCGGTTTCTGGCGCCCAGAGGGGGCGGCGGCTATAGCCCCGTCTGAGGTGCGGAGTCGGCTCGGAGAGGTCGTCTCGGTGCGGTTCCGGTGCGCGGAAATCTCCAAGAAATATTCCTATCTTTATCTGCGTTCGGCCGATGGGACCATCGAAGCTTTGGTTCCCCACCCCCGTCTCGTGGCCTTTCCCGGGATCCATGGTTGCCTCGGGAGAGAGATCATCGTCAGCGGTTTTCTGGAGGAATACAAAGGCCGGCCACAGGTCATGCTGTTTTTTTCCCGCCAACTTCGATTGACATGATTTTGGGGTTGGTTTATAAAACCTGAGGAACAAGGAGTCCTCTCAATGATATCGTCCAAGGCCGTGGGCAAGACTCTATCCATCCTGATCGTCGCGGGCGCCGCTTTCTCAGCCTCAATCTGGGGCGTCCCGGCCCAGCGAGAACGCCGGCCCGCAGCTCTCGATCCAGGCTCCTATAAGGCCATGGAGTGGCGTTCCATCGGCCCCTTCCGCGGGGGACGGGCGACGGCGGTGGCCGGCATTCCTAGCCAGCCGCAGACCTACTACTTCGGCGCCACGGGCGGCGGCGTCTGGAAGACCGAGGACGGCGGGCTCAATTGGAAGTGCATCTCTGATGGTTTCTTCCGGACAGGCTCGGTCGGAGCCATCGCCGTTTCCGAATATGACCCCAACGTCATCTATGTCGGGATGGGCGAGGCGCCCATCCGGGGCAACGTCTCCCATGGAGACGGGATGTACAGGTCTACCGACGCGGGAAAGACCTGGAAGCACATCGGGTTGGTCGATACCAGCCAGATCTCCCGGGTCCGGATCCACCCCCGCAATCCGGATCTGGCCTACGTCGCCGCCCTCGGCCATGTTTACGGGCCGAATGATGAACGGGGTGTCTTCCGGACGGTCGACGGTGGGAAATCCTGGGAACGGATCCTCTTCCGTAACACCAAGACCGGGGCCATAGACCTCGCGCTCGATCCCTCCAACCCCCGGGTCATCTATGCCGCGCTCTGGGAAGCCGGCCGGACTCCCTACGGCCTGACAAGCGGCGGGCCGGGGAGCGGGCTCTTCAAGTCTACGGACGGCGGGTCCACCTGGACGGAGATCTCGCGCTATAGAGGCCTTCCCCAAGGCCTCCTGGGTAAGATCGGAATCGCCGTCTCGCCTGCGGTTCAGGACCGGGTTTGGGCGATCGTCGAGGCTGAGGACGGCGGCGTGTTCCGCTCGGACGACGCCGGCCTCACTTGGCAAAAGGTCAACGACGAGCGCCGGCTGCGGCAAAGGGCCTGGTACTACAGCCGGATCTATGCCGACCCCAAAGACAGCGAGAGCGTCTATGTCCTGAACACCGATTTTTATTGTTCAACGGACGGCGGAAGGACCTACTCAGCCATCCGGGTCCCGCACGGGGACAACCACGATCTCTGGATCGACCCCGAGAATCCTCTGCGGATGATCAATGCCAACGACGGCGGAGCCAACGCGACATTGAACGGAGGCCTTTCCTGGACGGCCCAAGACAACCAGCCGACCGCCCAGTTCTATCACGTGGCCGTGGATAACAGGTTCCCGTACTGGATCTATGGGGCCCAGCAGGATAACTCAACTGTGCGCATTGCCAGCCGCACCGACGGCCATGGGATCGGCGCCCCGGACTGGCACGAGGTGGGAGGCGGCGAGAGCGGGTTCGTGGTGCCGCGTCCGGACAACCCCAACATCGTATATGCCGGGAGCTACAGCGGTCTCATCACGCGCTGGGATTTTCGAACGCGACAAGAGCGCGTTATCACGGCCTGGCCGGAAAACCCGATGGGGGCGGGGGCCGCCGGCCTCAGGTTCCGCTTCCAGTGGACGGCCCCGATTCTGGTCTCGCGCCATGACCCGAACGTCCTCTACCACGCCGCTCAGGTCCTTTTCAAGACTACAAACGAAGGCCAAAGCTGGGAGGTCATCAGTCCCGACCTGACCACGAACGACAAAGACAGGCAGAAGTCCTCCGGCGGCCCGATCACCCAGGACAACACGGGCGTCGAGTACTATTGTACGATATTCGCGCTGGCCGAGTCGTTCCAGGACCCGAACATCCTCTGGGCCGGGACCGACGACGGTCTGGTCCAGTTGACCCGCGACGGCGGCAAGAGCTGGGAGAACATCACCCCCCGCGAGCTCCCCAAATGGAGCCTCATCAGTACGATCGAAGTCTCCACCTTCGACCCGGCTGCGGCCTTCATCGCCGTCGACCGGCACGAGCTCGATGACTTCAAACCGTATATTTATAAAACCGAGGACTTCGGGAGGACGTGGCGTCTTCTCGTGACCGGACTGTCCAAAAGCACCTTTGCCCGGGTCGTCCGGGAAGACCCCAAGCGCAAAGGCCTCCTCTATGCCGGGACAGAGACGGGTGTCTTTGTCTCCTTCAACGACGGCGCGGTCTGGCAGTCGCTCCAGCTGAATCTGCCGGTGACGCCCGTCCATGATATGGCCGTGAAGGATGACGACCTCGTCGTGGCCACGCACGGCCGCTCTTTCTGGATCTTGGACGACCTGACCCCTCTGCACCAGCTGGACGAGAAAACCGCGGCCGCTTCTTCCTTCCTGTTCCGGCCCCGCGACTCCTACAGAACGGGCGGCGGGAGCTTCCCAATCCCCAACATCGGGAAGAACCCGCCCTTGGGAACGGTCTTTTATTATTATTTTAAGGAGAAGCCCAAGCAGGAAGTCATCCTCGAGATCATGGACTCCAACGGCTCCAGCATCAGGAGCTTTTCCAGTCAGGCCAAGCCGGGGACGGAATCCGGGGATGAATTCAGCCGGATTTCCGGCGGGGAAGAGAGCCTGATCCTGCCGGCGGAGGCCGGGATGAACCGCTTCCGCTGGAATATGCGCTATCCCGATGCCGAGCGGGTCCCGGGTGCTGTCCTTTGGGGCGGTTCAGGAGCGGGTCCCGTCGCCGTCCCTGGGATCTACCAGGTTAAACTGACGGTGGGCGGGGAGTCGCACATCCGGGAATGGGAATGGAAGAAGGACCCGCGGATCGAAGCCTCGCCCCAGGAGCTTCAGGACCAGTTTGATTTCCTCCTCCAGGTCCGCGACACGCTCAGCGAGATCAACAGGAATGTCAATCAGCTGCGGCGGGTCCGGGCCAAGATCGACCGGCTCGCTGAGGACATCAAGGGAAGGCCGGAGGCAGCCGTCGTCCTCGAGGCGGCCAAGGCAGTCACGGCGAAGCTGACCGCCGTAGAAGAGGTCCTCATCCAAGCGAAATCCAAGAGCAGCCAGGATCCTCTCAACTATCCGGTCAGGCTCGACGACAAGATCGCCACCCTGGCCACCTGGACGGCCGGAGCCGATGCCCCCCCGACCGACCAGTCGCGGGAGCTGTTCAAGGAATTGGCGGGTAAGGCTGAGGCCGAGATCGCCGCTCTCAAGACCATCCTGGACGTGGACCTCCCCAACCTCAACGCCCTCCTCAAAGACGCCGGCGTCCCTCACATTATCATCGAATGAAAAGGATTCGGGTGAGGAAAATGTATAAGCAACTCAGCCAGGAAATCCTGAAGCGTTTGGCTGACATCGTCGGGGAGGAGGATGTCTTCTCCGACCGGGAGAAACTCGAGGATTTCAGCCACGACGAGTTCTCTTTGCGCGATATCGGGCGGTATCCGGAGGCCGTGGTCAAGCCCGAGCGGACGGAGGAAGTGGCGGCGGTCATGCGGCTGGCCTCCTCGGAGCATATCCCGGTGACTCCGCGGGGAGGCGCGACCGGGCTGTGCGGCGGCTGCGTCCCGCTCTACGGGGGGATCGTCCTCACTCTCGAGAAGATGAACCGCGTCGTCGAGATCGACCTGGCCAACCAAATGGCTGTCGTCGAGCCGGGCGTCATGCTGGGGGATTTTTCCCGGGCGGTCGAGGAGGCGGGGCTTTCTTTCCCGCCGCACCCGGGGGATGAGAGCGCCATGATCGGGGGACTCATCGCCACGAACGCCGGCGGGAGCAGAGCGGTCAAGTACGGTGTCATCCGCAACTACGTCCGCGGTCTGGAAGTCGTCTTGCCTGGCGGGGATGTCATCCGGCTGGGCGGAAAGCTGGTCAAGAGCAGCACCGGATACAGCCTTCTCCACCTCCTGGTCGGGTCCGAGGGGACCCTGGGGATCATCACCCGGGCCGTCATCCAGCTCCAGTCCGCCGCCCCACTGAGCCGGTCATTGGTCGTTCCGTTTGACGATGTGGACAGCGCCGTGGAGACCGTGCCGCTCTTGATGAGCCGGAAGGTCGTGCCTTTGGCCGTGGAGTTCATCGAGCAGGAGGTCATCCGCATCACCGAGGAGTACCTCAACAAGCGCTGGCCGACGTCGGCCGGCCGGACGTGCCTCCTCATCATCCTCGATGCTGCGACCGAGGAAGAGATGGACCGGGCGAGCCAAGAGGTGGCCGATGCCTGCCTGGAGAAAGGCGCGCTGGATGTTTTTATCGCCGATACCCCGAAGAAGCAGGAACTCGTCCTCGACATCCGCAGCAAGATCTATGAGGCCATCAAGTCCCTGACAGTGGAGATCCTGGACATCTGTGTCCCCCGGGCCGAGATCCCCGGGCATGTCCGGCGCATCCGCGCGGTTTCCCGGGAATACGGCATCTGGCTGCCCACATTCGGCCATGCCGCTGATGGCAATGTTCATACCCATATCATGAAGGCCAGGTATGAAGACGGGAAAGTGACGCCGATCCCGGAGGAGGAGTGGCGGGAGAAAGCGGAGAAGGTGCGCGCCAAATTGTACGCCGATGCCAGGGCCAGGGGTGGAGTCATCTCCGGCGAGCACGGCATAGGGCTGGTCAAGAAGCCGTTCCTTATTCAGGCCCTGGGCGCCGCGCAGGTGGACCTAATGAGGGGGATCAAGCGGCTCTTCGACCCGGACGGCATCCTCAACCCGGGGAAGATATTCGATTGAATCCCGCCCGGGGGTTGACCTGGGCAGCGTTCTGTGGCATCTAAAGAGAGGAGAGAGAGGAGAATGTTCCTCGATACGGGGGAGACATGGAAAGGATAACCGAAATCTTTGTCATCCTTGAGAACAGGCCGTCGACTCTAGGAGAGCTGTGCAGCCACCTGGCGGAAAACGAGATCAACATCGAAGCCATCGGCGTTTTCCATGACACGGCCAAGCTCTACGTCAAGAACGTCAGCAAGGCGGTCAAGCTGCTCAATAAGCTGAACTACGCGACGGAGCTCCGGGATGTCCTGAAGGTCGACCTGGAGAACCGTCCCGGCGCGCTGGCCGAGTTGACCACCCGCCTGGGCAACCGGGGGATCAATATCGAGTATTGCTACGGGACGCTCAGCCGGAAGGGAAATATCGCCTCTTTGATCCTGGATGTCTCGGACATCGAAAAGGCGACCTCCATCTTGATGGGCGATTGACCGACGGCTCCCTGCCTAACCGGCCGCATCGGGGGAGCGCTTCATCCGCAGCGTGCTCTGTAGAGTCTCCAGCAGCTGGCTGTAGTCGACCGGCTTGACGAGGAACTTCTCCAGGTTCGCGGTCTTGGGGTCGATCCGGTCCATTACCGACCGCGGCGCCAGGATGAAGAGGGGGATGTCCTTCATCACCTCGTCGTGGGTGATCACCTTGATGCTGGTGTGAGCATCATCATGCGAGGTCTGGAAATCGAGCAGGATGATCTCCGGGTGAGATTCGCGGGCGGTCCTGAGCCCTTCCTCCGCCGTCGGCGCCAGGACGACCTCATAGCCGGCCTGCTTAAGCTTGGCTTCACAGTCGCCGGCAAAAGCCAGGTCCTTATCGATCAGCAGGACCCGGCCTTCCCTTTTCTCGGCCTTGTCCTCGGCGGCCAGGGCGCTCTTGACCATCTCCAGCAACATCGCCGGGTTATAGGGTTTGGTGAGATAGTGCTTGGCCCCCTTCTCCATGGCCAGGAGCTCATCGGCCTGACTGGTCTTGGCCGTGAGATAGATGACCGGAATGGACCAGGTCAGGGTGGATTTCTTGAGGGTGTCATAGACGGTGTGCCCGTCCATGCCCGGCATCATGATATCAAGGATGATCAGATCGGGCCTCTCCCGGCGGGCGATCTGCACGCCTTGGATTCCATCCTCGGCCACCAGGACCTCGTAGCCCTCGATCCGCAGCCTGGCCTGGAGCATTTTGACGAAATCCATCTCGTCATCCACCAGCAGGATCCGCTTCTTGGCCATCGAGCTCACCATCCGATCACGGATTCGATGATATAGAGAAGGTCCTCCGGGTCGACGGGCTTGGAAATGAAGCCCTCGGCGCCGAGCTCCCGCGCCTTCTCCTCAAGTTTCTTTGAGGACAGGAGGCTCGACATGATGAAGACCGGAACCCCTCGTGATTCCTGGGACTTGCGCAGGCTTGCCAGTGCGACCTCCCCGCCACCCGCGGGGAGGATCAAGTTGAGGAGGATCAGGTCGGGCCTTCCCTGGAAGGCTTGGTTCAGGCCGGTGACTCCGTCGAACGCCAGATTCACCTTATATCCACGGCCGGCCAGGTGCTCGGAGATGGCCCGGCCGAACGACGCATCGTCGTCGATGATCAAGATTCTCTTGGGGCCCGACCGGACTTCCGCGGCCGGCAGCGGAGCGGACGACGGGGCGGGGGGCTTCTCTTCTCCCGGAACCCGGAGGTCCGCCAGGGCGCCCTTGAGCATCTCGTCGATGTCCTTTTTAGGACGCGTCTCGTTTTCCGCCCGCGCCGCGGGATGAAGGGCGGCGGGCTTGGGCGTGAACTGTCTCTCGATTTCAGAGAGCCTATCCTTGTAGTTTTTCTCAGAGGGCGCGGCCCGCTTGGGCTTTGACGCCTTGGGAACTTCCCCGGGCCGGACGTATTTTTCGATCGTTTTGAAGAGCTCCCGAGGGTTATAGGGCTTGCGGACGTAGGCGATGATGCCCTCCTGAAGGCAGGCCTTGGTGAAATCGGGCGAGCCCACAGCCGAGATGGCGATGACCGGGATGAGCCGCGTATCCCGATTTTGCCTGAGCTTGATCGCGGCATCCAAGCCGTGCATATCAGGCAGGATCATGTCCAGAAGGATAAGGTCCGGCTTTTCCCGGGCGGCCAACTCGATGCCTTCCTTGGCTTTGCTCGCGTTGAGGACTTGATGGCCGCGGGCCTCGAGCCGGAGCCTGATAAGCCTGAGCTGGTCGGGCTCGTCCTCGATGACCAGAATCCTGCCCATCCTTATCACCTGACAGCGGATAGCCGCTTCCCAAGTTCGACCGCATCTTCGGGGTAGGAGAGGAACTCCGTCCTCAATTCCAAGCTGTCCTTGATGAAATCATCGGCGGCGATCGCCTGTTTCAGGTTCTCCTTCATCCTCTCCAGGACAAAGGGAGCGTCCGACTTCTTGGTGTCGGGGAGGATGAGATAAAAGCGGCCCTGGTTGTACATGACCGTGTCCGCCCGCCGGCGGAGCGACCTCTTGAGCACCTGAACCAGCTCATTCATCGCCCGCTCCGTCTTCTCCGGTGATCGCCTCTCCATCTCCTCCAGCTGCCGGGCGGTGAAGATAAGAAGGGAGAAGACGCCCTTCCGTTCGGCCGCTTCCTGGATCATGCCGGAGATATATTCCTCGAGCCTCTCTTCGAAGCTCAACTTGGGAAGGCTGAAGGTCAGGGAAGTCCCCCGGCCGAGCTCGCTCTCGACGCGGACCTCTCCGCCGTGGACCTCGACCAGTCCCTTGACGATCGACAATCCCAGGCCCGTGCCCTTTTCTCCGGGGCCGTCCTTGCGGCCGAATTGAGTGAACTTGTCGAAGATCTTAGGAAGGTCTTCTGGCGTTATGCCGATCCCGGTATCGCGGACCCGGCAGACGATCTCCTTGGCCCCTTGCACGGCAGAGACCTCGATGGTGCCCTCGGCGGTGAACTTGACGGCGTTGTCGATCAGGTTGGTGAAGATCTGGCTCAGTTTGTCTTCATCCGCATAGACCCGGATGGACTCTTCCGGGAGGTCCAGCCGAAGCTCAAGACCCTTTTCCTTGACCTTGCCCTCGAAGCCCTGAACGATCTCGCGAACGAGAGCCTGGAGGTCGACGTCCTGTTTGCGGAGCTCCACCTTTCCGGCCTCGATCCGGGAGACATCGAGCAGCCCGTTGATGATCCGGGCGAGCCGTTCGACGTTGTTCTTGGCGATGCCCAGGATCTCGCCCTGCTGATCATTGATCTCTCCCGTTGCCTTCTCCAGGATGAGGCTGATCGCCTCCTTGGTGATGGAGAGAGGAGTGCGCAGCTCATGCGAAACCGTGTTGATAAAATCGTCCTTGAGCTTGTCCAGCCGGATGTGCTTTTCCACCTCGAGCCGGAGTTCCTCGGCCTGCTTGCGCTCGGTGACGTCGCGGACCGTGACGAGTCGGGCCGGCTGCTCCTGCCACTCTATGTCGACGACCTGCATCTCGCCGGTCCGCGTCGGCCGCCCCGGCGAGAGGATCTCGATCTCGGTCACCTTGCCGCTCGTCAGCGGAAAACCGAACGGCCGGTCGTCCTGGCCGAATAGAGCGACGGCGGCCGGGTTGGCGAAGACGACCGTCCCGGCGGGGCCCACGATCAGGATGGAATCGGTGTTCCGGCCGATGATGTTAAAGAAGCGGGCTTCGGCCGCGGCCAGAAGCTTGGCCAGATGTTCAGTGTCGGGCAGACCAGTCTCTCCGGACTCCGGCTGCTTTTTGGCCTGAAATAGGTCTTTGATCCCCAAAGGTAAACACCGCCTATGATATTAGTCGCAGTTCCCCTTCATTCTACAGAAGTAGGGCTTCCAAGGCAAGGAAAACAGCGGCCCCGGAGGCTCAGATGAACAGGCTGATGGCCGACTGCTGGGCTTGCTCGAGAAAATGAGCCACGCCCACGCAGGAGCTGACCTCGTCGATCAGGGACTCCCGGGGGATCTCCATGACCGTCATGCTCGTCTGGCAGCCGTAGAACCGGACACCGAGGTCGATGGCCGTCTGGCGGAG
>Ga0153916_10000965_pt1 | contig 20151 bp, 41 predicted proteins | sample Opewatmetagenome_FD_109642 | JGI IMG/M metagenome (GOLD analysis project Ga0153916, IMG submission 109642) | Freshwater wetland microbial communities from Ohio, USA - Open water 3 Core 3 Depth 4 metaG | ecosystem: Environmental > Aquatic > Freshwater > Wetlands | place: USA: Ohio, Lake Erie... | reverse complement strand
TTTCACGCTGAGCTAACGCGATCCCTACATCCCTCCGGGGCTCGAAACCCGGTCATTACGCTCTGCAATCCTTGCACACCCTGCAATTTTTTCACAGTTATAACTCCCCGCAATCCCTGGTTTTGTACCCGTTTGGGTCTGAAATCCTTGCGCACTGCCAGTCGCATAACCCAGCGTAATACCTGTAATATGCTTCCTGGCACCCGTCTTGCTGGCACTCCTAGATGCCGCGCCCCCGCCGATAGCGGGGGTCCGGCGGACGAGCTAGGGCCCTCCCCGACTGCGCTGATGCGCGCGACTGGGGACTCAACCCGAAGGGAGGCAGCAAATGGCAAAGTTGATGAAGCCGAAGAAGATCCCCAACCGCCCACGGTCTGCGGACTGCGCCTGTAACACGCTCGACTACTACGAGGGCAAGCACGCCTGGCCATGCCCGCTCAGTCCCGAGGGGCGCGGGCCAACGTCTAACGCGGCGGGGAGGTAGCAAGGGGAGACGAGCGCTAGGCTCGTCTCCCTCATGGTGCATCCCGCACCGATAGCAGGAACCGAAAAGGGGATCAAATGAGCAAGACAATCAGCGTTAACACCTCGCACGTCTACACGTCGCGCGGGGAGGAAACGACCGTCAAGGAAGCGCTCGCCTACATGGCGGGGCTCCGTGAGGATCCGGAAACCGGCGAGGGCCCGTCCGTGACGGAGCTTGCCGGGGATGCCATCGTCTACGCCGCTCGGCGCATGATGGCACTGTCCAAGGACAACGCGCGGATCGGCAAGGGCGAGGCTCCCTCCCGCATCTACACGCCGCGCGTGGCCGAGGTGAAGGGCGCCGCGAAGGGCGCCGATGCCGCAAAGATCGCAGCCCGCGCCACCTTCGCCCGCGTGCTCCATCTCACCCCCATCGCACCCAAGGCCCCGAAGGCCCCGAAGGCTCCGAAGAGCGCAGCGAAGTAGCGACGTGCAGCTAGGAGGGGCGAGCGAAGCCGCTAGCTCGCCCCTCTCATGGTGCATACCGCACCGTGGCAAGAACCGAAAAGGGGATCACATGAGCGAAAATCTCCGTTGGCACATCCGGCTCCGATCCGACCCGAAGGCTTCGCTTTCCCTCCTGTGTGGGGAGTGCGGTTGTGCGCGCTTCCACATCCGGCGGACGGCGGAAGGGCTCGTGTTGCTCAAGTGCCATGACTGCGACGAGCAGTATGCCTTGAGCGATCTAAATGAGGCGAGGGGCCCATGAGTACGCCCACCTTGCGTGACGTGATTGCCAGCGTGTTGGCAAACGAGTGCGCCAGTCGGTGCATGGACGACGAAACGGATCGAGAGGAGACGGTCGAGGTTTTGGTAGCGGCTCTACATGAACCGCTGCTCGACGGACTGCAAGAAGCGATCGATTGCGCGCTAGTTTGCGGGCTTGATGCCCGTACGCGGAGAGCGTACGCGATTCGCTTGACTGCCGACCTGCTTTCAGCGAGGGACGAGCCATGACGCGACGCGACTTCATGCTGATCTCAGAAGTATTGGCCGAGGCCCGTCCCTCCGATTGGCGAGGGCCGAAGGGTCGCGACTGGCGAGATCTAGTGACGCGCTTTGCCAGAGCGTTGACGTACATCAACCCGCGCTTTGATGCGGGGCGCTTTCAGCGCGCTTGCGAGGAGGATTGAAGGGCGCCCTGCACTCACACTCACGAAAGGAGGTTCGATCTATGTAGCGGGCACGTCGTATAAAGCTCGCTTGCGCGCTAGGAGGGAGAGCCCTTGACCGACTCGCAAGGGCTCTCCATCGTAGAGCGCAGCACTCAACCCGAAGGGAGGCAGCAAATGGCAAAGTTGATGAAGCCGAAGAAGATCCCCAATTCCGCGCGTGGGGCCGAGGAGCACCGGTTGCGCGATTTGTTCGCGGCGCATGCGTTGACGGGGCTGCTCGCAGCCGAGACGATCGAGCACCCCTTCGACGACTACGCGGAGGTTGCGGAGAATGCCTACATGGTTGCCGAAGAGATGCTCAAGGCGAGGTGAAAGGTGCGCAAGCTCGCTCTGCTGATCGGTTTGGCGTTGGCGTTGCCGACCCAGGCCGAGGAAGAGAATCCAAACCGTTGGACGCTCATGGACACGTCGCTTGAGTTGACGTTCGCGACTGGGCTCATGATCGATTGGATGCAGACGACCTATCTCACGCGCGGGGTCCCGCCCCCGGGCGAGAATTGGACGGAGAGCAACCCGCTCCTCGGGAAGCATCCGTCGAGGGGCAGGGTGAACGTGTACTTTCTGACGTGTTTGATCGGACACGTCGGGATTGCGTACCTCCTGCCAAAACCGTGGCGCACGTGGTGGCAGTTGTCGGGTATTTCGATCGAAGCGTACTCGGTCGGATCCAACTACTCGGTTGGGTTCGGTCTTCGCCTGCCTTGGAAGTGAGGGAGCCATGACGAAAAAGAGCGATGCGGTAGTGGTCAAGCCTCCGGATGAGCAGTTGATCCACAATATCCGGCACGCTGCGCAGCAAGCGCGTCGGGCCAGGGAGCGTAAGGCCGAAAAGGTATCGGCCGTGCGCCATGAGGAGGAAGCGCAGCGGGTGGCAAGCGGGCGATTCAATCGGATCCGTGGACTGGAGAAACTTCGATGACCAAAAAGCAGCGGGTGATGCTCCGGAACCTTCTGGAAGATCTTCAGTATCCAACCGTGACCGGCTCGGAGTATGACGGTGAGGGAAACCGGAAGGAGATCCACACGACGGAGGAAATCAAGCGCCTCCTCGCGGGAGGTTCGGAATACCGACAGGGCTGGGAAGCCGCAACGGCCCGGGTGCAACACACTCTCGCGGCGTTGGAGATCATGCCATGAAGGTCAAGGGTGCAGGGTTACCCAATGTCCTACGCCGAAGCCTGCGACTGCTAGGAGGAAGACCATGAAGATCCGATACGAAATCGAAGATCATGGAGCGGAGCACGACCAGTATTTTCAGGGCGCGGGAGTGGAGAACACGGAGTTCGATCACATTGCTACGGGTTCGGCCGACTGCGCACGTGACGCGGCGGTCGAGGCGCTGAATCAGATGTGCGAGCAGATCGACTCTGTGCCGGATGAGGTTGTCGATGCGATCGAAAAGGAGATTGCCGAGCTTCCCTCGCGTAGCTGTCACGAGGATTGCCAGAAGGAGTTCGATCGCGACTACACCCATGAGCGCGAGTGGGCGGTCACCCGGCAGCATCCTTGGGACGGGGAGCCGGCCAAGGAGTACATCGAGATCTCAACAGATCACATGAGCCCCGGGATGGTCGGAAAGGCGATCTTCTGCACCCAGCCCGAGGAGGTGGTTGCCATGGCGCTCTCCGAAGCGGAGCACGCGAACCTCCCGATCTTCTTTGGGTCGGCGGAATGCGGCTCCTCGGCGGACGACAGGGAGTCGGCGCAGTCCTTGGAGGAGTGGGCCGATCGCATGAACGAGCGTATGGTGCAGGACCGAGAGTCGGCTTTCGACGTGTCTCATGAAGACTGCGAAGTCTATCACTACGTGTCGATCAGGTGGACGGTGGAACCATGAAGCGAGTTCAGCCGAAGGTGAAGCGCTGTCATCCAAGAGCAACGACGACGATCAGTGTGGTGTGGAAAGACGGAACGCACACCCGCCGTTGCGACACGTGTCGCCGGCTCGTGCCTCCGAAGGAGGATCTGTGAAGAACGCATTGGTGAAGCGATTTGCTGTCAACGTGTCCAGGCTCCGACAGGAGAGGAAGCTTTCCCAGGAGGCGTTTGCCGAGAAGGTCAAGATCTCTCAGGGCTACGTTGCTCTCTTGGAGAACGCGACGCGGGCGCCTTCCTTGGAGATGATCGGCAAGTTGGCTGACGCCTTGGGCGTGAAGCCTTCCGATCTTTTTAAGGAGAAGGTGTGAGACGCGGGTGGGTGGTGCTCCTGCTCCTGGCCTGTCCCCGCCCGATTGCAGAGCGCGAGGCGGAGCTTGCATTGCTTCGCGCTTGCGCCGGGCGCGTGACTCGCTTGGAGGAGCGGGCCAACGCCATGGAGAAAAGGATTGAAGACTTGGAGGATAAGCCGCTGTCGTTGACGATCAACGCCGAGCGCTTGGACGGGCTCATGTACGTGGGCAAGGGACTGGGCACGGCGCCCAAACTGCCAAAGGAGAAGTCGAATGATCACAGTACGAGAGTTGCGGGATCTGCTGCACAAGCGGGACCCTGACGAGGAGGTGCGTTTCGAGGCGGACGTGGAGGCGCAATCGGAGTAGAAGATCTCGTACGCCTTGGGACTTTTCGATTACGACGAGAACGAATTCTTCGAGATCGGAGTGGAGCACACATGAACGCCGCCGACGCGGTTGGATGGATCGTGGAAGGGACGTATTACTGCGACGCATGCACACCGAGCAAGGAGGCAGACAATGACGCGCACCCGATCTTTGGAGACAGCGAAGCCGATGGCTTCTCGCACTGCGCCGAGTGTGATGAGTTGATCCCAGAAGCTCTGACGAGTGACGGAGTGGCCCGAACGCTCGAAGCGCTGAACGCGTACCTCGTTCGCCGGTCGGGACGATCGGAGATTGTTCGCATGTGGGCCAAGATGTTGAGGGCCTACTTCGCGATACAGGAAGAGGGCCGAGTTGTGTGTGATTTTGTCATCGAAGCGACCAAGGAAGAGAACGTGCAGCAGGAACGCAAAGACACCTTCCGTACGATCGCAGGTCTCGTGGAGGAAGCCGAGGAATGCGAGGAGTGTAGCAACGCGACGTGTGAAGCCATCCGAAGGATCAAGAAAGTCATCGGCTCATGAGACGCCCGCCCCTGGTGTTGGAGTCCCCACCCGAACCCAAGCGCAAGAGGAAAGAGCATGGCGAACAAGAAGTTGATCGAAGCAAGGGGAAAGCTCAAGCAGCTACTAGGCGAGGCGCTGCGGGGGCCGTATCCAAGTCAGATCTACCTGTGCCCGCTGTGTCTCGGGGTGTGGTCCGACATGGATCTGTACCGAAACATGGAGGCGTGGGAGGTGAGAGCAAAGCAGAGCGAGGTGTGGTGCCGGGAGTGCGACTGCCCGATGAGTCTGTACAACCGCGCCAGCCCGACCCTTGGCAAGCTTCGCACGGTGAGATCGTGAAGTGGGCGAGGGCCAACGCCAAGCGGCCGAGCGACATCATCTACAAGTTCAAGTGCTCGATCAATCGAGCGCTTGCCGCGTTTAAGGAGAGCCGATGATTGATGAAGCGAAGTTGAAGGAGATCAGACGGGCCATCAAGAGCTACGGCTGGGAGTGCAAGGAGGAAGGGCTCAACATGTTGAGTATCGGTGGGCTCCCGACCAACGTCGATGCGGCACTGGAACGGGTGATGATCCTCATCCGTGAAGCCTTGGAGGCGAAGTCGTGAGGTACGTCACGCCGTGCGAGAACACCGGGCTGCGCAAAGTCCGTGGCGTCGATCACAAATGCACCGTCTATGTCATGCAGAAAGGGACGGCGTTTAAGATCGACGACGAGCGGCGGGAGTATCCTGTCGTCCCTATCAAGGGTGAGATGGAGTACACCTTCACCCTCCGATGGATCGACGGCCGCTCTGTGGCTGTCTTCAGGGACGAGAAGGGAGCGGAGTTCGCACAGCCGGTGATCGATGACCCGAGGGCGAAGCGCGAGGAGGCGAAGCGCAGGAGGGCACAGAAGATCAAGGATACGCTGGCGCTCGACACTGGGGACGCGGAAGACGACGAGCCTGATCGTTTGGCGGAGACGCGTGACGCACCGCGTCGCGCGAAACGCCCGCCCAAGGCGCGCAAGCCGCTCGTCTTGGAGCCCCTGTAGAAAATTGTTGCCCAACAATTTCGGGTGTGGTACAGGGCTGGGCTCTTGGGAAAGGTGGTGCCCGTGAACGTGTCCTTTCAGGTCTTCATACCGATCGATCTCGCCTCACGACTACGCGAGAAGGTCGGTCAACTTCGAGCGTTGCACGATCTTGACTTGGCACAGGCAGAAAAGAGAGGAAGGGTGACCGGCAGCAAGAAGGCGTTCGCAGATCAACGGGCGCTCCTCGAACGAGGGCGCAGGATCACAGTGCCACATCTTCTTCGGGCTTGCATCGTCAAGGGAAGGGCGATCCTTGAAGTCAAGCCGGAAGATCTGCTGACGCTGCTGGCTCGCGACCCCGTTGTGAGAGGGCGCCCCCGCAATGGCGCGCAAAAGTAAGGCGCCGTTGATCAAGAAGAATCACTCGGTCTACGAGCTAGCTCAGAAGAAGTGGAGATCGAGTGGCCTGTCCGACGAGCATGCGAGGGCGCTATGGTTGCGCCCGCTGACCCGAGAGGAGACAAGATCTCAACTGCGTACCGACAAGGCGCAGCCGTGTGGACTGTTGCTGCCTTATTTTGATCTGGATGGACGACCGACTAAGTTCTTTCGGATCCGTTATTTGGAGCCGCCGCTTGGCTTTGCGGGTGTGATCGATAAGCCACAACGCTATACGCAACCAGCTAGGACGCTCAATGAAGTCTACATACCGCCGCTGCTTCCAACCTCATGGCGAGCCGTGGCGAAAGACCCAACCATGCCGATCTACATTACGGAGGGCGAGCTAAAGAGCGCCGCCGGCTGCTCCGTTGGTCTCGCCACCATCGGGCTAGGCGGGGTAGATGTATGGCGATCGACTAAGCGCGGCATCGTCATGCTGCCACAACTCGAAGAGATCGAATGGAAAAACCGACAGGTTGTGATCGTGTACGACTCCGATGCTGCCACCAACCTCAACGTGGTGCGAGCGCAGCGACAACTGGCCCAGCACTTGATCCCAAGAGGTGCGCTTCCAGCCATCGCTTCGCTTCCTCCCGCCAAGAACGGAGGTAAGCAAGGCTTGGATGATTTTCTGCTGGCGCATGGTAGTAAGGCGTTGATCAAGATGTTGGAGAGTGCGCCTTACTTTCCCGAGGCGGACGCGTTGTGGGCACTCAACGAAGAGGTGTTGTATGTGCGAGATCCGGGTGTCGTCGTGGAGCGGCGCTCCGGACAACGGTTGGAGCCGGGGCGCTTCGCCTCCCACCACTACGCTAACCGACACTACGTAGAAACGATCGCTAAGAACGGGGTGCTCGTTCCCAAGAAGCGCCCCCTCGCCCGACGTTGGTTGGAGTGGGAGGCCCGGTCGGAAGTGAATAGGATCACCTACGCACCGGGCAAACCGAAGGCGTTTGATAGCACGTGGAACGCCTGGGAAGGGTGGGGAGTCGAGCCTGTGAAGGGCAACATCGAGCCATGGTTCGAGCTTCTTGATCAAATCTTCAAGGGCGACGTGGAATCGCGGACGTGGTTTGAACGTTGGTGTGCGTACCCGATCCAATTCCCAGGGACCAAGCTGTACACGGCATGTATGTTGTGGGGCCGACACAAGGGAACGGGCAAGACCCTGGTAGCGTACACGCTCATGGGAATCTACGGACGGAACGCCATAGAGATCAAGAATAAGGATTTGCGTGGAGGATTCAACTCCTGGGCGGAGAACCGGCAGTTTGTTTACGGGGATGAGATCGCTGGGCGTGAGGCACGGGTGGATAGCGAGTGGTTGAAGGGCTTGATCACAGAGACGAACGTCAGGATCAACGCTAAGTTCATGCCTGAGTACGTGGTGCCCGACTGCATGAATTACTTCTTCTCTGCGAACGGCCCGGACAGTCTCTTCGTCGAGGATGGCGATCGGCGTTACTTCGTCCACGAAGTGACGATGCGCCCGCTGGAACGATCTTTCTATAACCGATACGATGCGTGGCTCGGGCTGCGCAACGGGAAGTACAACGGGCCCGGTGCGGCGCACTTGATGGATCATCTGCTCCACCTTCCGCTTGGGAACTTCGATGCACGCGAGCACGCACCGTTGACCGCAGCCAAGCGTGACATGATCCTTCATGGGAAGTCGGACGTGGGGATGTGGTGTGTCCAGCTTGGAGAAGATCCGGAGACTACGCTTCGTGCTCTGGGCGAGAAGGCGGCCGAGGAGTGCGACCTGTACACCGCGCGTCAGTTGCGCCGCTGCTATGACCCCGAAGGTAGGGGGAAGGTGACTGAGCCGGGCATGGGGAGGGAGCTTGCTCGTTCCGGGTTCCGCCAAGTCAACGCTGGCGCAACGATCCGAACCAAGACATGTGGGATTATTCGTTTGTACGCCGTCCGCAACTGGAAGAAGTGGGAGAGTGCTAGTCCGCAAGTGATCAACGAGCATTACGAAAGGTACTTCGGAGAAGGAGCAGGTAAGTTCTAAAAGGAGACCGCGCATGACAAGGTGGAAGTTCCAACAGATCGAACCACAGAAAGCTCGGGGGACGTTTCATGAGCTACTGTGGCTCGATCCAAACTGGGTGGCTGAGGAGAAGTACGACGGGGACCGGAGGATCGCTCAGTTCTGCGACAAGGTGGTGCGCTTCACGGGTTGCCGCAAGAGCGTGAAGGATGGCCTCTTCGTGGAGAAGACGGAGAACATCCCGCACCTCTCGGGCTGTGCAGGCGCGCCTTCGATGGGATCGAAGGTTTCGAGAAAGGTCATCGCTGCCCTGAAGGGCACGGTGCTCGACGGAGAGATCGTCATCAACGGAGTCTACAAGAACGCCGACACCGAGGCCGGGTTCAGTAGCGATCGTGGTGGCTTGTCCAAGTTCGTCACCGCCGTCATGGGATCTCTTCGCGCCGAGGCTGTGCGAAAACAGGTCGAGCATGGTTGGCTGCGCTACGTGGTGTTCGACTGCTTGTTCTACAAGGGCAAGGACATCCGAGATCGGACACTCGTGTATCGGCAGCGCTGCATGCGCGAAGCCGTGTCGATGTGGGCGTTGACCAATCCCTTTGTGTCCGTCGCAGTGCAGCGGCAAAACGAAAAGGAGAAGTTCCTCACGGAGATCCTCGAAAGGGGCGGCGAGGGTGTTGTCTTGAAACGTCGTGATCATCGCTATGGCATGCGCGGGCTGTGGGTCAAGCTAAAGCGCACCGCCACTGCGGACGTGGTGATCATGGGATTCAAAGCAGCCAAGGCAGAGAGCAAGAAGGTGGACGGCACCGTGTCGCGCACCAAGTACGCCGACGCCGGGCTCATTGGGGCGATCCGATGCGGTCAGTATTACATCGCGATGAAGGGGAAGTACCTCAAGCTCAACACAGGGTTGAAGGAGATCGCTACCGTCAGTGGGATGGACGACCAGCTTCGCCTGCAACTCACGCGTGGTGGGCGGAAGTATGTCGGGCTGGTGATCGAGATCGAGCACAACGGACGGGAGCCGACCGGGCGCTTCCGCCACCCCAGGTTTAACCGTTTCCGTCCGGACAAGAACGCGACAGACTGCGTGTACAGGAGGAACGAGACATGACAACGCCGTTGGCAGCGATCGAAGAAAACTGTCGGGGCTTCGCAGTGACCATCAAGAACACGCTCCCTCCCGATGTGGGCGTGGTAGTGATCCTCTTCAACCGACGGACGGGGCGTGTCTTCATGCGCGCCCCGGACGCCTCGCGCAAGCAGACCGACGAGATCTTCAAGGCGCTCGTCGCTCGCCCTGGCGAGTCCAACCTGATCATTCCCGCCGGAAGGTTCTCGCAGTGAGCGGCTTCAAGGAAGGTGAGTGTCCGTCCTGCCATCATGCGCAGCACGTCGGGCAGGCGTGTCTCGTTTGCAATTGCCCAGCGGAGGCGGCAATCAAAGCCGATCATGGGAAGCCGTTCGGGTTCCGTCTTCTTGCCTGGGACGCCGTGCTTGAGGTGTTGGAGGTATACCATTACGGGATCAAGAAAGGCTATCTTGCGGAGTCGTGGCGCACGGTGTCTCCCGAGCGCTACCTCAACGCGATGGTGCGACATCTGATCGCACTGCTGCGCAACGACAAGATCGATCAAGAGAGCGGTCTCCGGCACGCGGCGCATCTCGCGTGGAACGCACTCGCATACGTGGCACTCACTCAAGGCGAATGGAAAGGATGGACATGGCAAGCTTCCGACAAGGGATGAGCGCTGGGCAGCTCATGGCGACGTTCACTGAGATGGTGGGAGAACGGGTGATCCAATACTGGCCCAGTTCGTACTCGACCCGTGGAAGCCGTCAGCGCTACGAACGATTCAAGGAGAGGCTGATCGCAGAACGATTCATGTGTCCGATCTGCGAGCGGTTGTTGGCTGCCGGGGCGACCTGTCCACTGCACCCACCGATGCCCGGCATGAATCACTAGGTGATAGACAAGGCATCGCTGCCTTGGTAGCATCGTCTTACTGGCCTGTACCCATTCGGGTACATGCTCATCGAAGTAAAGGAGATCATGATGTCCGCACAGATCAGCGTTCCCGACGATGTGAAGAAGGTGCTCGATCAGCTTGCCAAGGAGCGGGGGGAAACGATCGGCGACGCCGTGTCGCGCATGGTGCGCGTTGCGACGAGCCGGCTCAACGCCCTGCGGAACTACGCCAAGAAGCAGAAGACCGGCGGATCGCAACCCAAGAAGGCCGCCAAGGAGGGGAAGGGCAAGAAGTAGTTGGAGATCCACTGGGCACAGGGTGAGATCCTTCACCCTGTGCCACTTCGTTCATAGCTCGTAGTCTGGGAGTACCCGCGCATGAAATTCCCATCGAAGATCGGTCCCTGTATTGATCTCGCTTACAAGCTTCGGGCTGACCGGCTCGTTTTCCAGGCAAAGATGGAAGACGAGCTAGGGAAGTTCAAGGCCAAAGAGCAGGCGATCGAAGACCACATCATCAACACCTTCACCAACGAACAGATCGGCAAGGCCGGCGGCAAGATTGCAACTGCCTCCGTCGTGCCGACGACCTACCCCGTCGTCAAGGACTGGACGGCGTTCTACGCCTACATCCACAAGCACAAGGCGTACGATCTGTTGGAGAAGCGCCCGGCCCGAGTCGCATACCGTGAGCGGCTGGATCTGGGAACGAAGGTGGATGGTGTCGAGCCGTTCATCCGGAAGACGCTTTCACTCACTAAGATCAGTAAGTAGTAATGCCCTTCCCAAACGAAGGAGCACGGCGCGCTGCCATTGGGGCGACGCGCTCGTCAACTACCACGAAGAGGAATAGGTCAATGGCAAAGCCCAAGGGACAGAGCACTTCGATCGCAAAGCAGGAGAAGGGCGTCGCCCTCGCGCCGATGGAGCCGTGGGAGATGGAGCTTGCCCAGCAAGCCAAGGACGAGGTTGCCAAGGAGGCGACCGGCATGCCGCGCGTGACGCACAAGAGCGGCGTGCTCAGGATCGATGGCAAGGAGGTGACCGACAACAAGCTCAAGTGCGTGATCGTGGACTACGTGTTCTCCAAGGCGTACTACGAGGAGGAGTACGATCCCGAGATGACGCAGACGCCAGTCTGCTACGCCTTCGGTCGGGAGGAGAAGGGCATGGCGCCGCACGCCAACGCCCCCAAGAAGCAGCACGAGATCTGCACCGGGTGTCCGCACAACGTCTTCGGCACGGCCGAGAAGGGACGGGGCAAGCGCTGCAAGGACGAGCGTCGCCTGGGCATCGTGGTTGAGGTGAACGACCCGGCATCGATTCAGCAAGCGGAGGTGCGTGCGATCAGCGTGCCTCCCGGGTCGCTCAAGAACTGGAGTGCCTACCTCCGGAAGATTCCGGAGATCACTCCGACCGGCAACGTGAGAGCGCTGCTCACCGAGATCAGCGCTCGGCCTGCCGAGAACGCCTACGTGCTCACCTTCAAGCCGATCGACAAGCTGGCGAAGACGATGGTGCAGCAGATCGTACACCGCCGTGAAGCCGTGTCCACGATGTTGGTGCAGCCGTACCCGGCGATCGAGTCCAAGCCCAAGGCTCTTCGCCGTGAAGTCAAGGGGCAGTGAGGAGATCGTCACCAATCCGGACAAGGAGGTGATGATCGCCGACTCCGTGCCGAGCTTCAACAGCCGTGGCGATGGTGGGATGACACTGCTCACCTTCCTCTACTACGAGGAGAAGAAGGAGGAGTAACATGCCGGTGAAGATCTTCGGCAAGGTGTACCCTAACCACAAGGCCGCCGCTGCGGCAGCCAAGCGCAAGGGGAAGCGCGATCCCGACGCGTACGTGGCGGCCGTGGAGCGTGCCCAGAAGAAGGGGAGCAAGAAGAAGTGATCTTCTTCGTCGTTAGGCAGACGAGCACGTCGCTGGAGTCGGCGGATCGCTCGTAGATCGTGGGGCCGGGCATACACGAAGGTGAACGACGTGCTGCCCGGCCCCTTTCTTTGGAGATCAAATGAAGCTGACGGTCATCGACTTCGAGACGGAAGCCATTCAACCTCGTCCTGCTTACCCTCCGCGCCCGGTCAGCGTTTCGATCAAACCGCCTGGGATGACGCCGACGTTCTTGGCCTGGGGACATCCGACCGGCAACAACTGCGCACGTAGCAAGGCGAAAGAGATCCTTCAAAACATCTGGCGCAATGGTGATCCGCTTCTCTTTCACCACGGTAAGTTTGATCTTGATGTAGGCGAGACACACTTCGGGCTTCCCCGCCTACCGTGGGAGCTTGTACACGACACGTTGTACCTCATCTTCCTGCTTGATCCACACGCCGAGTCGTTAGGCTTGAAGCCAAGCGCGGAGAAGTATCTGGGCATGAAGCCCGAGGAGCGCGACGATGTGTACGAGTGGTTGGTCGAGCATGGAGTGATCGCCAAGAACTGCAAGGAGCCGGGCGCCTACATCTCCAAGGCACCGGGGAACGTCGTCGGCCCGTACGCCAACGGCGATGTGATCAGAACGCTCAAGCTTTTCGAGTTGCTGTACCCCAAGCTCGACATGGGGATGCGGCAAGCATACGACCGTGAGCGTCGGCTCATGCCGATCCTTCTCGACAACGAGCGCCGGGGGATGCGCTTCGACGTTCCAAAGGCGATGCGAGATCTCACCAAGTTTGGGGAAGCGCGCGACCGGGCCGAGGCGTGGCTGCGGAAGCGGCTCAAGCTCAAGGAGATCAACTTCGACGCCGACACGGAGGTGGGTGAGGTACTGGCGAAGCGGAAAATCGTCACCGAGTGGACGATGACCAAGACCGGGCGTCGTTCCGTCGCCAAGAAAAACATGGGCCGGGAGAAGTTCAACGATCTGGAAGTGTTCCGGGTCCTGGGCTACCGGAACCGGTTGCAAACGGTGGTCTCCCTCAACCTGCGTCCGTGGTTGATCCAGGCCGAGGCTAACGGCGGGTACATCTTCACGGAGTGGAATCAGGTGCGTCAGTCGCACGGTAACGACGGGTCCAAGGGAGCACGCACTGGACGGATCCAGTGCTCTCGCTGGATGAACGTCAGCAAGGACTTCTACGACAAGGGCGACGGGTACGAGCACCCGAAGAAGATCACTCTTCCCGAGCTTCCATTGGTGCGTCGCTACTGCTTGCCTGATCCGAAGCAAGTCTTCGGGCACGTGGACTACTCTCAGCAGGAGTTCCGCATCCTGGCCCACTACGAGGATGCTGATCTCAAGAAAGCCTACCTCGCCAATCCGCGCATCGACTATCACGCCACCATGAAGGAGCGCGTCAAGTTGATCTGTGGTATCGACTACGAGCGCCGGCTCATCAAGATCCTCAACTTCGCCATCAACTACGGCACGGGGGTCGCCAAGCTCGCGGAGATGGCGCACATCGACATGGCGACGGCGGCCAAGCTCAAGGCGGCGGCCAAGGAAGCGGCGCCGGGAGTGATCGCACTCAACTTGGAGTTGATGCGCCGGGGGCGAGAGGGCCGCCCGATTCGGACCTGGGGTGGGCGGCTGTACTACTGCGAGAAGCCGCGCTTCGTGGAGAAGTACAACCGCGAAATGAGTTTCGAGTACAAGCTCCTCAACTATTTGATCCAAGGTAGCGCTGCCGACTGCACCAAGGAAGCGATCATTCGCTACCATGACATGAGGCGCGAAGCGCGCATGCTCGTGACGGTGCACGATGAGATCAATATCTCGACCCCTGGAATGAGTTGTAAGCAAGAGATCAAGAAGCTTCAGAAGGCGATGGAGTCAGTCGAGTTCGATGTCCCGATGCTCACCGACGCAGAGTGTGGCCCGTCCTGGGGAAACCTAAAGGAGATCAAGTCATGAGTGTACAGTTCACCGCATGGAGCCCGACGCGTCTCGCGGATTACGAGCAATGCCCGTTTCTGGCGAAGCACAAGCACCTGCTCAAGACCTGTCCGAAGTGCTTCAAGGGTAGGATCACTGGCGGCTTCGACACGCCCGCTGTTTGTGACGCGTGCGGGGTCACCATCGTCAAGGCCGCCCCGTTGGAGCGCGGTTCGGAGATCGGCGCTTCATTGGAGCGCTTCGTCAACGGCAAGGGCATGAAGCTACACGAGGAGATCAGTCATCCGAAGGTCGTCGCGCTTGCCAAGGAGCTTCGCGTTTTGCACCGGCAGCGCAAGGTGCAGGTTGAGATCAACCTCACGTTCAATCGGTCTTGGCAGGTCGTCAAGGGATGGAGCAAGGACGCGTGGCTCCGAACCAAGCTCGACGTTCTCCGCTTTCTCGTGGACAAGCTTCACGTGATCGATTGGAAGACGGGCAACATCGACAAGATGACGGGCAACATCAAAGCGGCTCCGGAGAAGTACGACGACCAGCTTGAGATTTACAACGTCGCCGGACTGACGGCGTTCGTCGGCTGCCAGTCGGCCACCTCGGCGCTCGTCTTCGTGGATTGTGGTGCGCGCTTCAACCCGATCATCTCTCGCGCTGAGCTACACCGGAAAGATCTGCCGACGGAGCAGGCGAAGTGGGAGCGCCGGGTGCTGCCGATGTTCCGAGACGACACCTTCGCCCCGCGCGCCAACAACGGATGCAAGTGGTGCGACTTTCAGAAAGCGAAAGGCGGCCCGTGCAAGTATTGATCGAAGTGGTCATCGTGTGGGTGTTGCTCGCGCCTCTCTTTTGGAGATGGGATCATGGCGAAACTCGAAAAGAACCTCGATCGAAAGTTGAAGAAGTACGGTGAGGAGAAAGGCGGTCTTGCGATCAAGATGGAGTCCGGACGTTTCGGCAAGTCGGGCTTTCCTGATCGTCTGTGGTTGTTCCCACAGGGCGTCATGTTTTTCATGGAACTCAAGGCGCCTGATGGAGAGAACACAGATCTTCAACTCTACCGGCAGAACCAACTGCGCAAGCTCGGCTTCATGGTCGTGGTTGTCAACGACTACACGCGAGGCAAGGAGATCATCGATAGCGTGCTCAAGAGAGGAGTCAGAGTCCAGTGAAGTTCACACCACACAACTATGAGAAGGTAGCAATCGAACGCGCGGTCACCAACGCCACGCTGGGCCTGCTGCTCGATCCGGGTCTGGGGAAGACCGTCATCATGCTCACGGCGTTCTCCATTCTCAAGAAGAAAGGGATCAATCGCAGGGCCCTGGTCATCGCTCCGTTGCGCCCGGCGTACAGCGTGTGGCCTGCCGAGGTGCGAAAGTGGGATCATCTTCAACACTTCTCCATCAACGTCCTGCACGGGACTGCCAAGGACGCGCGTTTCGAGGAAGGCGCTGACGTGGACGTGATCAATCCCGAGGGGCTGTCCTGGCTCATGCATCGCATCGCCAAGAACGGCTCGCATCCTTGGCCGTGGGATGTACTGATCGTTGACGAGTCCACACGATTCAAGCACTCCAACACGCAACGCTTCAAGACGCTGCGCCCGGTGCTGTCTCGCTTTCGGCGCCGGTACATCCTCACCGGCTCACCCGCGCCCAACGGGTTGCTGGACTTGTTTGGACAGATCTACATCCTCGATCTGGGAAATGCACTCGGAAACTACATCACCCACTATCGTATGAACTTCTTCGATCAGTCGGGTTACGGTGGTTACACGTGGATTCCACGGTCGGGGTCCGAGGAAGCGATCTATAAACGCATCCAGCCGCTCGTCCTGCGCATGGCGGGGGCCGACTACCTTGAGCTACCGCCCCTCATCAACAACGTCGTGGAAGTGACCCTTCCCGAGAAGGCGATGCAGCAGTACCGGCAGATGGAGGAGATGTTGATCGCTTCCATCGAGGATGATGTCGTAGTGGCAGCCAACGCCGCTGCCGCGACGACGAAGTGCAGGCAGATAGCAAACGGAGGGATCTACCATGAAGGCGGCGAGAAGTGGTCCCACATCCACGAAGCCAAGGTCGATGCCGTCGAAGAGATCATCGAAGAGCTCAGCGGGCGCCCAGCCCTCGTCGCTTACGAGTACAAGCATGATCTCGATCGACTCCGGCGACGGTTTGGAGACGCGACGCCTTACATTGGGGGAGGCGTGTCAGCTACTCGCTTCCGTGAAATTGAAGCTGACTGGAACGCAGGCCGGCTACCGATCCTTCTGGCTCAACCTCAATCTGTCGCGCACGGTCTCAACCTTCAAGGCACTGGAGCGGCGGTTATCCTCCAATCCTTGACCTGGGATCTGGAAGTGCATGATCAATTCATTCGGCGTGTTTGGCGGCAAGGCCAGAAGGAGCGGGTCATCGTGCATCACGTCGTCGCCAAGGACACTATCGATGAAGTGATCATGCGGATGGTCGCCAGCAAGGACCGCACGCAGCGGGCGTTGCTGGATGCCCTGAAGCTGCACCTTCGGAGAGTGTGATGAAGCTGCGAAACAGGAACAAGAAAGATCCGACGGTGGCGTGCGCTTCGTGCGCGATTCGCCGCGATCAGCATAACACCAGGGTTCCCTGCCCACGCTTCGTCGAGCCGGTCAAGCAAGACGTTGTTATCCCGGTTCCCAAAGTTTTTCACCAAGCGTTTGACGATCTTCTCGGAAATCTCCCGTCCTCGCTTTTCTACCTTCCGCGTACGTCCAACAGGGCAGGAGTGAAAAAATGGCTTGGCGTCATCGGAGATGGCGCTCCGGTGGACACGACTCCAATAACCAAAGATGCGTTAGATCAAAGACTTAACGAGGTTTTTTGATCACATACTTGGCCTAGAGCGCACGCTTGGCGAGCAGGTCAAAGACCTTCAGACTCAGATCACCAATACGCAGCTAGCTCTCAACGCCAAGCGCTATCGCAACGAACCGGAGGAGCCCGACTACACGAAGTGGTTGGACGAGGATGATCTGTTGGAGGCCGACTATCGTGGTTGGCCCGTCATCAAAGAAAGGATCGTTTTCTAATGTCAACGAACGGATGGATTGGAGGGAGCCATGGCTGAGACGAGAGAGCGACTGGGGCAGATCGCGAAGGTGTACCGGGAGCACCCATTCGTGCGCCCGCCTCTGCCGATCGAGGCCGCCGCGTTCATGGCCGCTCTGGAGACCGCGTTCGAAGCGGGGCGCGCCGCCCTCCCGGCCGGGGCCGCCTCGCCGCCGGGGGGAGGGCCCGAGTTCTGTCAGTGCGAAGGCGAACCGCGCTGGGACGAGGACGGTTGCTGCACCGTCTGTGGCGTCGACGTGGACCCGCGCCTGCGTCGGGCGGTGCGAGAAGCAGCAGGGGCCAGCGAGGCCGGGCGGAGAGCGGGGCTGGAGGCGCTTGGGCCGGCGCTGCACGGTCTGTGGGACAACGTCGGCACGTTGCTGACAGAGATCGGCAACCGGACCGCCGAGGAGGCCAGGGCCGGAAAGTACCCACTCAAGGGCACGGTCGAGGTCGTGACCGAGTCTTGGCGCAAGGCCAGTGACGCCGTCGCGAAATGGCTCGCCGGCCGCAACTACCGCGCCCTCGCCGCCGCCCCGCCTCCTCCGGGGACGGACGCGCCATGACCTGGGATGACTGGGCCATCTTCGGGGTCTGCGTGATCGTGGTGACCGCGTTCGAGATGTGGCTCGACCACCGCAAGCAACGAATCGACAGGTACCGCGCCGATGACTGATCGCAGCGCGGCGGACGAGGACGGAGGGAGCCATGGCTGAAACGAGGACGGCGAAGGCGGTGAGGGAACTGACGGGACACCCGGAGGGCTGCGCCTGCGGGACCTGTCTCATGGTCGCCGCTTCGTGGACGGCTGGTTTCGAGGCCGCCCTCCCGGCCGGGGCCGCCTCGCCGCCGGGGGCGGAAGTCTCCGAGTTCATGCAGGGCGTGGATTGCCCTTACTGTGAAGACGGCACGCCGCACACTCACGTTGCACCGCTCGCCGCCCCCGCCGCCGTCCCGGCGAAGGACACGCCCCGGGAATACGATCCGCGCACCGCTCCCTGGCACGGCGAGGTGTGCGAGTGCGGGGAGACGGTGCACTGGTGATAGTCGCACTTTTGTTTCTTGCCGGAGTGGGCCGATGAGGGATCACATGATCGATATCCCCTGTGGAGCCTGCGCGCGGAGGGCGAATCAATGACGGAACGTACGCACGCAGAGCTTCGTGAGATCGCAATCATCAACGTCCGACAGACGACGGCTCAGTTCCCCGGGATCGGTATAGTGGTGATGCTCTTCAACCGGGGCAAGGTGCTCACTCCCGTGGCTCTCTCGACCGCCGTGGACTCTCCGGAGCAGGCCATCCGTCTGCTACGGGAGATGGCAGACAAGCTGGAAAGGGACGACAAGCTGATGATCAAACCTGTATGATCGCCAAAGGATTGAAGTTCGCATTTACTCTCGCGTGGTTTACCGTTTGTTTCTTGTTGCTCGTTGTTCTTGCCAAACACTGTTGAAAGGATCTCTATGTTCGTCACACTGCAAGACATGCTTACCGCCGGCTTCGCTCGCATGAAGCTGCACCGAAACCTTCCCGCTTGGCTGTGGATCGCAGGCATCACCCTTGGCCGGCACGTCTTCGTCAAGGCGCTCACGACACAGAACACAGTGAACCACGAGAGCGTCCACGTGGCGCAGCAGGAGCGGGATGGAACGATCCGCTTCTACCTGCGCTATCTCTTCAGCGGCTTCTGGCGGGCGCGCTACGAGGCCGAGGCGTGCGTGAACGAGCTACGCTCCGGGGTCTCATTGGAAGCGCTCGCCAAGACGATCTCAAGCTCGCTGTACCTGTGGCCGTGCTCGTACGACAAGGCCCTGATGCACCTGCGCGCCGCTCAGGAGAGGATGTAGATCATGGCTCGTAAGACGAGGCAGGAGCGAGGCGCGCAGGGAGAACTGGCGCGCAAGATTGCGATCAGACTGCTCCAGTGGATCGAGGATCCGCCACTTCGCGAGACGGTTCACGATCTGCTGGCCCAGGAGAATGAGTGATCAACTCGCCGGCGAGCTATCCTACATCCACCTACATGGCATGTAGGTGTTTATCCTACATGCCCGAGGCGGCCGAGCCGGCGCCCGAGCTACCCCCGGATTCCTGCATACGGCTGCCGCTATAGGGGCGCCCTGCTGCGCAGCGACCGAGGCCCTACCCCGGGGACCCCCCGGGGTAGGGCCTCAATTTTGATCACTAAATGACGCAGTGCGTTAGAGGGTGGTCGCCCTCCCTGCTATGCCCGAGGGGCGACCGGGCCCGGGTTGGAGACGGAGCCCTCGCCACGGCTCCCCGGTAGCAGGGTTCCGGCCCAGAGCTACGGGCGATTCCCTTCGATCAGTGTTTGACTCGCGCACCAATCACCCGTGCGGAACTTCACCTTGTTCTCTGACATCTTGCCTTCCGAGGTACGGACCCAGATGTAAGCGTCCGCGTCACGGGACAGTTGATGTGGGATCGTCGGATCCGGGATGACGAGCCTGCTCGCTCCGCAACCGACGGAGACGATCAACAGAATCCCAGAAGCCACGAGCACGCTCCACGTCATCCTTGACATCCTTCACCTCCCGCTCTGCGAGCTTTCGCAGATCAAGTTCACGGAAATACACCGTGACGACTGCTTCTGCGATCGCTGCGAAAAGCTTGATGAGCCAAGCCATGCTACCCGCCGACGCGCTTCGCCGCTTCCGGCGTCGCTGCGATCGTTCCGCCGGTCACGGCTGAGTCCTTGGCGAAGATGAGTCCGACGCCGATCATGACCGTTGTGATCAGAACCTCGAAGCTGACGGCGGCGAAACCACCCTGCACGAACTGGGTAACCGCCGCGCTGACCGCGGTGATGATCGTCGTGATGCCCAGTGCTGTCGTCTTCCATGACTTCATTTGGCGCTCCTTGATCATGTAGCCCTAGACCAACTCGCTTCCCGAGGGGCCACGTTCTCGGGGAAGCGGCCACTGCGCTCGAATGAGCCAACCGTCCAGCCAATCTGGATCGGCGTGATGGTTCGTCACAAGATCTACGTAGTACCCCTTCATGCGAACGACCA
>Ga0153916_10000964_pt1 | contig 20164 bp, 24 predicted proteins | sample Opewatmetagenome_FD_109642 | JGI IMG/M metagenome (GOLD analysis project Ga0153916, IMG submission 109642) | Freshwater wetland microbial communities from Ohio, USA - Open water 3 Core 3 Depth 4 metaG | ecosystem: Environmental > Aquatic > Freshwater > Wetlands | place: USA: Ohio, Lake Erie... | reverse complement strand
CGCCGTCACTCGGCCCTCGACTACCTGAGTCCGGCCGAGTTCGAGAGGAGGTACCGTACCGAGACGATCACTGCTGCCTAACCGCCGACCGTCCACGGAAGCGGGGCAACTTCACAGCCGGCGAGCGCAAGGCGTTGGCGACCGAGTACACGGTCGAGCTGGGGATGACGAAGCGCGAGGCGGCGGCAGCCCTCGGCGTCGGCAAGGACACCGTGCGACGGGACGTTGGCGCAAATGCGCCAGCCCAGGAGCCGATCCACGTTCAAGACGAGCCCGATCTTGGCGCAAATGTATCAGCCGACCCGACGGCTTCGAGACGCACCTCAAGAGCCTGGTCTGCTCGGGGAAGCTGACGCTGGCGAAGGCTCGGCTGAGATCGCCGGAAACTGGGTCGCGTACTGGAAGGTCTGGAAGGGCTACTAGGGCCACGAGCCTACGGTCGCCAGGCGAACGTCCCTCCAAATCCGCTAGGGGGCATCCATGGGTCCGAGAGACCGCCTCAACCTGTTTGTCGAGCGCCATGAGGTGGCCTGGGAGCTGACCATGGGCGCGCTCGCGCTTGTTTGGGTCGCGCTCGGCTTCCTGATCGACGAGGTCGGAAGCGGAGCGAGGTCGGATCTCGAACTCGTGGAGCTCGGGCTGGCAGGCTTGTTCGTTGCCGAGTTCGGAGGTCGCCTCATCGCTGCGCACGACCGATGGCAGTACGTCCGCGGCCACTGGATTGACGCGCTCGCGCTGGCGCCCCCGATCCGCGCGCTCCGCGTCTTGCGACTGCTTCGCCTCTTGCGTCTCGTTCGGGCGTTCGCAGGCTTCTACCGTGCGGCGATGCACGTCCAGGGGCTCGCCCGCCATCGGGGCTTCGCGTGGCTGATCGTTGCGTGGCTCTCCATCATGGTCGTCTGCTCGGCGTTCGTGTACCAGGCTGAACACGGCGTCAACAAGCTCATAGCCTCGCCCTTCGACGCTCTGTGGTGGGGCGTCACCACCTTGACGACCGTCGGCTATGGCGACACCTACCCGGTCACCCAGGATGGCCGACTCGGAGCGATGATCCTGATGCTCCTCGGGATCGGGCTCTTTTCGGCAATCACGGCTACGATCACGAGCTACTTCATCAGCCAGGAGACGCCATCTAGGGATAAGGGCGATCGGGTCGTTGAGCGTCTCCAGGAATTGGCGGAACTACGGCGAGACGGCTCGCTGACCGAGGACGAGTTTGCGGCCGCGAAGGCCTGTGCAATCTCGTGAGCGGGCCGACCGACCCTCGCGAGGCCGCCTGGTTTGCCCTCCACGACGCCCTGCCGGCCTACTGGATGGTCGGGCCCGGTCACGTTCGACCCCGGGCGTCAGGCGTTCAGCGTCACCGCTCGCTCACCGCATCCAGGACGCGCGAGGAGGCCCACGACGGTCCCCGGAACAGGCGACACGGAAATCGCGGCCCTGGTCGACCTCCACGGGCGCCTGACGGGCATGCCGCGACCGGGGGCGCACGGCCTTGGATTCCCGACCCGAGCAAACGGCGCGGACGCTATAGGCAAGCCTGGGGAACTTGTGACGGCGGCTCGCCTATCCGCTTGCAGCATGGCGGTCTCGCTCCGTCGTCTGCTCAGCGGGCGGCCGGAGCTCCTGCTCGCGTTCTAGCACCACCTGCCGCTCATATTCGGCTCGGCTGATCTCCCCCCTCACGAGCCGGGTCGTCGCTGTCTCGACGTTCGGACGTGCCCTCCGAAGATCGTTCCGATCCACCATCGACGGACTCCTCGTGGTCCCCAGCGCCGGCGGCGCTCGAGGCGACTATACGCGCCGGCCCCTGGGCCACGCGCGGCAATACCATGGACCCCGGAGCTGGGGAATAGCGCACGATCGCGACCGCGGCGCCAGCGGAGATCAACTTGGCGAACCGTCGGATAATCACGAGCCCCTGCTGACCGAAGCAATCAGGTCTCGGCGCGTCAATCGTCACGACACCCCAGGGTCGTCCCTGCTCTCCAACACGGATCGCAAAAATCGACGTATACGGTCGCGGCGCGGACGATCGGGCCTTGTACTTACGGTCCTTCTTGATGTCGACGCACAGGTACTCGCCCTGCTTGGAACGCCACGCGTGACCGCCGATGGTATCGGCCTTCGAGAGCTGCTGGATCTTGGGGTCGTTCCGGTTGAGGTTGGCGGACCCGAGGATTCGAAAGGCGGCAGGATCCCCAAGGTCAGCCCAGATGCCAACCCTGAAGTGGTCCTCCGGGAAGATGACCAGCGCAGCCGCCAAGGCGCTGGCCACAACGTCAAACCATGCCCCGAGCGACTGATTCGCGGGGCCCGACGCCTCGACCATTGGGACGATGCCTACCGCAGCCTCGCTGTAGCGAAGAAACGCGTCTGCGAGTTGGCGGCGCTCTCCAGAGGCTGCATCCTGTCGCGCGGTGGCTTCGTCCGCGATCTCCTGGGCCGACTTCTTCCTGAACCGCTGGAAGTTGAACCCGAAGAACGACAAGACATGGAATCCGCCCTTGCCCGCGAGCCAAAGGAGGACGCCGAGACCTACGCCGGCTAGGAGGATCCCGAGGCCCTGGTCACTGGTCGGGAGCACGGGCGGAGTTTATCCGATGCTCGTCTCTCCCTTGTAGGTCGGAAGCACCTACGACGGGGCGAGACCGTCGTCCGGACCAACGGACGATCTCTACGCCACTCTCAAGGACGTGCCGGGCTCCGACGGGATCTACCGCGCGACCACGGGCCAGTCGGAGCCGGCTGCGCTCGACGCTGCGACCCTCGGCCAGTAGTCCCCTCACTCGGGCGTCAGTCGGCAGGCCGCACCAAGGCATCGAAGCGCGAGGCTCGCGCGCTCGGGCGTGTCACGACGTGCCCACACCCGGCGCATACCCACCTTGAGGCGTGCGGCGCGTCAGTCGCCCGTTCCCCGATCGGCACGCCGGCGCTCAGGCCAACCCTGCAGCCATCCTCATCCCACCACTCGTCACGCCCACAGTTGCAGCGGACCAGGTCCGGCAGCGCCGATCGTTGCTCGGCCAGCCGCTTCGCCCACCACGTCGTCCTGCCGGAGCCGCCGGTCGAGCAGTTCGGGCAGGCGGCATGCGTGCCGTCGAGCTCCAGGGCGAGCACGGGATGATGGGGCGGCACGGCAGCGGCTAGGTGCTCAAGCGGCCAGGCACGGCGGCAGGCAACCTCGACGACCGTGATGGTCTCGTCCTCGAGGCGCAGCGCCTCCACCGCGATGACCTCGTGGAAGCTCGTGTGCCGGATCTTCTCGGAGATCAGCCACACCCACCAGCCAACCGGCGGGGTGAGGCTGATCGGGCGTGGATCGACGGGCATCCACGGCCAGTCGTTCGGGTTTGCGATGCGGGTCCCGGACCCGCTCTGGCTGGATTGCTCCCCTCGCACGGCGCCAAGATACGCCTTGGCCGTGCTCGAGTTGAGCCCCGACGACGACCGGTCCGACTCCGGGCGACGACGGCTGCTACCCTCCCGTCAGGAGGTAGACCGTGGCGACTGACCAGGCGATGAGCGACCGACCGAGCTGGAAATGTGAGGTGTGCGAGCTGCCGATCGCGGGCGACGACGGCGTCCTGTTCATGGAGTACGGGGACCTGCGTCGTCGCGATGATGCCCTGGACGCTTGGAGGCAGGCCCATCCGGGTCCCGCCTACAGCGGAGAGGATCACGCTACCTATCCAGAAAGGGTGCACTGGCACGTCCGGCACCACGCATGTGGCGGTGAAGGCGAGGCCGTCGCCGTCTACGTGATCGAGAGCGGCCGGATCGACACGTGGCGCAAGGTAGCCGGATGGACGGCGCACCTCATGGAGAAGCGATGGCTCGGCGACACTGATTGGGCGGCGCGACTCTATTCGGCTGGCGTCGGGGCGATCTGAGGCCGCTCGGCACCGGGCGGAGCTTCGTTGTCGCACGTGTCCCCGCGGAGAGCAGGATTGGTGAGCCATCCTATGGCAACGCTCGAACGGAACCTGGCCATTCGTCGGGAGCACGAGGAGGGAGCGAGCTACAACAGCCTGGGCAAGAAGTACGGACTGTCGGCCGCTCGCATCCAACAGATCTGCGACCGGGTCAAGACGAAGCCGGTCTACACCGGCAAGTACAAGATCACGAAGATCCAGCAGACCATGGTCATCATTCAGGCGAGGGTCGCCCGGATGACCGCCGATCTCACCACCCTGGCCGTCGAGGTCTCGGATCTCGAACGGTTACTCCAGGCAACGCTGCTACCGCGTCCGGATGCAACCGTTCTCGGCGATGCCAGCGACGACGCCGTGGATGCGCAGTGACGAGCGGCCTAACCTAGGTGGGCGGTTAGGATTTCGTGGCAGTCACGATCACGAGGACCAGAGTCAACAGAGCGTAGACGGCCGTTGAGCCAACTAGGGCCAAGGTCAGCCGACGGGTCGACCGACGGGTCATCTCTCCGAGCACGTCGCTGTAGCTGTATTGCACGTGCCCTGCGATCTGCTCCAGCTGCGTCTCCAGCTCCTGGTCCGAGTAAACCGTCAGCGGTCTACTCATGCCACCCTCCCTTGCAGCCGATAACTGGTCGGGTTTTGCTCGCCGCTCCGCTCTCGCGGCCACACCGCTCTTCCCGGCGTGCTTAAGAGTCAGCTGCTCTGCCATTGAGCTACGGGCCCACGAGCCCGGGGATGATACCGCAGCCGGCGACTCCCGGCCGACAGGGGTCATCCGGTCGCGCTCGGTCAGCCGGCTGGCATGCTCACCCACCCAGTCGGTCGAACAGGTTCTCGGTCATGCGCACGACTCGCCCGTCGTACGGGGTCGCCGCGCCCCGATACGACCGGTCGCCGAAGTGATCGATCGCCCAGGACCACTGGAACGTCCCGGCGGCGAACACGGTCGCGCCCGAATCGGCGGTGTACATCGTCGCGGTATGCAACGGCGGGCTCGAGTAGCGTCCGGCCAGCTGATCGGATTGGATGACCGCGTCAACAGGGCTTCGAGCGAGGACCACCGTGCCCGGGTGGCCGAGCTCCGGGAAGTACGAGTCGTACTCCTGGCCAACGAGGTTGACCAGTCGATCACCGTCGCGAAGGCCGGTTCCCTCGTACAGCCAGTGATCCGTGCCGGCAGCGATCCAATCGCCGGGTCGCCGCACGATGTGGCCGTACATCTGCCCGATGAGTGGCGCCTCCGGATCGTTGACCGGTCGCTCGCGCCACCGGCAGGTGGTCAGGTCCGGCTGGGTCAGCGCGACCGGATCGAGGCGGGCGGACTTGTAGCACGTCACTCGCCGCGCCGGTCCCAGGGGAGAGGCTTCGAGCCGGACCTGCCAGTAGACCTCGTTGGCAGACAGGAAGAGCACGTTGGTGCCCGAGGCGACCGCGGCCTCGAGCGCGGTCCGCATCGGACGCGACCAGTACTCGTGATGGCCGGCGAAGACGACGAGCCGCCGATTGCCGAGTATCCCCGGGTCGAGCTCGAGATCGAGGTCCGCGGCGTAGTCGACGTCGACGCCTTCGCGCTCCTGCCAGCGGACGAACTGGAGCTCCCAGCGCCGCTGATAGCCGGCGCCCTGGTGCAGGGCGTACGGGCGATCGAAACTCACCTGCACCGCTCGACGGCCGCGCGAGATCTCGGGAGAGTCGGCCATGCTCGCGTCGTACAGGTTCGCCCCGCCCCACGTGTTGTAGGCCTGCCAGGTCAGCGCGGCACTGACGAACAGCACCGGGGCCGGACTGCCGGCGGCACGCCGCACGATGAACGGGATGTAGCCGGGGTTCCCGACGAGCGGTCGCAGGACCGCGGTATACATGCCGCTCGGCCAGTCCGCCGGCACCTGGAGCTCGAGCGATGCCTCCGAGGGTGCCTCCGCCCGGCCCGTCGGCAGGTCCACCTGCGGGCCCTGCCCCGGTCTGTGCGCCAGCCCCGGATCGACACGGATGAGACGCCCGCCCGCACCGCCGTACCAGCCGAGGCGATACCACTCGACGTCGAAGGTCGTCGCAGAGGCGACGTGGACGGACAGCGCGTCGCCGGGCGCAGTCGATGCGCGGTTCACGTATCCCTCGATCGTGGCCGGCGAGCCACCGATCAACCAGCGATCGGTCCCTCGGAGGGCGTTCTCCCGCCGGATGGCGTTGTCGTGGCGGACGATGTTGCCGGCGGGACCGGATCTCGCGCTGACGACTGCCGGGGCAAGCGATGGCCGGACGCCGGCGCTGATCGGTCGTGGCTTGACCGTGGAGATCGGGGACAAGGCTCGCGCCACGGCCAGGCCGAGCGCGCCGGCACCGGCGGCCACGGCGATCCGGCCGGACGCGATGAGGAACGCTCGGCGGTTCAAGCTGCTCTCCTCCCCACCAGAGCCGGAGCGTTGTCGTATCGGGAATCAGCGAATGGCATGAGGACGAGGTTCAGGCCCGGGCCGCGTCGTGGCCTGACGGCCTCGCAGCATCCGTCGTGGCGGCGCCTGCCACCGACCCATCGGCGTTCGCCTGCGGTTGCGTCGTCGTGTCATCGGCCAGCGCGCGGCGGAACTCCCGCACCGCCTTGCCGAGCGCTTCGCCGGTCTCCGGCAGCTTGCCTGGGCCAAGGATCAGCAGCGCTGCGATCAGAACGATGATCAGGTGAGCTGGCGACACGGCGCCCATTCGGCCTCCTTCATGCCGTTACGACTGACCCCCTCGGGACGAGCGGCCGACCCAGCATTGGATCGAGCCGATACCGGACGACCGTCGGGCATCGCATCACACGGCCGCGATCGTCTCGATCGTCGACAGGGCACGCGCTGCCTCGCCGCCGACCAGATAGCCCACGCCGTCGACGACCACCCCGGCGGCGTCCGACAGGGCACGCGGCAGCCTGCCGACCGTGCGCACCGCGAAGGTCGCCGGGTCCACGGCGATGACCGTGTCGAGGGCTCTGCCAGCGTGCCGCCCTCCCGCAACGACGATCGAACCGCCGATCGCCAGCGCCGTCGCGTGGGAGATCGCCCGTGGCAGCCGGCCCACGACCTTCGTCGCGCCGGTCCTCACGTCGACGGCCTGGATGGTCGCGACGTCGCCCGCCGCCGACGTCCCGCCGATCACCACGACGCTGTCGCCGCCGACGGCGGCGACAGCGGCATACCGCACCGCCACCAGCAAACGTGCGACCAGCCGGAAATGGACGCCGTCGCTCGTGGCCAGCACCCGTGGGTCGGGCCGGCCGCCCGCGCCACCGCTGACGACGATCACCTCGCTGCCGACCGTGACGGCACCGAGGTCGGCGCGGGCCGCCGGCAGATGACCAGGCACGCTACTCGCCCGGCCGTTCAGCGGGACCCGCTGCACCCATGCGTCCTGCGTGGTCGCGCCACCCCCGAACACCAGCAAGGACCCGTTGAGCGCCGCGCCCGCCGCGTCGTGGACCGGATGGCTGAGGCGGCCCACGGTGGTGGGGTGCGCGCCGGTGACCGGAATCCGGATGACCGCGCCGGTGGTCCCTGCGCTCGTGAGGCCGCCGGCGAGCAGGATGCTCGAGCCGGAGGGCAGCGCCACGCTTCGGGAGGTCGGCACCGGCAGGCGCAGCGGGCTGGGTTTGACGATGAACCGAGGCGAAGCCTGCGACGCGGCAGGAGCAACCGAGGTCCGGGAGGGAACGGCGGGCGCTGCCTGCGCCGAGGAGACGCCGGCCGGCGTGGACCGGAATCCGCTCGAGTGGCCGACAGGCGCCGTCGTGCCGCAGGCGGCCAGGGCCACGGCGAGACACGCCATGACGCCGGGCCGAAGGAGCCTGGCCGAGGCAGACGGCATGGCGCGTCTGACCCTGGGTTACAGGCCGGTGGCCGGCAACGGGTCGACGCCGTCCGGGTCGGAGAGCTGGTTCGGCCCACGACCCGGGATCCCCGTTCGACCGTACTGCCAGACGATCCGCATCGTCTTCGGATCGATGACCACGACGCGGGCCCTGAAGTCGTCGTTGACCACGACGGTACCGTCGGGCATCGGGACCGCAAGGCTCGGGTGGTTGAGCCGGCCATTGCCGCTCGTCGGCGCGTAGCGCCAGAGCAGGTGGCCGTGCGGCGTCACCGCGACGACCGCTCCGATGGCGCTGTAGTCGGCGACGATCACGTTGCCGTTGGCGTCGAGATGCGCGTCGGATGGGTAGTGCACGGGAACGTTGATGTCGAAGATGACCTTGCCGGAAGCCGAGAGCCGCACGACGCGTGAGCCCCGGATCTCGGTGATGAGCATGCCGCCGTCGGGCAGCGGCGTATCGCCGTTCGGCGAGCCGTAGGCGCTCGGTGCCGACGGGACACAGCGGCCGGTCCTGCCCCATTGCCGGACGATCTGCTTGTCCGGGGCGATCTCGATGACGCGGCAGTTGCGGATGTCGGCGACCACGACGTCGCCGTTCGCCAGCGGATAGGCATCATCCGGTGTATTCAGGTACCCCGCACCTCGACCGGGCGTGCCGTAATGGCCGTACTGCCAGACGATCCTCCGCGTGGCAATGTCGATGCGGTCGATGACGTGATGACCTTCGTCATTGGCGACGATCGATCTGCCGTCCGGCGCGAGGAACGCATCATCCGCGGCGAATCCCTGGCCGCGTGGCAGGCTCCCCGTCGCGGGAAAGCGCCACAGGGGCTGGCCCGACGACGACACGACCAGGAGCCGGCCGTTGCCGCGATCGGCGATCAGCAGTCCGCCGGGGAAGCGACCGGTGTCGGTACCGGTCGCCGCGGTCAGGGGCGGCGAGGGCTGCCGGCGCGTCAGATCGCCCGACACGGATACGGCCCGCGATCCAGCCGCAGACGGCAACGTCGACGCGGAGCTCTCTGTCGGCGTGGGCGGTGGCGGACTCGTCGTGGGCCCACACGCCCCGAGGAGTACGGAGAAGGCCGCGAGCGTGGCGACCAGCCTGGCAGCGACCCTGGACGAAGCGGTGTGCACCTGCATCGCCGCACCGTAGAGAAGCGGCGACGCTTCCGGTTCGATCCTGAACGATCCTTTACCGAAACCGAGCCGCTTCGTTACCCGGTGCTCGCCGGGCGCGACGTGTGCCGTCGCCAGCCGCTCAGGATGGCGGCGTGGCGGGACGATCCGGCGGCGGCGTGGGGGCTCCGAGCGTTCGGCTCGCGGCGATGAACTCTGCTTCGCCGATCTCTCCCCGAGCGAATCGTTCGCGGAGGATCTGGAGCGCCGGGTCGGGCGGCGGAGGGCCGACGGGGGGCATCGTCGGGGGCGGCATCGGCGTCCCGTAGTGACGCGAATCGCGCCGGAGGATCCAGGCGACTCCCCAGGCCACGAGCACGATGAATGCGGCGAACACCAGCAGGCCGACCAGCCAGCCTCCGGCGAATGGGAACTGACCGTAGTGATACATGCAACCCTCTTCCTGGAACGACGTGCGATCAGCCTACGCGCAACCCCTTGCGGGTTCCTGAGAACCGGAAACACCCGGGTACGGCAGTCGCGGTACCCTCGCCAGGATGAGCGGCATCGACAAGTCCGGAAGGGTCAGCGCCGGGATCCTGCTGTTCCGCCGCCACGCGGACCGGTTGGAGTTCCTGCTCGCCCACCAGGGCGGTCCGTTCTGGACGAACAAGGACCTCGGCCACTGGACGATCCCGAAGGGCGAGGTGGAACCCGGCGAGGCCCTGTTCGACGTCGCCCGCCGCGAGTTCGCCGAGGAGACCGGGATCGAGCCCGAGGCCGCCGACGACATGCCGCTCGGCTCGATCACCCAGAAGTCCGGCAAGGTCGTCGTCGCCTGGGCGGTCGAGGGCGATCTCGATCCTGCCCTGGCCCACAGCAACACCTTCGCGATCGAGTGGCCGCCCCGATCCGGACGGATCCAGGACTTCCCCGAGATCGATCGCGTGGAGTGGTTCGAGCCCGTGGAGGCTCGTCGCCGGCTCAAGGCCGCGCAGGTCCCGTTCATCGATCGACTCGAGGCGTTGCTCGGCGCCGGCTGAGCCGATCCGCGGGCTGCCAGGCGCGGGATCAGCTCGGCTGGTTGTCGATCTGGGCTCGCTGCAGACGCCCTCTGAAGTCGACGTAGATCGACTTCCACTCGGTGTAGGTGTCGAGCGCGACGTGGCCCGCCTCGCGGTGGCCGTTGCCGGTCCCCTTCCAGCCGCCGAACGGCAGGTGCGTCTCGGCGCCGGTCGTGCCGGCGTTGACGTAGACGATGCCGGTCTCGAAATCGCGCATCGCGCGGAAGGCCTGGTTCACGTCGCGGGTGAAGATGCTCGACGACAGGCCGTACCGCGTCTGGTTCAACGCCAGGACCGCCGAGCCGTAATCGGCCACCGGGATGACCGACAGGACGGGCCCGAAGATCTCCTCCTGCCCGATGCGGTCCATCGGCTTCACGCCCGAAAAGATGGTCGGCTCGAAGAAGTGCCCGTGGGCCAGGTGATGATCCACGGCGCGGGCGCCGCCGGTGACGAGCTCGCCCTCGGTCCGGCCGATTTCGACGTACGACGAGACCTTGTCGAGGGCGCCGGCGTTGATCAACGGACCGACGTCCACGTCGGGATCGAGCCCCGAGCCGAGCCGCAGCTCGCGCGTCCGGGCCTCGAGGCGTTGGAGCAGCGGTTCGAGAACGGCCTGCTCGACGATCACGCGCGAGCAGGCCGTGCATCGCTGGCCGGTCGTGCCGAAGGCGGACCACAGGATCCCGTCGGTTGCCAGGTCGAGGTCGGCGTCGGCCAGGACGACCACGCCGTTCTTGCCCCCGAGCTCGAGCGACAGGCGCTTGAGCCGCCGCCCCGCCCGCTCCCCGATCCCGGTGCCGGTGGCCGAGCTCCCGGTGAACGACACGACGGCCACGTCCGGGTTGTCGACGATCGCGTTGCCGACCTCCGCGCCCCCGCCGGTGACGAGGTTCACCGTGCCGGGCGGGAAGCCTGCCTCGGCCATCAGCTCGACCAGCAGCGTGGCGCAGTGCGGAGTATCGGATGACGGCTTGAAGACCACGACGTTGCCGGTGACCAGCGCCGGCATCATCTTCCAGCACGGGATCGCGATCGGGAAGTTCCACGGCGTGATGATCCCGGCGACCCCGAGCGGCTGGCGGATGCTCATCGCCCACTTGTCGGGAAGCTCCGACGGGACGGTCTCGCCGGCCATCCGGCGCCCCTCGCCGGCCATGAGGAACGCGATGTCGATCCCCTCCTGGACGTCGCCGCGCGCCTCGGCCAGCACCTTCCCCATCTCGCGGGTCATCGCCCGCGCGAGTCGCTCCTTGTGCCGCGCCATCAGCGCGCCGAAGGCGTACAGGATCTCGCCGCGCCTGGGTGCCGGCGTTCGCTGCCACATCGGCTGGGCCGTGGCCGCGGCGCGTACGGCCATCGCCACGTCGGCGGCGCTCCCCTGCTGGAACCGGCCGATGACGTCGCGATCGTCGGCCGGGTTGTGGCTGTCGAAGGTGGCGCCGGAGGTGGATTCGCACCACTCCCCGGCGATGAAGTGGCGGAACGTCTGGGTGTCGGCTGCCGGTGCGCCCGGCTGCGTCGCGGTCTCGGTCATGGCCGGAGTGTAGCGGCCGGAGTCCGGCCTTCCCACCACGACGAACCGTGGCCGGGGACGACGATCACGGGAAGGTCGCGAGGGACCCGGCCTGATCGACGAGCGGTTCCGTGAGGGTCAGTCGGCGGCCGGCTTGGGCAGCCGCTTGAGCAGCCCCTGGACCTCGGCCAGCTCTTCGGCCTCCTCGCGTCCAAGCGTGTCCTCGAGCATCTCGAGCGCCGTGCGCACGAGGGCCAGCTCGGCCGGGCTCAACTCGATCGGGAACGTGGCGGACGCCTCTTGCATCGTCGATGCCTTCCTTTCCTCAGCCGACCTGATTACCCGACCCGTTCGAACGCGGCTGCGACCGACCCACCGCCCCCGAGGCAGAGCGTCGCGAGGCCGTAGCGGCCGCCGCGACGATCGAGCTCGTGGAGGAGGGTGGCGACAATCCGGGCTCCGGACGCCCCGATCGGATGGCCGAGCGCGATCGCCCCACCGTTGACGTTGACCTTGTCCCAATCGAACCCGAGCTCCCGCCCGTCGGCCAGCGTCTGCGCCGCGAACGCCTCGTTGATCTCGATCAAGTCGAACGCGTCGATCGGCAGCTCGATCCGGTCGAGCAGCCGGCGGACACCCTGGACGGGAGCGAGGAACAGCCACTTCGGCGTCACCTCGGCCTGGGCGTAGCCGACGATCCGTGCAAGGGGCTTCAGCCCGAGCCGCTCGACGGCCCGTTCCGAGGCCACCACCGTGGCCGCGGCACCATCCGTGATCCCGGGCGCGTTGCCCGCGGTCACGGTGCCGTCGGTCGCATCGCCCCGATCCTCGCCGTCGGGAAGCGCGAAGACCGGCCGGAGTCGAGCCAGCGCTTCGAGGCTGGTGTCGCGCCGCGGACCCTCGTCGGTCGTCACGACGGTCTCGCGGCCTTTGGCGTCGCGGATCGTCACCGGCGCCATCTCGGCGTCGAACCGCCCGGCATCGATCGCCGCGACGGCCTTCTGGTGGCTGGCCAGCGCGAACGCGTCCTGGTCGGCGCGGCTCACCGCATCCTTGATCGCGACACGCTCGGCGTGGGTGCCCATGTGGCAGCCTTCGATCGCGCACCACAGCCCGTCGTGGACCGTCGCGTCGACGAGCTCGGCGTTGCCCAGCCGGTAGCCGAAGCGCGCGCCCGGCAGCAGGTACGGCGCGCCGTTCATCGACTCCATCCCGCCCGCGACCGCCACCTCGGCGTCGCCGGCACGGATCTCGGCCGCGGCCAGCATGATCGCCTTGAGCCCCGAGCCGCAGACGCGGTTGATCGTGGTGGCGCTTGTCGTGTCGGGGAGGCCGGCGCGCAGGGCGGCCTGCCGGGCAGGCGCCTGTCCCGCGCCGGCCTGCAGGACCTGCCCCATCAGCGCCTCGTCGACGGGCGTGCCCTCCGGCAACCCAGCGCGCTCGACCGCCGCGCGGATCGCCGTCCCGCCGAGCTCCACGGCCGGGACACCGGCGAGCGCCCCTGCGAACTTGCCGATCGGCGTTCGGGCAGCGGAAACGACGTAGACGTGGCCGTTCGGGCCGGAGGTTGGCGGCGTCATGTCCCGAATCTACACCGGCGGGTGCGGCCGTCCGCCCCCGCCCTAGCCTGCGCTCTCGGTTCCAGGCACAGGAACGTCGCCGATGAGTGGTCGCCGCCACACTGCCGCCGATGGACGACCATCAGCTCGGCGCGGCGATCCGAGCCATCCGGCAACGCAAACGCTGGCGACAGCAGGACCTGGCTGCGAAGGCGGGTGTCTCACGGTCGGCCGTGGGCAGGATCGAGCGAGGCTCGTTCTCGAGGGTTCCCCTCGGGGAGCTCCGGAGGGTCGCTCAGGGCCTGGACGCGAGGATCGACACATACATCCGCTGGCAAGGCGGCGATCTCGCCCGGCTCGTCAACGCGCGCCACGCCGCCATGCACGAGGCGATGGCAAGGTTATTCGCGGGCCTCACGGGCTGGATCGCCGAACCCGAGGTGTCGTTTTCCGTCTATGGCGAGCGCGGCGTCATCGACGTCCTTGCGTGGCATGCCGCCACCCGCTCGGTGCTGGTGGTCGAACTCAAGACCGAGCTCGTCGACATCAGCGAGCTCATGGGCACGCTCGACCGAAAGCGCCGGTTGTCCGCCACGATCGCCCGGGAACGCCATTGGGAAGCCGCCACGATCTCGGCCTGGGCGGTCGTCGCCGACGGTCGGACGAACCGGCGCGTCCTGTCAAGCCATGCCGTCGCCATTCGTTCGAAGCTGCCCGCCGATGGCCGGACCGTCCGCGCCTGGCTCCAGCGCCCCGTTGGACCGCTGGACGCCCTGAGTTTCCTGCCATCGGTCCACCAGGCCGGCACTGGGCGCAACCTCGCACCGGTCCGAAGGGTCCGTCGGCGTCAGACGGCTCCCGCGCGTGCGTGAACGAACGGTCCGATCGTCGGATTCGGCACTTCAGACCCTGCCCGCGCTCCGGAACGCCAGCCTGGGCGGCCTAAGGCGGCCGTGGTGGACGGTTGGCAGGATGCCAGGGCGCGGGCCCCGGGCAAGGACTGCCGTGGGCGGCGGCACGCGGCGCGGCTCCGCGGCGGCGCCCGACCCCGTCACACCGCCGACCGGCAGTGCCGGCCTCAGCCGACGACGTTCCAGAGCAGCTCGTCGGCCACGATCAGGCGGTGGATCTGGTTCGTGCCCTCGTAGATCTGGGCACCCTTGGCGTCGCGCATCAGCCGCTCGACGCCGGTCTCCCGTGAATAGCCGCTGGCGCCGAACAGCTGGACCGCGTCCGTGGCCACGCGCATCGCCGCATCCGACGCCGTCCATTTGGCGATCGAGGAGGCATTCGCCAGTGCTTCGCCGCGATCCTTCGCCCGGGCCGCTTCGCGGGTCACGGCCCGGGCAGCCGCCACCTCGCGGGTCATCTCGGCGAGCATGAAGCGCAGGCCCTGCTGCTCGGACAGTGGGCCACCGAAGGCGCGCCGTTCGGTCACGTAGCGGGCCGCCGCCTCCAGCCCCGCCCGCGCGATCCCGACGCAGGCGGCGGCGATCGAGATTCGCCCTTCCCCGAGGGCCGACAGCGCGATCCGGTACCCCTCGCCCTCGCGACCGAGGCGGTTCGCCGCCGGGACCTCGGCGCCGTCGAAGATGAGCTCGGTCGCCGGGCATGCGCGGATCCCCATCTTGCGTTCGTGCGCGCCGAACCGGAACCCCGGCGCCCCCTTCTCGACCAGGAACGCGGTGATCGCCTTGGCCCCCCGGGCCGGATCGAGCGAGGCGAACACCAGGTAGCGCTCTGCCTCGGGCGCATTGGAGATCCAGATCTTCGTGCCGGTCAGGCGGTAGCCATCCGGTGCGTCGGCCGGCCCGACCCGCTCCGCTCGCGTCCGGATCGCCGCCGCGTCGCTGCCGGCGTGCGGCTCGGTCAGGGCGAACGCCCCGAGCGCTTCGCCGGTCACCATCGCGGGCAGCCAGCGCGCCTGCTGCTCGGGCGTCCCCCACGTGACGACGGGGTACTGCGAGAGCAGGTGGACCGACAACGAGACGGCCATCGACATGTCGACGGCTCCGAGCTCCTCCATCACCAGCGTCCAGCCCAGGTAGGAGAACCCGGAGCCGCCGACGGACTCGGGGAGCGGCGCCGCGGTCAGCCCGAGGTCGCCCATCTTCGTGAAGAGCGATCGGTCGTAGCGCTCGGCCTCGTCGCGCTCGATCGCGGTCGGCGCCAGCTCGCGCGCGGCGAAGTCGCGGGTCGTCGACTGGAGCAGCAGCTCTTCCTGGCTGAGATCCCCGCTCACCGGCCGGCCCGCCCCGGTCGCGGGTAGGCGTGGAACCCGCGCCCGGTCTTCTGCCCCAGGCGTCCAGCTTCCACGAGGTCGATGAGCACCTGTGGCGGCGCGAACTGCTCGCCTCCGAGCCCGTCGGAGAGGACTCGCATGACGCTCAGGCAGACGTCGAGCCCGATGAAGTCGGCCAGCTCGAGCGGCCCCATCGGGTGGTTGAGTCCGATCCGCGCCCCGGTGTCGATGTCGTCGGCCGTCCCGAGTCCTTCTTCGTAGGCTCGCATCGCCTCGCCAAGGAACGGCATCAGGATCCGGTTGACGATGAACCCCGGCCGGTCCGCGGACACGATCACCTGCTTCCCGAGACGCGTCGCCAGCTCGCGGATCGCACCCTCGGTCGCGTCGCTGGTGGCCGGCCCCCGGATCAGCTCGATCAATGGCATGACCGGCACCGGGCTGAAGAAGTGCATGCCGACGAACCGCTCGCGCCGGCCCGGTGCGACCGCCTCCGCCAGCCGGCCGATCGAGATCGAGCTGGTGTTGGAGGCGAAGATGGCGGTCGGCGGCGCCAGCCGATCGAGCTCGCGCCACAGCGCCGTCTTGACGCCGACGTCCTCGAAGACCGCCTCGATCACGAGATCCGCGTCGTGAACGGTGCCGTGGTCATCCGCCAGCGAGATCCGGCCAAGCGCGGCGTCGCGCTCCGCATCCTCCATCCGCCCCTTGGCCACGGCACGTTCGAAGTTGCCGGCGATCCGCTCCCGGCCCGCCTCGGCCCGTGTCAGGTCGGGCTCGTACAGGACCACCTCAATGCCGGCCACCGCATGCACCTGGGCGATCCCATGCCCCATCAGGCCTGCGCCTGCCACGAAGACCCGCTCGATCGTCACGACTGCACCTCCGTTGACACGGTCGCCAGGAGACGGTCCGCGGCCGCATAGGGATCCAGTCGATGGTCGGCGACCTCGGCCAGGGTCTCGGCGGTCGCCGGACCGTGGGCGGCGTCGTGCAATCGTCCCCGCAGTCGATCGGCGACCACCGCCCAGACCTGGGCCTCCGCACGAGCGAGGCGTGCCGGCTGCGAGCCATCCCCGCTCTGCCGTCCGGTCAGGCGATGGCGGTCCAGGGCGGCCAGCAGTTCCGGCACGCCGTCTCCGGTTGCCGCGGTCGTGATCATCACCTCGGGACGCTTCGGGCGCGGACGTTCCGCTCGCGACAGGTCGGCATCGCGGCCGGCGCCGGCCACCAGCATCGCCCGGAGCTGCGCCGCGGTCCGCTGCGCGCCGGGCTTGTCACCCTTGTTGACCACGACCAGGTCGGCCACCTCGAGCAGCCCTGCCTTGATCGCCTGGATCTCGTCGCCCATCTCGGGCGCCTCCAGCACCACGGTCGTGTCGGCCGCCGCCGCCACCTCCACCTCGCTCTGGCCGGTGCCCACCGTCTCGATCAGGATCAGGTCGAAGCCCGCGGCATCCAGCACGGCCGCAGCCGACGTCGAGGTGGACGCCAACCCGCCGGCATGTCCGCGCGAGGCCATCGACCGGATGAAGACGTCGCGGTCGGCCGCATGCGCCTGCATTCGGACCCGATCACCCAGCAGGGCGCCGCCGGTGATCGGGCTCGACGGATCGACGGCGATCACCGCGACCGTCCGGCCGGCCCGCCGGACCTCGCCGATCAACGCGGCCACCAGTGTGGACTTGCCCGAACCGGGCGGTCCGGTGATCCCGACCAGATGCGCCCGACCGGCCTTCGGGTACAACCGTCGAAGGGCGGCCTCTCCGACGGCCGACCGGTTCTCCACGGCGGTCAACAGCCGTGCCAGCGCCCGTCGGTCACCGTCCACGGCCGCCTCGACCAGCTCGACCGCGCGGGCCGTGGCGTCCGACATCTAGTCGCGGGGGCGCGCGTTCGCCCGCAGGAAGGTCGCGACCTGGGCGATCGTCGTGCCCGGGCCGAAGATCTCGGCGACACCCACCGCGCGCAATGCCGCCACGTCGTCGTCGGGGATGATCCCGCCGACCGTGACCAGCACGTCATCCATGCCACGCTCGGCCAGGAGCTTCGTGACCCGCGGAACCAGGGTCATGTGCGCGCCCGAGAGGATGGACAGACCGACGACGTCGACGTCCTCCTGGAGGGCCGCCGTGGCGATCATCTCCGGGGTCTGCCGCAGGCCGGTGTAGACGACCTCGAAGCCCTCGTCGCGGAGCCCGCGGGCGAGCACCTTCGCGCCCCGGTCGTGGCCGTCCAGGCCCGGCTTCGCGATCAGGACCTTGATCGGGCGGTCGGTCATGGCCGCGATTGTAGGCCCGCGGGCGTAGGGCGTGACGCTAGGCGTTCGCCCGGCTGAACGCGCGGGTGGCGATCCAGACGGCCGCGATGGCGAGGACGCCCGTGACGCCGACCCCGATCAGGATCTCCGGGTCGCCCCACTGGCCGTTGAACAGCGCGCGCGATGCGTCCGCCGCGTGGGTCAGTAGATTGAGCGAGCTCAGGAACTTGAGCCAGTCGGGCGCCACCGACATCGGCAGCAGAATCCCGGACAGGAGGAGCAGGGGAAGCACCACGGCCTGGAGGAGCGGCGCCAGCGCGTCCTCGCTCTTCAGGATCAGGCCGGACGTGTACGACAGCGGCGCCATGACCAGGCCGATCAGGGCAACCAGGGCCAGCGTGACGATCGCCCCGGCCGCGTCGATCGACAGCCCGAATGGAATCGCGAGGACGATCATCAGGGCGGCCTGCGCTACTCCCCCGAGCAGCTCGGAGCGAGCGGCCGAGCAGCATCGCCATCCGGCTCATCGGGGTGACGCGCATCCGCTCGACGACTCCATGGCGCAGCTCCGCCACCAGGCCGAAGCCGACGAACGTTGCTCCGAACATGGCCACCTGGATCAACAGGCCGGGCACGAACCATGAAGATCCAGATCGGTTGCCGGATGGTCAGGACCATGGACCGCTGGAAGATCTTGCGTGAGGTCCCCTCCAGCGGTTCGACCTGACCGGAGGGTCCGATCGCGTCCAGCTCGAGCTCGGCCGTCCGGCGGGCGAGGTGCCGGTCAATGTGCTCGGTGGACTCAAGACGCTGCGGCTTGAACGACCGAAGGGATCGGCGCTGAGCCTCGTCGTCCAGGGCGGCGCGGGCCGGGTCGAATTCGATGGCAAGTCCCTCGGCGGGAAAGGCGGCGAGACGACCATCGAGTCGCCCGGTTGGAGCACCGCCCGAGACCGGTACGGCGTCAAGGTCATCGGTGGAGCCAAGGTGATCGAGGTCGTCGAGCGCTAAACGCCCGGCGAGCGGCCGCGCGGCGGCGCGGTCAGCGCTGGTCACCGCCGTGCAGCGAGATCGTCTCACCGGTCACGTAGGTGTTGGCCGCCGAGCCGAGCCAGACCACGAGCCCGGCCAGGTCGTCAGGCGTGGCAATCCGCCGCAACGGGATCGCCTTGGCCATCTCGGTCGCGCGTTCATCCGGGATGGACGGGACGCCATCCTTGACCGTGAGCAGCTGGGTGGGTGCAACCGCGTTGACCAGGATCCCGTTCGGACCGAGCTCCTTGGCCAGCGATGCGGTCAGCCCGATGATCCCGGCCTTGGCCGCCGCATACTGGGCGGCCCGGGCGACTCCGACGAGGCCCGAACGCGCGGCGACCGTCACGATCCGGCCCCAGCCGGCAGCCTGCATCGCCGGGACGACGGCGCGGCAGGTTCGGAAGGTCGCGCCCAGCAGGTCATCGACGATGGCCGCCCAGGAGGCATCGCTGATCTCGGCGAATCGCTCGGGGCGGTAGGCCGAGGTCGCCGTCACCAGGACCTCGACCGGACCGAGCTCGTCCGCGACGCATTCGATCATGGCGGCGATCTCGGAGGTCGAGCCGAGCTCGGCGGCCACGGCCACGGCTCGCCCGCCCTGATCGCGGATGTCCGCCGCGGCGGCGTCCGCGCGTGTCGGGCCGTCGGTCGCCGTGCGGTGGTGGAGGGCCACCCGGGCACCCTCGGCGGCAAAGGCCCGGGCGATCGTCGGGCCGGCTCCACCGGCAGCGCCGGTGATGAGCACGACGCGGTCGCGCAGGCCGAGATCCACGATCAGGCCTCGGGCGTGCGGCGCTCGAGGTGGGCGAAGAACTCCGCCCGCGTCCGGTCACGGGTGCGGAACAACCCCAGGACGGACGAGGTGGTCATGATCGTGCCGGGTTTGCGCACACCGCGCATCACCGCGCACAGGTGGGTGGCCTCGAGCACGACGCCGACACCCTGGGGCGCGAGGCGGTCCTGGAGGAAGTCGGCGATCTGCTGGGTGAGGCGCTCCTGCACCTGCAGGCGCCGGGCGTACATCTCCACGATCCGCGGGATCTTGGACAGGCCGATCACCCGGCCCCTCGGGATGTAGGCGACGGCGGCGGTCCCGAAGAACGGCAGGAGATGGTGCTCGCACAGCGAGTAGAACGGGATGTCCTTGACCACCACCATCTCGCTGTAGGCGATGTCGAAGATCGCACCGTTGATGAGGCGCTCCGGATCGACGTGGTAGCCGGCGGTCAGCTCCGTGTACATCCGGTGAACCCGCCCGGGCGTGCCGGCGAGGCCCTGTCGATCCGGGTCTTCGCCGATCTCGCCGAGGATCTCGCGCACGGCGGCCTCGACCCGTCCATTCCCCGCGCGCTCGCCCTCGCGCTCGTCACCGCGAGACCCGGCGATATCGTCGATGTCGACGTCGCTCTCGCCCATCTCGGACTCGATCTCATCCACCAGGCGGCGGACATTCGGCGGCAAATCGGTCGGGCTTGTCACGCAGTCGTGCTCCTCTGTGGGCCGCGATCGTACCGCCCGAGGCGGAGGACCGCCCGGAGGGCCGAGGGGCGGGCGGCCTATCCGGTTCGGCCTCGGCGCGCCAGGT
>Ga0153916_10000963_pt1 | contig 20164 bp, 11 predicted proteins | sample Opewatmetagenome_FD_109642 | JGI IMG/M metagenome (GOLD analysis project Ga0153916, IMG submission 109642) | Freshwater wetland microbial communities from Ohio, USA - Open water 3 Core 3 Depth 4 metaG | ecosystem: Environmental > Aquatic > Freshwater > Wetlands | place: USA: Ohio, Lake Erie... | reverse complement strand
AACCTGGGTATAGCTAACCTAACTGCGCGGCTCGAGCCGCGGAAGCGCTTTTTCCTTTTACCCCTCGGGATCCTCGACGTAGGTATTACGCTCCTTCAAATTCGAAATTAACCACCCCCATTTATATCATAGTCGCGGCCGCGTTTCTATAGGCCGTTATACAACACCCGGCACTCGCGGATGCGCTCGAGGCGGGTCACCAGCCGCATCCACGAGAGGTCGCAGGCCGCGATCTTCCGGCCGAGGACATCGAGGAACTCGTCGCGCACGGCGCCGTTGTTTTTCAACAGGTCGAGCTGGTGCAGGCGGTCGATGAAGGCCGGCGAGCGCACGTCCGTCTCGCGGATCTCGGCCAACAACTGCAGCGCCAACTCGCGCTCCGTCGTAACGCGGAAGAAGTACTCGGGCAAATACTCGCAGTAGCCCACGTTGTAATAGCACATCATGTCTTTGACGGCGTCGCTCGGCTCCAGCACCGGCCGCTGCCACAACGTTACCAGCGCCGCGCGCCGCACCGCCGGGTTGGCCTCGTCCTCGGTCAAGTCCCTGATGTTCTCCAGGTCGCCGGCGGTGAGCTCGAAGGTGTTCAGGCAGAAAAGCGCGCCCACCCGCCAATACCATTCCTTACACGAGTCGACGGCGTCCTGCAGCGCGAGCTCCTTCAGCGCGGGGGAGTACTCGCGGCCGTAGGCCGCCAGCCGGTAGAGGTAATACCGATGGTAGGGGAACATAAACCCGGCGCGGGCGAGCTTAATAACCAGCGCGCCGGTGAAGTAGCGGTCGGCGGCGAAATGCCGCAGATACGCGAAGTTGCGCGCCAGAAACTCGCTGCTCGGGTTACCCATAACGAGCGCCAGCGCCCGGTCGAAGGCGGAATCGTCTTCCTGTTCCTGCAAAACCTCCAACGCCCTGAAATATACCCCTCCCAATTTGTCGACGTCGTCGGCCGAGAATTCGGTTTCCACGAATTCGCGGGCGCTCTCCGGCCCGGTAGCGGGGTCGTCGATTTTCTTCAACCAGCTTTCGGCGTCGGCGTCGAAGAGGTCCTTGGTCGGCACCAGCCGCGTCCCCTCGGCCTCCAAACTAAAACCCGATTCCCGCAAAGCCTTCTCGCACGCCAACAAGGCCCGCTGGGCTTGCGACTCTTTTTTCGTAAAGATCATGATATCGTCGACGTACCTGACGTAACCGGCCGGGTCTTCAACCACGCCCCTTTCCATCGCGCGGTCGAATTCCAGCAGCGCGAAGTTCGCCAAAAACCTCGAGATTTGATTCCCCTGGGGGAGGAAGCTGTCGCACGAGCCTTTGGCACCCGGTTTCCAAGCCCAATGTTTGTAAATCCGAAATAGCAGGTCCTGGGCGTCGGTTATTTCTTGGTCGCCGTTGCCCTCGCCCTCGACGATCCTGGAGATGTGTTCGTGCACCGCGGTCAAACTTATGTTTTCGAAAAAAGAGGTAATTTCGGCGCGGGCGCAGTAATCGTACTTCGCCGCGGCATCCTTAGCCCGTTCGGCGTGCCTGGTCCACTCGGGAAGCCACCCCTCGGGCCAAGATGTGAACTCGTGAGGTTCCCACGGCGTATCCCAACCGACGTCGCAGGTCATAACTTCCCCCGGCGCCAACCTCTCGAGGTCGACGTCCGCCGCCTTTTGCATTTTCCCGCGCGCCTCCCGCCAACGGTACGGCAACATACCCTGCGGGACCCTCGAGCCCAAAACCGGCGACAACTTCATTATGGCGGCGCAGACGGCTATTAAATCTAAAAGGGAGATAAGGGCGCAGGACCTGACCGAGTCGCGGCCTTTAGGGACGTCGACTTGCAGCAGCGGTGCCGGCGAATAAAATCCGTTTTCGATTTCGACTCGCAGACGCCGCGCCACTTGGGATAAGTTATACCTGACGTCGGCGTGGCCTATTACGTCTGCCACAAAATGATCGGCCGCATCGCGCAACGCATACCTACACGCCGCGAGCAGCTCATCGCTCGTAAGCCAAAAGCCGTTTGCCATTTCCGCTACCTCTTTTTAGCGGACGGACGCGGCCGTCGTTAGCGGGGCCGGGCCTCAAAGTATACCCGGCCCCACGCTGCATAGTTGTGCCGTCTACCCTCCCGTTCCGGGAGGCGGCTCCGCGGGCGGCGGCGGGATAACAGGGGGAAGGCCCTCGCTAGCCAACGCCGCAACCGGCGTAAATACCGATAATAAAAACGCCGTTAGTACGAGGATGAAGCCGAATTTCTTTAGGGTACGCATAACTCCTCCTTTTCAAGGTTTATTATAGCAATATCTGTGCCAATCCCGCAAACCCTTATTCCATTTAGCCTTACGCTTTACGAGGTTTTCAAGTATTTAAATATGGCCGCCAATATTGACGAATTAAAGGCCGACATAAATTAATAAACCCGTGAAAATCCTTGAAAATAAAAGCTAAATAACAAACCGCCAAAATTGGCGGTTTTCGTCAAAATTGGCGGTTAATACGTTTCGGGCCCTATTTTTACTCGAACGCGAACCTATCTTTTTCCGTAATATCGTACTTTTTCATCTTATAACGTAAGTTGGTCTCGGAGATATCCAAACTTTGGGCGGCTTTGGCCCTCACCCAACCGGCTTCCCTCAACGCACTTAATATCATTTCGCGTTCCAAGCAGGCCACGGACGCGTTCAACGAAACGCCGGTCCTCTTGAAGCTTTTTTCCGCCGAGGCGGCGACGTGCTTAGGGAGCGACGCCGGTTCGATAATCGGGCCGGGCGAATTTACGATGGCGTAGCGCACGCAGTTTTCGAGCTCCCGAACGTTGCCCGGCCATTCGTACGCCATAAGAAGGGCCATACTCTCGGCCGCAAAACGCGGGCGGTCCTTCTTTTCGCCTTTGTAGTATGTGGTAATAAAATGGTCCAACAACTCCGGAATATCGTCCTTGTGCTCGCGCAAGGGGGGACAATTAATCATGTAGACGTTAAGGCGGTAATACAAGTCGTCGCGGAACCTCCCGGCCTCGATGGCCTTCGGCAGGTCCGCGTTGGTCGCGCTTATCACCCGCGCCTTCATTTGTATGGGGTTGCGGGGCCCGCTCCCCAACCGAGAGAATTGCTTCTCCTGTAGGACGCGTAGGAACTTGGATTGGGTAGTCAAGTTCATGGCGCCCACTTCGTCCAGGAAGATGGTCCCCTCTCCGGCGCGTTCGAACAGACCTATCCTCTTATCCACGCCGGTGGCCGTACCCTTCTCGATGCCGAACAGCTCGCTTTCCAGCAACGTCTCCGGTATGGCGCCGCAGTTGATGCCGATAAAAGGTTTATCGGCGTTAATGCCCTCGTAATGTATCATCTTGGCGACGAGTTCCTTCCCCGTCCCGGAATCGCCTACGATCAAAACGTCGATGGGATTGCGGGCCGCGGTCTCGACGCGCGAGAGTATCTCCCTCACCGCGGGAGATGACCCGACGATGCGGCCGTAACCCGCCCCCCTGGCCGAAGGCGGCGCTATGGATACCCGGGCTTTCTCCAATTCCCGGCGCCGGCGTTCGATCTCGTAAGCCGCGTTTTGCGCGAAGATCTGGGCGAAATTCAAATCTTCGTCGCCGAAAAGGTCACCCCGCTTCAAACTGTCCAGGTAGATAACGCCCAAGAAGTCGCCGGCCGTCGCGACCGGGATGCACATCAACGAACGTATGCGGTGTAAATGGACGCTGTGGCTGTCTTTGAAGCGGAAGTCCTCCGCCGCGTTGGGGCTGAGCAGTCCTTTCCGCGAACCGGCTACTTGTCCGATAATGGTTTGGCTTATGGCCGACGCGTCTTCTATAGTAGGGTCGTCGACCCCCGCCGTCCCTTTAATCCGCAGCATATTTTTATGCTCGTCGAAGAGGAAGATAACGCCCCGGTCGGCTCCCAACTCCTCGGTTAAATAGGACAGGATGTATTTCAGGAGCTCGTCCAGGCTTTTGCGCCCCGACAATTCCTTCAGGCCGCCGGCCAGGTCCGCCAACCGCTCCTGTCCCTTTCTTTCAGGCCGTTTCGCCATAAACAGGTCCCCTTCTAACTCGAATATCCGAGCGCGGTATTTATCGACGCCGACCTCCTTGAAAATGCTCTTTGCATTTTCGAGATCCCTTTCCGCCTCGCCCATTATATCAAAATCTTGCCTGGCGCGAAATAAGTCGAGTTTAAGCTTCGACCGCACGAAATAGGTCTGGGCCGCAAAATATTTATTCTTCAACGACTGGAACCGGGCCAGCGCCTGGTCCAGGTACGGCTCCGCCACGTCGAGCTCCCCCCGGCACAACGCGATCTCTCCCAACGTTAAAACGACCTGCGCGTATTCTATCCTACTACCTGTTCCCTCGAAGACCTCCAGGCACGGTACAAGTATCCTTTCCGCTTCGGCGTAATTTCCGTTGAGGTAAAAAGCCCGCCCCCGGAGCGCCTGGACCTCGTTGACCCCCGACGATATTTGTTGCCGCGCGAATACCTCGTCGGCCGCGGCGAGGTTTTTTAAGCCCCTTTCGAACTGTCCGGTCTCGCAACACAGCAGCGCCCGGTTGTAGTAAACGTAGCCCGCCAACGCGCCCAGGTCGGCGTTCAAACTTTCGACCAGGTCCAGGTAGAATTCGGCTTTTCGGTACTCGCCCGCCCTGATCATGTTCGCGCTGGCACTTACGTAAACCGAGGTCAACAACTGCTTGTTGTTAATGATTTTGCACTCGGCTTCGGCGAGGTCGTACTGCCGCTGCGCCCGCTCCACGTACCCTTGCCTGAAGTAAATCTGGCCCAACCGCACGAGCGCCGCCACCACGGCGTACCGGTCGTCGGCCTTGCGGGCCAGCTCGATGCTATCCTTGGCGACCTCCTCGGCTCTTTCGAGTTCGGCGTTCTCAACTAAAACGTTGCCCATCACGTTGAGGGCGACGGAGGATAAGCGCGGGTTGCCGGCCTCGCCGGCCAGTTGCACCGCCGCCGTTAATTCCGCCAGCGCGTCGTCGTAGGCGCCGCGGCCGTAGCATATTACGCCCTTTATATATTTAATATAAGCACGCGAACCCTTCTGAGTCGTGGACGCCGCGATGTTTTCCGCGGCCCGGGCGTAAACTTCGGCCAGCTCGAAGTCCTTGAGGCCGTAATACGCCCAAGCCAACAACGCGTTGCATAGGAAACGTTCGTCGTCGGCCAGCGCGCGCGTCGTCAGGGAGCGCAGTTCCCGCGCCGGGTTTTCGTAATCGCCTAAACCTATCCGTTCTTTCGCGATTTTAAGCGAGATTTCGGCCCGGCGGGCGTACCGTTCGCCCCCCATGTCGGTAAGGAGTTCGTAATTGCGAAGCGCCGCTCGGTGGTCGCCGAGCGCGGCGTACGAATCGGCCAAACCAGCAAGCACTTCCTCGTACGTAACGCTCTCCCAAACGCCCTCGGTGGCCAACGCCGTCTCCAGCAACTCGATGGCCTTTTCGTGGTCCCGATTTTTCCTGGCTACGCGGACGGCTTCCATAATGGCCTCGCGCGCCTTGCCGATATTCCCTAGACGCAAACACGTCTGCGCCTTAACGGTCAGGCCCTCCAAGGTGCCGGGGGGGTTTTCCTCGCAAAATTCCAATAGGGATTCGCAAGCTTCGGCAAGGAGTTCGGGCTCGGTGAACTCCAGAACGCTGTTGTGCAAAGCGGCGTTGGCAAAAGAGTACCCCGAACCGATGCCTGCCGACTTGACGACGATGCCAAATTTTACCAACCTCCCCAAAACCGCCTTATCCTCGATCAGCGGCTCCGGGAATTGGCGGCCGTACGCCGCGGCGACGGCGAGCGACGCGCGCTCCTTTCTTTCCAACCGATGCACGACGCTTGCCAAGTAATCGTCCAACGCCGCCGGCACCCGGAACTTCCTCATCCTGTTATAATCGATGTCCCACCCGTCGAGGCCCCGAAGGATTATCTTCTCGGAAGCCATCATTTCGACGATCCTTCGTATGACGCCCGGGTTCCCCCCTCCCTTATCCTGAACGTACCTCAGCAACGCCGGGTCCAAAGCCGTAACGCCCAGGACGAATTTTAGGTAGTCTTCCGTGGTATCGGGCGAGAACCCCTTGAGACGGAACTTCGTGACCCGCAGGTCCCTCGTCGCCCCCGCGAACAACCGGTCGCCGAGGTCGGCAGCGCCCTGCCCCGTCGGGCCCCGGAAAGCGATGATGAATTTCGCGGCGCCGCCCACCGGATGATTGACCAACCGCGTTATGGACGCGGCCAACTCCTCGTCCCCCGGCGCGACGTTGTCCAGGGCCACGAGCGACACGTCGTACCCCTCGCCCATAGCGCTAAGCTTCCGGAGGGCATCCTTCTCCACCGCAAAGCGGAGGTCCCTCTTGCCCACGATGGCAGCTTCCAACGAATCGGCGGCTTCCGCGCCCGCCCGGGCGTCCCGTTTTTCGACACCCCCGGCGGCGCCGAGTTCTTTCCACAACGAACCGAGCGCGGCGTCGCCGGCGCTGCAATCTACGTATAAAAATAAACCGCCCCTTAATTGCGCGACCTTGCCGGCTTCTTTTATCAGCGACGTCTTGCCCGAGCCCTCCGTTCCCTCCACCAGGAAGACCTCGGCCGCGGGGCCGTCTGCCGCCGGCGCCCGGGCGATCTCATCCACCTCTTTCCCGTACTGGAAGAACTTCCCGGTAGCGAGGTCGTTATCGAGGTAAGGCCGGCCCCGCAAAGGCACGCCGATTTTCTTGGTAAGCTCGACCAGCGCCGTCATGGCCTCGTAGGCGGATACGAACCGTTCCGCCGGGTTGTGTTGGATAAACCCGGCTGCGTATTCGTCCAGCTCGGGGTATACCTCCGGCAATACTTCGGACAGGCGTAAATATTTATAAGTGGTCTTACGTTTGATCTTGGAAATGTCGTCGCCCGGCAAGAAGGGGAGGCAGCTGGCGATGATCCGGAAGAACATAATACCGAAAGAGTACAAGTCCGAACGGGGGTCGTTCGAAACCCCTTGGAAAACCTCCGGCGCGATGTATTCCATCGTCCCGGAAACCGGGTAGAGGTTCTCGCTCTTCACGAACCGGGCCAACCCGAAATCCCCCAGTATAAACTTCTTCCTCGCGTAGGACACTTCCTCGAATATGTTGCTCGGCTTCACGTCGCCGTGGATGATGCCGCGGCGGTGGACGTAATCCAAGGCCGACAACAACTGCAGCGAGAAGTCTATGAGGTCCGGCAGGTTGCGCAGCGAGTCCGACCTGTAGAGTATAGGGCCGGCGTAGTAATCCATGGTATAGTAAATATAATCGGCCTCTTCGCCGAAGTCGTAAACCTTGACTATGTTCGGGTGTTCCAAATAGGTGAGGGTCTCGAACTCGCGTTTCAGGAGCTCGAACGGCCGCGTCTTCGACTTTTGAACCGTTTTTATGGCGACCAATTTACGCCGCGTCTTGTCCAGAGCCTTCACTACCTCCGACGTCGGCGTTTGGGCGATGCGTTCGATGATTTCGAACCGTTGCCCGAATATGGAGGGTAAACGCGTAACGACCTTGGTTGCCGACGAACCGCCTTTCAAAATCCGCGACACCAACCTTTCCGCCGGATACTATCATAAAAAGCGCGCCGTGTTAACGCCAAACGGTCGGACTTACGATCGCGACCCGCCGGCGAAGCCGCGCGCTTCGCCCTCGTGAAACCGGCCGCCGCCGAAGTGGTCTTTGGGGGGAAAGCAGTTGGAGGTCACGTCGCGCAAACAGCGCCCGGACCGGAGTACGGCGTCCCTCTACCGCCCGCTCGACGCTCCGCCCGCCCGATTATACCCAACCCGAGAGCGACCGCGCCGGGACCGCGGGTCTCGAGCCGTTCGGCGCGCCGCCGTCAATTCAAGTACCCTATGGCCCGAAGCTGTCTTTCGATTGAGGGCGAGAGTTTTACCCGGCGGGGCGTCCACGCCCGCGCCCGGGCGGCTTTTCTCAACAACGCGAGGGATTCCCTGAGCTGCGCCAACAGCGCGGCGTTTTGCGCGGCGTTATCGCCCCGAGCCAGGTTGTACGCCTGACTACGGTCTCGCTTCTCGTCGTATAAATATTCGCGGCCCGTTTCATAGTCGTAAAGATAATAATAATCCCCTTTTACGACCGCGGCGAGCTCTATGTTTGCCCACGCCGCGCCGGGGCGAACGGGCGGGTATTCTATAATTCCCTCTAAAAGCAACTCCCGCGGCGGAACGCGGCCGCCGTCGTATAGATAAGGCGTCAAGTCCGCCCCCACCCAATCTTCGGGCGGGACGCCGCCGGCCAAGGCGACGACCGTCGGCGCTATATCGGCGACGTTCACCGCGCCCCCCACCGCGCCGCGCCCGGCGCCCCGGATCATTAGCGGGACGCGGGCGATTTCGGCGTGCAGGCCGGCGCCGTGGAGCCACCGCCCGTGCTCGCCGAACTCCTCGCCGTGGTCGGCGGCCACGACGATTATAGGCTCCTCGTCGCGGCTATATGCCGGTACGATTACGTCCAAAAAGTCGGCGATTACGGCGTCCATCCGTTTCACTTCGGCGTCGTACAGCGTTTGGGCCAAAGCGACTTCGCCGGGGGTATAATCCGGTTTAAAGTGGGGGTTTTCCGTCAAACGCGCGCCGAAGAAGCGGCCCTTTACGATTTCCGCGGCTTTATTTTCTCTGGCCCGATAAAGCCGAAGCTCGGCCTTATATCCGTCCCCCGGGTGGTAAGGCGTGTGTGGCTCCATGTAATGAACGTAAACGAACCTCGGGCCGTTTATAATCCCGAGCCAGAACGCCAATCGCCGGTTCAGCTCCAGGCCGTCCTCGGTCGGGCGCCACAACGGCCCCAAAAAGGACGGTACCCACTTCGCGCTCGTCAATAAGCGCGCCGCCGATAACGGCGGCCCCCCGGCCTCCATCACGCTCCCCCCGGCCGCGCCGTCCAACACGTCAAAACCATCCTCCATACCACCCCCCCGACTCACGTGCGGGTTCGCCGACACGGCCACCGTCACGTACCCCAGCTCCCTCATGGCCTCCGCCAGCGTCTTCGCCTCCGCCGGCAGCGCCGCCCCGCGCGAATACACGCCGTGCGTCCCGGGATACGCCGACGTGAAAAGCGACGCCACCGCCGGCCTCGTCCACGACGATACCGTATACGCCTCTTTGAATACTACCCCCTCCCGGCCGAACGCCTCCAACCGCGGCGCCAACTCGCCCTCCCCGCCGTAAAAACTAAGCCGGTCCGCGCGAAAGGCGTCCAATATCACTACGTATACGTCCGGGCGCCGCTCAGCCGCCCCCGCGCCGACGACTAAGCCGTATACGTCGGCCGCAACTATCGGCAACAACACCGCCAACGCCACTAAAACCAACATGGCCTTCGCCGGGAACTTCTTTGACCTGCGAGCCAACGCTGTAAGGGCCTTGTAAAGCGCCGCCGCCCCCAGCTCCCATAAACCTATTACCGCCAGGAAAAATAATGCCGCTGCCGCTATCGCTAGCCGCGGCCCCAGCCGCGGAAAACGCGGGTCCGTGACGGCCAAAAAATACGCCGCCGGCGCCCCGCTAGCCGCGACGGCGACTGCCCAGAGGGCCGGCGACGTCAAAACAAACTCCCCCCCGCGCCTTTTTAACGAAATATAAATCCCGCCGCACCCGCCGAAGACAAACGCCGCCAGTAGGCCGAGCCAAGCCGCTTCCACGCCCAAAATTATCTGGTAAAAAAAACGCGGCGCGCCCCAAAAAGGCGTACCGCCCACGATAGACCCCAACGCATATTCCGCGGCCGCGGCCAAAACGCCGCCTAGAAAACTTGCCCCGACGAGCGGCGCGACGAACCGTATTAAAACCGGGTTTTTACTATCGTACATGGAAACGGGTCATGGCGCGCCTACTAAGGCAAAAGCGATCGACAACGAAGCGTTTGCTATGTACCCGGCCCCTCCTGAGGCCGCTCGAAAATATAACATAGGAAAAGGCGTGGGTAAACGGTCGCCCCGACTTGTGAAGTTTATTTTTGGCGCGGCCTCCTTATTATTATACTCGGGTTATTTAACCTTAAGGCGCCCCCTGCCTCGGGGCGCCCTTTCCTTTCGGCGCACGCCGGGAACTCAGAGCCCGTAGGCATGTAGGCCGCCGAAGATGAGGTTCGCGAAAAGCGTCAAGACCGACGACACGAAGACCAGCGCCGCCAGAATAGCCGCCCGCCTGCCGCGCCACCCGGCCACGTGGCGGGCGTGCAAGTACGCCGTCGCGACCAGAAAGACGACCAGCGACGCCGTCTCCTTCGGGTCCCAGCTCCACCACACCGACCACGCCTTCTGCGCCCAAATGGCGCCCGCCACCAGCCCCCCGATGGTGAACAGCGGAAAACCGACCGCGATCGCGCGGTACTCCAGGACGTCGAGGGCGTCCTTGGCGGGTAAGTACTTGCTCGGTTTGTCCCCGCGGAAGAGGTACAGCACCGCGGCGGCGAACGCGACGGCGAACGCCCCTTCGCCCAGGCAAGCCAACGTCACGTGAATCGTCAGCCACCACGATTGGAGCGCCGGTATCAACTGGCCCTCGATCGTCGACGGGAACAGCGACGCCAATACGATGAGGAGGAAGGCCACCGGCATGACGACCGTCCCGAGGAAGGCCTGCCGCGTCTTGAGGTAAAACAAAAGGAATACGAGGACCGACGCCCACGAGAACAGCGCCAGGTATTCATACATGCCCGTCGTAGGCAGATAACCGGCGACGATCGAACGGCCCGTAAGGCCGGCGGTTACGAAGAAGAAGCCGGCGAAACCCGCCCAGGCGCCGGCATCGGCGAGCCGCTTCTTCCCGAGCGCGGCCCATAGGAAGAATAACAGCGACGATAATATATACAGGAAGAAACCGACCTTCAATACGCCGAACTTTTCCAGATAGATCTCAAGCTTCAACTTCGCGGGGGCGGGGTAGCCGGGTTGCGCCGTAAGTTCTCGCGCCAACCGGCCCGCCGCCTCGCGCATCGCCGCGGCGTCGCCATCGACGTACGCCCGGTTCAACGCGACGACGTACCGCCAACCCGGGCGCTCGGGGCCGAGCGTCTTCCATCCCTCCGCCGCCGGGCCGGGAACCAGCCGCAACCCGCGCCACGAAAGGCCGTCCAGCGCCGTCGCCCGGGCGACCAGCCTGCCCGCCTCTTCTTCTACCCTTTTATCTCGGAAAGCCATCGGCGCGCGCATTAAGGCCGGCATAATTTCGTCGTCGAAATCGCGAAGCGATATCCACCGGTCCGCGGGCACGCCGGGCAACTTGCCCCCTTCGACGAAGATAAGGCGGGCCGTCGTCCGATACTCCTCGTCCAATACCGCGAGCCATATGGTTGCGTCGCGGTCGCGGCCCAGGTCGCCCTCTCGGGTTTTGCCGCGCCCCTTCAACTCGCGGTAGCGGAGGTTGGCGAACGCCGGCCACGGCATCGGCCTTTCCGCCTTAGCCGCCGCCGACGCGAACGCCTCGCCCAAACGAGCTTCCTCTACCAGCGCCAACCGGGCGCCGAACCGGGGCACGTCGCCGGCCGCGGCGGCCACGACGGCCGCCGTAAAAAAGATCGTTATTAAAACCTTCCGCGTCGTCATCGCGCTACAGCCCTTCCTTGATCTTAGCCGCCCAGCCGTCGAACGCCGGCTCGAGGAGCCGAGACCCTTTACTGGACCGGCCCGCCAGGTACGCCTTTCCCCCGAGCACGTAAACGAACAGCTCGTCGTAACTCAAGAGCATGGCGGCCGCGACGCCCAACGAAAGCAACAAGCACCCGGCGTAAAAAACCGTCAGGCCCGGGTCGCGGGAGACCGTAAGGCCCGTGAGTGCGGCGCGCCCGGTTCCCTTGAACCGAAACGCGTACTCGCCGCCGGCCAGCTTGACGGCGACCCACTCGCCCGGAGGTAGGGTAAAAGTTTCGGCGCCGCCGTTACCGCGGGCCAGCCTGGCCGTTAACGGCGCGTCGCCCGCGCCTTCCCCTTCGCCGGCGAACGATACCGCCATCCTTTCGCCGGGACTTACGACGAATTCGGCGCCGGGCACGACGACGTACTCGCGCCGCGGCCCCGTCTTCTCTTCCGCCGCCGGGGCGAGTTTTATCGTCAAGGGATGGCCGGCGAAGGCCTTGGCCGAAGACTTAATAACCGAGAACTCCGGGTATAGCTCGAATATTATCCCCATCGCGACCGCGCCCGAAGGGTCGACGACGTTCACGAAAGCGGCGGGGTTATATTCGGGATTGTCGTTGCGGAAGCCGGCCTCGTCGGTCACGAAATGGTCGTAGCGCTCGAGGAAGCGGAGGCGAAAGCCGGTCTCGCCCAACGGCGCGGTTTGCCCCGGCGCTACCGTCACGGCGCCCCTCTCGTCTCCCAAAGTCCAGTCGAAAGTAGCGGCGCCGGCGTCGGCGATGCTCTCTCCCGCGGCCAACTTAACGGCGTCGAGGGCGAGGCCGCTGGCGCCGGCGACGTCCATGTTCGACTGATATACGCCGAGGCCGCCGTAGCGCAGCGGGCCGTTGACCTCGACGTCCTTCGTCGCTACCTCCTCGCCGCCGCGCAGCAGCCGAACGGCGGTGCGATACTCTAACACGCGGCCCGTGTCGGCGTCGCGGACTTCTTCTACCTTATCGGCGCGCAGTTCGTAGCCGGCGCCGTAGGCCAGCGGCAGCGCCACCCCCTGGCCCTCGAAAACGAACACCGTGTCGCGGTGGCCGAAAAGACGAAAAGACGCCCCCACCAAAATCGCCACCAACCCGGCGTGGGTCAATATCTCGCCCCACAGCGCGTACGGCCGCCGCCGGCCGTAAAGAACGTCGCCGATGCGCCGCCAGCGGAAGGCCACGCGCCGGGCCGCGCCCTCGACGCGTTCCGGCTTAGCCGCCGGCCCCAATTCGGCCCGCAAACCTAAGCCGTCAAGCGAAGGCGGCAACGACGGCCGACGCACGAGCGGCGCAAGCGCCCTCGGCAGCCGACGGGCGGTACACGTCGCGAGACTCGCGACGAGGTACGTCAACAACAATACGAAGTACCAGGCGTGGTATACGTCCGTCAGCTGGAGCGCGCGGAGGAGGGTCACGGCCCAAGGCCGGTAATGGGCTTCGTAATACGCCGGCAGCTCCTTCTGCGGAACCAGCGCCCCCGCCAGCGAGACGAAAAGGAAAATAATAAAAAAGTAGACGGATACCCGCCGCGAGGAGAGGAAGTCGACGACTTTTTTCATAAATAGGTTGCCGTGGTAGCAACACCTTTCTAGTTAACGCGGCCCGGCGCCCGGACGAGAACCGGTTGGAGGGCAAGCGGAAGGCCATATTCGTCCCGCGCCGGGACCTACTCCGCCGTCGCCGCTAAAACCCGCTCGAGGGCCTCGCCTTCCCGCGTAAGGATTTCGTTCAGGTAAGGGCTATTATGCGCGCCCCACGAGGCGTCGTCCCCCGCCCATTTAAGGTCCGCCTCGGCCTGGGCGTAAATTTCGGCGCCGCTACGGCCGTCGACGGTGACGCCGGCGAGGGCGGCCTTGCGCCGCCGCGCTTCCTCCAGTTTAATGTCGAGCTGGCGGTAGTTCTCCTGCGCCGCCTTCCGCCACAATCCGTATATCTTAACGTAACCGGCGGGATGGCACGCGACGCAACCGCCGTCGACGAGCGGAACCGGCGGCTGCTTGTGGCATTGCGCGCAGGACACGCCGGCCATAGGCGACGGGTTCCCGGTTCCTCCCGGCGCGCCCTTCCCGGCGACGGTGCCGGCGGCCGCGGGATGGCAATCCTCGCACGTTTTGCCGCGCGGCCGGTGGTGGCAGCTCGAGCAATCGCCCGCTACGACCGACGGCCTGGCCGCCGGGTGACAGCCGGCGCAAGGCAAACCCGAACTCGCCGCGTGGGCGCCGTGATTAAAAGACCGGCCTTTATAAGTAACCGTAAGCGCCGCGACGTCGCCGTGGCAGCTCGAGCAGTCGGCGTCGCCGCGCGCGTGATGGCACGCCGAGCAATTGTAGGCACCGGCCAGCGTGACGCCGTGCCTCGCGGCGTCGTGGCAAGCGGCGCATTTCACTTTGCCCTCGTATACGTGCCGGTCGTGGTCGAACGTTTTGCCCGCCACCGTTATGGCGCGGCGCTCGAGGCCGAAGTGGCACCGCCAGCCGCAAGTGTCGCTCTCCTTCGGGACGCGGAAGGCGTCCGGCGCGTACGACAGCGGCCGCCCGACGCTCCGCGCCGCTTCGTCGGCCTTCGACGCCGCGGTCTCGATCAGCGCGTTGGCGTAGATTATGTTGTGCGCGCCCCAACTGGCGTCGCGGGCGACGAGCTCGAGGTTCTTCTCCGCTTGCGCCACGAGCGTCCGCGGGTAGGCGCGCGCCGGGTCGCGGGAGCCGGTGGCGTACACCGCGGCCTTCGCCCCGGCGACCAACGCCGCGGCCTTCCGGTCCGCGGCCCGCGTATCGCGCTGCCACCGCTCGAGCATGCGGTCGTACCCGGCGCCGTGGCACGCTACGCACGAACGGCCGGTCGCGCGCGGCATCGCCGCCGCGGCAGGCGTCGCCGCGGCGCCGGCGGCAGGCCCGGTGTGACACGCCGAACACGATATCTGCGCGTCGAACATGGCATCCCCGACGTTGGGGGTATCAAGGCCGCCGGTCCCCACGTAGATATTTTCGGCCGCGGCGTGCATGTTGCCGTGGCACGACGCGCAATTGGGAGACAGCAGCGGCGACAGCTCGAGCGCGCCGTGTTTTATTTCCAAGTGGCACTCGAAGCATTCGACCTTGTGATCGGTAACGTGGATCCGGTGCAATAGCGTGGGGTCGGTTGCTCGGCGGGACCGGTCGGCGTGGCAACGATAACACGCGTCGTCCGGAACCGCGCCGTTGCCTTCGACAACGTGCATGTGGCACTTCGCGCACGCGACGCCGCGCTCGAGATACGAGGCGTGGTTGAACTCCAGGCCCTTATAAGTAACGACCTTTTTCGGCGGGCCGTGGCAGAGGAGGCAATTGGCGGTACCTTCCCCCAGCCGAGTATCTTTGAAGTGGCACGTGAAGCATACCGATTCCGTCACCGTTATATGGGTGCCGATGACGATTTGGGAGTGGCAGGAGGTACAGCGAAGCTTCTTGCCGCGGGGCATCTCGCCGAGGTGGAAGGCGTGGTCGAAAGCGATATTCTTTTTGAAAGTTACCCTCCCCGAAAGAAGGCGCTTATCGTGGCAACCCTCGCGCAGGCACGCCTCGTCCGGAATCTCGGCCCAGAGCCGCGTCCCGTACGAGCCTGTGAAATATTGCACAACTTGGGATATGGCGCGAAACTTACTCTCCACGTGGCCGGCGAACGTCGGCGGGTAATGACACGCGAGGCAATTGACGTTATGGTGTGACGATTTCTCCCACGACTCGTAATAGGGCTTCATTATATGGCAACTCAGGCAAAAACGCGGCGATTCGGAAACCCGGACGAACGCGGCCCCGGCGACCACAAAAAATAAGACGGCTGCCGTCGCCGTCCACCATATCGCCCGGCGGTGCGTTCGAACCAGAGTCCGGATATCGGCCAGTAGAGTCGCCATAAGCCTAAACGGAAAAATACCCGCGGCGCCCCCTAACTTACGCCGGGTTTATCGGGACCTCCCGCGCCGTATATATCGGTTAACGGCGGAGTCGTATTCCCCGATTACTTTCCGTGTATAATTTTGGCGCGATAGGTCTCGTAATCGAAATTCGGCGACCAATCGGCCGTGTGGCATTTCAAACAATCGGCCTCGCCGACCTCGGCCTTGATCGCCGCCTTGTCGCCGGTGGCGACGTGCGCGCCGCCCGGGCCGTGGCACGCTTCGCACGTGACGGCGCCGTCGACGTAGGTCGAATCCCGCAGGCCCGTGGTGTGGCACGCCAGGCACGCCGGGTCGCCCTCGGAGCCCGCGGCCTTCAAAACCTCCAAGCTCCTCGCGTGCGCCGTCGCGCCGTACGACGCGGCGACGTCGGCGTGGCACGCGGCGCAGGTTTCAAGGCCGACGTACTCGCCGGCGTTCTGGGAAGAACCAACCAAGGGGACGGCCAGAACCGCAGCCGCCGCCAAAACAAACCCGGTGCGTTTCGCCATACTCCTCCTTCGATGCCTTTCTCTTACGCGATAATAATAAATAAAGGCGCGCCGCTCAAGTATCAACAGAACGGCACGGCCTTCACTTATCGATCGGCGCTATATAAACCTTTAAGGCGCGAAGCGGCGGCGTTAGCCGCGGGCGCGCTACTCCTCTTCTTCCTCGAACTCGTGGCATTTAGCGCAGAAATCGCCGCCCCGGTAGTGGCACCGGAAGCAGACGTAACCCTTGTCCTCGTGCCAGGGACCTTTTCCCATGCGCGTCACCGTATTTTCCCCGTGGGGGCTTATGCCGGTGCGGTGACACCGCATGCATACCGGCTCCGCCCCTACCGGGTCGTGGCACGCGGCACACGCGTCGAGCTCGTACGCGACGACCTCGGCGTGGCCGGTAGTGCTCCACCCGGGTTGGGCGTGGCTCGCGGGCCTTCCGCCCGCCGCCGCTTTGCGGGCCTCGTGACAGGCGACGCAGAAGTCCTGGTTATCGTGACAGCTCGCGCATTCGCGGTCGTCGATGAACTTATCGAGGTAATGAGTATACACGTAATTCGTCTTGTGGTACGCCTCTTTCGGATTATCGGAGGCGTGACAAGCGTCGCAGTACGATTGTTCGTGGCAGAGATAACAACTTTGGACGTCGCTTTCGGCAAAGGTCGCGTGCTCGGTGCGCCAGGCGGCATCGTGCGACGCCGGTTTGGGTTTACCGGCCGCCGCGGCATCCTTCGCGGGAATTAACGAGATAAACGCCATGAGAACTACGCCCGCTCCCGCGACGGCCAGCGCAACGCCCGGCGTAACCCGCATTTTCTGGTCAATCGGCAACATACCACGTCTCCCGGGATACATATTTTTAGTAGGCCGTTAGCCGGAGATCGACGCGCTCGCCTCCAGATAGGCGCGGAATTCGTATCGCCGGTCCGGGTTGGTAAGGGTCTCGGTGCCCAGCGTCGTCTCGAACGTCCGCCAGATTTTCAATCGGCCGTGTAAGTCGAAGAGCAATACGTCTTCCCAGACCGGGGCCGGCGTATCGTACCCTTTATACCTTAGATAATCTACGGCCGCGCCGGCGCTCAGCCGCTCGAGCGGGAGAAGGGGTTTGGGGAACTCGGCCGCGGCAAACGCGCCGACCTCGTCGCCCCCGGATAAGTCCCTGTTCCCCACGCCGTAGAGAGCGCCGTAGTGCAGGAAGACGAACGAGAAGTTCTGGTCCAACCCCGCCCGGGCGAGATGCCCCAGGTTGCCGCGACGTTTGCTCAGCGAGTAGTCGGCGAAAGGTTGGATTATCTCGGATATCTTATACTGGCCGCCGACCCGGCCCCGGTGCCTGGCCTCGCGCGCGAAGACCGAGAATATCGACGCGTAGTCGAAGCGCGGCTCCTGCCACCGATAGTCCACGTACGTGCGCAGCGTTTCCCACGGCCGGTAACGCGCCGAATAATACTGGTAATTCACGCGCAGGCCTATCAAGTCGTAGCGGACTTCCTGGCTGGTTTTAAGGTTGGGGCGCACGTCCTCCACGGCGTCGAACCCGAGGGTCGTATCGCTGCGATGGCCGCCCTTCTCGGAAATGGCGCCGCCGACGCCCACCCACGCCGGGAAGACCATCCCCGACCATAACTCCTTGACGTTCGTTCCGGCGTGCGCGCCGTAAGTATAGTTATCAAGCCAATAGCCGCGGTCCGTCGGGTCGTAAAGCTCGCCGTCGAGCGAGGGCCGAGAGAAGCGGCGCATCGGCCCGTAGTCGGGTATCACGTTGGAGCCGCCGTATAAATCGGCGCGCCATTTATTACCGCCCCTGATTATGGCGCGGGCGCCGTCGAGCGTCGCCGCGGTTACGCCGGCGGCCACGTATTGCCGCCCCACTTCCGCCTCGAGCCCCTCGAGCGGCCGCCAACGTAGATAGCCGTAATATACCCTGCCGTTGACGTCGCCGTCGCCGCCGACGTCTTTATATAAGCGGCTGGAGGCGACGAAGCCGACGTTGCCGCCCGCCGTATCCTGGTCCACCCGGAACTGCAAGGGAACGTACGTGTCGGCCGCGGCCTGTGCCAGTTCCCCCCCGGCCTCCGCCGCGGTATCGTAACCGTAAACGGTCGTGCCGAGGTAGGCCGAGTAATGGAAAGCCGGGGCCGGCGCCGCCGCCAACATGACCGCCGCCGCGGCGCACGCCCCTACGCCAATCCGCCTCGCGAACATATCAACCTCCGTTTATGCGTCGCGTTAGCTGCGGGCCTACGGCCGCGTTTAACGCCCTTTCGCCACCGCGTAGGGCCAAACGTTGTCGCCGCTCGGCGTGTAGAATTCGATCGAATCTTCGAGGAGTTGCTTGGCGTACTTATAATTATGAACGCCGCGGCTGCCCTCGTTTACCGCGAAGTCGTAGTCGAACTTGGCGTAGATGTAGTCTTGCGCTTTTTTATTCTGTTGTCGCTCGAGGTTGGCCCCCAATTGCTCGAGCAGCGATTCGATACGCGTCTGCGCGCCGCCGAGGTTGAAGTTCTGCGCGCCGGGGTGGCATTCCCGACAGGGCTCTATCCTCGGTTTCCAAGTATGGCCCTTTATCGCCGGCTTACCTTCCTCGAAGGTCTTGGTATACATATGGCATTTTATGCACCGCTCATCAATCACGTACGTATGTTCCGAGTTGAAGTACGGCCCGCCCTGCGGCCACTCGTAGCCGCCGATGCCCAACAACATCTCGTCCTGAGTGTGGTGGGGGGAGCCGGGGGGCCGGACGCCCTCGTCGGTGTGACACAGGGCGCAAAGCCTTTCCCCCTCTTCGCGGAGCTGGTGTTCGAAGTTGGAGCCGTGGGCGAAATGGCACATCGCGCACGTGATGCCGTCCTTTGCCGAGGACAACGTAATCGTGCGGTCGTACCAGTAATCGGCGGAATGACAAACGAGACAAGCATCCCCGGCGTGAGAGCTCGACTTCAAGCCCTGGAGAGCGTAAGCGTGCTTGGACTGCTTCCACTCGGTGTAGGTGGGATTATGGTCGCCCGTGTGGCACGCGCCGCAAACGCCGGCGTCGTAGGAGAGCGTGATTCTCGCGGCGTCGCCGCCGCCCTTGACGTGCTCCGAACCCGGGCCGTGGCACGCCTCACATTGAATGCCCAGCAAATTCTTCCGGTACGCCACCTCGTCCGCGCCGTGGTTGTCGTCGTTCTTATCCCAGCCGGTGGTATGACAAAGTAAACAGGACTCCGGTTTGCCGTCGGCCTTCCAGATAGACATGAAGTCGTACGGGTTTTTAGGGTCGTCGACGAAGGTATTGAAATGCTTGGTCAGGGACGCGTCGTGGTAAGCCGTAGAGTGGCACTGTTGGCAAGCCTCGGCGCCCAGGTAGTACCCCGCCGCTTCGCCCGGGCCGGTCGTGGTTTCGCCGCAATTCAACGTCAGAGTAATTGCGGCCGCCCCAAATAACGGGGGAAGCCAAAACCTCTTCATAGCGGTACTCTCCTTGGAAAAAATACGTGCTCGTTACCCGGCGCCCGTTAAGGGCCGCCGCATCACGATTCCCACCGCCTATGGGGGTAAAACCATAGTATAACTAAAAAAGTCAAGTATACCCCTAATACACAACCCCCCTTAATATCCCGTAACGTCTAACATACCGACTTCCGAACTTCAAGAAAAAACTTATCGCCGCCATATTTTTTCGGAGCCGAACGCCGTTATCCGCCGCGAGCGCCGCTCCGGTTAAAATGAACCGCTGAGTGCCCGACGCCGCAGGCTAAAGTCGCGGCGCCCCCATACGTCGCGCGGCCATACCGGCCGCGCCAAGAAAAGGTTAATCTGAATAAACGCCGGGTCGCCTCCCGCTTAAAACGTCGGCCCCCTCTCGGCGCGAAACGCGACGCCACGAATAATAGGGCCAAGTTACGATTGGCGGCCCGCCCCGTGGTGTACGCCGCGGCCCAGTACCTACAACTGGGCCTACCCCGGCTACACCCAAAATTAAACTTGCATTTCGGCGTTATTGTGTTATAATCCCCATATGGTAAATATGATAACTAATATATACATTAATACCCTTGACGAGGAGGACGCCATCGTGTTACGTAAACCCAAGAAAATGAACGCCGCCGCGAAAAACGGTCAAAGTTT
>Ga0153916_10000961_pt1 | contig 20172 bp, 18 predicted proteins | sample Opewatmetagenome_FD_109642 | JGI IMG/M metagenome (GOLD analysis project Ga0153916, IMG submission 109642) | Freshwater wetland microbial communities from Ohio, USA - Open water 3 Core 3 Depth 4 metaG | ecosystem: Environmental > Aquatic > Freshwater > Wetlands | place: USA: Ohio, Lake Erie... | reverse complement strand
TTGCTGAACTGATTCGCAGTTTGCTAATTTTTGCCAGAAAGAACACTTTTAATTTCAGCGCCACAGCGCTCAACCACACCATCAGTGAAGTCCTTGAACTCGTCGAGAAGCCTTTTGCTAAACAGGCAATTCGGATCGAAACCCATTTCGACCCGAAACTGCCTTACTGCCATGGCAGTCCGGGTCATCTCCAACAGGTTTTTCTCAATCTTTTGAACAATGCGCGGGACGCCATGCCCAACGGCGGAACAATCACATTACGAACGTACGGCAAAGACCATTCTGTTGCGGCTGAGGTTGAAGATACAGGCATAGGCATAACGCCCGAGAACCGAAAACGAGTCTTTGAGCCTTTCTTTACTACGAAAGGGCGCGGCAAAGGCACCGGTCTAGGCCTTTCAGTCGCCTACGGAATCATCAAGACTCATGGCGGAGAGATAGAGGTCGAAAGCATGCCGGGGAAAGGCACTCTTTTTCGTGTAATAGTGCCGATGGAGGGGACGGGACGATGAAACTTACTCAAGCTAAGATTCTCGCGGTGGATGATGAACCCGATATGGTTGAGACGCTGGAACAAATTCTTTCCGGAGCCGATTATGAGGTGCATGTCGCAACTGAAAGTCCGAAAGCATTCGATATAGTCGCAAAGGAACGACCCGATCTCATCATTACCGATCTTGTCATGCCGGAGCTGGACGGCATAAATTTCCTGGAGCGCGTAAAGGCCCATTATCCTCACATTCCGGTCATTTTGCTGACCGGTTATGCGACCGTGGATACGGCGGTGGAGGCGATGAAAAAAGGCGCGAGCGATTACCTCTCCAAGCCTTTTCTCGCCGAGGAGCTTCTCCTGAGAGTCGAGAAATGTCTCAGCTGGAGCGAAACGGACGAGGAAAATCGTTACCTCCGCGACCGCATGCAGAGGGACAGGCAAGACTCAAATATCATAGGCCAGAGCCGCGGATTGTGGCAGGTTGTGCAATTGGCCGATAAAGTCGCGCCGACGGACGCCGCGGTGCTTTTGTTGGGTGAAAGTGGTACGGGCAAGGATCTCTTGGCTCGAACCATTCACAACCGTAGCATGCGCCGCGACGGTCCCTTTTTCTCCGTCAATTGCGCCGCCTTAACAGAGAACCTGCTGGAATCGGAATTGTTCGGTCACGAGCGTGGAGCGTTCACCGGCGCCACCGAAACCAAGAAAGGGATTTTCGAGGTCGCCAACAAAGGAACCCTATTCCTCGATGAAATCAGCGAAACAGGTCCTTCTTTTCAGGCAGGACTTTTGCGCGTGGTGCAGGACGGACAATTTCTGCGCGTTGGAGGAAATCGTCATTTAAAAACCGACGTGCGTCTTATTTCTTCCAGCAATCGGGACATTCAGCAGGCAATCGACAATGGCTCGTTTCGCAGCGATTTGTTCTACCGCCTCAGCGGCATTCAAATTCACGTTCCTCCATTACGCGAGCGAAAAGAAGATATCCCGTTGCTTGCGCGACACTTCGTTGAAAAATTTGCGAATGAATTGCGCCGAACGGTGCCCACAATAGCCCCCGAAGCGCTACTCCTTCTGACCAACTATTCTTGGCCGGGCAATGTGCGGGAGTTGAGGAACACAATCGAGAGAGCGGTGATACTCGGACAAGGCAACGTGATTGAGACGGAGCAACTACCCAAAGAAGTCACGGCAACCGCGCTAGCAGAGCCAGCACCTGAGTTATCTTTTCACATCCCAGAAACCGGCTTGCGATTGACGGACTTAGAGAAAAAACTAGTAGAAGAAGCTCTCGATTTAGCGGAAGGCAATCAAGTCCAAGCCGCCCGCTTGCTGGGGATCAGCCGCGACGCCTTCAGGAACAGAATGAAAAAGCATGGACTGTTGTAGATCCACATCTCTTATCACCCGCCGCTAACCAACTTGCATGGATTCCCCAAATATGATTTAGAACGGGCCCATTCCGAGTCCTATATGGGCGAAAAACATGACCGTCTACGATCCTCACGGCACGCCTTACGATAAATTTCTCCACGTCTCCCGCGGCGGGAACTCTGCATCGAGTGTCATAAGCAGTACCGTTAATGATCGTACGCGATGAGGGGGAATTCTTTTATTCCCCCTCATCCTGACCTTCTCCCCTCTCTTCTTCCTCCACATCGCTACCGCCCGATTGTAAAGCTTTCTAACATTCTGCTGCGTGATTTCACGCACCTCGACGGCTGTTTTTCTAATCCGTGAGAAACACGGGTTCGCAAAGAATTCGCGGCACCCATGGTGATCGAGCCTCTTGTTACGATGCTGCCGGAGGCAGATGTCAAAAAATCTTTAACTTTTTCTGTGAAGTAACCGGCATCCGGTTAGCCTCACCTAATATAGAAGCCCGATAATCCGAATGAAATTGAAACGCAGACTGTGGCACTGAAGTTGCGCTAAGAGCAAATGGCGTCTCAAAACTTTTGCAACGGTAATACAATCTGTGAAGCATCGTGTTGGCCTAACAATTTTATTCTCCCTTCTCTGCCTGGGCGCCGGTCCCAACGAACAGGCGCCGAGCAAGCAGAGTGTCTCCGAGTCACTGGCAGCCAAACCTATCACCTTACAGCCCCTCCAGGTCGTCTACCGCCAGGTTGAGGGAACTTATCTCAAGAGCCCGCGCGGCGTCTGGGTGGATCAAGTGAGAAACGAGATCTATGTCGCGGACACTTCTAATGATCTCGTGGCCGTGTATGACGCGGCCGGCTTGCCGGTCTTCGCCTTTGGCTACAACCAGGAGTTAAAAGAACCGACAAAAGCTATCCCCGACTCGAAAGGCCATATCCTCGTTCTGAACGGAATCCCGAGGGTCGTGAAGGTTTTCAACTATCGCGGCGAGTATATCAACGACTTCCCTCTCGTGCGCAAAGACCCAAAAAGCGCTCCGACAGCAATAGCGGTAGACAAGAATGGCAACATCTACGTGGCGATCGGCGGCGACACCGGCGGTCAAATCCAGGTTTACGATTCCAACTTCCAGTTACTTAACGAGTTCGGCAAAAAAGCTGACGGCACCAGTCGGTTAAAAAGCGTTCACGCTATCGCGATCGATTCGGATAGGACGATTTTCATCGTAGATGCGACGGCTACTCCGGCTATTCAAGTTTACAGCCCGGAAGGTTCTTTTCTACGCGGGTGGGGAGCGCACGACGCCGGGCCACAGAATTTTTCCTTGCCGGCGGGATTGGCAATCGACGGAGATGGTCGTGTCATCGTCGTGGACAGCTTGCGCCACACAATAACGGTTTTCTCCAAAGAGGGAACCTTCCTGGGGCGGCATGGGGGACTGGGAAGTCAACCCGGGGCGGTGGCTGCTCCGACGGACATCGCAACCAATGGCAATGAAAAAATTTATGTCGTCGAGCGCCTGGGAAGCCGTCTACAGGTATTGCAAGAACAGACCATCGCTGCGATCACCCGGACTCGGATTGCTCCTTTGGCAAATCTAGAACGAGAACAGATCCGGCGCGGGCTCGGCGACATTATGAAAGGTATGAAATGATGCCACCAGGGTGATTTGGGGCAGCTTGTGATCACCACGGGCTGCCTGCCAATTAACAACGAATGAAAATAAAAAAAAGGAGGTTTAGAAATGAAATACTTCGGAATTGCAGTTCTAGCAGCTATCATGGTGTTAGCTGGCGTTGCGGCAGGTACAGCCGGCGAGTACCACTCCGGCCAGTCGCTACTGTGCTACGACTGCCACACCATGCACTTCAGCATGCAGCATGGTTTGGACGGAAGCGCTGGTCCTGTGAGCAACACGCCGACAACCGGAGGCAACTGGCTCGGTGCTACCGGTCCCAACCAGTTCCTCCTAAAAGCACCGGCCAACACGCTCTGCCTCGGCTGCCATGACGGCAAGAGCTTCGCGCCCGATGTGCTGGCAGCAAACGGCGGCATCGGGACTACCAACCGCCAGGCTGGCGCGCTCAATAACACGAGCGGTGCGACACCCTACGAAACATACAAAGGTCACACGCTGGATTCGACCGACACACCGCCCGGCTTTGACCCCGCGAAGATCGGAGCGCCCGCGACTTGGTACAACCCTGCTAGCGGCCTAGAGTGCATTAGCTGCCATGCCCAACACGGACCAGCGACGTCCTATCGTAATCTTGGCGCCTATGCACTGGGTGGAGCAGCCACCGCTGCCCGTCCGACCTATGTAATCAACGGAACCAATGATCCGACAAAGGACGTGTGGATCAATCTCACCCCGGGATGGACGGCTGGCAATCCACCGGCCACACCGGACTACTACGACCAATCCAAGGTCTCTTTTAACCGGAACGATGCTACCGTTAGCTCGGTGAAGACCAGCAACAAACTGGCTACTTTCTGCGCCGCTTGTCATGCCAACTTCCACGGCGGGCCGGGCGACACCAACATCGGTGCAAGCGCTGCGGCTCTGGACGGGTTTATCCGTCACCCCTCGTCCCAGGTCGCCATCGGGGCGGCGGCCGCGCAGCTGTACGGTGGCCATTCCAGCCTCAGCAGGTTCGTTGCGAATACCACGAAAGTGAAAGTCGCGGCCTCGGATAGGACTGCGTACACTGATGCAAGTCCGATTTGTGTAACCTGCCACAAGGCGCACGGCAACCAGAACCCCTTCGGGCTCGTCTTTCTGAACGGCAACGCCAGCAGCCAAGACGAACAAGGAGGATTAGCAACTGGCCAGACCGCGAGTCTCGGAGTAAATATGCGCAACCTCTGCGGCCAGTGCCACGGCCAAGGCAACTGAAGAGGTGTAGTTAACAATTGACCAGGTGGGCGTAGAGCTAATCGCCATACGCCCACCTGGTCTGCGCGGTTTTGACTATCGAGAGGGCGCTGGCAAGTAAACGCCTATGCTGGCGGAGACGACAAAATCGAGGAGACAACGGGACGGCTGTGCGCAAAGAGCGTTCGCTCCAGGGTTGAACTGCTGCGCATCATGACAAACAGGGGAACCGTTAAGGGTTCCCCTGTTTGCTTTTACAGGAGAGACAAGCGCGTATGGCAAAACAGATCGCAACGCTGGCATGCGTTCTCATCTTGTCGATTCTGCCCCTCACATCTGCGACTGCCGGTGAGTATCATTATGGCCAGACCCTCGTTTGCTACGACTGCCACACTATGCACTTCAGCCAGAGTCACAAATGGGATGGGGGCACGCCTGTAAATACATCTGGAGGCTTCGGCGGCGACTGGCTGGGATCGACAGGACCCAATGCATATTTGCTAAAAGGTTCCAACAGTAATGGCCTTTGCCTGGCTTGCCACGACGGCAAGGCCTTTGCGCCGGACGTGTTGGGGGCTAACGCAAACAGCTACGTTCGAGCGGCCGGGGCCCTCAGCACGGGCACCGCCCCCTATGAACATTGGAAAGGGCACACACTGGATGGCTTGGTCACGCCGCCGGGCGGCTACATGAACTTGCGATTGGAATGTGTAAACTGCCACAGCCCGCACGGCAACACCAGCTATCGAAACCTTGACGGCACCAGTACTCCAGTCACCTACGCTAAAGGGACGAACGACTTGACCAAGGATGTGTTCCTCAGAAGTTGGACACTGGGACAGATCGCGACGAATTACAGCGTTGACAATGTTGACTTCAACGAGCCCGCAGCCACACCGCAAAATCGAGGATCGCCGTTGGCGACTTTCTGCAAGGGGTGCCATACGGAGTTTCACGGAAGAGGCGGTGACGCGAACATGGGCGGTACAGGCGGTACCGGCTGGCTGCGTCACCCGACGGCCGATGCAAACATCGGGCAGTATGCTGCGGACGGGCAACACTCCAGCCTGGACGTTTTTAAAAACAAACCATATCGAGTCAAGGTGATGAGCCCTTCGGGAGACTGGGGCACCCAGGGCTCGATCTGGCCGTCGGCTCCCACTAATCTCACACCCACTTGTATCACCTGCCACAAGGCCCACGGCAACCAGAATCCTTTCGGACTCATCTTTGTTGCGGGAACAGGTCCTCTCACCGAAGAGGGAGATTCAGACGGCAACTCAAACCCGAACCCCGGTGTCCGCTTGCGGGCATTATGCGGCCAATGCCATGTGCAGGCTAACTGAGAATGATGTTGCAGATAGGCATTCGATCAGACTGGCGGTGGGCCGTCTAGAACTACCCTCCCTTCACCCGCACTGGCTCTAGATTGATTGATGCCTTAGGGAGTTTTAGACATGCGCTCAGTACTCCATGCGCTCGGTAACTTACGCCATTTTCTGCCCCAATTGATTCTGGCGACTGCTGGCATATGTCTAATCGTAAGCCAGGCCTCGGCGCAAACAAAAGGGAGCAACGTTATCCACCGTTCCGCGGGAACAAGCTCATCGGCGAAAAAAACCATCTCCCTGATGGCGCCGGCTGCGCCCGCTTCTCCGTCTTCGTGGATCTATCACAATGCTGAAAAGCTCGTCTGTCCGGATTGTCACACGATGCATGCGAGCCAGCAGCACCCTTTTAACCCTTCCGATCCGCCGGACCCATTCGGGACTTACCCGCGAACTTTCACCCCCTCGGCCTACCTATTGAAGGCAGCCGATCCGATCGCTCTTTGCGTCACCTGTCACGACGGCCGCACCGGCGTGCCCGACGTCATTAGCGCAGATACCAATGCGTTGACGGAGAGGTCTGCCGGATTTTTCGACGCTGTGGACGTCGCCAGCTACCGTGGTCACAACCTTAAAACCGGCCTTTCATCAAATTCGTCGGACTTGTGTATGCGGTGTCATTTTAGTGGAAGCTTCGCAACAGCGGGTGTCACCTGTATCGATTGCCACGAAGTGCACGGCAACGGCCGAGTCCGGAATCTCCGCTGGGCATCCTGGCCAGGCTACGAGCCGGCGGCGTTCGGGCTATTCATGTCCAACAGCGCCCTGGGAAACCTTGCGCGTTACGAAAGAGCCAATGTGGGCTATGGAACAGACAACAGCGGCAATATCCGTGAAGTAACCAACATGTGCCTCGACTGCCACCATGTTTTTTCCGGCGGCTATTACATCGATAGCAATTCCGACGGAATTCATGAGCGACATCCCACGTACGACTCGGAACGCGGCAGCACTAATTCCATCGCGCAAGGGGCAAGTCGAGGAAGCACGGACCCGGTGCACTGGCGGGATGGCACAGGCGCGGGATTTACCAGTACCCCTCGCCTTCGCTTTATTACTAGCGGTGCCACGGACTTCGCTGCTACACAGGTAATTGATTCCAGCAAGAATGGCGTCTTCTGCCTTTCCTGTCACAAGGCGCACGGCTCGCCATACGCTTTCAGCCTCACATGGAACCCGATTGGCGCAACAGCAACCGCAGGGTGCGAGCAGTGCCACAACAAAACATCACAGTAAGACCATCGAACGTCCTGTATTTTTTCCACTCACGATGAAACCGCCTTTGAGAAAGGCGAAAAGCTATTCTCCTCGCGACAGCGGGTACTCTTGGCTGGCTTCAAAGTTGCACCAAGAAATCCGGGTATAAATCTGTTATAGTAGAAAAAATTTGCCCCGGTGATTCGAAGGAACGAGCTTGAGGTCCTGGTTCAGTCTTTGCGGTAACGTTCTGGCGGTGTTTTGCTTCGCCTCGCTCGTCGAAGCAGGAGATTTTCACACTACCACCTCGCTCGCCTGCTCCGACTGCCATGTGATGCACTATAGCGAAACGCACACTTACACCGGCGCCGCAACTCCCGATCCCCTGCTCGCCTCGGGCGGCCCCTTCCCGAAGCTTCTGAAAAATAGCTCGAGCCAGCTCTGCCTCGCCTGCCATGACGGAAAAACCGACGCGCCGGACGTGCTTGGCTCGAACACCGGAACATATGTGCAGGCCGCGGGACAACTTAATGTCAATGGCGACGGTAATGAAGGGACGGGCCACACGATCAGCTCGACTGCGGCTCCGCCGGGCGGGAGTTGGACTAATCCGGGTCTTCAATGCACGCACTGCCACGACAAGCACGGCAACGGTTACTATAGAAACCTGCTGCCGAATCCCGGGTCGGCCACGGGGAAAACGGTCACATACATGACAGGATCGGCATACACCGGGACGGCCGCGATCCAACAATTAGCATCATCGCCGATGGCGACCCATTATGCGGCCTCCAACATCCTTTATCGGCAAACTCAAATAGCAAACAGCGACTTCGGCCTCTCCGAATGGTGCGGCGGCTGCCACGGCGATTATCACGGGGGGGGCGGCGCTTTCAATATAGGAGGCTCGCCCACCGGCGATACCGGCGCGTCGCCCTGGCTCAGGCACCCGACGCGGGATGTCACGATGGCGGAAGGCGTCACAAACCGCCATGCCGATTCGACCCACTGGTTTTCATCGCTCCTGTCGCGGATACCGGTGGTTTCACCGAGCGGGACGATCCCCGGCACCGCTTCGAGCAGCGACAACGAAGTGTTTTGCGGCTCATGCCACAAAGCGCATGGCTCGCCGAATCGAAAAGGATTGATCTTCGACAATGAGACAACGGCGGCAACTGAAGACGGGACTGCCCTCAATCAGACATGCCAGCAGTGCCATTACCAATAGGAGCTTATGGCATATAGCTTATGGCGTATGGCTCGTAGCACGTGGCAAGATAAGAGAGAGCACGTAGCACGTGGAAAGAGTAGGCGCATGGCGTTTAGGTTTGAAGGATTGGAAATCTGGCAATTGGCAGTGACGTTCGCTGGAAACATTTATGACAGGACTGAGAATTTTCCAAAGGATGAGATCTTCGGTTTAGTGTCACAACTGAGGAGAGCGGCTACGTCAATTTCTCTCAACATTGCCGAAGGCACGGGACGCTCAAGCCGGAAAGAATTTGCTCATTTTCTTGATATTTCGATCGGCTCTGTCTTCGAAGTCGTCACGGCCGTAGCGATCGCCAGAAATCGTGGGATGTTGGGCGAAGATGCCTACAAAGAAATTTATGCCGACGCTGAGACACTCGCAAAGAAGATTTTTACATTCAAAAAAAGTGTCCTTCGCCAACCTACTAACTAATCGCAGAGCAATCTCATGCTGACCTTTCTTGCCAAACGCCAAATGCCACGCGCTATATGCCATACGCCACGTGCCACAAGCCACGAGCTACGTGCCGTATCTGGCGCCACGTGCTACCTGCTACGTGCTATACGCTCTCTCCAGAGCCGCGCGCCACATGCCACGAGCTATCTGCTGCTCCTTGCCTTCATGGCATTACCGAGCTGCAACCTGCCTCCGCCTCCAGCAGCGAGCGTGCCGAGGCGTGCCGGCGAAGGCACATTGGTACTGTTTCTTAACGGTCCGTCCAAGACTCCGTTCTCTATGGCCATCGATCTGACCGCCCTGGAGGCGGTGCGGGAAGACGGCAGCCGGCATCCGATCCTCCCTCAAGCCCGGACCATCGACTCACTCAAGGCACTGGAACGGCAACTGCTGTTGGCCGAAATTTTTCTTCCGCCGGGGAGGTATCGCGAAATCCACGCGCGCATCGCCAAGGCAAAACTCAACCGGAGCGGCGAGTCCATCGATCTATCGGTTGCTTCCGAAGGGTTCACATTCAAGGTCGATTTTGAAATCAAAGCGAGCGAAGCCACGCCCCTCTTCATGCATTGGAACGTAGAGGATTCCATCGAGCGGGAAGTTTTTCTGCGGCCCGCCTTTGCATTCGCCGGCAGAGACAAGGAGATCCGTGGAGTGCTCGCCTATGTGACGAATGAAAACTCCAACGTCGTAACCATCATCGACCGCTCAACCGATCGCGTCGTCGACGTGATAGAAGTCGGACGGCAACCTAAAGGAATCGTGCTTGCTCCGGACTCCTCCCGAGCCTTCATCGTCAATGCCGGATCAAACAATCTGACGATCTTAGACGTCAAGACCAACAGAGTTCTCCACACGGCCAATCTTGAGATCGCGGCGAGTCCATCGGAGATAGCCATCCACCCGAACGGCCGGACCCTCTATATCGCCAACACCGCGCTTAATTCCGTGTCCGTAATCGACGCTGCGAATTTTCATACCATCGACTTGATTCCCGTCGAGCGGCAACCCGTCGCCCTGGCGCTGGATTCCACGGGATCAAGGCTGCTGGTGGCAAACATGGGAGCCAATTCAGTTTCGGTCATCGATACCGGCCGCAACCGCGTCGCCGCGACGATTCCGGTGGAGTTCCAGCCGATCTCCGTGTCCATGGATATTGACGGCAGCCGGGCCTTTGTCACTCATCTCCGTTCGCCGCGGACGGTCGTGATAGAGCTGAGCACGCTGCGGGTGACGGGAAGGGTGAATACCGGTCCAGCGACCGCCGTGCTCTCGGATGTGGCCAGCAGAAGGGTTTTCGTCGCGCTGTTGAGCGGTAATCGACTCGGACTTTTTGATCCCAACATCGATGCCGAACTCGGTTCCGTGGCGGTCGGCACGGAACCCAACCGTCTGGCTCTGGATGTCGACCGCGAAAAGGTTTACGTGGTCAATCGCGGATCGGACAGCGTTACTGTGGTGGATCGCAATAGCCGGCTCGTGATAACGGAGATACCGACAACCAAGCGGCCGTTCGGCATCGCGATCATCAGGTAAAGGAATAGCATGCTGAAGACTCTTACGCCGCAAGCAGCCGCGAATTACGAAAACATTATCCGCCGGTTAATCCCGTGCGCGATTGCCGCTCTGGTATTAGTATCCCTGCCGGTTCTGGTCATCGCAACCGGCGGCGTTTTTTCGCTCACCAAGCATGGTGATCCCACAACCGGAGCACAGCGTGATACCAATCTCCCTCGAGGTGACTGCGCGCAGTGTCATGTTAGCCACAGTGGTCAACCGTTCGCGCTGTTTGCCGCCAATACGAATGGCCTTTGCTACACCTCGGGCTGTCATAATCTTTCCGGCGCATTGGCGATTTTTCAGGGTCCGGCGCTCTATGATGTTTCAAGCCACGCGACCAGTACGAGCGTGTTATGGCCCGGTTTCGACTCAACCGTCGATGCTTCCGCGCCGCGGGCGAGACCGAGCGGCGATTCCGGGAAGTGTATCAACTGCCACGACCCCCACGGCTACAACCGCGACGGCACAGGCCTGATCCCGAACTTGGTTTTTTCCCGCGAAGAAAAGCTCTGCGTTGTTTGTCACGACGGCTCCCCTGCTTCGGACGTCAAAAGTCAGTTCAACAAAACCTACAAACATCCTATTTCGACGACGGGGAAACACGCGGCAAGTGAAAACACCAGCGATGCCTTCGGCGCCACCCCGACGAACAACCGGCACTCCGAGTGCATCGACTGTCACAACGCCCATGTCGCGAAAAGAGAAGGAAGCCCGCGCATCAATACTGCGCCTGATGCGCCAAATACGCTTCGGGGCGTAAGCCGCATAGCGGTGATCAACGGCGCCGCCAGCACCACGCCAACTTATACTTACCGTGGCCCGTCCGATACCGCGACGCCCGTCGCGGAATACCAGGTGTGTTTCAAGTGCCATTCTTCATGGACCACGCGCCCCGCCGGACAATCGGATTTCGCTTTACTGTTTAACACCAACAATCCTTCGTATCATCCGGTGGAAGCGCAGGGGAAAAACACCAACATCAATATCAACTCTTTCGTCAACAATTGGGCCGCCACACAAACGATGTATTGCAGCGACTGTCATGGAAATGATGATCCGAGTCCGCTTGTTCGTGGGCCACACGGCTCAACTTATCGTTATCTACTAAAGAATACTTACACGGCAGGCAGCTCTTCCAGAACGATGGCTTCCAACGAAATATGTTTCAACTGCCACCGTTACGATACCTACGCCAACGACGGCGCGAGCAGCACAATAAAAGGCTACAGCCGATTTAATCCCCCCAACTGGAGCCGAGGTCATACCTATCATGTGGGCAACCGGCGTTATCCTTGTTATGCCTGCCACAGCTCCCACGCCTCCACGACAAAACCACATTTAATCGTAACGGGGCGAAGTCCCGGTCTCAACAACTACACGGAGAGCACCAGCGGCGGCACCTGCTCTCCGACCTGTCATGGCTCCGAGACCTATAAAATCAATTACGCCAGGTAATATACCCGTCAGCTTCACGGATATGAGGTTCCTTCTTTCTCTCTCGTTTTCTGGAATGAACCGCAGCAGTTTTCCAAAGGTTAGGATGTTTTTTTTCAAAACCGCTTCAAGCGCGGCGATAATATGATAAAAAAGAGCAGTGGGCCACTGGTATGGAATTGGCTAAATGTTATCACTGTCCCTATCGTCTAGCGGCCCAGGACACCGCTTGTTCCTTTCCTTGCGTCTCGAATCGCAAAGTAGAGCAAAAGTGAGGAAAGGACACTCAGAGCGGGAACCGGGGTTCAAATCCCCGTAGGGACATGAGTTGCGTCTTTTGAAGCAATTTGATTTGATACGATCCTAAACATGGGAAACGGGATGCAGCCAGGAAGGCGACGAGGGGGAATCCTTGCAGGATTGACTCTATTGTCCATCGCGATCGGCCTTTACTGGGGGCTCATCGTCGCGCCGCCGGACGCCTATCAGGGCGAGGCGCAGCGGATCATGTATCTGCATATTCCCAGCATCCTCACCGCCTACCTCTCTTTCTTTCTCGTCTTCGTCGGCAGTTGCCTCTATTTATGGAAAAGAGAAAAGCGCGACGATAATCTCGCCCACTCGGCGGCCGAGATCGGCGTGGTCTTGACCGCCTTGACGATTATCGAGGGGGCGATCTGGGGCCGGCCCACCTGGGGAGTCTGGTGGACCTGGGACGCGCGGTTGACGCTGACGGCGGTCTTGCTCTTGATTTTTATCGGTTATCTCATGCTCCGCTCGCTGGTCGAAGAGGAAAGCCGCGCGGCATCGTCGGCCGCGATCTTGGGCATCATCGGCTTTCTGGATATCCCGTTGATCCACATGTCCGTTTACTGGTGGCGTACGCTGCATCAGTCGCCGTCGATCTTACGGCCCGACAAAGCGCCGTGGGAAAATATCCACCCCGCGCTGCTCACCGCCCTGGCGATCAACTTCGTCGCTTTCCTATTGCTGTTTTTCTATCTTCTTTCGCTCCGTTTGCGCGTGGGCGAGATGACCGAAGAGATCAAAACCAGACGGATGAACCGAGGCGCATGATGGGATCCTGGAGATATGTCTTTCTCGCTTATGGAATCGTGTGGGGTGCGATCGTGGTCTATTTCATTACTTTGAAGCGGCGACTTCATCAAGCCGAACGCGAACTCGCACAGTTGCGCGCCGGGGAGGAGATTCGAAACGATGGGCAGAACTAGACGATTTCTCATCGGCGGCGTGATCATTCTTGCCGCGCTCGGCTATATCATCTACGGCGGCATGCAGGAGGCGGTAGTCTATTTCGTCACGCCCACGGAGCTCAAAGCCAAAGAGCGCAACTCGGCCGACAAATTTTTGCGCATGGGCGGGATGGTGGTCAAGGGTTCGCTGCAAAAGGACACCCGGAATCTCACCTATCGCTTCGAACTCACCGACGGCGCGACAACTTTTCCGGTTTTCTTCCGCGGCGTGCCGCCCGATCTTTTCACCGAGGGCAAGGGCGCGGTGGTCGAGGGACGCATCGGCGGCGACGGCGTTTTTCAAGCGACGACGATCATGGCGAAGCACGCCGAAGAGTATAGTCCCAACGCCGCCGGCAAAGAGGGCTATTCGAAAACCTTCATTCCCGGGAAAGAGTCCGCCAAACAGTGACCGCGACCATCGGCCATAGCAGCATCCTCCTCGCCTTTGTGATCGCGCTGGCGGGGAGCATCATTCCCCTTCTCGATCCCCGTGGCGCGAACGAGCGGTACGTTAGGTTCGCTCGCTGGGCGATCCTCGGACAATTCATCTTAGTATTTCTGGCCGGCTCTGCCCTGGTTTATGGACTGGTGACGACGGATTTTTCCATCCGCTACGTCGCCTTCAATACCACCCGCGCCACGCCGATCTACTACCGGATCACCGGATTGTGGGGCGCTTTGGAAGGCTCGCTGATGCTCTGGGAGTGGATTCTCATTATCTTCTCCGGCATCGTCGCCTGGGTCTATCGAGATCGCCACCGTGAGATGATGCCGTGGGTGCTGATGATTTTTTGCATCGTCTCGGCTTTTTTTCTCGGCGTGATCGCTTTCGTGTCCAATCCCTTCGAGATCATTTCGCCGGTGCCGATGGACGGCCGCGGTCTCAATCCTCTGCTCGAAGACGCCAACATGATGAGCCATCCGCCGCTGCTTTACACCGGCTTCGTCGGTCTCACGGTCCCCTACGCCTTTGCCATGGCGGCTCTGATCGTCGGCAAGCTCGACGACGCGTGGATCGTGACGACACGGCGCTGGACGATCACCGCCTGGTTTTTCCTCACCATGGGCAACCTTGTCGGCGCCTGGTGGTCTTATCACGTGCTCGGCTGGGGTGGTTACTGGGCCTGGGATCCGGTGGAAAACGCCGCTTTCATGCCCTGGTTGCCGGCCACCGCCTTTCTCCATTCCATACAGGTGCAAGAGCGCCGCGGCATGCTCAAAGTGTGGAACCTCTCGCTCATCATCATCGCCTTCGGCCTGACCATCTTTGGCACCTTTCTCACCCGCTCGGGAATTCTTTCCTCGATTCATGCTTTTTCTTCCGGGCCAGTGGGCATCGTTTTCCTTGTTTTCTTAGCGTTCATTCTGCTTTGCTCTTTTGGTCTTCTCGCCTACCGCTCGGACCATCTCAAGGGCCAGCCGGAGCTCGACTCCATGGTCAGCCGCGAGTCGGCCTTTCTGCTTAACAACATCGTGCTGGTGTCGGCGCTGTTCACGATTTTTCTCGGCACCATCTTTCCGCTGCTCTCCGAAGCGCTGGTGGGCGTGCAGGTGAGCGTCGGCGCGCCCTATTTCAATTCGGTCACCGTGCCGCTCTTTCTCCTGCTGGTGTTTCTCATGGGCGTCGGCCCGATCATCGCCTGGAGAAAAGCTTCCTGGGACAATCTCAAGCGCAATTTTCTCTGGCCGGCGGCGGGATCTTTGATACTGGCGCTCGGCTTGTTCATCTGGACGGTGCGGGAGTTTTGGCCGCTGCTCGGTTTCACCCTGCTCGCCTTCGTGGCCTGCACCATTTTTTATGACACCGCCCTCGCCCTGCGCGCGCGCCGCCGCATCGCCGGCGAAGGTATCGTGAGCGGCCTGATCACTCTGGCACGGCGTAATCAGCGGCGCTACGGCGGCTTCGTCGTGCACCTTGGCGTCGTGCTGATCATTCTGGGCATCGCCGGCTCGATGACCTACAGCCGAGAGCGTGAAGCGACCCTTTCTCTGAAAGAACACCTGACCGTCGGCCCCTATTTGATCGAGTTCGAAGGCCTCAAGGGCAGTCAGCAACCGACTCACTATCTCGTCGAAGGCGCCTTCCGCGTCTTCAAGGGAACCCAAGAGATGGGAATACTGTCTCCCGCTCTCAAATTTTTTCCCAACCAGCAAGCTCCCGTTGGCCGCGCGGTGCACCAAAGCAGCCTGAGCGAGGACATCTATTTGATTCTTTCCGGCTTCAGCGAGCTGGATAAGAACCAGGCGACGCTTAAAGTGCTCGTCCGTCCTCTGGTGATCTGGATGTGGATCGGCGGGTTTATAATTCTTCTAGGGACTTTGGTTTCGATCCTGCCCTTAAAAAAAACCGGGGCAGACGAGGAATAAGGTGGCTTGGCGGCGTCTCATCATAACCCTCGCGGTCATCGCTCCGGTGCTCTGGCTTCTCGTCTTCGGTTTTCAACGCGACGCGCGTTATATCAAAACCCCTTTGATCGCCAAGCAGGCGACACCCTTCGCCGTCACCCTCTTCGACGGCGGCAAGCTAAGCTTGAGCGACCTGCGCGGCAAGGCGGTGTTTTTAAATTTTTGGGCCTCCTGGTGTCCGCCCTGCCGGGAGGAAGCCAGGGATCTGGAAGCCGCCTGGCAGAAGGTCAAGGACAAAAATCTGCTTTTTCTCGGCGTCGCGCTTCAGGATACCGAAAAGGATTCACGCGCCTTTCTCGAAGAATTCAAGGTCACCTATCCCAATGGGCGCGACGAATCAGGAAAAGTCGCCGTCGATTACGGCACCTGGGGAATTCCGGAGAGTTTTTTTATCGACCCGCAGGGCCGGATCACTTACAAGCATGTCGGCGCCATTCGCGCCGCCCTGGTGGTAAGCAAATTGGAAGAGGCGGCTAAGGGCATCGTCAGCGCGCAAGAAGGCAAAGGAGATGTTTCCCCGGTCCGCTGATTTATCATGGCTCGCTATCTAATCATCGCTCTGTTGCTTTTCTCCTCCTCTTCGATTCTGGCGGCGGACGCTCCCGACCTGGAGGATCAGACCCGCGCCGTCTCCACCGATCTGCGCTGCGTGGTCTGCCAGAATCTTTCCGTCGCCGACTCGCCCTCGGACATGGCGCAGCAGATGCGCGCCATCGTGCGCGAACAATTGCAGGCGGGAAAGACGCCGCAAGAAGTAAAAGACTTCTTTGTCTCCAAGTACGGCGAATGGGTGCTCCTAAAACCGGCCACGCACGGATTCAGCCTGTTGGTCTGGGTTGTGCCCTTCGTGGCGCTGCTCATCGGCCTCGGTCTGGGCGTCTTTTTTATTCGCCGCTGGGCGGCGAAAAAGCGCGCCGCGCCGCCGGCAGCCGCCGACCCGAAACTGCTCGCAAGGGTGCGCGAAGAGTTTGCGAACGCTGAGCCCGAGGAACTGGATTTGGAAGACCCGAGCCCCCGCGCGCAGCTTTTGCAAGAGCGTTCCCGACTTTACGCCGATCTCAAGGAGCTGGAGTTCGACTATCAGGCGGGGAAGCTTTCCCAAGCCGATTACGTTGACTTGCGCCGCGACATCGAGACAAAAGCTGCCACCGTCCTGGGAAACCTCGATGAGATGGCGGTTTCAGCCGCGCGTCGACCGCAGGCCGCAAAGGAAACCGAAGTTGTGCAGCCGAAACCCGGCCTACGCGGCTGGCAGGTTGCCGCCGGGGGGGTATTCTTGCTGATCTTCGGTTTGACCCTCGGCGTGGTGCTTACCAACTCACTTAAGCCGCGCGGCGGGGAGGGCGACTCGATCACCGGCGATTTTCTCACCGGCACCGGTGCTCCTGGCATGGGCAATGTCGCGGCCCTGCTGCAAGAAGGAAAAACCGCCTTCGACAAGCAAGAGTTTTCCAAGGCCATCGAAGCGTTTAAAAAAGTTCTCGTCGCCGAGCCCAACCAACCCGAAGCCCATTCCTACATGGGGTTCATTCTGATGCAGGCCGGCCATGGCGACGGCGCTTTGATGGCTTTCGACAAGGCATTGACTCAAGCGCCGAACCTCCCTATGGCGCTCTGGGGCAAGGGCATGGTGCTTTATCAAGAGAAAAAGGATTTCGCCGGCGCGCGCGTGGTTTTGGAGAAACTGCTCCAGCTCACGCCGCAAGGCCCGGAGCGCAATGAAATCGTCAAAGTCCTAGCGGAAATTCCCACGGGGAACCAAAAGCCGCAACCAACGGCAAAAGCCGCGCCGCCCGTGGCTGCCTCATCCGCCCAGATCAGCGGGCGGATCACCATCGATCCCAAGCTCAAGGCCAGCGTCGATCCGAACGCCACGCTCTTCATCATCGCCCGCCCGGCGGCCGCCGGCGGTCCTCCCCTCGCGGTCAAAAAAATCGACCGCCCGACTTTCCCTCTTCCCTATTCGCTCGGCGCGGAGAATATGATGACGCAAGGCATGCCGTTCAGCGGCAAGATGAATATCGCCGTCCGCCTCGACAAAGACGGCAACCCCACAACCCGCGACGCCGGTGACCTCTCCGGTGACTACAAGAAGAATCCCGTGGAAGTCGGAACCAAAAACGTCGATGTCGTGCTCGATCAATTGGCGAAGTGATCGACACCGCCAACGGCTGCTCCTAACTCTCCATCCATCGTCCCTGCCCACAAAGGGGCAAAAACGCCAACCCAGGCCAAACGGTCCCGGCAAAACCCCCCGCCCATTAAAGACCTAAAGACCGGCTGAAAAATGCCGTTTCTGTTTTAAACGAAGAGTGCTACACTGTCGCATGTTTTTGCCCGAGCCGGGATCATCTGTTCCCGGCCGGAAGATCGTAAAACCCGAAAGGAGTTTCTTATGTCCATGACTTTTTATCGGAGATTGCTGATGGCGTTATTGGTGGCGCTGTCGCTCGCCGCGTTCCCGGCCTTTTCTCATGCCACTCATTCCTGGGGCGGTTACCACTGGGCGCGCACGGGCGCTTCCTTTACCTTGAAGCTCGGCGACAACGTCCGCAACGGCAACCCTGCGAGTCCATGGTATGGCTACCTCAGCACGACCTCGGCGGATTGGAGTGTGTCAGCCGTCCTTGATACGACGATCGTTGCGGGTTTGGCCTCATGGAATCTTAGGAAGTGCTCACCGACCAGCGGACGCGTGGAAGTTTGCAACACTACTTACGGAAACAACGGCTGGCTCGGTGTAGCTTCGATCTGGATAAGCGGCGGCCACATTACCCAGGGCACCGTCAAACTCAACGATACCTACTTCAAAACCGCGAAGTATAATACCCCGGCGTGGCGAAACCTCGTCATGTGCCAGGAAGTCGGCCACACCTTCGGCCTCGATCATCAGGACGAGACTTTCAACAATGTAAATCTAGGGACCTGCATGGATTACACGAATTATCCCGACGGCGGCGTACATGGGTTAATTGATTATGGTCCGGCAAACGAACACCCCAACGGCCATGATTACGACGAGCTGGCGATTATCTACAACCACCTGGACAGCGCTACGACCGTCAAGCAGAGCGTCAACGGTAAAGCCGGCGCGGGGAACAATGAGCCGGAGCGGCTGGGCACCGCCCAGTGGGGCAAGCTGGTCCGTTCGACCAACCACGGTCGGACCGAACTTTACGAGCTGGATCTCGGCCGTGGACACAAGATATTGACTCACGTCATTTGGGCCGACCCGGAAGAGTGAGGCAGTGATGAGACTCGCTATCGCAAGCTGCCCCAAGCCTTCCTGCTGATTGTCTCGATCAAAAGAGATCTCACCGCGGAGGCGCGGAGGGCGCGGAGCAAAGAGTTCTTGATTAAAAAATGCTCCGAACTCTGCGAACTCTGTGCCTCTGCGGTGAAATAACGATTGCTGCTTTGGTTGCGGCTCTACCCCGCTGGGTCTTTGAGGGATATTCCCGTGAAAAGCTTTCCGCTGTTATTCTTCTTGCCGTTGGTCATTGCGCTCGTTGTGACAAACTGCGCCGCCCAACCAGCGAATTCAAATCAGCCGCAACAGGGCGGTTCCCGCGCTCGACCGGTGACCGACTATGTCAGTTTGATTGATTATTTCCGCGCCGCGGGGATAAAGGTCCAAGCGGAAGGAAAAGTCGAGCAGCCTTTCTTCTCGGTTGCCGGAAGAGTGATCAAAGTTGACGGCGAGGAGGTTCAAGTATTTCAATATTCCAGCGCCGGCGCCATGGAAGAGCAGGCCGCAAAAATCTCACGCGACGGCATGACGGTGGGAACAAGCAAAATCCACTGGCTTGGCCCGCCCCACTTTTTCAAGAAAGAAAAGCTCCTGGTGTTGTATCTCGGCGACGAGGGCAAGACGCTCAAAGCCCTGGAAGCCGCGCTGGGCCGCCAATTCGCCGGGCAATAGGAGTGGTCCGAATAATCACAGGATGGCCGTTATGAATTCGAAAAAGAAATCCAGGCGAAAACAACTTTCCGAACCAGAGATTGATCAGGTTGTAGAATCGCAAGCTGAGGACGATTCGGCGTGGGAGAAACCCATCAAGGTTCGCAGAGCGAAATTGACGTCTTTATCACTTCCAGCCGACTTAGCTGCACGGGCGGCTTTTCTGGCTAGGTTACACAGGGAAAAAAACGTTGATGAATGGTTGGCGCGCATTATTAAAGAGCGACTGGAATTGGAAGAGGTTGCTTTCGGTAGGGCAAGGCGAGAAATGTCGCTTAGGAACGGCGCCTGACAGACTTGGGCACCCGACTATTGCCTGGTAGCGATCCGTCCCTCATCCCTGGGCATTGTCCGGCAGCTTCAAATCTCCACAGCCGCAACGTCCGTGCGGCTCCGCGGTTTAGTCCAACACGTTCCTTCGACCAGGCTCAGGACAGGTTTATCCCTCCCGTCGCTCCCGCCGGGATCATCCTTGAGCTTGATTGCTCCCACGTTTTGGGGATAAAAGGCTAGA
>Ga0153916_10000960_pt1 | contig 20184 bp, 17 predicted proteins | sample Opewatmetagenome_FD_109642 | JGI IMG/M metagenome (GOLD analysis project Ga0153916, IMG submission 109642) | Freshwater wetland microbial communities from Ohio, USA - Open water 3 Core 3 Depth 4 metaG | ecosystem: Environmental > Aquatic > Freshwater > Wetlands | place: USA: Ohio, Lake Erie... | reverse complement strand
TCCGGTCCGGTCGGAAGGAGGGAATGGCCCATGCTGCCATGACGGCGGCGCGCCGTCACCCGCCGGCATTGCGGCTCCCCGGGGCGCCCGCATGACCGGCGATGCAAGGGCGCGCCAGCGCGCCACCTTCATCGGCGCCATCGCCCCGTTGCTCTGGGCGACGCTGGCGCTCCTCACCACCTATGCGCAGCCGCTGCCGGCCTTCGAGCTGGTGGCCTTGACCTTCGCCGTCGCCTTCCTGCTGGCCCTCGGCAAATGGTTCCTCGAGGCGGCGCGGGGCGGGCCCTCGCTCCAGAGCCGTTTCGCCTTGCCCTGGCGGGCCTGGGCCGTCGGGGTGGGCGGGCTCTTCGGCTATCATTTCTTCTATTTCAACGCGCTCGCCCGCGCGCCTGCGGTCGAGGCCAGCCTGATCGCCTATCTCTGGCCGCTCTTGATCGTGTTGTTCTCGGCCTTCCTGCCGGGCGAGCGGCTCAAACCGACCCATATCCTGGGCACGTTCTGTGGCCTCGCCGGTGCGACGCTGCTGGTGACGAAGGGCCAGGGAGTCGGCTTCGATCCCGCCTACGGGCTGGGTTATCTGGCGGCGCTCGCCTGCGCCTTCACCTGGTCTGGCTATTCGCTGGTGAGCCGGCGTCTGGGCGCGGTGCCGAGCGACGCGGTCGGCGCCTTCTGCGGCGTCACCGCGATGTTGGGCCTGCTCTGCCATCTGATCTTCGAAGGCTGGGTCACGCCGTCGATCGGCAATCTTGCCGCGATCCTGGCGCTGGGGCTGGGGCCGGTCGGCGCCGCCTTCTTCGTCTGGGACTATGGCGTCAAACGCGGCGATATCCAGGCGCTGGGCAGCATCGCCTATGCCTCGCCCCTGATCTCGACCGTCCTGCTGATCCTGGCGGGCCGCGCGGCGCCGAGCCGCATGCTGGCGGCGGCGGCACTACTTATCGTCGGCGGCGCGGCGCTCGCGGCCGGAGGCCTCTTTGCCAAGAGGTCGCGCTGAGGGCCGGATGTGACGGCTTCAAGGCGGGCTGCCAACCCGGCGGCGCCATCTCGAAGCTTTCGAACATGAAGGCCGGCGCCACCACGCAGGTGACCAGCGTGAAGAGGCTCAAGGATCGCGCGGTCTGCCAGCAGCCAGCCGGCACCAGAAGCTGCGGCCGTTCGCCCACCGCCATGTCGAGCCCGAGCCGATGCTCGTCGCGCTGCTCGCCGTCGGGCGAGAGCGTCAGCTCCAGGGCGCCGCCGGTGTGATAGAGCCAGAGCGCGTCGGCATCGGTGACGCGGTGCCAACGCGAGATGTCGCCCGCCTCGAGCAGATAATAAATCGCCGTCGCATGACCGCGCGCCCCGCCGGGCGCCTTCTGCCGATAGGTCTCGCGGTACCAGCCGCCTTCCGGATGACGCTCGAGCCCAAGCTGCTCGATCAATCCCGGGGCGGTGTCGGAAAGCAGTTGGTTCATGCGGGGTCTTTCGGCACCGTCGCCCGCATCGAGGGACGCTGGCTCACTTGGCTGTACCAGCCGGCCAGGCTCGGGCGGCCCGGCCGCCAATCCTCGCTGGCAAAGCGGAAATCGAGCCAGCCCAGTAAGGTGGCGGTCGCGATCAATCCGATATCGGCGAGATCGAGGAAGTTGTGGGCGCCGGCTTCGAGCGCATCGAGGCCGCGCGTGACGATCGCCCGCTGCCGCTCGATCCAGGAGGGCGATTGCTGTGCCGCGGGCCTGGCCAATTCGAGCCGGCGCAGCACGGCCGCATCGAGCGTTCCGTCGGCCAGCGCATGGCGCTTCAACACCTGCCAGCGCGCGGGGCCCGGCGGCGGAAAGAGCTTCGCGCCCTGATGCAGGCTGTCGAGATAGTCGCAGATCACCAGCGAATCATAGAGCCAGCCTTCGCGCGTCTTGAGCGCCGGCACTTTGCCCAGGGGATTATCCTTCGGCAGATCGGTCTTCGGATCCCAGGGCAGCGTCGGAATGATGTCGATGCGGTCCTCGATGCCGATCTCATGGGCCATCACCAGCACCTTGCGGACAAAGGGGCTGGTGCCGGAGTACCGCAGGCCAAGCTTTTCCATATCTGGAGTCTCCACTCGAGATCGATTTCAGAAATTGTCCTTGCGCCGACGGATCTCGCCGAACACCTCATGGGCGGGTCTGCCGGCCAGTCCCAGGCGCTCTGCCATCGCGGGGTCGTCGGCGCGCAGGAAGGGGTTGGCGGCGCGCTCTTCGGCAAGCATCGAGGGAATCGTGGGCCGGCCTTCCGCGCGCAAGCGTTTGACTGCGGCGCTGCGCGCCTGCAGCGCCTTGTTGTCAGGATCGACCGTCAGCGCGAAGCGCGCATTGGCCTCGGTATATTCATGACCGCAATAGACCCGGGTTTCGCCGGGCAAGGCCCGCAGCTTCGACAGCGAGCCCCACATCATGACGGCATCGCCTTCGAACATGCGCCCGCAGCCGAGCGAGAACAGCGTATCGCCGCAGAAAAGCGCCTGTGCGTCCTCGAACCAGAAGGCGATATGGCCGCGCGTATGGCCGGGGATGAAAAGAACTCGCGCCTGGGCCTCGCCGAAGCGGAAGCCCGAGGCTTCGTCTACCGCCTCGTCGATGGCGGGAATGCGCGCGCGGTCGTAAGCCGGGCCCACCACGCGCGCGCCGGTCGCGGCCTTGAGCTCCCGATTGCCGCCGCAATGATCGCCATGGTGATGGGTGTTGAGGATATGGCTCAAGCGCCAGCCGCGCGCGGCGACGGCTTCCAGCACCGGCTCGGCCTCGGACGGATCGAGCACGGCGGTGAAGCCGCTCTTCGGCTCATGCAGCAGATAGCCGTAATTGTCCTTCAGCAGCGGAACGAGCGCGATCTCGAGCTTGGCCATGATGATGCTTTGACGATCGTGGGAGACAGAACCTTAGCAGGCGTGCGACAAGCACCCAAGGGGCACGATCTTAATTTGTCAAGCCCGACCTCCCGTCGAGCCTGTCCGCTCAGCCTGCACCGTCATGCCGGCGAAGGCCGGCATCCATGAACATCTATCGCGCAGAGCTAAACGAAGCTTGTGTTCATGGATTGCCGCCTTCGCGGCAATGACAGGATGAGAGCGACTGTACGGCGATGGTGCCTATCTTGCAGCACTCTGCATACTTTTGCTCCACCCACGTAGCGGAGAGAGGAAAGGAGAAGGAATGCGCAGCATTCATCCATTCGCGGCAATGACGGAATGAAGGCGACCGGAAGGCCGTGTCCATCTTGCGGGATCCTGTGTATCCATCCGCTTCGCTCGCGTAGCGAAGGAAAATGGGATGCACGACATTCATCTCTTATCGTCATGCCGGCGAAGGCCGGCACTCATGAACACGGTCGTCTGACAACGGGCCTCGGTCAGCGTCAATACGCCATCGGCGCCGGCAAATCGTGCCAATCAGGATTGTCGCGCTCGATCAGGTTTGCCTTCCAGTCGCGCCGCCAATTCTTGATGTGTTTCTCGCGCATGATGGCGTCGCTTGGCGACTCATGGATCTCGAAATAGACCAAGCGATGAACGTGGTACTTCGACGTGAAGCCCGCATTCTTCCCCCCGCGATGCTCCTGCAAGCGACGCTGCAGGTCGTTCGTCACACCCACATAAAGGGTGCCGTGACGCCCGCTCGCGAGGATGTACACGAATAGATGTCGCATGGCGGTGTTCATGGATGCCCGCCTTCGCGGGCATGACTAAAGGTAGAAATACATTATGTAGTTCTACTAAAAGGGGCTCACCATGTCGACCTGAGTCCTGCACTTGCCACGCGCTCTCCCGGAGATGACCAGCGGTCCAGGGGGCTTAAATGGGCCATTGCGCTGCCCATTTATGGAGCCGCAACCTTCCATGCTATAGTGTCCCGCATGTGGAATGACGCCGTCGATCTGCGCGATTTCTACAACTCGCCTCTGGGCCAGATGGCGCGCCATCTGCTGCGCCGGCGCCTGCGCCAGATCTGGCCGGATCTGAGCGGCCAGTCGGTATTGGGGCTGGGCTATGCCACGCCCTATCTGCGCCAGTTCCGGCCCGAGGCCGAGCGCGTGCTGGCCTTGATGCCGGCGGCGCAGGGCATCCTGCATTGGCCGCCGGGCGAGCGCGGCCTCGCCGCCCTGGTCGATGAGACCGATCTGCCGATCCCCGACCGCTCGATCGACCGCGTGCTGCTAGTGCATGGGCTCGAATGCGCCGAGCATCTGCGCGACCTGCTGCGCGAGGTCTGGCGCGTCATGGCGGATGATGGGCGGCTCCTGGCGGTCGTGCCGAACCGGCGCGGTATCTGGGCGCGCAGCGACCGCACCCCCTTCGGCCAGGGCCAGACCTTCTCGCCCTCGCAGCTCTCGCGCCTCATGCGCGACAACATGTTCACACCGACGCAAAGCGGCGAAGCGCTGTTCCTGCCGCCGCTGCGCGCGAGCTGGCTGCTCTCGACCGCGCCCGCCTGGGAGCGCATCGGCAGCCGCTGGTTCTCGCGCTTTGCGGGCGTGGTGATGATCGAAGCCGGCAAGCAGCTCTATGGCGTGGCCTCGGTCAAGCCGCCCCGCGCGCGCCGCCGTGCCGCCGTGATCGCCTTTCCGCAGATCGCGCGCCAGGAAACCCGGTCGAGCAGCCTCTCCAAGGATCCGGGCGAAAACTGAACGCCTGCCCAGCGCGCTTCCGCCGCCGCCTGACCCTGTCCCTTCAGCAGAAACAGGCCCGGCTCGCCCAGAAGATTGGCGAGCCGGATGGAGCGAGCGGATCGGTCGCGACCGGTCCTGGCCTCCGCGCCGCCCCTACGCGATCACTGACGGCTCTGGTCCGGTCGAACAAGGCATTCGACATGCCGATAGAGCGTGGTGCGCGAGATGCCCAGGATGCGGGCCGCCTCGCTCACATTGCGCCCGGTCTCCTCGAAGGTGCGCAGGATCTTCTCGCAGCGGCTGCGCCGCAACTCGCTGTTGCGGCAATGCGGACAAACCGTTCCCTCCGGCGACAGCACGCCCGCGACCATCGTCTCGTCGATCGGCCCCTCGCCGGCGCCGAGCGCCACCCGTTGCAGCACCGAGCGCAGCTCGCGGAAGTTCCCCGGCCAGCCATGGGTCGCGAGAGCCGCCACCGCGCTGTCGGTGATGGCGATCCCCGGCGCGATGCGATTGAGCGTAAAATGCACCGCGCGTTGGAAGTCCGACCGGCTGCGCAGCATCGGCAAGGTGACGGTGACGGCGTTGAGCCGATAGAGCAGGTCGCGTCGGAACCCGCCGGCACCGGCAGCGGCAGCGGCCTCCAGGTTGCGGTTCGTGGCCGAGACGATCTGGACATCGACCCGCTGCGCCTTGGCTTCGCCGACCGGGCGAACCTCGTAGTCGTCGAGAAATCGCAGCAACGCGGCCTGGGCCGACAGCGGAATCTCGCCGACCTCGTCGAGAAACAGCGTGCCGCCGTCGGCATCCTGGATCAGGCCCTTCGATCCTTCGCGCCGGGCATCGGTGAAGGCGCCGCGGCCATAACCGAACAACTCCGCCACGAACAGGCTCTCCGGGATCGCGCCGCAGTTCACCGCGACGAAGCGGCCCTTGCGTCCGCTGACGAGATGCAGATGGCGCGCGATCAGCTCCTTGCCGGTACCGGTTTCGCCCGTGACGTGGACCGGCATGCGCGCCGCCGCGGCACCGGGAAGCGTGCGCAATTGGCTCGCGATCCGGCTGTCCTCGGCAACGAACTCGACCGTGTCTTGCGCCGGCGTCACCAGCAGCTGCGGGCGCACGGCCGCAACCGCGCGACCGCCTGCCACATCGCCGGTCTGGCGGCAGACCACGAACACCGCACTGCCCGCGTGATCGCGAATGCGCATCACATTGCCGGACAGCAGCCTCGGCAGGACCTCCTCGAACCGGCTGCGGAACAACGCGTCGAACCGGCTGCCCCGCTCGGCCCCGAGCCCGGCAAGCAGCTTGCTGCCGCGCCGGTTGATCGATCGGACCGTGCCGTCGCCGGACAAGGCGAGCACGCCGGCGCTGAGGGTGTTGAGAAACTCCATGCGTGGATGGAACAGCAGTACGAGGGCATCGGACTGCTCGGAGAAGATCAGCCCGTTCTCGATGTGGGCGGCGGCCATCTGCACCAGGGCCAGGGTGTGATATTGCCGCGCCTCGCAGTTCGACGAAGCGTCGAGCAGCCCCACCAGCTCGCCCTTGCTGTCGAGGATCGGCGAGGCCATGCAGCTGACCTGGCGATGGCATGAGAAGAAATGCTCCCCGCCATGGACCGTGACCGGATCGCGCATCACCGCGGCGAGACCGAGCGCGTTGGTGCCGTGGCTGCGCTCGGACCAGGCGCTGCCGGGCACGATCTCGCGGCCGGCGTTGCTGGTGCCGAAGGCGGGATCGGTGATGGTGTCAAGCACCACGCCGTCTGGATCGCCGAGCGCGATCATGAAATTGGTGCCGGCGATCTGGTTGTAGAGCAGCTGCATTTCGGCGAGCGCCAGGCTGCGCGCCCGTCCGCACCGCTCGCGGCGTGTCCGCAGCTCTGCCGAGCTGTGCCGCAGGGCGCGGGGGCGGTCGCGGGGATCGAGACCGGCGGAAAGGCACCGCTGCCAGCTCGCGGCAATGTGCTCAGGCACCATGCCGGCGGGCAGGCGACCGGTGCGCTCGATCGCAGCCCTCGCCTGGTCGAGGGCCGTCTGTGAAGGCGCCATCGGTGCGTTCCCTCTCTTGCCTGCGGCCGTCCGCGTTTTCGTTGGCTTCTTCACGCGGTTGCACCATCGGCTGACAGACGATCCCGGATGTAGACCGGTTCTGTCAATGCGAACCGTTCAGCGGCGCTACATCTCGCCGCGGGACTGTTCAGAAACTGGACAATGCCCAGCCGTCGCTCTGGACGGAGAGCGGCGGAAATCCGCGGCATTCCCCGGTTGGCACGGTTCTTGGAAGCGATGGATCGCAGAAGCGGAGCGACCGCAGGCGGCACTGCTCGCCGGGCGTCCCGTGAAGCCAGTCCAGGCGCAAGAGGGAAAACGATGAAAGCGCAGGTACTCCATCGCTACGACGACAGCCTCAAGGCGGACAGTTGGGTCACGCTCCAGGACGTGGACGACCCGAAGATCGAAAAGTCCACCGACGTGATCATCCGCATCGGTGGCGCGGGCGTGTGCCGGACCGATCTGCACATCATCGAAGGTGTCTGGCGGCCCCATATGGATCCGGACGGCAAGCACCTGCTGCCGCTCATCATGGGTCACGAAAATGCCGGCTGGATCGAGGAGATCGGCAGCGAGGTCGAGGGTCTGAAGAAGGGAGACCCCGTCATCGTCCATCCGAAGATCACGGATGGCATCTGCCTCGCCTGCCGGCGCGGCCACGACATGCATGGGCCCGGGAAATTTCCCGGGCTCGATAGCGACGGCGGCTATGCCGAGCTGCTCAAGACCTCGGTCAGGAACGTCGTCAAGCTGCCGGCGACGCTCGCTCCCAAGGACGTGGCACCCTACGCCGACGCGGGGCTCACCGCCTATCGCGTGGTGAAGAAGGCGACCCGCCACCTGATGCCGGGCGAGTTCTGCGTCGTGATCGGCGCCGGCGGCCTGGGCCATATCGGGGTCCAGTGCCTCAAGGCGATGTGCGCCGCGGAAGTCATCGTGGTCGACAAGTCGAAGATGGCGCTCGATCTCGCCAAGACGGGCGGCGCCGACCATCTGATCGTCGCCGATGGCAACGAGGTCGAGGCTGTCCTGGCGCTCACCGGCGGCGCCGGCGCCGAGGCGGTGATCGACTTCGTCGGCGAGAAGGGAACCACGGCCAAGGGGCTCCGGATGACCCGGCCGATGGGCAACTACTACATCGTCGGCTATGGCGAGGACATCAAGATTCCCGCCGTCGACATGATCATCACCGAGCGCAACATCATCGGCAACCTCGTCGGCACCTGGGCGGAGCTGACCGAGTTGATGGCGCTCGCCGACCGCGGGCTCGTCGAGCTTGCCGTCCAAGAGTACCGGCTTGACGACGCCAACCGGGCATTGCGGGACCTGAACGAAGGCAAGGTGAAGGGACGAGCTGTGCTGATTCCGTGACGGGCATGCCAGGCGTCCCTCGCGGGCGCGCACAAAACAACAATCATTTCGGGAGGAACCAGATGAAGACTGTTCGTGCAGCGATGCTCGCTGCGACCGCGTTGGCCCTGTCGGGCATGGGGGTTCTGTTCGACAGAGCGGCCTCCGCCGCCGACTACAGCCAGTATGGAATCGATAAAGATGTCCCCGGCGCCTGCTCCTACGCGTCGATCGACGCCAAGAACTATGGCGGCCGGACCCTCAACATCATCACCCACGCGATCCCGGTGATGGGCGAGCCGACCGAATTGCATGCCAAGCAGTTCGAGGAGCTGACCGGGGCCAAGGTCAATGTCGTCCATGTGCCGTTCGGCGACCTGTTCCAGCGCATCATGATCCCGTTCCAGACCGGCCAGAACGCCTATGACGTGATGTTCTACGGCTCGCTCTGGATCGGCGACCTGCACGATTATCTCGCGCCGGTGCCCGACTCCTACAAGCAGACGAGCGGCATGAAGGATGTGACGAAGAACTACCAGGATGTCGCCACCTGGGGCGACACCATGATCCAGTATCCGATCGACGGCGACCGGCACTACCTGAAATACCGTACCGACATATTCGACAATCCGGAGATGCAGGCGAAATACAAGAAGGATACCGGCAAGGATCTCAAGGTTCCCGAGACCTGGGAGGAATACAACCAGATCGCCCAGTACTTCTCGGGCTGGGACTGGGACGGGGACGGCGCGCCCAACTTCGGCAGCGCCGAGGTCACCAAACGCGACGATCTGATGTTCTCCGCCTTCATCAGCCGCGTCGCGGCCTATGCCAAGAACCCCAACGTGAAGGGCGGATTCTATTTCGACCTCGACACGATGGAGCCGCTGGTCAACACGCCGGGCTGGGTCAAGGGGCTCGAGATGTTCGTGCAGGCCCAGAAGTCGTTCCCGCCGGGCGGCAATAATTTCGGGCTCGGCGACGAGATCTTCTCCTTCGGCGGCGGCCAGACCCTGATGAGCTATAGCTGGGACGACGCCTTCATCCAGGCGATGCAGCCCGACAGCCGTATCCGCAACAAGGTCGCGGCGGCGTCGCTGCCCGGCGCCACCGACGTGTGGAACCGGAAGACCAAGAGCTGGGACCATTTCGATACGCCGAACCGCGCGCCTTACATCACCTGGGGTTGGACGGCCGCCGTCTCGAAGGCTTCCGAGAACAAGGATATGGCCTTCGACTATCTCTGCTTCTTCAGCAATGAGGCCAACACGCTGCACGACCTGCAGATCGGCCGTTTCGGCGTGAACCCCTACCGCAACGCGCACTTCGACGCGAATTTCTGGATCGACAAGCTGGGTTGGGACCAGAAGACGGCCACGACCTACGTGCAGACGCTGTCGGGCATGGATCTGAGCAAGAACCGGGTGTTCGATCTCCGGGTGCCGGGCGTCAGCCAGTTCATGTCGTCGCTCGCGGCCGGGGTCTCCGAGGCGCTGGCGGGGCAGAAGACACCGCAGGAGGCGCTCGACGGCGTCGCCGCCGAGTGGCGCCAGATCGTCGACCGGATCGGCAAGGACAAGGTCCGCGACGCCTACGCGAAGGTGGTTGCGCTCGAAGACAATCTTCCCTGAGCTGACCCGACGCCGGCCCGGCGCCCGAAGGGACCATCCCCCTCGCCCGAGGGGGCGGTCCCCGGGGGCGCCGGGCCCGACGTCTTCGAGATCGGTCGCCGCGCTTCGGCGGCCGGGCTTTGCGGAGGAACGATCGAAGCCATCATGACCAGGCAAAAATATCTCTTCCTTCTCCCGGGTCTGCTGGTTCTCCTGGCGATCATCCTGTTTCCGTTGCTCTTCACCATCCGCGTCAGCTTCTCCAGCTGGGATGTGGCGCAGCCGGGGCTCGACTGGGCGGGCGGCCGGAACTACGCGCTGATGATGCAGGACGGCCGCTTCTGGCAGTCGCTGCTCCGGCTCGGCTTCATCGCCGTTGCCGCGGTGATCCTGCAATACGTCATCGGCTTCGGCCTGGCGCTCCTGGTCTGGCGCGACGTGGTGCTCAAGCGCTTCATCCGGGTCCTGTTTCTGATCCCGATGATGACCACGCCCGTCATCATGTCGGTCATCTGGCGCACCATCTTCCACGAGTCGCTCGGGCCGGCGAACGATCTGGTGCGACTCCTCGGCTTCGCGCCGATGCCCTGGCTTTCCACCGGCGGCATGGCGGTGGTCAGCGTCATCATCGTCGAAGTCTGGCAGTGGACGCCGTTCATGTTCCTGCTGCTGCTGGCCGGCCTGCTGTCGCTGCCGCGCGAGCCATTCCTGGCCGCCGCCATCGACGGCGCCGGGCCGCTGCGCAGCTTCATGAACGTGACCTTCCCGATGATGGCCCCGATCTCCATCGCGGCCCTGGTGATCCGGCTGATCGAGTCCTCCAAGATCATGGAGACGGTCTATGTCATGACCTCTGGCGGGCCGGGCACCGCCACCGAGACGTCGAGCTATTACATCTATATTCGCGGGCTCAGGGAGTTCCAGATCGGCTATGCCGCGTCGCTCTCGCTGACCTACCTGATCATCATGATCGTCTGCTTGACCGTGATCGCGAAGCTGCTGGTCCGCTTCATGATCCCGCGGGGATGAGCACCATGCGCACTCTCTATCTCCTGTTCAAATATGCGGCGATCCTGCTGTGGTCCGGTTTCGTCGTGGGGCCGTTTCTGTGGGCGTTGTCGACCTCCTTCAAGACCGCCAACGGCGTGATGGGCGGCCCGACCTACATCCCCTGGCTGCAGTACCAGCCGTCGCTCGAGGGCTGGCGCGTCCTGGTCCGCACGGACGGCACCGGCATCGACATCGTCGGCCCCTATCTGTCGAGCATCGTCGTCACCTTCAGCGCCAGCGCCATCAGCCTGATTCTGGGCACGCTCGCGGCCTACGGCCTGTCGCGCTTCACCTATCGCTGGGGATTCGTCAAGACTTCGGACATCACCTTTTTCTTCATCTCGCAGCGGATCATGCCGCCGATCGTGCTCGCCATCCCGTTCTTCCTGATGCTTCGTTTTCTCGGCCTGCTCGACACGATCGCGGGGTTGATCCTGGTCTATATCGCGCTGCTGCTGCCGATCGCGGTCTGGGTGATGGTGGATTTCTTCAACAACGTGCCCAAGCAGATCGACGAAATGGCGATGATCGACGGCTGCACGCCCATTCAGACTTTCCTTCGGGTGATCCTGCCCAATTCCCTGCCCGGGCTCGTCGTCGCCGGGTTGTTCTGCATCATCTTCGGCTGGAACGACTTCTTCTTCGCCTTCACGATGACCTTCACCAAGACGCAGCTCCTGCCGGTCGCCGTGGTCGCGCTCAATTCCTCGGTGACGCCCTGGTGGAGCCTTTCGGCCTCAGCCTTGGTCTCGGTCGTGCCGCTCGTCATCGTGGCGTTCCTGGTGGAGCGCTTCCTGTCGCGCGGCAATCTCGCCGGTGCCGTCAGGTGAGGTCGCGAGAATGACGCTGACGGCGCAAAATCTGTCGCTGACGATCGACGGCACACCGCATCTCGCGGGCGTCGACATCGCGCTGGCGCGCGGCGGCCTCTATACGGTGCTCGGCCGGACGCTGGCAGGCAAGACGACGCTGCTGCGCGTCATCGCCGGCCTGCAGCCGGTCGATGAGGGCCTGCTCACGCTCGACGGCCGGGACTACCGCGCCCTGCCGGTTTGGAAGCGCAGCGTCGCCATGGTCTATCAGCAGTTCATCAACTATCCGCATCTCGACGTCCTGGCGAACGTCGCCTTCCCGCTGCGCCGCCTGGGCGTCGGCGCGGCCGAGGCCCAGCGGCGCGCGCGCGAAACCCTGGCGCGGGTGGGCCTGCAGGCGTTCGAGAACCGCCGGCCTTCGCAACTCTCGGGCGGCCAGCAGCAGCGCGTGGCGCTCGCCCGCGCTCTCGTCAAGAACGCGGATCTGCTGCTGCTCGACGAGCCCCTGGTCAATCTCGACTACAAGCTGCGCGAGCAGCTGCGCGAGGAGTTCCGCAGCCTTCTTGCCGAGCAGGCCCATTCGATCGTCGTCTATACGACAACCGATCCGACCGAGGCGATGCTGCTCGGCCGTACGATCAGCGTGATGCATGAAGGCCGCATCCTGCAGGTCGGCAGCCCCGCGGCGGTGTTCGATCGACCGGCCGATATCCGCGTCGCCGGGATCATCAACGATCCGCCGATGAACCTGCTCGATGGCATCATCGCCGACGGCGCGATCCGGCTTGCCGGCGACATCCGGCTGGCGTTGCCGCGTCACATGGCCGAGATCGCGCCCGGGAGCTACCGGTTCGGGCTGCGCGCGATCGATGCCGGCTTGCGCGCCGATGCGGTCGCCATGCGGGTGGAGCTTGCCGAAATCAGCGGGTCGGAGACGCTTCTGCATGTCGCCGGGGGCTGCGGCCGCCTGGTGCTGCAGATCGAGGGCGTCCATGGCTACGCGATCGGCGACCGGGTCGGCGTCGCATTGCCGAGCGAGCGGATGTTCGTCTTCGGCCAGGACGGCCGTCTGCTGCGCGCGCCCCATAGCGACGATCGGAGATCCTGAGCGATGGCCCGAATCACGCTCGACGCCGTGGCTCATAGCTACGAGCCGAAGGCCCGTCCGCCGCGCTATGCCCTGGAACGGCTCGACATGGTGTGGGACGACGGCGGCACCTATGCGCTGCTCGGCCCTTCCGGCTGCGGCAAGACGACGATGCTGAACATCATCTCGGGTCTGGTGACGCCGACCGAGGGCCGGGTGCTCTTCGACGAGCGCGACGTCACCAGGCTGCCGACGCCCAGGCGCAACATCGCCCAGGTATTCCAGTTTCCGGTCGTTTACGCGGCCAAGACCGTGCGCGAGAACCTGGCCTTCCCGCTGGTCTGCCGGCGCGTTCCCAGGGCCGACATCGCCGCCCGTGTCGCCGAGATCGCCGATCTGCTCAATCTGTCGGACAAGCTCGACAAGGGCGCGGCGCGGCTCACGGCCGACGAAAAGCAGCTGATCTCTCTGGGGCGCGGGCTGGTGCGCAACGACGTCTCGGCGATTCTGATGGACGAGCCCTTGACCGTGATCGACCCCCAGCTGAAGTTCGAGCTGCGGCGCAAGCTCAAGGAAGTCAATCAGCGATTCGGCCTCACCCTGGTCTATGTCACCCACGACCAGAACGAGGCCATGACCTTCGCCGACACCATCGTCGTGATGAGCGACGGCCGCGTGGTTCAGGCCGGCAGCCCGCAGGATCTGTTCGAGCGGCCACGGACCCGTTATGTCGGCTATTTCATCGGCTCGCCGGCAATGAACTTCCTCGATTGCCGGCCGATCACGGGCGGGGTCGAGGTCGAGGGTGCCCGGCTCGCGCTGCGGGGCACGGCATCCGTTGCAGCCGGGGGCCAGTTCGCGATCGGCATCCGCCCCGAATTCGCCTCGATCGCCGACCGCCCTGCGGACAACGCGGTGCCCTGCCGGATTCTGGATGTGGAGGATCTCGGCAATCTGCGCATCGTGACCGCCGCCCTTGGCCGCAGCCGCGTCAAGGTGAAGATGGCGCGGGGCCTGCCGATCCCTGCCGATGCCGGCTGGCTGGTCTTTCCGGCCGACCGCATCTGCCTCTATCGCGATGGCGAGCTGGTCGAATAGCGCGTTCCTTGCCGGCCGCTCCGGGAAATTCCCGCTAGCCGGCGCCCTTCAGCAGAAACAGGCCCTGCTCGCCCAGGAGATTGGCGAGCTGGAGCGAGCGGATCGGTCGCGACTGGCCCTTCGCATCGATCGCGATCGCGCGCTCGATGGCGATGGCGCTCGAATCGCAGAGCTCGAAGAAATCCCTGATCGTGCAGAGATGGATGTTGGGCGTGTCGTACCAGCTCGAAGGCAGCGTCGGCGTCACCGGCATGCGGCCCATGGCCCCCAGATGCCAGCGCACGCGCCAATGGCCGAAATTGGGGAAGGACACGATCGCGCGCCGGCCGATCCGCGTGAGCTGGCGCAAGACCGCCAGCGGGTTGTGCGTGGCCTGCAGGGTCTGGCTCAGCACCGCGTAATCGAAGGCGTGGTCCGGGTAATTGGCGAGGTCGATATCGGCGTCGCCCTGGATCACCGACAGGCCTTGCGCCACGCAGGCATTGACGCCGGCCTGGCTCAGCTCCATGCCGCGGCCGTCGACCTGCTTGAAATGCACCAGGTAATCGAGCAGCGCGCCGTCGCCGCAACCGATATCGAGCACCCGCGTCGCCGGCTGGATCATGTTGGCGATGAGCTGCAGATCGACGCGGATGCCGGCCTGGTTGATCGAAGCGTCTGACGGCACCGAAACTTCTCCCGTCTCAGCCGCGATTGAGGCCGCGATGTTCCGCGCAGCCGGAGAGGAAGCCGGCGAGCATGCGGTAGAACTCCGGCACGTCGAGCAGGAAGGCGTCATGGCCGGCATCGCTCTCGATCTCGACGAAGCTGACATTGGCCGCGACCGCATTGAGCGCATTGACGATGATGCGGCTCTCGCGGGTCGGGAACAGCCAGTCGCCGGTGAAGGAGACGGCGCAGAACCGGACCGGCGTGCCGCGAAAGGCATTGGCGAGGCTGCCGCCATGCTCGGCCGCGAGGTCGAAATAATCCATCGCGCGCGTGATGTAGAGATAGGAGTTGGCATCGAAGCGGTCGACGAACGTGGATCCCTGGTGCCGCAGATAGCTCTCGACCTGGAAATCGGCCTCGAATCCGTAGGTGAGCTGCGAGCGGTCCTGGAGGCTGCGGCCGAACTTGCGATGGAGGGCTGCTTCCGAGAGATAGGTGATATGCGCCGCCATCCGGGCGACCGAAAGCCCGCGCGACGGGTTGCGGCCTTGCGTCAGATAGTCGCCGCCGCACCAATCGGGATCGGCCATGATCGCCTGGCGGCCGACCTCATGGCAGGCAATGTTTTGCGCCGAGTGGCGCGCGGCGCAGGCGATCGGCACCGCCGCAAACACATGTTCAGGATAGGTCGCGGCCCATTGCAGCACCTGCATGCCGCCCATCGAGCCGCCGATCACGCAGAACAGCTTCTCGATGCCGAGATGGTCGATCAGAAGCTTCTGGGCGCGGACCATGTCGGCGACGGTCACGACCGGGAAATTCAGCCCATAGGGCTCGCCGGTGACGGGATCGGGGTCGCTGGGGCCCGTGGTGCCCATGCAGCCGCCAAGGACATTGGCGCAGAGGATGAAATAGCGATCGGTATCGAGCGGCAGGCCCGGCCCGACCACATTGCTCCACCAGCCGGATTTGCCGGTAATGGGGTGGGTTTCGGCCAGGAACTGGTCCCCGGTCAGGGCATGGCAGACCAGGATCGCGTTCGATTTGTCCTGGTTCAGCCGCCCATAGGTGCGATAGGCGACCGTGAAGGGGCCTAAAGCCACGCCGCAATCGAGCGGCATAGGCTGGTTCTGGCCGAACAGAACGCGCTCGCCAGGAAGCCTAGCGCGGACCTCGGGCGAATTGCGCGTCAAGCCAGCCATCGGACTTTGGGGACTCACCAGGAATGGGTCGAAGAGGGCAGGAAAACCAGCGGATTAGCTAGGGGCGCGACCCTGATACTGTCAACGTTTTCTTTGATTTTAAGACGCCGGCCGACTATCACTAACCGCCCTACCGAGAGCTGGATCCCAACCCATGGCCGAGGCCCAACCCACCCTCGACGATCTGCGCCGCCAGATCGACGAGATCGATGTCGCGCTGCAAGAGCTGATCGTCCGCCGTGCTGAAGTGGTGACGCAGGTGGGCGAGCTCAAGAACCGCCTGAATGGACCGCGCGCGGTCCATATGCGTCCCGCGCGCGAGGCGATGATCCTGCGCAAGCTGGTGGCGCGTCACCGCGGACCGCTCTCGAAGGCGACCCTGGTGCGCATGTGGTGCGAGCTGATGTCGGCCTCGCTGCGGCTCGAAGGCAGCTTCGCGGTGGCGGTCTATATGCCCTCGCCGGCGGCGGGCGGATATTGGGATCTCGCGCGCGACTATTTTGGCAGCCTCACCCATCTGATCCCGCGCGAATCCGCGCGCCAGGCGCTGGGCGCCGTGTTCGATGGCGAGGCCTCGGTCGCAGTTCTGCCGATGCCGCAATCGACCGATACGGACCATTGGTGGCGGTTGTTGCTGAGCCGCGATGCCAAGGCGCCGCGCATCGTCGCGCGTCTGCCCTTCGGCGCGCGCGGGTCGGAACGCGGCGCGCCGGTCGAGGCGCTCGTGGTGGGCCCCATTGTGCCGGAGGCTTCGGGCCTCGATCGCAGCCTGATCGCCGTCGAGACGGCCGCCGAGCTGTCGCGCAGCGCGCTCGCCGCCGCCTTCAAGGCCGAGGAACTCGAACCCAGCTTCCGCGTGTTCGGTGTCGGCCCCGCCGAAACCGGCGGCTATCTGCATCTGATCGAGATTCCCGGATTCCTGAGCCCCGATGACAACCGCATGGCCCGGCTGGCGCGTCGGCTGGGACCCGCCCTGCAGCAGGTCTGGACGCTGGGCTGCTATGCCGAGCCCCTGACCGACGCCGAGCTCGGGATTGCGACCAAAGCCAAGGGAGGGCGTTGATCATGGCGCTGACCCCACGACCCGGCATCATGTCGATCGCGCCCTATGTCGGCGGCGAATCGAGCCTGCCGGGCCAGAACCGCATCATCAAGCTCGCCTCCAACGAATCGCCGCTGGGACCCAGCCCACGTGCGATCGAGGCCTACAAGGCGCTGGCCAGCGAGCTCCACCGCTATCCCGATGGCGGCGCCGTGAAGTTGCGCGAGGCGATCGCGCGCCATCACGCGCTCGATGCCTCGCGCATCGTCTGCGGCGCCGGTTCCGACGAGCTGATCGGCCTCCTGGTCCGCTCCTATGCGGGCCCGGGCGACGAGGTGCTCTACAGCCGCCACGGCTTCCTCATGTATCCGATCGCCGCGCAGAGCGTCGGCGCGACGCCGGTGACGGCGCCCGAGCGCGATCTGACCGCCGATGTCGATGCGCTTCTGGCGCGCGTGACGCCGCGCACCCGCATCCTGTTCCTGGCCAACCCGAACAACCCGACCGGCAGCTATCTGCCGGCCGCAGAGGTCAAGCGCCTGCGCGATCGGCTGGCGCCCGACGTGCTGCTGGTGGTGGATGCGGCCTATGCGGAATATGTGACGCGGGCCGATTACGACGCCGGTGCGGCGCTGGTCGAAGGCCACGACAATGTCGTGATGATCCGCACCTTCTCGAAGATCTATGGGCTCGCGGCCTTGCGGATCGGCTGGGCCTTTTGTCCTGCAGCCATCGCCGACGTGCTCAACCGCGTGCGCGGCCCCTTCAATACGGGGGCCGCGGCGCAAGCCGCGGCCGTGGCCGCACTCGAGGATCGCGCTCATACCGAGAAGGCGCGCGCGCATAACGATCGCTGGCTGCCCTGGTTCAGCGATCAGGTCCGGGCGCTCGGCCTGATCGCCTATCCCAGCTTCGGCAATTTCGTGCTGGTGGGTTTCCCTGCGGCGACCGGCGGGGCCGAGAAGGCGCTCGCCTTCCTTAACGGGCGCGGCGTGATCCCGCGCCGCATGGCGGGCTATGGCCTGCCGGATTGTTTGCGTTTCACCATCGGCACGGCCGAGGAGATGGAGGCGACCGTGGCGGCTCTCAGCGAATTCACCGGCAGGCGGGCGGAAACCGGGACCGGGGGTCCGCGATGAGCGCGAAAACAGCACCGCTCTTCGAGCGCGTGACGCTGATCGGGATCGGCCTGATCGGCTCTTCTCTGTCGCATGCGATGCGCCGGGCCGGGCTCGCCGGGCATATTGCCGGCCATGCCCGCTCCGAGCGCACCCGCGCCAAGGCCGTCGAGCTTGGGTTGGTCCATTCGATCCATCCCGATCCGGCTTCCGCCGTGCGCGATGCCGACCTTGTCATCATCTGCTCGCCGGTCGGCACCTATGCCGAGATCGGCGCCGCGATTCGCGACCATCTGAAGCCGGGCGCGATCCTGAGCGATGTCGGTTCGGTCAAGCAGGCGGTGATCCGGGATCTCGGTCCCAACGTCCCGGATGGCGTGCATTTCGTGCCGGGCCATCCCATCGCCGGCACCGAGCATTCGGGACCGGAATCGGGCTTCGCCACGCTGTTCGACGGGCGCTGGTGCATCCTGACGCCGCCGCCCGGGACCGACGCGGATGCGGTCGAGAAGATGATCCAGTTCTGGCGCGGCTGCGGCAGCCAGGTCGAGGTCATGGAGGCCGGCCATCACGACAAGACGCTGGCCATCACCTCGCATCTGCCGCATCTGATCGCCTACACCATCGTCGGCACGGTGGCGGATCTTGAGGAGGCGACCCAGAGCGAGGTCATCAAGTTCTCGGCCTCGGGCTTCCGCGATTTCACCCGCATCGCGGCCTCCGATCCGGTCATGTGGCGCGACGTGTTCCTCAATAATCGCGACGCGGTCCTGGAAATGCTGGGCCGCTTCGCCGAGGACCTGACGGCGCTCCAGCGCGCGATTCGCTGGGGCGAGGGTGACAAGCTCGAGGCGCTCTTCACCCGTACGCGCGCGATCCGGCGCGGGATCATCGACGCCAAGCAGGCTTGAGGCGGCGAAGGCGCAGCCGCCAACGCCTGCCGACGCCATCGCCGGCGATCCTGTGGTCCGGCGGCGGATGAGGCATTCCCGCGCGGCGGTCATGCAGATTTTTTTCTTGCGCGGCCGGCAAATTTGCTGGATATCCCCGGCCGAAGACGCCGCACGCACGTGCAGCGGGCCCTGAAACGGGTCCGGCAACGGCCGAAAGCGTCCTTTTTGGATCGATCGGTGCCGCGCGAGTTGCGGGCACCGAGGCCCGAGAGGGAGCCGTCGAAGCTTTCCGGCCGGTGTTGCGAGCAGTCTGCTCCCTCCGGACGGGGTTGAACGACACCGAGCGGAGGTGACCAGATGACGAAAAAGTTCCACTACAAAGGGCGCATCCTGATGCTGGGCTACGGCTCGGTCGGCCGGTGCACCCTGCCTCTGATCGATCGGCATTTCGATATGCCGATGAGCCATATGGCCATCGTCGAGGCCCACGACAGTCACAGGCATTTGGCGTCCTATGTCGCGCGCGGCCTCAAATACGAGGTGGCGCCGATCGTGCGCGAGAACATGGCCTCCGTCCTCTCGAAATATGTCGGCAAGGGCGACCTGCTGATCAATCTTGCGGTCGAGGTGAACTCGATCGAGCTGATGAACTGGTGCCAGGCGCATGGCGTGCTCTATACCGACACCTGCATCGAGCCCTGGGCCGGCTATTACGACAATGCGTCGATCCCGGCGCATGAACGCTCGAACTATTTCCTGCGCTACAGCGCGATCGAGAACGCCAAGAAATGGCCCAAGGGTTCGCCCTCGGCCCTGCTGACGCACGGCGCCAATCCCGGTCTCATCAGCCATTTCGTCAAGCAGGCGCTGCTCGATATCGCGAAGCTGCACGAGCTTCCGCCGACCAAGCCGAAGTCCAGGGAGGAATGGGCGCGGCTGATGATGAAGTTGGGCACCAAGGTGATCCATGTCGCGGAGCACGACACGCAAATCTCCAGCGTGCCGAAGGAACCGGGCGAGTTCGTCAACACCTGGAGCGTGCCGGGCTTCGTCGGCGAGGGCCTGCAGCCAGCGGAGCTCGGCTGGGGCACGCATGAGAGGCGGCTGCCCAGTGACGGCAACGAACATCCGGTCGGACCTAAATGCTCGATCTATCTGAATCAGCCCGGCTGCGTCACCCAGGTGCGCTCCTGGACGCCGATCGGCGGGCCGCTGATCGGCTTCCTCATCACCCATGGCGAGGCCATTTCCCTCCCCGATTATTTCACGGTGTGGGAGGAAGGGCAGGCGGTGTACCGGCCGACCTGTCATTACTCCTATCACTGCTGCAACGACGCGGTCCTCTCCGTGCGCGAGCTGCAGATGAACGGCTTCCACATGCAGAAGACGCATCGCATCCTCGGCCGCGAGATCACCGAGGGTATCGACGAGCTGGGCGCGCTGCTGATGGGCGATTTCGGCGCCTATTGGTACGGCTCGCAGCTCTCGATCGAGGAGGCCCGCCACCTGCTGGGGCCGGAATTCAATGCCACCTCGATCCAGGTGGCGGCCCCCGTGCTCGCCGGCTGCATGTATCTGATCGAACATC
>Ga0153916_10000959_pt1 | contig 20187 bp, 16 predicted proteins | sample Opewatmetagenome_FD_109642 | JGI IMG/M metagenome (GOLD analysis project Ga0153916, IMG submission 109642) | Freshwater wetland microbial communities from Ohio, USA - Open water 3 Core 3 Depth 4 metaG | ecosystem: Environmental > Aquatic > Freshwater > Wetlands | place: USA: Ohio, Lake Erie... | reverse complement strand
TGCAGGATACCCGGAAGCTTACAGATAAGGTTAAGAAATTGAAAGAGGCTCATGAAAAGATCAAGAGCAAAGTTTATAATGAGCAGGAAAAGAAGGATATAGTTGATGATCTTGAGAGCGAACCAGCATATGTACGAAAGAAGATCAAACTGGATGATGTAAAATATTCTGATGAGAACAAAATATCCAAATTCTCCTTAACGGAGGATGATGAAAAAAATCCAACACTGAAGGAAGATAATTCTTATCTTCACGACAGGGTGGACTAAAAGAATTTATATCTGTTATCCTTGATGTTTGAGGCATCGAGGAGAGCCTGATAAGCTTCGGAATAAACCCTTGACTGGCGCATCATATTCATTCTATTGCGGGTTGTCAGGGTACTTATCTCATTTGATTCGCTTATTCTGTTGACCACCAGTACATAAACACCATTATTCCCCTGAATCGGCTGAGAAAGCACGCCTTCGGGCAGGCTTGTTGCCTCACCAATAACTTTAGGTTCTATTCCAGCGGATGGAATGGAGATCGATGAAAAGCTTATGTTAGAAGCTTCCTGGATTTGAAGCCCCATTTTTACTGCAACATCGTCAAGAGAAGAATCTGAAGAGATATATGACCGGAACTGTTCAGTGATTTTTTCAGCTTTTTTATTTTTTCTGACTTCAAGTTCAATTTCATTTCTAATTTGATCGAGAGGTGAAGGTCCTTTTTCCCTTATGGCAGTGACAGCAGCAATAACGAATTTGTTTCCCAGTTCAAAAACTTGCGGGGTTACAGCATTTAGGTCGGCTTCAAAGATCCATTGAATCAATGGCCTGGGATAGTCAAGTCCAGGTATAGTACGTTGATTTACAGTCAATTCAGAAGCATATCTTTTGGTCAGATTCTGTTCTGTCACTGATGCATTAAATTTTTCATAGGTATTATTTAGTCCGGCGAATTCAACAGCACGGGTGTAGATTCCCTGATAGGTTTTGGAACTTGGTTTGACCTCACGGCTTAGAATTGCTACCTGAACTTTTTTCACTGAGGCGCTCTGTTCGAGGATTTCAATGACATGGTTGCCAAACTGTGTTTCGACCACGACGACATCTCCTTTTTTACCTTCAAAGCAAGCATTATTAAAAGGCTGAACCATTTGCCCTTCTGTAAACCAGCCAAGATTACCTCCGTCCTGGGAACTTCCATCGGCAGACATTGTCATAGCCAGGAGAGCAAAATCAGCACCATTTATGATAAGATCTTTAAGGCTATCAGCAATTACTTTGGTTCTTTCCTTAGTGGTAGTCTGGTCCGGCTGTATAAGAATATGTCTGGCTCTTACTGAGTCGGGCCTAAATCCTATTTCAACCAGTCTTGCGAGCCTGTAACATCCATTTTCAAAATAGGGTCCAATTACATCTCCTGGTTTGGCGTTGAACATGAAATCACTGATATTTTCTGAAAGTTGGGATTTAGTTGAAAAGACACCATCAAAAGGAACGTCAGATTCAATATTAACAAGGGAAACCACATCTGCAGTCGTTTCAAATTCATTCTTCAGATTATTGATCCAGTCAAGGGTACTTTGATCATCTTCTGCTGAAGGGATTACCTCAAAAACAACATATTCGATATCTCTGGAGGCTTCCTGCATATATTGGTTACGGTTCTCTTCGTAGTATTTTTTCAGATCGGCTTCTGTATATGTTATGGCGCTATCAGGAATACTTGTGAATAATTGTCTTACATAACTAAAATCAACTTTCTTATCTGATTCCTTAAATGCATATTCAGCTTCCAGGTCAGTAGTATAAAAACCTTTTCTGATCAGGTTATTGTATTTTGAGAATGCTTTATCATTTATAATCTGATTTTCAAGTTGCAGCCAAATGGTTTTTTGGGCTCCAGTCGGATCCTCATCCATGGTGCGGATAAATTGTAACAGGAACGATCTGTTCAGGATGCCTGTCTGGGGATCAGCGAAAAGTTGCCGTATGATTGGGTGAGGATTTCTTCCCTGGACCATATCCATCACTTCATCTGTGGGCACGCTTACTCCAAGCTTTTTGAATTCATTCTTAGTGGCATATTCTCTCACAATATTATCCCATGCTTCTTCACGAACACCTTCCGTCATTTGTTCATCGAGAGAAGTCAGGCCAAACCTTAAGCGGTAATATTCAGAAAGTTTTTCAACCCTGTCAGCATATTCTTCATAGGAAACAGATCTGCCATCAATTTCAGCAAACTGGATCCGGGAATTAACCAATACGGATTTTCCACCAGTTAAAAGATCTTGAAGTACAAATGAAAAAATTGCTATACCAATGATAACAGCAATCAATATACCTGCTCTGGTTCTTATTTTTTGTAGTGTCGCCATTTTAAATACAATTTCAAAAAAATTAGGCTACGAAGATAGAAAATTAAATAATACTTAGAACAAATTAACAAAACTGTGAACTGTGAAAATCGAAACAGGGGCACAAGGATACAGGGTCGCAGGGTTACAGGGTTACAAGGTCACAGGGGTTCGATGGAATCAGGCGAATTTCATAAGGTGGATGAGGCCGATGCGGGTTTGAGAGACTTCAAGGATTTTAAAGATAAATGAATGAATTGTGATTTTTTCGTTGATGACCGGGATGCTCTCATGATAAAACAGGATGAGCCCGGCAAGAGTTTCATAATCATCTGTTTTTGGGATTCCCAGATCATAGGTATCGTTCAGGTAATCAATTTCCAGTCTTCCAGAAAAAACAAATTCATTGTCATTAAGACGTTTTTCTATCAATTCGGAGAAATCATGTTCATCTTCAATTTCACCGAAAATTTCTTCAATAATATCTTCAATAGTAATGATACCGCTGTTTCCGCCAAATTCATCAACAACCAGGGCGATGCCCTTATGTTTACTGATAAAAGCCTGGAGGAGTTTGTTTGCAGGCATTGTTTCCGGAACTATTGGAATATTGATGATTTTGGAAGTAATCTCAACAGGATTTTTGAATATTTCCTTTGAATGGATATAACCAATTATATTATCAGAAGTTTCTTTATAAATCAGTATTTTGGAAAGGCCAGTTTCGATAAACTTTTGCCGTATGTCTTCAATGGTGCTTTTCTCTTCCATTGATACAATCTCATTACGAGGCACCATACAATCTCTCAACCTTAAATTTGAAAGGTCGAGGACATTCTGAAAAATTCTTATTCCACTCTGTTCCCCGGTTGTATTCGTCGCCTGATCCTGAGCCTTGCTGAGGAGGTGATCTAAGTCTATTTTCCCAAAAACTTGTTCACCGGAACTTTTCTCTATAGGCTTTCCCGTGAAAATCCGTATCAGAAGATAAGACAGAGCTACTATTATTCTGGTTACGGGGTAAAGCAGTAAATAAATTACGATAACAGGGACAGCAAAGATTTTCAGAGCCAGATTGGGATTAATAATAAATACAGTTTTAGGAAGGAATTCAGCTGTAATCAGTATAAAAAGGGTTGAAATTATCGTCTGAATTATAAGTATTAAAATATCAGAACTGGTAAACCGACTTATCAAAGGTTCAAGAATGACAGCCATTATAATACCATAGATAACAATGGCTATATTATTCCCTACCAGCATGGTGGCAATATAGTGGCCTGGCTTTTCATTGAAAAATGAGATGATTTTGGAACCAAAAACCCCCTGGTTTTTATCGACCTGTATTTTCAACTTATTTGCAGAGATAAATGCAATTTCCATTCCCGAAAAAAAGGCTGAAAAGAGGAGGGATAATATTATTATCAGTGCATGATTCATAGAGAAATAAAATTACTTGGTGATTTTTTTTCTCAGATTCCTTCGCATAAAGTACATACCAAAACCGGTAGCTGAAATCAGGAAAAACAGCCAGCTTTCTTTCAGTCCATGCTGTAATGTCTGGTGTATTCCGGCCGCAATCGCGAGGATACCAATAATGAACCAGAATATTTCAAGGATAAAGAAAACCTGTTTATTCATTTTTTACATTAACTGTGCCTTTTGAGCTTTTAAGTTTCCACTTGGACAGATCCTGGTTTGCGTCGAAACCTTTTTCACCGTAAAAAGTCCCGTCTTCCGTAACAATTCTTGAATTTGTATTTGAGTAGATGGTTTTTTTCTGCTCATTCCAGAACAGATGTTCAGTATTAAGCTGTTCACCTTTCTTCAAATTTCGTGCTTCTACGTTATTTTTAGCTTCCCATAGTCTTTCCTTCTCAAAGTACTTAACATAACCAGCTTCTATCACTGATTCAATTTTCAGGCTGTCGTCATAAAAGTATGCTTTCATACCACGGGGAAATTCTATATATGGTTGTTCTACCTGGTCGTATTTATACAACTCCGGAGCAAGTATACGCACCCTTACTTTACCCGAATCACTTTGAATGATTTCGATATTTTTACCAGAAACCTCAGGAAAGATTGAGGTTCCCGTCAGGGAATTAATCTTTTCGATCTCGTTTTCGCATGAAATAAAGTAAAGCGAAATTACAAGTAAAAGAATTCCGGTTTTTATGCAATTACCTTGATCTGACAATTGTTTTTTCATTTATCCAGCATCTTACTGTATATTGATCTCCTTCTTTCAGGCTATAGAAAAATATAGTCTCCACATCGGGGAAATACGATGAATAGATCTGAATTCGTTCATTAACTTTCTCAGACACCGATGGATCAATAGATTTTGCCTGTACGAATTTATCGACAGCAACCCAATAAACAGTTCTTTTTTCGAAATCATCGGTAAAACAGTCCCTGCTGGCAGCATACGCATCACCAATCAGTATAAAAGGTTCACCCCATCCAGGCCGCAAGCTAATTGCCTGCAGGGCATATTTCCTGGCTGCCTGAAGATCCTCCAGTTTAGCAAATGTAATCCAGCCAAGTTGATAATAATATTCAGCTCTGTTTAAAGGATCCTTTTCCTTTTCAATTGCTTCTTTATAGTAAGCTGCTGCTTTGTTATAATTTTCTTTGGTCACAAATATTTTTGCCAGGTTAAAAGCAGCCAGGGCTGAAGGTTCCAGCTGGTATAAAGCTTCTGAAGCCTGGAAGTAAAGAGGATCTTCATTACAATCCAGAGTAGACATACAGGAAACGACTTTTTTAAGAAACGGAATGTTTGTCTTTTTGTTTTCGTACTGGGGTTTAAAATAGTTGATGAGCGACTGGCAGGAATGTGCACCGGATGCAATAAAATTCTGATTAATATTTTCCCTGACTTTTTTCGCATCTTCATCTGCAGGGTTTTCAGCAAGTGCATAATCAATGATATCCGAAGCTAATGAGTAATTATCAATGACTTTAATATCTGATATTTTCCCCGCATCAAAAAGGGCATATGTGGAAGTCATAAAAGCTGCAACAACTGGCATTAATGATTTATTTTTAAGAAGGTTTACAGATTCTTCGAGATAGTTATATGCTTCTTCTACTGAAGCAATATCATCATTCCTGTACCGTAAAAGATCCACAGCTTTTCTGCCTAGTACATTGCCTTTCTGGTCGAAATATTTCATCCTCTGGTCATAGATCATCATAAGTGTATCGATGAGTGCATCCTGCCTGACAGGATCCTTTTCAACCACGATGAGTTCGTTAAACATTTTTGATCCATCGATGTACAAATACTGGCTGGACTGCGGGCATTCATTGAAAGCAACTCTCCAGTAACCGATAGCGTCAGTATAATTACCTGTTTTTACGCCATCTCTGAATAATGTAAAATTTTTCAGGCATCTTACACTATCGTCCCCATGACCATACTTTGAGCCATCTTCGACTCCTTTTTGTGCGAAAATGTTTACACTATATATGAACACAAAACAAACAGAGATAATATTTAACACCGAACGCTTCATTTTACAAAAACCATGCAAAGATATATTAAAACTTAAATGTGCTGAATTTCACGAAGTAAGAAGTCTTTATGAAAAATTATATTCCAGTATCCTGTTAAGTCCTTTCAGGGTTAGATTTGGATCTACAAGCATTTGAAAATTAATTTTTTCAGCAAAAAAAGCTGCATCTCCGCCCGTAAAGATGACCTTAAGGGTTTCTTCCCTTTCAGAGAGTTGACGAATATATCCTTCCAGTTCAAAGATAATTCCATTCTGGACTCCAGAGATTATTGCACCCGGTGTATCCGATCCCATAAATTCCGAATTATCATGGGGGTATTCGAGGGGAAGGTTTGCTGTGAATTCATTAAGTGCTCTGAATCGCATCATCATGCCCGGGGATATATTACCACCAGAGAACTCATTTTTATTATTAATAAAGTCGACAGTAATGGCACTTCCGATATCAATAACGAGAACATTGGTATCCGGGAAAATTGTATTAGCTCCCACTACCGCTGCAAGGCGATCGTAACCAAGGGTTGCAGGTGAACCATATAAGTTTTTGATGGGTACAGGAGTCTTATCTGATAATTCAACAGAGATACGGAAGTTTTTATCAAGATATTCAAGCAATGCATAATCCCTTTTACGGACACTGGACAAAATAGAATGTTTAGTGTCCGGAAAATTTTTGATAATCAGAGATATATATTCAGGAGAGATTTCGGGAATACTTTCTTTAAACAGCATTTCAGATTTGCTGAAAATAGCAATTTTGATAAAAGATGTGCCAATGTCGATTACGAGGTTCAACATTTTCGGAATCAAAGTGTTTTTTGAGTACCAATGTTTATGGAAATAAAGGTAGTATAAAAACTCTAAACATGCGAAAGACTAAACACTAAACAAAAAGGGGAAAACTCTAAACACTAAATAACTAAACACTAAATAAAATAATAAAACACGAAACCTGTAACTTGTAAAAGCGATGTAAACTAGATGGGGATTCGCTGGAGAGTTGTTATGGCGTCAGAGACGGACGAGATATGATCGATGTAGAGGGTGAGTTTTCCTTTGGTTTCCTGGAGGTGGTAGTCGCGTATCTGGGTTTGAATAAAAGACAGGATTTTGGAAAAAACAGGGGATTGAAAATAAGGTGAGTCAGGGTCGGAAATAAAATAAGCGATCATTTTGTTTTTCTTCAGGATGATTTTAGGAAAACCGAGTTTTATTGCCAGCCATCTGAGGCGAACCACCTGGAAGAGTTCTTTGCTTTGTTCGGGAAGATTCCCGAAGCGGTCGACAAGTTCATTTTCAAATTCTTTCAATTTCATTTCGGAGTCGATATTATCCAGAATCCGGTAGAGTTTGAGGCGCTCTGAGATATTTCCGACATATTCGTCGGGGAAGAGTAATTCCAGATCTGTATCAATATGGCAATCAGTCACATAATTGATTTCTTTATGTTCTGAAGAAGGTTTTTCTGTTTCGGCAAATACATCGCTGAATTCATTTTCCTTAAGTTCCATGAGAGCCTCATCCAGGATTCTGTGATAGGTTTCGAATCCGATTTCAGTAATAAAGCCGCTTTGCTCAGCTCCAAGCAGGTTCCCGGCACCCCGTATATCAAGGTCCTGAAGGGCTATATAAAAACCACTGCCAAGTTCAGAGAATTCAGAGATAGCCTGTAACCTTTTCCTGGCCTCAGGAGAAAGGACATTTAATGGAGGCGCAAGCAAGTAGCAAAAAGCTTTTTTATTCGATCTTCCAACTCTTCCGCGAAGCTGGTGAAGATCGCTTAATCCAAAATGATGGGCATTGTTTATAATAATAGTATTGGCATTGGGAATATCGAGTCCGGATTCAATAATTGAGCTTGCAATAAGGACATCATATATACCTGAGATAAAATTAAGCATTACCTTTTCAAGTTGTGCCCCTTCCATTTGACCATGTACGATAGCTGTACTGACTTCAGGACATAATTTCTTAATCATTACCTGTATTTCACCTATATTCTGAACGCGATTATGGATAAAAAATACCTGTCCTTTCCTTGCAACTTCAAAATAGATAGCTTCACGGATTATATTATGATTGAATGTATGCAATTCCGTTGCAATAGGATACCGGTTAGGAGGAGGTGTATTAATGACTGACAGATCTCGGGCACCCATAAGTGAAAGTTGTAATGTTCTTGGGATCGGAGTTGCGGTCAGGGTAAGGGTGTCAACATTCAGTTTGATCTGTTTCAGTTTTTCTTTTACACTTACACCAAATTTCTGTTCTTCATCAACAATAAGTAATCCAAGGTCTTTAAATTTTACATCTTTACTGATAAGCCGGTGAGTTCCAATGATTATGTCCAGTTTTCCTTCCTTAAGTTTCTGCAAGGTTGCTTTCTGACGGGAAAGGCTTTTAAGCCGGCTTATATAATCGATACTACACGGGAAGTCACGAAGCCTCTCCGTGAATGTATTATAATGCTGGAGGGCGAGAATTGTTGTAGGGACAAGTACTGCAACCTGTTTACTGTCTGTGACAGCTTTAAAAGCGGCACGAATAGCTACTTCTGTTTTCCCGAAACCCACATCTCCGCATACAAGACGGTCCATTGGAAAAGGTGCTTCCATTCCCTGTTTCACATCACGGGTTGCCTTTAACTGGTCTTCGGTATCTTCGTATATAAATGAAGATTCGAGTTCTGCCTGAAGGTAACTGTCAGGTGAGAAAACAAATCCTTCCTGGGCTTTTCTCATTGCATAGAGCCGGATCAGTTCCCTTGCGATATCTTTTACTTTCTTTTTTGCGGAAGATTTTAGTTTCTGCCATGCACCTGTTCCCAGTTTATAGATTTTGGGTGTTTGTCCATCTTTACCTTTGAATTTTGATATCCTGTGCAGGGAATGAATACTGACATACAGAACGTCATTATCTCTGTAAACAAGTCTGACTGCTTCCTGTTCTTTTCCGCCGGTTTCAATTTTCTCAAGTCCGCCGAATTGTCCTATTCCATGATCGATATGTACCACATAATCACCCGGATTTAAGCCGGTCAATTCCTGGACAGTAAGGTTTTCGCTGTGTGCAAATTGATCATCGAGCCGGAACCTATGATACCGGTCAAAAATCTGATGATCGGTATAAAGGGCAATTTTCAGTGAATGCTCTATGAAACCCTCATGAAGGCTGGCAAGGATTGGCCTAAATTCCACATGTTTATCGAGGTCATTAAAAATTGATCTGAGTCGTTCAATTTGTTTTTCATTATCAGAAAGAATGAAATTGGAATATCCGGAATCTGTATTTTGCCTGAGGTTTTTGACCAGAATTTCGAAGTTCTTACTGAAAGCGGGTTGGATTGAAGTAGTAAATTGGAATTCAGAACCCTGTGTCGTTATGTAATCCGGTCCAAATTCAATAATCCAGCCTTGCTGGAGAGGAGAAAATACCTGATCAGCAGATGCAAGTATAATTTTTTTATCAGGGACGGGATTATTGTCATCTTCATCCGAGGGTATAAATAACGTTTTTTCAACTATTTCATCAATTTTATCCAGTATATATTGGGTGCCGGTGAACCAGGCTATAACAGGTTTATGCGGGAATTTTGTAAAAGGAATCCGGGGTGCTGTAACCAGTTCTTCATACCCGGAGGTAAAAGTCTGTGTATCAGGCAGTATCAGTATATTATCCAGTTTTTGAACAGAAAGTTGTGTCTCGTTATTGAAAATACGAATCGATTCCACCTCATTTCCGAAGAAGCTCAATCTGTAAGGCAGTCGGGATGACCAGGAAAACACATCAATGATGCTTCCCCTGACAGAGAACCAACCAGGTTCATAGACAAAATCAGTCTGCTTAAAGCCCACTTTAACAAGGGATTCAGTGAGACCGGAGATAGTCAGATGATCTCCTCTTGCAATTCTTAAAGATTCTCCTGTCAGTACTTCAGGGGCAACAACTTTTTCAGCAAGTGCTTCCGGTGAAGTAACAATTGCAAGTTTTTCCGGTTTTTCTGTCAGTCGTTCAATAACAGATGTTCTCATTACAATATTTGAACTGCTTATCTGCTGGTACTGTAATGATCTTTTAGATGAGGAGGGAAAGAAGAGTATTTCACAGTTTGAGGTAAGGTTGTTAAGGTCATTGTAAAAGTAAGCAGCTTCTTCGGAGGAGGGCAGGATAAACAGGTGAATTTCCGGTATTTCTGCAAGGATATTAGCTGCAATAAGGGATTTAGAGGAGCCAGCAAATCCTTTCAGCCGTATGGTCCCGGCTTTTTCTTTTCGGAGTTCATCGATGAATTTCCGGAAAAGATCATTTCTGGGGTAATATGAAAGGAGTTCAGATGGTTTCATGGGGGGCCCTCTTGATAACGTTAACTATGCGAAGATAAAGATAATTGCAGCTTAACGCAATTGGTGACTATACTCGCTAACGCTCGAGTTTTGTTGAAATAATTTCATAGTAATATGAGGTTGGTATTATTATTTTGTTATTAAATTTGACGGTTTTGTTTGAATTTGAAATTTACATACCATGCTTGTCTTTAAGTTTGGAGGTGCATCGGTAAAAAATGCAGATGCTGTTAAAAATGTCGGTAAGATTCTGGAAAGATATCCTGATGATCAGATTGCTATAGTTATATCGGCTATGGGTAAAACGACCAATGGCCTGGAAACAGTGACTGATCATTATTTTCACAAGAAGATTAAGGAAATGTGGAAATCTTTAGAGGATATGAAGACTTATCATATTAATATCGTTGAGAAATTATTCCAGGATCCAAAGGAGAGTATTTTCAGTGAAGTTGAGGACTTATTTGAGGAGATAAAACTGAGGTTAAGTAAACCACCCACATTGAATTATGACTTTGATTACGATCAGATTGTTTCGTACGGTGAGATTTTATCAACAGTGATTATTTCTGCCTGGCTTAATAAAGCCGGGATTGAAAACCGCTGGATGGATATTCGGAAGTATCTGAAGAGTGATAATAATTATCGGGAAGGAAGAATAAACTGGGAGTTATCGACAAAACTTATAAGGCATGCATTTCATTTCAGGGACACCAGGTTATATGTTACCCAGGGATTTATTGCATCCACAATAAATAATATGACTACCACTTTAGGGCGGGAGGGTTCAGATTTCACTGCGGCTATTCTCGCGCATATCCTTAAAGCCGACAGTGTAACAATATGGAAGGATGTTCCTGGAGTTTTAAATGCTGATCCCAAGTGGTTTGATGACACTGTCAAGTTAGAGAAGATATCATATCTTGATGCAATTGAGCTGGCCTATTATGGAGCGACGGTCATTCATCCAAAGACCATTAAGCCTTTACAGAACAGGAATATCAATCTTTATGTAAAGTCTTTCCTGGAGCCCGACAAAGAGGGCACCCTGGTAGGTAATCTTCATTATGAAAAGCTTATACCATCGTTTATTTTCAAAATACATCAGGTTCTGATCAGGATATCTCCTCTTGATTTTTCATTTATTGCCGAGGATAATTTGCAGGTAATATTTGGATACCTGTCTAAATACGGCGTAAGGATTAATCTGATGCAGAATTCAGCTGTCAGTTTCCAGATTTGTATAAGCAACAATAAGAAAAAAGTAAGGGATCTCATAGATGATCTCGAACAGGATTTCAGGGTGAGTTATGAAACAGGTCTGGAGTTGATAACGATCCGTTATTATGATCAATCGACTATTGACAGGGTGATGATAAATAAGGAATTAATTCTGGAGCAGCGGTACAAGCAGAATATTCAGCTAGTGGTAAGGGATATGGGATAAGACGCCTTACTTCGTTCGGCTGATCATCGTTCGCTTCGCTCACGTTATTCGCTCGCTAACGCATCATTCAATTGTCATTCTGTCCTCTTCACTTGCATTATTCGCTCGATTATGTTCGCGTAATTCAATTAAGGTGGTTCTGTCATTAAGGGATTGACAGAGGGATGTTTATTAATACTTCGGGTATTGACTTTTAGTTCGAAAACACCTAATTTTATCTGAAAATGCAAAAACAGCGCTAAACTGGACAGCGCTTGGTCGGCTACGGCGGGTACCGGCTGAACGTTATATGCAAATAGATGAACAATGACCAGCATAAAAATAATTTGACTATGAAAAAAATTATATTACTTCAGATTTTCTTTTTGACTCTAATTACAGTTTCATGTGAAAAAGAAGAGGATAATATTACTTTGACTCTTGAAAAAGTTCATGGTTATGTACAAAAGGGACCGTATCTCAACGGTACTGCGATAAACATTTCTGAGTTATCTGAAGATCTAATACCTACTGGAAGAAATTTCACATCTCAAATCCTTGATAATAAAGGTACATTTGAGATTAAAAATGTGAAATTGTCTTCTGTATATATAGAATTAAAAGCTGATGGATTTTATTTTAATGAAATAAAAAATGAGAATTCAAATGCCCAATTGACATTATTTGCATTATCTGACCTTTCGGACAAATCAAGTTTAAATGTTAATGTTTTATCAAATCTGGAAAAAGGTAGAGTTGAATATTTGACTTCGAATGGAAGCACCTTTAATGATGCAAAAAGTCAAGCCCAATCAGAAATACTTAAAATTTTTGAGATTGAAAAATCAGATATGACTGAATCAGAGAACCTTGATATAACCCAAGAAGGGGATGATAATGCTATTTTATTAGCAGTATCCGTAATATTACAAGGACATCTTTATGTTGCTGAACTATCTGAATTACTTGCAAATATTAGTACAGATATACGAGAGGATGGAGTATTAAATAGTCAATCTTTAGGAGTATCTCTAATAAATAATGCGAACATCATAAAAACAAATGAAATAAGGAGCAATCTTAAAAATAGGTATGAATCTTTGGGATTGGAAGTTACTATCCCTGACTTTGAAAAATACGTAAAACAGTTTATTGATAGTACAGATTACATTGCTAATAATTATATTACATATCCCTTAACATATGATTCAAGAATCAATATTCTTATTGATTCTTCATTTATTGTTCAACCTGGAATTGTATATTCGATTGCCGCATATTTACCTGTTGGAAGAACAATAAAAATACATTGCAAGCCTTCTGATGGATATGATTGGGGTGCACTCGGTTTTTTTGGTAGTGATTTAGTAGGATTCACGTTTCATAATTATATGCCTGATAGTGTATTGCTTAGTGCAGAAGGGCTAGGAGAGACAGTTAACTGCCCTGCCATGTTTGGAGAATCAGCTCCAGTTTCAGCAACAAGTATTGACTTTTTCATCTATGAAGATGATTCTACCGTTCCAACCAGAATTAAAACTGTTAGGACTTTTTAATAAAATGAAGTATTTAACTCAAAATGAAACCGGGGTATTTTGTGTGCAAAGAACGCTATATCCCTGGGGGATATAACAAAACCTGCGAACAGTTAATTATAATTATATGTATTTGATGCTTTTTCTCCCAAAAAGAATACAACCACTTGTAAGAAACAAAAGCATACCTGCAACATTTAAACCAGCAGGTATTAATATTGGTTCGATTTTAATAGACGGTTCAATTTCAGCCTGTCCCAATATTGACAAAACATTTTCACAGGGGAATAGTTACAAGGATGATTTTTATAATATTTAGCAAACAAAGTATGAATCATTAAGAGACAGAAGTTGGACAAAAACGGGGAAATGTGCATATCCGCAACCGTTAGGTATCATTACGTCTAAAATATTAATTCTCATTTTGATCATTTTTGCAGCAAACATATTAAAACAATGTAAATGACAATGGAAATCTATTTATTAAGAGAACAGCAGATATTCCCCACAGATGAAGTTTTAAAAAATGTACTGGGAAAAAGTTATTTAGTATTTGAAGAGCTAATAGAAATCATAACTGATGCTAAATACGGATTAGTCCCACAATGGAATTATTACAAAGATGGGAAGGCGTGGTTGTGTAAAGTGTGTTACAAAAAGAAGACAATTTTTTGGTTATCAGTCTGGGACAAATTATTTAAAACGACTTTCTATTTTACTGAAAAGAATTGTTCAGGAATTGCAGACCTGAATATTGAAGAAAATCTTAAAGAAAGTTTTAGGAGCAGTAAATCTTTTGGCAAGTTTCATCCTCTAACGATCAATTTAAAAAGGAAAGAGCAAATAAAGGATGTATTGAAAGTTATCGAATATAAGAAGAGTTTAAAGTGACGTTCAGATTAATAAATTAGCCAAAAAACATGAAAACTTTATATATACTATTGGGATTTGAATTAATGACTTCAATGGATAGAAATCTCTGGCATATAAGGTATTCAATACTCAAAAATCGAATCCCAACGTATAAGCAACCGTTAAGCATAAATTAAAGACATTATTTATGATGAAATTAAATTAATTAAATATGAATATATCACTGAAATGTGTGTCTGTATTCTATTTGTTGTTAATAACTGTTACCTCATGTTATAAGCAAAAGGTAGAAATGATTACTACAACAGAAAAAGAACCATGGAAAAAAGTAAATAATTTTAAAATTACTTCATTTTCTGAGAATGCTCATGTTGTTATTAATAAAAATGATACTCTTCAAACCATCGAAGGTTTTGGAGGTTGTTTCAACGAATTGGGCTGGACATCACTCAACATGCTTAAAGAAAATGATAGACAAAGCATTATGAATGAGCTTTTTACTCCTGGTTTTGGAGCGAACTTCACTATTTGTCGAATGCCAGTAGGAGCCAATGATTTTTCTCTCGATTGGTATTCTTATAACGAAACTGATTGCGATTTCGAAATGAAGAATTTCACAATAACTAACGATCTTAAAACTCTAGTCCCTTATATTACAGAGGCAAAACAATATGCCCCCAATCTGAAAATATGGGCATCGCCCTGGAGCCCTCCATCGTGGATGAAATGGAATAAACATTATGCCTGTGCTGTTCCCTGGGAAGGACTTGACAAGAAATATCAGAATAATTTACCTGCCAACAAACAAGGCAGGGAAGGTACTAACATGTTCATTCAAAATGATGAATATTTTAAAGCATATTCTCTTTACTTTTCAAGGTTTATTGAAGAGTATCGCAAACAAGGTATTCAAATATCCATGATAATGCCACAAAACGAATTTAATTCCTGCCAGATCTTCCCCAGTTGTACATGGACAGCCGCCGGATTAGCCACTTTCATCGGTAAGTTTCTTGGTCCTGAAATGGAAAAACAAAAGGTCGATATTATGTTTGGGACAATGGAACGTCCATCTGAAGCATTAGTAGATACTATACTGTACGATCCATATGCCGGAAAGTTTATAAAAGGGATAGGTTTTCAATGGGCCGGTAAAGGTGCAATACCTGGATTACAAAAACGTTATCCAGACTTAAAGCTCTATCAAACGGAGCAAGAGTGTGGCGATGGAAAGAACGACTGGAAGTTTTGCCGGTATGCCTGGACACTCATGAAGCACTATATTTCTAATGGAGCAAATGCTTATATGTATTGGAATATTGCACTTGAAGAAGGTGGGATTAGCCGCTGGGGATGGAGTCAAAACTCTCTTATTACAATAAATAAATCAGAAAAAACTTTCCGGTATAATCATGAGTATTATTTACTAAAACATGTAAGTCATTTTGTAAAGCCAGGTGCAAAATTTTTAAGAAGCTCCGGAAAATTTACCAATTTGATGGCCTTTATCAATCCAGATAATAGCCTTGTTATTGTTTTGCATAACGATGAAAATACGGATCAGAATGTTTCGATCAATATAGGTAATAAAGGCATAGTCGTATTGCTAAAAGCTGATTCTTTTAATACACTTATAATACAATGAATTCAATCGTTAAATTAAGTTTCTTGAACAATAATAAGCAAGTTCAATTTCAGATAGTTTATCCAAATCAGGCAAATTTAAAAGAGAATAAAATATCAATTTTTTCTCCTATTGCAACTGCTTTAATTGGATATAAAGTCGGAGATGAGATTGATAAGATTATTTATCAGCCCGAAGCCGCAGGTGATTATGATCCATAAACTTGAAAAATAAGGAGATAAAACCATGGAAACAGCAAGGCAGGATTTAATACACAAACATAAGGTAATTTTAATTGTATTGATTCTTTTAGCAGTATGCAATTGTACATTTGTTTTCGCTCATTGCGATACGATGGACGGCCCTGTAGTAGCAGATGCCAGGAAGGCGATTGAACAAAATAATGTGAACTATGTCTTGAAATGGGTACATCCTGATAATGAAAAAGAGATCAAAGATGCTTTCGATCTTATAATGAAAGTGAGAGAACTAAATCCAGAAGCAAGGGAATTATCAGATATGTATTTCTTTGAAACTCTGGTAAGGTTACACCGAAGTGGAGAAGGAGTTTCTTTTACAGGTGTTAAGCCATCGGGAACGCCAATTGATGAGAAAATTAAAGCTGCTGATGAATCAATTGAATTAGGAAACCTTACTCCATTAGAGAAATTAGTACCTAAAGGTAAACTGCAAGAATTAAAAATACGTTTCGATAGAGTTATGTCACTTAAGAATTTTGATATTAATGATGTTAAAGCAGGAAGAGAATATGTTGATGCATATGTACAATTTTTTCATTTTGCTGAGGGAGAAGAAGAAGGTCATAGTCAAGAACATGTTGAAGAAAAAGAACATTTATGGCATTTGCCATGGATTTTATCAGGTGTTTTTTTTATAACTAGTGTTTTGTTTGGAGTATTATATTATAGAAAAAAGTAAAAATTACATCTTTATAAAAAAAAATTTATATCTGATATAATTATGACTAATTGTTACAGCCATGAAGATTAAATTTGATAACGTAGATCAGTATATCGCGAGTTTTCCAAAAGACATCCAAAAACTCTTGCAGCAGGTCAGGTCGACAATTAGAAAATCTGCTCCGGAAGCTAAAGAGATTATCAGTTATGGAATGCCAGCTTTTAACTTTAAAGGGAACCTGGTTTTTTTTGCAGCATTTAAAAACCATATTGGTTTTTATCCCACTTCTTCGGGGATTGAAGCATTTAAGAAAGAATTATCCATTTATAAAGGAGCAAAAGGTTCAGTACAATTTCCGCTTGATAAACCACTTCCAATTAAATTGATAAGTAAAATAGTAAAATTCAGAGTTATGGAAAACTTGGAAAAAGCAAAAACAAAAAAATAAGTTAAAGTTTCTGAAGTAAACCTTGAATAACCTGATTATGAATACAAAGACTATTCTATTGCTTACATTTTCATTGAGTTCATTTATACTTAATGCACAAAGAACAAAAAATTATGAATTAAAATCGCCTGATGGTGCCAACATTTTAAAGATTGAACCGGGAACAAAGCTGCAATGGTCGGTTCAGCATAAAGGACAGCAGATTATTGTACCTTCATCTATTTCCTTATTACTGGAGACAGGTGAAATTCTTGGTGACAATGCTGATGTAATATCAGCTAAAGAAGAAAGTATTAATAGCCATTTTGATGCTATCAATTACAGAAGACGTGTGGTTTACGATATATGCAACCAGCTTACCTTAAATTGTAAAAATGATTATGGTGTTATTTTCCGGGTGTATAACGATGCAGTTGCTTATCGTTTCTTTACCAGAAAAAGGGGAGAAATAATCATTAGAAGCGAAGAAGCCAATTTCAACTTTCCTGATGACTACAAGGCATTTATTCCAATACAGTGGGACTATCGCGATAACAAAATATTCAATTCCTCTTTTGAAGCGTTATACCGGGAAATAAAAATTTCCCGGTTTCCAAAAGATTCTTTAGCCTTTTTACCAGTATTGGTCGATCTTGGCAGTAATTTAAAAGTCGAAGTTCTGGAGGCTGATCTTGAAAACTATCCTGGCATGTATCTGGATCTGAACCAGACCGGCAAAGGTTTTAAGGGAGTATATGCCCCATATCCTTTAGAAATATATGTAAGGGGATTAAATATCATTCCCAGCAAGAGAGCTGATTATATTGCCAGAACCAATGGCCCTCGAAGTTTTCCATGGCGTGTAATTACAATTACTACCAGGGACAAAGATTTGCTTAATTGTGATATCATTCAAAAGTTGGCTTCACCAAACCGCCTGACCGACATTTCATGGATCAAACCTGGTCAGGTATCCTGGGACTGGTGGAATGACATAAATATTTCGCATGTTGATTTCAAAGCTGGCATAAATACACCTTCATATAAATATTTCATCGATTTTGCATCGGCTAACAACATACCATATATTATAATTGATGCTGGGTGGACGACAGAAGTGGATCTTACAAAGTCAAGGCCAGATGTTAATCTTGAAGAAATTGTAGCGCATGGCAATCAAAAAGGAGTTGGGGTAATTCTCTGGGCCTCGTGGAAAGCAATACAACAGCAAATGGAAAAAGCATTCCCATTTTTTGCTGAATTAGGCATTAAAGGATTAAAGATTGATTTTATCGATCGTGATGACCAGCTTGCAGTTGCCTCAACTTATGAAATAGCCAGATTAGCGGCTGAAAATCACCTGCTTATCGATTACCACGGTGTTTATAAACCTACAGGATTACAGCGTACATATCCGAATGTTGTAGGTATCGAAGGAGTTAAAGGCATGGAAAACGTAAAATGGGCTAATGAAGATGTGCCCCGTTACGATGTTACTATTCCATTTATAAGGAATGTAGCAGGTCCGATGGACTATACTCCCGGAGCCATGAGAAATTCCAACCAGGATAATTTCAGACCGATAAACTCAATGCCTATGAGTAAAGGAACCCGTTGCCACCAATTAGCAATGTATGTCGTATTTGAGGTACCTCTTCAAATGCTTTCGGATAATCCAACAATTTATATGAAAGAGCAGGAATGCACCGATTTTATTACAAAAGTGCCTACTACATTTGAGGAGACTGTTCCTTTAGATGGGAAAGTAGCCGAATATGTGGCAATTGCCCGTAAAAAAGACAATGTTTGGTATGTCGGGGCTATGACTAATTGGACTCCGAGAGAATTGACTCTTGATTTTTCATTTCTTGGCGAAGGGGAGTATGAAGCGGTAATTTTTAGAGATGGAATTAATGCGAACCGTGATGCCACAGATTACAGGAAAGAAGTTATTAAATTAAGCTCAATTGATAAATTAACTATTGATCTTTCAAATGGTGGAGGCTGGGCTGCAAGGATTGAGAAGAAATAAATAACCAAATTGTTACATAGAAAGAAAAGCCTTAATTTTACCATGACATTTCCGGATATGTTTGAAAGATGGAAGTATTTTCAAAACCTAAGTTCGTGATAAACATCGCATTAAGTATTTCGACGCTTTTTACTTTTGTCATTCTGGGTTGTAGTCCTGATATTACAAATGATAAGCCAACTACAGGTTATAATCTGAACTTACCGGATGCTTCATTTATCCTCCCTGATGTATTGCATGAAATTTCGGGATTAACAAATATTAACGAGACTTCTGTTGCATGTATCCAGGATGAATACGGAATAGTATATATTTATGATGTAGTAAAAAATGAAATTAAAGATCAGTTTACTTTCAGTATTGAGGGTGACTATGAAGGAGTAGCAAGGGTTGATAAGACATTATATATTCTGCGCAGTGATGGTGCTCTTTTTGAAATTTCCAACCCTGAATCAAAAGATTTTGATTTGGATTTTTATGATACCAGGGTTCCTTCGAAGGATAATGAAGGATTATGTTATGATAAGGATAACAACAGGCTTCTGATTGCCTGCAAGAGTAAAGTCGGGAAAGGGGATGAAAATAAAGACAAAAGAATAATATATGCCTTTGACCTGAAAACGAAAACAATTTCCAAAGAACCTGCATTCGACTTTGATATAAAAGTAATTCTACAGTTTGCCCTTAACAATAAAATTAATCTTCCTAAAAAAAAAGATAAAAAAGACCATACATCAGAACCAGTCCTCAAATTCAGAACATCTGAAATTTGCATCAATCCTGTTACAAAAAAACTATTTTTGCTTTCTGCAGATGATCATTTACTTTTCATATTTAACATGAAGGGTAAAATCGAACAAATTGCAAAACTTAATCCAGAAATTTTTAACCAGGCTGAAGGACTTACTTTTTTTGAAAATGGAGATATGTTAATTTCAAATGAGGGGCAGGATAAAAAACCAACTTTATTAAGATTTAATTATAAGAAGAATTGACCTTAAGATAAAAAGACATGATTAATTTTGAAGCATTATTTAAAATAACTTATGGATTATATATCGTATCCTCGGGAAACAGAAACACAGGGAACGGATACATCTCAAATACTGTATTTCAGGTAACAGCAGAACCAGCC
>Ga0153916_10000958_pt1 | contig 20192 bp, 20 predicted proteins | sample Opewatmetagenome_FD_109642 | JGI IMG/M metagenome (GOLD analysis project Ga0153916, IMG submission 109642) | Freshwater wetland microbial communities from Ohio, USA - Open water 3 Core 3 Depth 4 metaG | ecosystem: Environmental > Aquatic > Freshwater > Wetlands | place: USA: Ohio, Lake Erie... | reverse complement strand
TTCATCGGCCTGATCCTGTTGGTGGTATTTTTTGCCACTGATCAGGCGAAGCACCCGTCATATAGTTTTTTCTGTGTCGGGGTTGTTGCCGTTATCCTGGGGGGTATATTAATGGCCCGTGGCCAGCAGCCACCGGAAGAAAGCCTGCGCTTTCGGACTTTACGCCGCTGGCGAGAGCAACAAAAGGAAAGAAAAGCTGAAAGGAAGAAGAAACCTTTCGATCAATGAGATTACATTGAAGGAGGCGTAAAACTAAACAATGTCGAAATTGATCCCATTGGCAGAGGCAGTGCGCCAGTTCGTCAGGGATGGAGACCTGGTCTATGCGGCTGGCTTCACACATCTGATCCCTTTTGCCGCCGGGCATGAGATCATCCGGCAGCGCAAACGCGATTTAACCCTGGCGCGTGCCACTCCCGACCTGATCTACGACCAGATGGTGGCGGGTGGTTGTGCCCGCAAGGTGATTTTTTCTTACATGGGCAACCCAGGGGTAGGGTCGCTGCGTATCGTGCGGGCAGAGATCGAAGCTGGCCGGCTGGACTGGGAGGAATATTCCCATTTCGGCATGATCTCTCGCCTGCAGGCAGGGGCTACTGGCTTACCATTTATGCCGATGAATCCGACTGCCGCGGGCGACCTAGAACGGGTCAATCCCAATTTCCGCACGGTAAAAGACCCTTACTCGGGCGGTGAGGTGGTCGTTGTCCCCGCCCTCAAGCCGGACGTGGCTATCGTCCACGTGCAACGCGCAGATGCCGAAGGGAATGCCCATGTCTGGGGCATCATCGGCGAACAGAAGGAGGCTGCTTTCGCCGCTGAACGTGTGATCCTGACCGCTGAAGAGATCGTCGATGAAAACATCATCCGTTCTGACCCGAACCGCACGCTGATTCCGGGTTTCATTGTCGATGCGGTCTGCCAGGTGCCATACTGCGCTCATCCCTCATATACTCAAGGTTATTATGACCGGTACAATGTTTTTTACCTCAAATGGGACGAGATCAGCAGCAACCGTGACGTCACAATGTCTTATCTGGATGAATGGGTGTATGGGGTGAGTGACCGGGATGAATATTGGGCGAAACTGGGCCAGGAGGTGCGCGCAAGGCTCAAGATCAGCAGCCGGCCCAGTGTCACCGTGGATTATGGGAATTATTGACATGGCCGACTATACTTCTCCAGAGCTTCTCACCATCAACGCTGCCCGCCTGCTGCGTGACGGCGACACCGTCTTCGTGGGAGTGGGTTTGCCCAACCTGGCTTGCAACCTGGCCAGGCGCACGCACGCCCCGAATTTATTGATGATCTACGAAGCCGGTGTGATCGGTGCCCAGCCTGCCAGGCTGCCACTCTCCATCGGCGATCCGACCCTCGTCAGTGGTGCCCTGGCGGTGTGCAGCATGTATGATATCTTTGCCTTTTACCTGCAGCGCGGTAATGTGGACGTGGGTTTCATGGGTGGAGCCCAGATCGACCGCTTTGGGAACGTCAATGCCACCGTGATCGGTGATTATGCCCATCCCAAAGTGCGTTTGCCAGGCTCAGGTGGCTCGATGGAAATTGCGGCCTGGGCCAACCGTTGCTATCTGCTCACCCCGCATTCGAAGCGCCGCTTCCCATCCAGGCTGGATTTCCGCACCTCGGCGGGTTTTCTCGGTGGCAGGGCAGAGCGCCAGGCCGCCAACCTGCGCGGCGGTGGCATGCTGGCTGTGGTGACGGACCTGGGCATTATGGAACCGGATGAGACCGGCGAGCTCGTGCTCACGGCATTGCACCCTGGCGCAACCGTTGACCAGGCTCGTGAAAACACTGGCTGGGAATTGAAAGTGGCGACGGACCTGCGCGCCACCCTGCCTCCCAGCCCGGAAGAGCTACGCATCCTGCGGGAAGACCTGGATCCCCATGGGATATACCTGAAAGGCAGCGCCTGACGATATTGGAGCCTGTGTATTTCATACTATAAAATAAACTCCACGCTTTCACTGATTCGCTTATGATCCCTTTTCTACTGGCATTAATCCCCATCTTGCTCATCCTGGTCCTGATGCTCGGTTTGCGCTGGGGCGCGGTGAAAGCCAGCATTGCAGGTTACCTGGCTGCCATGCTGCTTGCCATCCTATATTTCGGTAGCGGGATCGAGCTGCTGGCATACGCACATCTCAAAGCTTTGTTATCAAGCCTGGATGTGCTGCTGATCATTTGGATGGCTTTCCTGTTCTACCGTGTGACCGATGAGGCCAAGGCGGTCACCCAGCTCGGCGAAGCCCTGCCTCACCTGACCGCTGACCGGGGCATGCAAGCCCTGGTGATTGGCTGGGCGTTCGCTTCCTTCCTGCAGGGGGTGGGAGGCTTTGGCGTGCCGGTGGCCGTGGTGGCACCCATTCTATTGGGTCTTGGGTTCACTCCCATGTCTGCCATCATCATTCCGTCCATTGGCAGCGGCTGGGCAGTGACGTTTGGCTCGCTGGGGTCATCCTTCCAGGCCTTGCTGGCCACCACTGGCTACTCAAGCGTTGAATTGGCTTTCCCGGCCGCCTTATTCCTTGGGGTGGCGGCTATTTTCACGGGCCTGATGGTGCTACACAGCACCGAGGGCTGGCGGGGGATGTATCGTTTGGCACCTGTAGCCATCGTATTAGGGGTGGTGATGGGTTTGGTACAGCTGCTGGTTGCGGTGAAGGGCCCTTGGAATACAGCCGCTTTCGTGGGCAGTATTGCCGGATTGCTGGTCAGCTTTGGCCTGGCACGCCTCTACCGGGGTTTGCAGAGTCAAAATGGAGGCTTGAATGGCAAGCTGCTGGCAGTCGCTCTTTCGGGGTATGCGATCCTGATCATCGTCACCTTGCTGGTCCAATTGGTCCCGGCGATCAAGCACTTGTTGAGCGGATTGGTCATCCAGGTGCATATTCCGGAGCTCAGCACGCGGCTTGGGTACCTGACGCCTGCCACGCCTACTAAACCGATCTCATTACTCAACCATGCCGGTGCGGTCTTGCTGTATGCTTCCGTGCTGGCATACCTGGTGTACCGCTTGGCAGGAAGGTACAAAGAGGGCGCGGTTCGTAGCATCCTGAAAGGCACGGTGAAAAGGGTGCAGGCACCCAGCATCAGCATCACGTTGATGGTCTGCATGGCGGTGGTCATGGAGAATTCTGGGATGACGCAAGCCCTGGCGCGCGGGTTGGCCCAGGTGGCAGGAAGTATCTACCCGCTCATCGCACCATGGATTGGAGCCCTGGGGGCATTCATGACCGGCAGCAATACCAACTCCAACGTCGTGTTTGCGCAGCTACAGGTGCGCACGGCGCAATTACTGGGCTACACGGTAGCGGTGATCCTGGCCGGTCAAACGGCTGGAGCGGCGCTGGCGAGTGTGGTGGCACCAGCCAAGGTCGTGGTCGGGACAAGCACTGCCGACCTGGCAGGTCAGGAGGGGGAGGTGATGCGCAAGATGCTGCCATATATCATCGTCCTGGTGGTGCTCATCAGCCTGCTGACTGTGCTCAGCTTGTGGCTCAAGTTGTAGTTTGTGCAATAATTACAATGTTATTATTTATGAGGTGAGGAACGCATACCAACCATGAATACACCCAAGATTGACCAGCCTTTGCGGAAAGACCGGGCGAAAGACGAAGCCTGGATCAAAGCTTGCTTGCAGCGCATGCCATTTGGGATGATCGCCACCGAAAATGAGCACCAGCCTTACCTCAAGCCTACCCTATTCGTGTTTGCTGAGGCTGAAAATGTCATCTACATCCATGGAGCACTTACGGGCAGGATGCGCACCGAATTGGAAAACAACCCACGTGTCAGTTTTTGTGTAGCCGAGATGGGTCGTCTGCTCCCGGCGGATACAGCCATGGAAGTGGGGGTAGAATATTCCAGCGTGGTCCTTTTTGGTACGGTCGAGCTCCTGACAGATGCCGGGCAAGCCCGGCATGGACTGCAGCTGTTGCTGGATCGCTATTTTCCCCACCTGAAACCTGGGGTGAACTATCGGGAAATTTTGCCGGAGGAGCTGAACATCACCGCAGTCTATCGCATTAAGATCGAATCGTGGAGTGGGAAGGAAGATCGTGCCCGAGCGGATTTTCCTGGTGCGTTCAATTATCCAGCGAGCTGATGCTTTTCAATGGAGCAGGGGTCACCACGCCTGCCGGGCAAGGGGTTACATAATTGACCACGGATTTAGTCTCCAGTTTTGAAAGTATATTTGGATGTTCACCCATGGTGGAGACCCGCGCGCCTGGGCGGGTAAACTTACTGGGAGAGCACGTGGATTATAACCAGGGAGTCGTATTACCCATTGCCATCGACCGGGCGGTGAGATTGGCGAGTGCCCCAACCCCCGATGGGATCGTTAGCCTTGACGCCCTCGATGTTCATGGGCAGGTATCATTTCAACTGAGTGAGGTCGATCAACGCTGTGACCTGCATGGGCATGCGTTGCCTGGTTGGGCGCTATACCCGGCAGGAGTGGCCTGGGCCCTGCAGAGTGCAGGGCTGGCGTTGAGTGGGATGCAAGTAGCCTACACTTCAGATGTGCCCATTGGGGCTGGATTGAGCTCCTCTGCCGCGGTGGAAGTGGCTTTCGCCACCACCTGGCAGGCATTATCGGGTTCGAAGGTCGATAAGATTACCCTGGCAAAGTTATGCCAGCGAGCGGAGAATGAATATGTTGGGGTATCCTCGGGGCTGATGGACCAGTTCGCCTCCACCTGTGGGGTGGAAGGACAAGCGCTGTGCTTCGATACGCGCAGCCTGGCTTGGGAACCCCTGCCCCTGCCACCTGAGACAGTCGTCGTGGTCGCCGATTCAGGTGTCCGGCGCAGCTTAACCGCCTCTGCCTACAATGACCGTCGGGCAGCTTGTGAGCAGGCAGTGGAGCTGCTTCGGAAATACCTGCCAGGCATCCAAAGCCTGCGCGATGTATCCTCGGTAGAATTAGCCGCCTATTCATCATATTTGCCAGACGTCATCCAGCGCCGGGCTGAGCATGTGGTCAAGGAGATCCACCGCGTAGACCAGGCCATGATTGCTCTTCGTCGGGGAGATGCGCGCATGTTCGGGGGCTTCATGTTCGCCAGCCATAAAAGTTTGCGCGACCTGTACGAGGTCAGCTTGCCGGAATTGGACCGGCTGGTGGAAATTGCCCGAGGTTTGCCTGGAATTTATGGGGCGCGCCTTACCGGAGCAGGTTTTGGTGGTTGCACGGTTAACCTGGTGGCGGAAGAATACCTGCCATCATTCATAAATGGCCTGAGGGACGGCTATCAGATGCGGACCGGGAGTGAGGCGACCATATACCCATGCCGGGCGAGTGCTGGGGCTGAAGCCAGGTGGGTATAAACACAGCATGGATTATTCGCAAATAACCCAGAACCTATACATCGGCACCACGCCCAAGGCATCCGATTATGACCTGCTCCACCAGCTGGGGGTTAAACTGGTGATCAACATGCGCATCGGTTTTCCCCCGAAACGCGATTCTCATCTGCCCCCTCTGACCAGCCTGTGGTTGCCAGTCATCGATTCGCCCCTCTTCCCCATCCCCATGCGTTTCCTGCGAACAGGGGTTATGACCGCCCTCAGGGTAATTGAGGAGGGTGGCAGCGTGTACACTCATTGCTCGAAGGGCAGGCACCGCGGGGTAGTTATGGGCGCCTGCATCCTGATTGCTCAAGGGATGGAGGCCGAGCAGGCGATACGCTTGATCAAGCAAAAAAGACCCGTAGCCGACCCGTATGTCTGGTACATCCAGCGCCGGATCATAAAATTTGCCCGGGCGTGGAACGGTGCTGGATAGTAATAATCAGGAATATGTATTTGAAGTCGATCTAGAAACTTATCCCTACCTAAACTTCAGGAACTAATCACTTCCTCCACCTGGAATTTAAGCGCGGCTAAACCGGTGTTCGTATCCGCTAATTTGGCCTGCACTTCCTCCAGCTTGCTTTGCTCGGAACGCACGAAGCGCGTATAGGGCGCGATGGCATCTTTGATATTTCCCATCCCGCGTTCCATTTCCTTCTCGAATTGCGTGCGCAAGGAACGTAGCAGCTGCTCGCGCAGGTTGGCAATCTTCTGGCGCAGCTCGACCTTAGCCTGGCGCTTGCGTGCCGGGATGATGAATAAACCGAGCAATGCCACCACACTGGCCAGTATGATGCCGGTAGCATCCGCACTGGCGGTGGTTGCCAGGATGGTGATCAGCGTGCCCAATCCGACCGCCCCTACTTCAGTGGCCGCCAAGCCTGCTACAGCGGTTTGGGCGCCTTCTGCCATGGAGCGTGCCTCGGCTTCACGGTCATAGCTATCCACCACTCGCTGGGCTTCTCGTCCCACCCCCTCGATCAGCTTCTCGCGGTCGTAATGGAAACTGCCTCCCGCTGCATCCCCAACGATGCGATCCTGGTGCTCTCTGCGACGCTCAGCGATGTGCTCCGTCACCGCTTGCCACTGGCGTAAGTTGGCATCCACCAGCCAGTCGATCAGCTCATTTACCTTGCTCTCGATCCTGCCCGGCACATCTGCCACCACCTGGTGCTCGAACTCTCTCTTGATGCGCGCTTTATTCAACAGGTCGAGCACGCGTGCCAGACGCAGGGTTTCGTCAAAGTAATCCTGCCCTCGCTTCTCCATCTCGAACAGGACATTTTCAATATCCGACATGCGGAAATCAAAGTCACGCCGCATATCCTCCTGATACACCGCAAGCTGGGCGTCCACATCTTGCAATACCACGGAATCAGCTGTGAGCAGCTCGAGGCGTGAGCTGCTGATTTCCTGGTATTTGTTCAACAGGTGTGAGCCGACTCCGAGGGGATTCATGAACTTCAAGGACAGCCGGCTTTTCTCGTCCAATGTATCACGGATATAATTTTCCAGTGCCTCAAAACAGCTGGGTTCCCACAGTTCTTGCTCGCCCAGCTTGGCGCGCAATGCCAAACGTGCACTGACCGGGAATATCTCTGGAGTGATCCCGAGCAGCGTGCGCGCATTTTCAGCGATAAAAGTGGTCACCTGCTCTATTTCTTCCCGGCTTTGGAACAGGTCGATCTTATTCAACACAATGAGCACTTTTTTCCCCCAGTCACGGAGCTTCTCCAGGAACTGGCGTTCGCTCTCTGTGAAGGGACGGTCCGCCGAGGTAACGAATAGCACCAGGTCGGAGCGGGGGACGAATTGTTGAGTGATGGTCTCGTGTTGCCGGATGATGGCATTCGTGCCAGGGGTATCCACGATATTCAGCTCTGCCAGGAGCTCCACCGGGGCAGTCAGGGAGTGCAGGTGCTCGCTCTCCACATGGTGCTCCTGTTGCTCACCGAAGCGCAGGACGGTGATCTGGGTGGTCGTGGGTGTGACGCCTTCCTTGAGCAGCTTCTGCCCCAACAAGGCATTGATAAATGCGCTTTTACCCGAGTTGAACTCACCCACCACCACCAGCAAGAATAGCTCATCCAGCTGGCGGATGGATTGGGCCAAGGTCTCATGGTCTTCGGCAGCAGCCCCGAATTGGATCAGTGAAGCACGCAGGTCATTCAGTAAATTACGGGCATCCTTGAGCAGGATTTCCTGGGCATCGGTCAAAATACGCATCGTTTGGCTCTCCTCTGTGACAATTGTACCCTATCGATGGATATAGAAAAAAACAATGGACAACAAGGAAACGATAATATTTGCTCATGTAACCAGAATTTTTGGCTTTTGGGAGATTGGCTCCCTTTCGCTCCGCTCAGGATTCGGGTAGGATAGATCGTTCCTCATAATACTAAATTCCTGTCATTGCGAGACCAGCGTCTTTTGCTGGTCGAAGCAATCTTCCTGTTACAAGGTAGATCCAGTTTGTTTCGTTGCACTATTTAATCTCCACCCTAAAATGCCGATTGCTTCCCTCGAAAACAACTCGGGATTCATTGTCGGGCATGTTATGCCCTCTTCCCAATGGGATGGAAATATAAGCCATCATCTCTTCAATGGAAAAATGTTTACCATTTTTAAATCAAATGCGACGCCCAAGATTAGGCGTCGCTAGAATGACATCAACTCACGGTTGATCAGGCTCAGGTGCCTCAGACACTACCCACCGGGCTGCAGCTTGAGCTGGAGCTAGAGCCGGACGAAAATGCACTCCCACCCGATAATCTCGAGGCGAAGGTGGAGATTTTCCTGGTCACATCTTTGCTATTACAGGCAGGACAGGTGACCTCGCCCAGTGGTCTGGTGCTAAATACCAGCTCTTCGAACGGCTGCCCACATTCAGCGCACACATATTCAAAAATAGGCATGATGAACTCCCGAGGATGAGATGACCGGTCGCAGCCGGAATCAATGGATTCCAACATCTGCACTGGTGGTGAATACCAAATAATTTCGATGCAAGCGCCCTTGAATGGTTGCATTTTTTAATCTTCATCCTTTCAGCCATTTCTGGATGAATTGATGAAACTTTAATGAAATTAGAACAAATGTTCTGGTATAATGTGAGATAGAAAAGCAATCCAATCTTGCATTGTACGGAGCAGAAACATGGATCAAACTCTTCAGCTTTCCCCCCGGCAACTTCACCTGCTGCTTGCACCCCATCGTGCTCAGCGCCAGATGATGACCCTCCTGACCGCCCGTCTGGCTCTCACCGGCAGGGTGCGCCTGGTGGATGCGGGTAACTGCTTCGATGGTTACGGGCTGGCACGCCAGCTGCGCCAGAAGACGCCTCTCTGGCAAGCGGCGCTTGAACGCGTGAGCGTGGCACGCGCCTTCACCTGCTACCAGGTGGAGACGCTGCTGACCGAATCGGTGGCAGACACCTCGCCCGTGTTGGTGCTTAACCTGCTGGACACTTTCTATGATGAGAACGTGAAGCTGCCCGAGCGCATACGCCTGCTGGAGGTGAGCCTGGCCCAGCTGCGCCGGTTGTGCCGCCAGGCTTCAGTGGCGGTGAGTACCAGTCAGCCTGCCCCCAACCAGCCGGGAGAGCTGCTCGAGATATTGTCAGGTGCGGCCAGTCAGGTATGGAGCTTTGAAGAGCCGCAACCTGTTGAACCGCTACGCCTGTTTTAAGGAGGTTTTTTATGGGACGTACACTACCATCTGTAACACAAGTTTTTCTGAAGGAGCAGGAGTCATTCCTGCGTTTCCGGCGTGCCCTGCGCCGCTCAGACCAGAAAGCCCTCGACGACCTGTTCGCCGCGGCCCATAAGCACCTGGCAGCCGCGGCGTATGCCTCGCATGCCCTGCCATTTGAGATCTTCCTGCTGTCGATGTTACTTGAGGAGCATAAGCAGGTGCTGCGCATGCGCTATATGCTGAACGCCCGCGATGCGGCTGCCCTGGACAGGCTGGAGCAGGGTGATTCCACGACTTACCTGGATGCCCTCACCGCCGAGCTGGACATGGATAGCCCGGCCCCGGTTTCCCTGGAGCCGGGGAGTGGCGCGCCTGCCTCACCACCGCAGCCGGGCTCCTCTTCAGGTGAGATGAGAGATGAGCCCCCGGCCTCAACCGCAGAGCTGATCAACTTCCATGGCTGAAATCAGTGGGTGGCTCCTGGATCTGTTCGCCGGCACGGAGCCCGGGATCGTGCTCTGGTTGGTCGGTGAAGATGGGCAGCGCCATCGCCTGACCCAGGATTTTCCCATCACCTTTTACGCCGCAGGTGACTTGACACGCCTGCGCCAGCTATGGCGTTTCCTGCAGTCCCAGCCGGAAAAGGTGGAGCTGAAGCGTTCTGCGCGCCGGGATATCTTCTCACCCCAGCCGGTGGAGGTGCTGGAGGCCACGCTGGCCCACACGGCTGCCCAGCCTTACCTTTTCAACCGCGTGGCCCGTGAGTTCCCTGAGCTGGCGTATTACGATGCCGACCTGCCTCTCACCACACGCCACGCCGCCATCTACAACACCTTTCCGCTGGTGCATTGCCAGGTGGAAGCAGATGAACGCGGCCGCGTGCAGAGGCTGAAAGTGCTGGATGCACCCTGGGAGCTGGATCCCCCCGCACCACCTTTGCGTCTGTTGGCGCTCGAGCCGGACGTTGACCCAGCGCATGCTGCCCCAACGTCTCTATATGTGCGCTCCATGAGCGTTTCCTACCACTTCAGCCTGGAGCACCCCCGCCCATTATTGATCAACTTGCGGGCTATCCTCGAACGCCAGGATCCCGACGTGCTGCTGACTGCCTGGGGTGACACCTGGCTGCTACCCTACCTGATCGACCTGGCTGAGCAATGGCACATTCCACTGCCTTTGAACCGCGAGTCGGGCAGGGAGGTCATCCGCAAGGATGAACGCAGCTACATGGCTTATGGGCAGGTGATCTACCGTGGCAAGCAGGTGCACCTGTTTGGACGCTGGCACGTCGACGGCTGCAATGCGATGCTGTTCCACGAATATGGGTTGGAGGGCATCTGTGAGCTGGCACGCGTCACCGCCCTGGCCGGTCAAACGGTGGCACGCGTTTCACCCGGCAGCGGCATCTCTGCCATGCAGATGGTGACAGCGCTACGCCTGGGGATCATGGTTCCCTGGCACAAGCAGCAGGCTGAGCGACCTAAGAGCGCCCTCGAGATGATGCAGGCTGACCAGGGGGGCCTGGTCTACCAGCCCCTGATCGGGCTGCACAAGGACGTGGCGGAGGTGGACTTCGTCTCCATGTACCCGAGCATCATGCGCCATTTCAATATTTCACCCGAGACGGTGGCCGACCCCAACACCACCGGTCGCGACCAGTACGCCCGGCTGGAACGCGTCTCAGAGCTGGGCCTGTGGATCGACCAGGAAACCTCCGGCCTGATCCCTCAGACACTGGCGCCGCTCTTGGATAAGCGCCTGGAGCTCAAGCTGCGCCTGGCTGAGCTGCCTGCCTGGGACCCGCGCCGCAAGACTTACCAGGCTCAAGCCACGGCGCACAAATGGCTGTTGGTGACCTGTTTTGGCTACCTGGGGTACAAGAACGCCCGCTTTGGGCGCATCGAAGCGCATGAGGCGGTGACGGCTTACGGGCGCGAGATGCTGCTGCGCGCTAAAGAGGCCGCTGAAGACCTGGGCTTCACCGTGCTACACATGTACGTGGACGGTTTATGGGTGAAAAAGAAGGGTTACAGGGACGTGGCTTCGTTCCAGCCGCTGTTGGACGAGATCATCACCCGCACCAGGCTGCCGATTGCCCTGGATGGGATCTACCGTTGGGTGGCATTCCTGCCTTCACGCCTGGATGAGCGTGTTCCGGTTCCAAACCGTTATTTCGGGGTTTTTCAGGATGGCAGCTTGAAGATGCGCGGCATTGAGGTTCGCCGGCACGACACGCCGGCCTGGGTGTCGAAGGTGCAAATGGAGATTATCGATACCCTGGTGCATACCTCCAATGTGGATGATCGCTCCACCTATCTGCCCAAGATATTGCGTCTGCTGCGTCGGGCGCTCGCCAGGTTGCGCCGCGGGGAGGTATCGGCGGAGGACCTGTTGGTCGCCCAGACGCTGAGCCGTGAGCTGGGAGAATACCGCACGCCCTCGCCGGCTGCCCGTGCGGCGGCACAGCTGGCTGCGATAGGTAAAAACCTGCGCCCGGGGCAGCGCGTGCGCTTTGTGTACACGCTGGGCGAGCCGGGTGTGCATGCCTGGGACCTGCCACAACCCCCCGATATGCGGAGTGTGGACCAGGAGCGCTACCGGGTGTTGTTGTTCCGCGCTGCGGCGGCCATCCTGCAGCCATTTGGCCTGCAGGAATCAGACGTAAAGACCAGGGTGCTGGCAGATGCCATTGATGTAACCTTTTTTGCACCTGTGTATCTAAATGTATAAAAGTCAGGAACCATAAACAATATCGTTAGAGCAGAAAGTGAAAAAGGAGAAAAAATGGAATTCGCGCGCTTTATGTCCTCGCTGTATGGTCGTCTTATACGCATCGTGGCGGGTGCTGCACTGATCATCCTAGGTCTGGCAGTCGTCCATGGTACGCTCGGGGTCATTCTGGCAATTGTAGGGTTGGTGCCTTTGGTGGCTGGGATCATGAATGTATGTGTCTTTGCCCCATTGTTCGGAGGACCGTTCTCCGCTAAGGCTATTCCGGTTAAAGCCGAAACGGGAAAACATATTAAATAACATTAATCGATTTCCCCTTATTGGGCAGCTCCGGCTGCCCGGTTTTTTTAATTAATCTAGGGTAAAATAGCACACCAGGAAGGAGGCGAAAATGAAACTGTATGTCGGGCAGGCAGCTCCAGACTTTACCCTGCCATCCCATTTAGATAAAGACATTAAGCTCAGCGATTACCTTGGCAAAAACGTCGTGTTGGTGTTTTTCCCGCTGGCATGGACACCCGTCTGAACGGGCCAAATCCCATCGTACGAAGCCGACACGGGCAAGTTCGCGGGATTGGATGCCCAGGTCCTGGGCGTAAGTGTTGATCATGTTCCCTGCCTGAAAGCGTGGGCAGAATCTTTGGGTGGAATTAATTATCCTTTGATGAGTGATTTTTGGCCTCATGGCAGGGTGGCGAAGATGTATGGAGTGTTCCGTGAGCCGGACGGATATACCGAGCGGGCGATTTTCGTCATCGATAAGCGTGGTTATATCCGTTATATCGATATCCATGATATCGACCATCAGCCCGATAATGACGTGGTACTTGAAGTACTGCGACGTATCGACCCGGAAGCTGCCGCGCGCAGCCCGGCACCACCTCCGATTAATCCGGAAGATATCCGGCTGCCTCATGGAGGCGTGGTGATGTACTGCACGCGCTGGTGCCCTGGGTGCCGGCGGGCACGTGCCTGGTTCCAAACCAACAATATCGAATATCAAGAGGTGGATATAGACGTCACACCAGGTGCTGCCGACCAGGTGAAGAAATGGGCTAACGGCACACGTACAACGCCAACCTTCGATATCGAAGGCACCATCCTGGTGGGCTTTGACGAGAAAAAAGTCGAGGCTGCCCTTCAGGAAAAAATAACCAAATAAGTCCAATGCCCGGAAGTATACTGCTTCCGGGTTTTTTTATCGGTTTACCGTACGGGTTGGAAAGGATGTTAACCATGCCTTTGGAATTTGTTGTTTCGACGTTACTACCGGCTACGCCGGAGGAGGTTTATCGTGCCTGGCTAAGCTCTGAAGGTCATACGCAGATGACGGGGAGCCCGGCGTCTGTCTCTGCACGCGTGGGGGGAAAATTCACTGCCTGGGATGGCTACATTCACGGGAAAAATCTTACCCTGCAGAAAGGCAGGCGAATTGTGCAATCGTGGCGCACCACCGAATTCAGCGCCGACGATCCCGATTCACGCATCGAGGTTACCCTGGACCAATTGGGTAACCAGACCAGGCTTACCTTGCACCACAGCGGGCTTCCACCCGATGGAGGTCAATATGAGCAAGGTTGGGTGGAGTCTTATTTTCAGCCCATGAAAGAGTACTTTGAAGCTCGCAGAGCCAACTGAATAAAGACACCGAGTTATAAAAAGTTATAGAGACGCCCTTCCAGCAACCTGCGTCGCTGCCACACCTGCTCCGGGGGTGAAGGTATACCCACACCCAGCCAGAGCGCTCTCGATGGCACTGATGGTTGCCAGCACGTCTGCCAGGGTAACCGCACCCATGTGCCCGATGCGGAAATATTCGCTGCGGATGGCGGGATGCAGGCCACCGGCCAGGGTCACTCCGGCTTGCGAGACACGATTGAGGAAATCTGCGCCATTGACGCCTTTTGGATAACGCGGGGCACTCAGGGTGTGGGCGGCATATTCTGGTTTTAAAGGCACCTGACCCATTCCAAGCGCTTCGATGCCGGCTTTGCAGGCCTGGCTGATGGCGATGTGGCGGGCAACCCGCTTCGACATGCCCTCCGCCAGGATTTGACCCAGGCTGACATTCAGAGCAAAAATATGGTTAACCGCCGGAGTGCCAAAGTAACTTGCCTTGCGCGCTTCATAAGCCTGCATGATCGGCAGCCAGTTGGTCCAGTCGGCGTAATAGTTGAGCACGGGTGCAGTACGGTTATGGAATGCCTCCAAGGCGCGCGCTCCGATCATCAGCAAAGCCAGCCCCGGTGGCACCCCTACAGCCTTCTGTGAAGCCGTGAGAGTCAGGTCAACCCCCCAGGCCTCCATGTGCAATTCCTCGCCCGCCACCGAGCATACTCCGTCTACGATTACAAGGACACCATACTGTTTCGCAAGCGAGGCGATCTGTTGCACATCTGTCAGCACAGCTGTCGAGGTATCCACGTGGGTGATGGTCATGAGCTTATAGGTGTCGGATTCCAACGCCGATTTAATCAGCCCCAGCTCAGGGCGGCTGCCCGGCGAGCTTGAGATCCGCGTTACCTGAGCACCGTAACGCTCGAGAATCGTGGCGAAGCGCTCGGAGAAGTAACCTGTATCGACCACCAGAGCTTTATCACCCGGTTGGACCAGGTTAGCGCCGGCACAATCCATCGCCAAGGTGCCTGAGCCTGCCAGCACCAGCGGCTGACCTGACGGGCTGTCAAAGACCTGGCGCATCTGCTGGAGTGCCTGACCAAACGCCTCGATAAATTCTGGTGCCAGGTGGCTCGTGGTTGGCTCTCCCATAGCCGACAGCACAGTAGGCTCAAATTCAATCGGTCCGGGGATCATGAGCAGGGTTCGATTTTTCATCTTGGTTCTCCGTTAACTTGAGATGTGGTTGACTTTTCAATTACGATCCATTCACCGTCAACACTTATCCGGTCTCCTGTATGGATCTCATCGATAGGCAGCTTATCCACGCAGGGGATCTCGGCAATAATACAACCCACCGCGGTGATGGTCTCGCATTCAGCGTTGAGAATGGCAAGCGGAGCATAACCGTTATGCCTGAGGCGATAGAGGGTGTAGGAGCCCACCGTGGAGCCTTTGCCGGTCGGGAAGATGAGCACCTTCCCGGCAATGGATTGTCCTTCCAGGTTGTGTCCGCGCTCCACGACGATTCCTGTCTCGGGGTCGATTCCCCCGAAGAAGGAGATCGCCTGTGAAGTGACCAGGGCTTCACCTCGCACATTCCCATGGTATATGCTCCGTCCCTGGATTTTCATATCAGCGCTTGTTGCACCACTTTTTCAACGGGTAGGAAAATCGTCTTGAATTTATTCTTGGCTGCCGCGTAATAACACGCCTTGGCACTGTCGGTGGCCATGGCTGTGAACCGGCCTTTGATCGGTGCGACCACACAGCAGGTATCGGCGGCAAATTTGGCCCCTGCCGCTTCGATGATTTGGGTATAGCCCAGGCGGTCAGCGAGCAGTTTTGTCGCCCGTGCGGTGGTGACCCAGAACTCCCTTTTCACGTGCTTGCCTTCCAGCAGGTGGGAGATACGCTCGATCTCGCCAAGGCTGAGGTGCGGGCAACCCAGGCTGATGAAATCCACTTCATCTCCAGCTGCGTCGGTGAGTGAAGTATATGCCTTTTCCAGATCGGATTGGTTGATGGTGAGCTGTTCACCAGGAGGAATGCACGTGGAAGCATCAGGAGTGATACCCTGCATGTGGAACAGGGCAGACCCACCATAGGTAGCCAGGCTGGCACAGAACGATTTGAGCTCCTCCAGTGTGGCGGATTCGACTCCCTGGATGAAAGGGATCGATTTGGTGGCCGCGATTTGCTCGCCAATCACCTTGCCCAGGGCGCCGAAATCGCTGCTATCCACCAGACGGGCTTCGACCTGGAAGGTGAGATTAGGGATGCGGTTTTCCGGAAGATGGATGCCATATTCAGGTGTCCGCCCGGTTAGCGACGCAGCCAGGGCCGAAGGCCCTCCCTCCCGATTAGTGCGGGCTCCAATGACAGAATTGGCATAACAGACTGCCGAACTTTCAGACCAGGCTAGATGTTCACCATATTTTGGCAGGTTACCGGTGAGATAAGGGGTGCAGGTACAGGTGAGGGTCACTCCCATCCGGGAGTAGGCGTTCAAGACCCGCTCCTGGCCCTCAGCAAAATCTGGTGGGATGCCCAGTGCGCGCCAGTTTTCGATATCCATGCCAGCTGGGTTGAGCGTGGTGGGAACCCTCACCCTCCCCCCTCCTTCGGCTAGTTCAGCCAGAAATTGCAAGCCAGCCTCCCCCAGGTTATCGTAACTGACACCAGCAATCTGCGCCGATGTCACCGGGATCATCCGCTTGGCGCCGTAAATCTCTCCCAAGGCAACCAGGATCTGCATGGCTTTCTGGGTCGCTCGACCCTGTGACCCGCTGAGCAAATCCATTTCTTCTGGTGTCAGGAACACGTGGATGCCTCTCGTCTGTTATCAGGTAACATCATCCAATCCATCTATTCAACCCTTGAGATATTTATCCACATCCACATCGGGAAATAATGCCTTATCGAAATCCTTACCGCCTCTGGTGAGAGGTTTGGTCAGGTCAAAACCGACCCTGGTGGTGAGGTGTGTGCCGGTTTCACTGCGCTCGCTGGAAGGGTCGAGGCTCGAACCGGGTTCTCTCGGTCTGATCACCAGGTCGGTATCACCCTGGAAGCGGGTAGCCATAGCCCATTCCACCTCCAGCGGATTATAAATGTCGATATCCTTATCGACTACGAACACGTGCTTACATGAGCGGTGCCCGGCAAAGGCCGCCTGGATGGCTTTTTTTCCGTCCTCATCCCCTTGCTTATCGATCTGGATGATGGCATGCAGCCAGGAGCTGCCACCTGGGTTAACGTTGACGTCCAGGCATTTCACTACTTCATTGACTTTTTTAAAGATGGTTGGCTCGCGTGGCATACCCATGAGTAATTTATGCTCCAGCGCTCCCGGAAGCAATGCATGCCAGATTGCATCGTGGCGATGAGTGATCATCTTGACCACGAAGACTGGCTCATCACGGACGATATCATACGTGCCGGTAAGGTCGACGAACGGTCCCTCTGCGTGGCGCCTGTCTCCGTAAACCGTGCCTTCGAGCACAAACTCAGCTTCAGCTGGCAGGTACAGGTCGACCGTTTTAGCCTTCACCAGCTTGAGAGGCTGATCGAGGCATAGGGTCGATAGCGCGTTGGCGATCTCCAGCTCATCGATGCCTAGCTCAACCGAGGTGGCAGCTGCGACCAGCACGTTGGGGGGCACTCCGATGCACACTGCCACGTCCAGGCTGCCCATCTCCTCCAGGAATCGATCGAAATGCCGGCCCCGCACCACGCGGATAGCCATCTCGTCCTGTGAGAACTGCATGGCACGGTGGAAATCCAGGTTTTGCCCATACTTAGGGTGACGGGCAATGAACACGCCTGAGCTAATGTAATTCCCCCCGTCCAGGGCACAATGGCGCAGGATGGGCAATGCATCCAGGTCAGGCTTATCGATCACTACTTCCTGGCATGGCGCTCGTTTGACCACGGGACAGGGTTTGCGTTCATCAATCGCGCGCATCAGGCTGGGGATGATCTCCTTCACTGGTATGGAGAGGTAATTCGCAATCGCTGCCTTGGAGCATAAAAGGTTACCCACGATGGGGAAGGCGCTCTCCTTTACCTTTTCAAACAACGCTGGCCGCGGTTCCAATTTCTTGAGTAAGCCGGCGATTTCATACGTCTTGGACACAGGCGCAGGTAAGGTGAGCAAATCACCCGAGTCACCCAGCTGTTTGAGATATGCGCGTAAGCTCATAACTTATCCATTGAAGTGCTCAGGATAAAATTTATACCACCAATTAGTGCGTTTGCGGGATGATTTATGGCCTGGGTGTATTGCTGGCTGGAAGTGGTATGGGAGTCCAAGTCTGCCCACCATCCGGAGACTGCCAAAGCGCAGGATTTGCCTGGCAGGTGAATCCAGGGGTCGATTTTTCACCCGTGCAGTTGCCTTCCGAGGTGACAGCCCAACCCAGGCCGTTTGTCTGCCAGCCTGACAGGCTGGTCCCTGCAGGTAAAGATAGAGCGTTTATTATGTTCTTGTCTGGTTGCGCCGGCAGCCAGGTAATACCACCATCCATGGTATGATAGCTGATTTCACCGGCCTCGGTAGTGAGCCAGCCTTCTGATTTGGAGTTAAAATCAATCGCCTGGGCCGTCGGGAGCTCATACGTCTGCCAGGTGTGCCCGCCATCGCTGGTTTTCATCAGCATGCCAATGTCGAACGCCTGGCTGGTGACTTTCTTGAGCACCACCCAACCGGTGGAGGGTGAGTTGAATTCAAGCTGCAATGCTTGCCAGTCCCCAGGCGGAAGTGCCATATCCAGGCTTTCCCAGGTTAATCCCCAATCGGAAGAGTGGAAGAAACGCGCTCTTTGCGGTGGTTGAGTGGAGAGCGCCCATGCCTGCCCGGAAGGCAGGAAATCTGCTCGTTCTACAGCTGCCGGCGAGATATCCAGCCAGTTCTTCCCAGCATCACTCGTCCAATACAAGCGACCGACTGAGACCAGCCAGCCTTGCTCAGCAGAAAGAAAACCGGCATCATCAATTGCGGGTGATGAGATGATCGTCGAAGTTGTGCGCAAACCCGAAGGCGGCATGGCGACCATTCCATCTGCGACGTCGCTATCGATCCCCAGGCCAAAGCCTCCCCAATGTTCAGTGTGGTCGCCGGCGTATTGCCGGATGCGCTGGTGGTTGTTCCATAAGCCTTGCAACCAGGAGATGCCGAAGACCGAGGCGTAAGGATCATAGTTGATTGTATACCATGAAGCCGGCCAGACGTCATCGGGGACGTTAGGGATGCTCGCCCAGTCAGTCATAAACGAGTTGCGCGTGCCATAGCCTCCCGCGTGGTTGCCAAGCTCGTGCAACTTCTGCACCCAGCCATTCATGAAAGCTGAGACCGGCTGCCGGCATTCCGCGCTGGAGACCCCATAAGCTTCCAGGTCGTAATAGATGATGGTACCCCCTAAGCCGAAATTGGTCAGCCCCAGGTTAGCCGCCACTATTGAGGCTGCCAGGGCTTCCTGGCGACCTTGCTCATAAGAGACAGCTGGGTCTGAGCTCATCCTAAACTTGTACGTTGTGCACGGAGCTTGGGGGCCTACCCAGGTGGGCACAAAGCTCCAGCCTTGCTGGTGCACCTGGCTGACCCAGGAGGCACTGGCGACGCTGCAGAGCGATGTCAATTGGCTTCCACCCAGGTAAAGCGCATAGAATGAATACGGGCTTTGGTGCCACCAGGTATTCATTTCGGACACTTCCGGCAAGTGACAGCTGTCAAAGCCCTGTGCCTGGATCACACCCACATCACCTGGGGGCCTGTTGGTTGGGTCAGCTCGCCCGACCAGGGGCAGGAAGACCTGGGGCCGTGTTGGGCGCGTGTAGGTGAAGCGCATGGCGCTGAATGAAATGGTGCTGCTGAAGTCGGGCTCTGTGTTCAGGTCAGCCAGGGAGACATAACCGGTTTGCCCGGCAGTGAAATAATATTCCCCCAGGTCAAGCCACTGGTTGCTGAGCGGGTATTGGCTTAGCGTGCGGTTCGATACTCCGTAAGCATGGTGGACGGAATAGTTTGCCGCAGTGGTATCGTGTTCGATGGTGGGCTTCTGACCTGTGCACCAGGTGATGGAACTGTGCGCAGCGATATAAGCCGTCACCTGGTAATAACCCGGTTGGGATATAACCGGATGCCATTCGGCATAGTTGGCAGAGTTGGCCGGATTTTTCGCATTCAGCGTTAAATAGGCCTGGTGACCGCGGTCATTATCGAATGGATACCAGTAGCTCTCCGGGCAGCTGATGAATGCCGGATGTAATTGAGGGTCTTCCACGATCACCTCCACCACTTGGGCTTTGGATGGACCTGATAGTGGGAGAAGAAGTGCCAGCAAGAGGATGAATAGGGGCAAACGTCGGAGATGACCAGGGGTGATGTGTAGCTGGAAACTCATGGGTCACGTGGGATCAGGATGGATAGTGTACCACCGAAATCGTTTCAGGTCTCGGCGATCATTCCCCACAGTTGCAATTTTATTGCCTGAATCATCAAGGCAGCATTTTACAGCCCACCAGGCACATGTAAAATTGAGCGTCTAATTGCTTTTGGCTGGAATATATAATCAAAAGTAAGAGGCCATCCAAAAAGATATTTTAATAAAATCAACCACCAAGAGTAGTGGTGTAGGGGTGGGATTTGAACAACAACCAATCAAAATCTACCCCTACACCCACGCGATGAGCCGTCGGTTTGGGGACGCAGGGGTATTCAATCATGCCTTACCTGGGATTCCACCCCTGCGTCCCTACTTTTGGGACAGCCCCTT
>Ga0153916_10000957_pt1 | contig 20196 bp, 18 predicted proteins | sample Opewatmetagenome_FD_109642 | JGI IMG/M metagenome (GOLD analysis project Ga0153916, IMG submission 109642) | Freshwater wetland microbial communities from Ohio, USA - Open water 3 Core 3 Depth 4 metaG | ecosystem: Environmental > Aquatic > Freshwater > Wetlands | place: USA: Ohio, Lake Erie... | reverse complement strand
TTAGACAAGCTAAGAAATTAGAGGGCTGAAAAACGACCGAGAAGCCTAAGAATAGATCATTCATTAATTATCCGCACATTGAGTCCTATCCCTGGGTTTCTATTTCGCGAAAATTCCCATAGGCAATTGGACCTTGAGTAAGTAATTGAAAAAGAAAAAGAAGACAACAGATGTGAAGAAGGAACCCAACAGTACGGGAACCCAACTTTTCTGAATAATCGGTTTGAGACCGATTAGAAAAATGCAGGTGCTGACAAGAAATCCAATGGGTTGGAGTAAAAGGACATACAAGAAAAGACTACCTAAGAGATAGACTACCCTCCATTTACCGGTAGGTACTTCCTTGTCTATGCCTCTATCTCCAAGTTTCGTTTGGGATCGAAGATTCTTCAATATGAGCAGGAGAGACAACGACCCTATAACTAGGCCTAACAAGAGAGGGAAGATGCCCGGCCCCGGTTTGGCTGCACTCCCCATTGGTAGCTGAATGGCCAAATAAGTCGTCACTCCGCAGAAAATAATAATAAGAAGCCCCGCGAGGCACTCTTTCCTTGCCATATCAGAAGATCTCCTCTGAATCGCTTCAGACTGGCCTTGAATGCTGGGAAATCTGTCACACCGTCGTGGACGGATTTTAATTGCCAGGACATCGTGGACTATCGTTTTTCAACAATCGAATAGCCACTGTGCCGATAATTTTGAACACCAAAGATGATAGACTTTCCGCCGAATAAAAGCCGTGTTGAAGAATATTATCAATACTGATTAAGGTGATACTTTCAATCGATCATTGACACGCCACGACTGCTTTCAACCAGCATTGAAGTTTATATGTTGGCAGCTTTCTTAATCCACGAAGTCCTGGCAGTTGTCAATTACTACTTACCTTTTTGTTTGGCTAGTTCCATATAGAATTTGTATTGGTCTTCAACAAAGTCAGCAAACTCTTTAGGTCCCATGAACTGGGGAACAACACCCGCCTTGTCCATTCGAGCTTGGACATCCGGAAGAGATAAGACCTTTTCAAATACTCGAACGATCTTGTTCATAATTGGCTCAGGAAGACCTGCGGGGGCATAAAAGCCACTCCAAAAATCTCTCGAAAAGCTGGTATATCCAAGCTCTTTAAGCGTGGGGACGTCCGGATACTTCTTATTCCTTTGCGATCCGATGAAGGCCAAAAGATGAATCTTCCCTGCCTCGATCTGGGATACCATTGGGGTCAATGCTTCTAAGTAGCAGTCGATGTGTCCTCCCATGACGGCGACGAAAGCATCAGATGCCCCTTTATACATCATGTGAGTAACGTCGACTCCCTGCTGTCTAATCAATCCCTCCCAAACGAGAGAGATGGTAGGGGAATAGGATCCTGACCGGATTTTGCCAGGGTTCTTCCTGGCCGCATCCAATAATTCCTTCAGAGTCTTATGAGGAGAATCAGCTTTTACCGCTATGGTAATAGGAACAATCATTGACATGAAGACGGGGACCAAGTCTGTCTTCTTATAGGATAGATTTGGAAATATGGCAAAATTAGCCGTCATCGTGGCGGAACTCGTAACAAGGAAGCTATAGCCGTCCGGTTTCTCAGTGGCAACGGTACTTGCTGCCAGAGCTCCGCCCGGTCCCGCCTTATTTATTATGACAACGGGAACGCCTAATTCCTTGCTTGCTACTTCACCCAAAATCCTTGCATGTGTATCCAGCGGGCCTCCGGGCGCAGCTCCAACGATCAAATTGATGGGTTTGGTCGGATAGTCAGCTCCAAATACGGAATGGAAGAAAAGAAAGTTGAAAGAACAGATCACGGCCACACAAATAATTAAATTACTCGCAAACCATTTCCCTCTCACTGTCTACTCCTCCTTTCTCACCTCTTTATCGGTGAATGCGGGCACCAATTCCTTTCTACTTTAAACCATCTCACAGATATAGTCCAATGCGGGTCAAATGCAATTCTGAATGCATAATCAACCCTCTCTAACGAATTCAATGCAAATTACTTGTTTTGGCCTTCTATGCTCTTATACGTTGGACTTTCAAACACATCGGCTAGGGCCATGCTGCTCTCAACTAACATCATCTTGGAGGCTCCGTAGTTCGCAAGAAACGCTACCTCGAGTATCTCTTCCTCAGAACAACCGGCAGTTCTTGCGTTACAGCACTGTGCGTTGATGCCCTGCCAGTGACGCAATGACATATAAATTCCGAGGAGGACTAAATATCTGGTCTTCTTGTCTAATATTCCTCTCTCCGTAGTCTGAGTGAGCTGATTATGGGCAAAAGTTTCAATCATTTCGGGCTTCCTATCCACGTATGCACGCAAGACGTGTAATGCCCTATCCATACCCGTTTCCGGCCTTTGAGTACCCCACGAGAGTATTTTTTCCCGAGCTGTCTTTGCCTCTTTCATCGCTTTCACAACTTTCATCTCATCCGGTCTTGTCATTTTTGCATCTCCTTTCTTCCAGTATTCGGCTCAGTCGCTTTGAATGTTCCCTAATCTGAGTAATGCGTTTTCCTTGTATATGCTAAGAAAATCTCAAACTAAGTAGCAGAGGACAATTGTCTGCACAGAAACCACAACTATTGCAATTTTTCAAATGAGAGAGTTTTATCATAGCTATTCTTCAGACAAATCTACGATGAGATCCTTGAGAACCCGGCGATTAGGAACAGGCTCAATGATCATTTCTTTCTCAGAAAGAGCATCACAGGATAGGACGGTTTTTTTGTTAACCATGACCGTACACGCGCCACAGAGCTGCTGACGGCAAGGTTCCCTGAAGGAGAGCCCGGGAGCATAATTCTCAAAAATATAACGAATCGTATCTATGATTTTTATTCCACACCACCCCTCGGGAGGGATTTCATAATTTTCGAATCTTGGTTCTTTATCCACCGAAGGATCAAATCGAAATATCTTTACTTTGGCTTTTCCGGGCTTTTCGTCCATGCTATCCTTCCACCTCCTCTTCCTCCGGGGGAGTTAACCTGGTCATCACAGGGGATACAGTGCTCAATAGCATTTCCCCATCGCCTTTGCTTATTACGATATTCTTGAGCCAGTTCTTGTTGTCCCGCTTCGGGAAATCTGTTCTGTAATGAGATTTTCGGGTCTCCTCCCGCAACATAGCCGCTCTAACGGTCATCTCTGATAGTGCAAGCATATGTGTTGCTTCAAGAGCCTCTGTCAAACCCTTGTTAAACACCCGGGAAGAATCAGGGACACAAATTCTCGGGAGATCATTCTTTCTAATCTCTTCAAGCACGTTCAACGCATTCTTCAGACCCTTTCCATCTCTTACCAGAGCGCAATGTTCCCACATTGTATCCTTGATCTTATTTTTGATTTCAAACCCCCTGATCCCTTCTTTCTTTTCCAGTAAAGAATCTATTTTCTCCTGTTCTTCCCTGACCTGCTCTTTTTCAATCGGTAACCAGTCCAGCTCCCTGACTTGCTTGGCGGCCTTTTTCCCAGCTATGTATCCCATTGAAAGACACCAGGTGATCGCTGGACCTCCGTCTATCCTTTCCGCTCCGTCCATCCCGGATGCGACTTCCCCTACTGCATAGAGACGGGGGAGCCTGGTTTCACAGTTTTCATTTATCCTCACACCACCAATGGTGTAATGGCAGGCCGGGCCGACTTCCAAGGCGTCTTTACGGATATCAATACCGAGCTTTTCAAGCTTGGGAAGCAGGCTTAACGGATGTTTCTTGATCCATTCATCCAGGAGATTGTGAGGCAGGTGGTTTACAGCAAGATAAGCCCCGCCATGAGGGCTTCCTCGGCCATACTTGTTTTCTAAGTAAATTGCTCTGGAAGTCGGATCTCGTAACCCCCAGTCTTTAGAAAGCGGCAGATACCTCGCCATGAATTCTTCGCCGATTGCGTTGTAGAACTTAGCGTGAAGATAATAGCGGAAAGCACCAGTCTGTTGGTGCATCTCAAAGGGAGGCGTGTAACAGGCCATGGGGAAGAATTGGTGAAACTCCATGTCCATCAGGTCAGCGCCGGCATTATAGGCGAGAATGATTCCATCTCCTGTAGCATCAATGGATCCATCGGTTTTACGGTAGAGCTGGGTGCATCCCCCGGTTGCAAGAATCGTAATCTTGGACTTGAATATAACAAACTGTCCGTCGCGAAGAGATATTCCAAATGCTCCCGCAACCTGCCCATTGGAAAGCAATAGCCTGGTAATAAAAACATCTTCCATGATTCTTGTATTGAGGCGCTTAAACTGTGTTTTAAAGGCTCTCCTCCAGTGGAGTCCTCCTCGGTGTCCAATGGGATTCAAGGTTCTGGGGTAAGATGAGCCGGGCAGTTGATATTGGACAAATTTGTCACCGTCTTTCAAAAACCTTGCCCCCCATTTTTCCATTTTTGGGACTTCGGTAACCGATAAGTTGACTAAGGCCTCAACCAGTTTCTGATTATTTAAATAGGCCCCTCCCTTCACAACATCTTCAAAGAAAACATCCGGGTTATCCCGGGGATCCATATGGCCCAACGGTGCCTGAATTCCTGCACCCGCCATTACTGTATTCCCATTTCTACCTACAAGCCCCTTGGTGACCACCAAAACATCGGCACCGTCTTCCTGAGCTTCGATTGCTGCCTTTGCCCCCGCCGCTTCAGACCCGATGATCAGTACCGGGGTCTCTATTTCCTTCCATGAACTGTCATCCGAGTCCATTCGTTCCTCCCTGTCTTCTTAGCTTTGAGCAGCAATTGATTCACTTCAGACGAGCTTGCAACCGGACATTCCATGATACATTTACCGCAATAGTCCCCTCTGCTTATTACCATGAGTTCCAGACTCTGTGCGGGATCTCTTTCCTTCATTCCATTAAAAACCTCTTCGGGTCCAACCGTATCTGGCATTGGGATATCCTTTAAGCCCAATGAATCCTTGCTCAATCCCATCGACCCCCACATGCACCTCCAGCGGTCGATTTTAGCTGTTTTGAAAATTCTATCCCCTATCCGGACCTCCTGTTCACTAGGACCAATTGCGTGAGTTGGACAAACACTGGCGCATATGGGTAATCCCTTTCCGAGTTCCTTGCATTTTTCCAGATCGCATAATTTCGATTTTAAAGGGGGTTTCATATCTGCTTCTAATCGAGCATTGGTGATAATTGAGGTAAACCTAGCTCTTGGCCCCGCGTCCTGGGTTAACACAAGTTCGCCCCAGCCCAAATCTCCTAAACCGGCTGCGACGGCAGCACGAATATTTGAGAATTCCGTAAGCGAGCTGCGAATATCGAAGGAAGAAGCTGCCATGGCCGGAACTGCAACATGTCCCCGCTTCTCCAAAAAGCGGACGATAAGAATGGCAGTACGGTCTAAATAGTGCAAACTCGGAAGACCGAAACCATGCCACAGATAGCTGTAGATGGCGTGCCGTAGGTCGCGGCGACTGTGGGCAAGTCTATTTGCAAATTGTACTCCTAGGCTCAGCTTAATTCCCAATGAAATAATGGTTTGGGCATCTGGCAGGAAGTCAGAAGGTCTCGATCCTTCGGGTTCATTTTCCAGGGATTCTGCCGGAGCAAATCCTACGTAGTCCAAGCTGTTCGAAGAAGCCAATTCCTTAATCTCTTCGGTGATTGTCATAAAGCCATCAACTCCTTTCCTCTCATGTAATCTTCAACCAACTTCGGGACTCCTATGGGGCATCTTAGCATACATAATCCGCAAAAGTGACCTCGGCCATAAACGACTGTCTCTAAGACAGTCTTAGCTGGGGTTTTTGCTCTAAGCTTGACGCTCGTATCGAAGTCAATTGTCTTTGGAATAACCATGTCTTTGGGTCCTAATACAAGGGGGTGTATTCCAATGCCGGCGGTCTTGCCACACATCATGTGATCCATCCACGCATACTCAAATCTCTTGCCGCCGATGACAACCTCCTCGACTTTGTCATGGCTGAAGCAATCTAAGGGACAGACGGCCACGCAAAAGGGCTCGCCTTGACCGAATTGCCTGCATTTTTCCAGGTCACATAGCTTCGGACCGGAATACATTGGGTCTGGATCCAACTTGGCAGTAGTTATGACTGAGACGAATCTGGCCCTGGGACCAACGTCAGGAGTAGAACAGATTCCATTCCATCCGAATTCCCCCAGTCCAGCCGCCACAGCAGCATGTCTGTTTGAAAAAGCCGCCATTACAAGCCGTGTATCTTCTACCCCACTTGAAACAATCGGGATTGAAACATATCCTTCTTTTTCCAGTAGCCTGTTCAGAAGAAATGCCGCTCGATCCATAAAGTACATATTTAGCAGTCCATAGCCAAACCACCTATAGCTGAAAGAGACGTGTCTTAGCTTCTTTTGGTTCGCGAGAGCCATTCTTTGGGTTACTTGTGGCCCGATACTAACTCGCATTCCCATCGAAACCACCGATTCAGCACCCGGCAGTAAATCTCCAGGCCTATGGCCTTCTGGCGCGTTAACAAACCTTTCAACAGGGGCAATTCCTATGTAATCCATGAGGTTGCTAAAAGCTAATTCCTTCGCTCTTTTGGTTAATTCCTTCATGTCCTTGTTTTGTCTTCGCATATAATGAACTCCGATTAAATCGATAATGGTTTATCGACCCATGCTTAGCACCCCTCTTTTTTAGATGGGTCCTTCAATTCTTAGGAGCGTAAGCGTCAAATTTCCGCTTTTCTGCAATACTCATGTGCTTACGGTTAACATCAAGAATATGTTTTTCCATTTTTTCTTTTGCTTTTCCTAAATTTCTGTCTTTTACAGCCGCATAAATTTCTTTGTGGGACTTCAATATCGTGTTTACGTATTGAATTTCGGGTCTTAGCAATCGTATAAAGGGCGCTGCAACATTCATAATAGATTCAACAATCATTACATACAAGGAATTCTTCGATGACCTCGCCAGCAGGGTGTGGAAATCCAGGTTATCCTCGGTCCCTCGTTCTCCCTTTGAGAATTGCCGTTCAGACTCTTCAATGTTCGTCTTGAGTAAGGCAAGGTCATCGCTATTTCTCCTCTTCACTGCCAATTCCAAGACTGCAAGTTCAATCCCTATCCTCACTTCTGTTAATTCTCGATGCGTCACATTCCCAATTTTGACTAAGTCCTCAATAGACCTCGTCATCACCCTGGCATCAGGGTCTTTAACGAATGCTCCACCCAAACTCCCGCGCTTGACATAAATCAGCCCAGATTGCTCTAAAGTCCGCAAAGCTTCTCGGACCACCATTCTTCCAGTACTGAATTGGCTTGACAACTCTTTTTCTGCTGGTAATTTGTCCCCGGGCTTCAAGACACCAGAATAGATTAACTCTCTAATCTGATCAGAGATTTGTTCAAAGATTTTCTTTTCATTCTTTAAAGGCCGAAATAAGAGTACACGGGACATAACAAAAAGGGATATATAATACATATGATCTTTTGTCAAGAAAAATGGATGTAAAAAACCAATGAAAGAAAGGAATAAATATTGGGCTTATCTTAAACTTGATTGAAAATTGTTATGATTTATGAGATAAGTCAGAGGAGTGTGAAGGGGGCTCCAGTGACTAGCCAAAAAATCAACCCACCTCTTGAGGATGGGTCAAGATTTTTTTATGGATACTTGGTAGTGGGCGCATCGTTATTGATCATGTCGATCACGTGGGGTGGATATTATGCCTTTGGGGTCTTTTTTAAACCGGTGATCAACGAGTTCGGGTGGACGAGGGCAATGATATCGGGAGCCTTCTCACTTGCTTCAATTGTGAATGGTTTACTGACCGTTGCAGTGGGCGGGCTCACAGATAAGTTTGGTCCTCGGATGGTCATGACGGTCTGTGGTTTACTCTTAGGTTTGGGTTTTATCCTGATGTCACAGGTGAGCAATGTTTTTCAATTCTATCTATTCTATGGAATATTCGTAGGCGCTGGGATGAGTGGTTCCTTTATACCGCTAACCTCAACCGTGGCAAGATGGTTTTTCAAGAGAAGAGGTTTGATGACGGGCATTGTTACGGCGGGTAGCGGAATAGGCGCCCTGATCGGCCCCCCGGTGGCCAGTCGACTTATTTCAATCTATGGCTGGCGTATTTCCTACGCGATACTGGGCGGTATCACTATGTTAATGGTTGTTCTATCTGCCCAGTTCATTAAGAGAGATCCTAAACAGGTTGGCCAAGTTCCCTATGGTGAAAACCCAGTAGAGGAAGGCGGGTGGAATCTAAGAGGCGAAGGGCTTTCGTTAAGAGAAGCGATCCGCGCTCCGCAATTCTGGATATTTTCCATGACGGGTTTCTGCTATGGATATTGCGTTTTTGCTATCATGGTCCATATCACACCCTATGCCATTGAGTCGGGGGTACCAGCCGTTCGTGCTGCCAACATTTTGGCGACGATTGGGGGTTTCAGTATTCTCGGAAAAGTTGTGCTGGGAAGAGCGGGTGATATCATTGGGAATAAACGCACCTTGATTCTTGGCTTTATTCTTATGTCAGCCGCTTTGATCTGCTTGGCGCCAGCCAAGATGGCCTGGATGCTCTTTTTGATCTTTGGTATTTTTGGATTTGCGTATGGGGGGATTGCTGTAACCCATTCTCCACTCTTGGTAGAGTTGGTCGGATTAAGATCACACGCTTTGATTTTCGGGGTCTTTGCGATCAGCGTTAGTTTGGGACGCGCCACGGGTCCATTGCTGACTGGCTATTTGGTCGATGTAACCAATAATTATCAGATGGCTTTTCTACTCTGTGTGGTTATCAGTCTTACTGGCATTCTTTTCGCCGTATTCTTAAGGCAATCAGAACATATAAAGTAATACTATTTCCGGAAGCATAGAGAAAAGGCTGGCTGTGAACTAAGGAAAGCAACATTTGACCAAAAACCTCGTACCTAATAAAGGGAAGACTTGAAAAAATATCTTCTCACAAGGGACTAGATATCCTTGCGGCTCTTTAAGTGCTTGATCTTCTTTTACTTCCGGAGGCGGTGTAACCATAATGTAACTGTCTCTAGCCACCTTGTTTGCCTTTCTGAAACTTAATAAAACTAAGAGCATGAAAAATCACCCAAAATTTTCTTTAATCTCTCGAAGTATTGCTTGATTGGTTTGGTCCTACCTTTCTCCCAATTGACTATGGTCATCTCACTCACCCCTATCTTCTTGGCAAGGTCTACCTGAAATAACCCTCGTTCCAACTTCCATTTCTTAATGCGTTCCCCTAAAGTTTGGTCAGGATAAAGGGGGAGTCGGAGGGTTATTACCAAAGGTTTGGAGTTTTTGTAGTTTGGAGCTGAACGGTTGCTGCAATGTGCCGACGGGCAGCATAATTCCAAAAAGGGAAGTCTCAACAGATTTGCAGTGCACCCCAGCAACTGGACAAAATACGTCAGAGTGACGCCAAGATCTTGGTCCCCTGAGGGGGGAAAGGATCTTGTCATGAGAAACCAACGCCCCTTTACTCTGGAACTAAAACGTTCTGTTGTCGAAGAGCTTCTGAGCCAAACCTCCACGGTTGCCCAGATCTGTCGACGCCATAATATCTCTTCCCCCTCCTCTGTCACTTGAAGAAACAATACCCCCGAGGAAAATTTGGCAATGAACCGACCAAGGAAGCAGCCTTGACCGATCGTGTTGAACAGCTGAAACGACTCGTCGGCGAGTTGACCCTGGAAAAGGAACTCTTAAGAAAAGCCTTGTTAGGAATCATTCATTGGACAACAGCGAACGTGAACAAAAATAAACCTGTACAGACTACCTGCGAGATATTTTCCTATGTTTTTCTTAGATTTTGTTTAGCTACTTAAGCTTGTCTAGAGCCAGCATCCCTCCTAACCCAACATTCTCGAGTTCGTCTTCTTTGATCATGATAACAACGGATTCTCTTGGCACACCATAGACTTCAACCATGACGTCTGTCAGCTTCATGACCACTTTTCTCTTCTTGTCAATATCAGGTTGTTTGAGAGCATTAACTTGGATAACAGGCATACATCTTCCCTCCTCAAATTTCCGGTTGTTTGTTATTTCCCTAATGAATAGGTTGCCGCATTTTCTCCTGCGATACGGCCGGAATTTATTGCAAAACCAAATGCACTACCGGGAAGGTCCCTACCAGCATAAGTATTCCCTTGCCAACCTCCAGTGTCTACGCCTGCAGCGTAAAGTCCGGGAATAGGATTATTCTGCTGATTCATGACTTGCATATGATGGTTAATCTTGATACCGCCTATTGTGCCCAAAAAGCCTGAATAGCACTTAATCGCATAGTAGGGAGGAGTGCGTAAAGGCAGGAGATACTTTGGATCCTTGATAAACATTTCATCATGTCCTCGGTCACAGAAGCCGTTGTATTCGGTCACTGTAGCCTTCAGAACTTCAGGGACCGCCCCCATCCAATCAGCGATTTCATCCCAACAGTCAGATATTTTGGCATTCCCTTTGTCTAATTCTGACTGGAGATCTTTTTCAAACTCAGTCGAATCGATCTTTGGTTGAAGGTATGGTACCTGTCTCTGCAGTCCCCAACCGGGACGCTTTAATCCTTCATCAAAGATAGATTGTTTAATTTTGGAGTCAAAGAGGGCATAACAAATCTTATCTGGTTGCCTATCTACGGTATTCCCCCGCTCAAAATGGCAAGGAATGTTTTCGTCACTAAATCGTTCCCCAAATCTGTTCACCATAACTGGGGTAGGTTCTGCGACAACAGCAGTCAGAAGCAAAGACCCTGGAATACGAGGTCCACCTAAGAGAAGCAAGCCCAAACCCTCGGTGGCAGCCCCTATCTCAGTGCACATGAGAAGGCCATCTCCCATATTAGGCACTGCACTGAGCACCATATTTTCCGAATACGAGGGGTAGTACTTCTTTAATAATTCTTTGTTTCCTCCGTACCCGCCTGTGGCAATAATAATGCTCTTTGTGCAAACTTTAATCTCTTTATCTTTTAATACTGCCAAAATACCAGTTAGTTCTCCTTTCTCACTGAATAATATCTTCTTCACTGTGGTCTGATCAAACAACCTTAAACCCAGGTCTTCGCATTTCTTGAGTAATAGTTTTATGAGCGCAGCCCCTCCTCCCTCTGGGCAATGTTGAACTCGAGGGACTTGGTTAGGATATAAAGGAAGAACCCAATTAAACTTTAGCCCCTTTTCTTCTAGCCACCGAACTGTATCCCCCGACTTGTAAACGAAGGCCCGAACAATCTTTGGCTCAATTTTCCAGTGGGAGTATTCCATGGCTTTTTTAAAAAGCTCATCCTTGCGAGCATCTATCATCATTCGTTTTTGAACTGGACTCTCTGCAGCGAATATACCTGTCGCAAGTGCAGAATTACCACCAAACGCACCTCTTTTTTCTAGCACTATAACGTTCGCTCCCTTTTCTCCCGCTGCAACAGCCGCTGCCAGGCCAGCCCCGCCACCTCCAACGACGACAATTTCAGTTTCTAGGTATGTAGCATCTAAAGATTGCCCGAGATTCATGCTAATCTCCTTTCTCACTTTCATCCATTAGCAGGTCCTTATCAATTACCTGAATATGATTCTTAGCCATTTTGTTCAATCCTTTGGGGAACTGATCCCTTCTCAAAAATCCTCAACCCGGAAGAAAATGGATTCTCCAAATTCACACCTGAATATCCGCACAATATGTCGAATTCCTAAAACGACTATTGGGCCTTATCTAACATGAATCTATGGCCGCAATTTCTTTATACCGTGCAGCGAAGAATATGAAGCCCAAGATTCTTGTCTGTTACGTAAACATACCCCCGTTTATCGACAAGGATATCCTCAGATGAAACGACTAGGTCGCCCAAAGGCAGCATCCCAAGCCGTTTCTTTGGATTGGGCGGTATGTAATAGGCGATTTCTCTTGGCAAGTAAGGATCGCTTATGTCGTATACTCTCACACCGGCATTAAAATAAGTGAGATAAACCCTATCATCTCTGTCTTCAAGGTCAGGATGATTGTGAGGCTCATGCCAGTTATGAGGTCCAAACCATCCACCTTTTTCATGGAAGTTCTTGTAAGGAGAACCTGGAGGTGGTTCAGGGACAGGGAAAATAGAGATGAGAGTCGGGTTCTTCTCATCAGAAACATCCACGATCCCAGCAAAGTTAAGCGGATTTGGTTTCTTAACGCCGAAGACATGTTCTGCGATATCAGGCCCAATTCCTTCACTGCTCATTATCGCTAAATCTCGTCGGGTCAGAGGCAAGACCGTATGGCAGGCAATGGGGCTGCCAAGAGGTGGATAAACATCCAGGTGCCCGACAAGTTTGGGGAGGGTAATGTCCGAAATATCGACAATCACTATCCCAGCGTCACCATAACTGAGATAGGCACGATCCCCCTTAGGGTAAGGTGGCCCGTGGAGGCTAAACGATGGTTTTGTCACTTTACCACCACCCGCTGCCCATTGTTCCGGTAACCACCACCTACCTACTTCCACGGGACGGGTGGGATCAGCGATATCAAGAATACGGTAGATATTTCCAGAAAATCCGGGAGCTGCTGCTGCGAGATGAACATAACGGCCTCCGTTGTAATAATTCCTATGGGTACCATCAGACATTCCAGTTTTCCAATGCCCTAAACGTTTAGGGTTTACCGGGTCTTTGACGTCCCAGATGTATAAGCCCTCTTCATAAGGTAAATCCGTAGGCCTTCCTGGAAAATGGATCCACTTTTGCAGGTTTGTGATCATTATTCCATCAGCGACCTGTACTTTCACCGTCTCAGTGCCACCAGGTCCTGGAACGAACTTCATGAGTTTAGGGTTTGATGGCTCGGTAACATCCAGAATGCTCCAACCTTGATGCCAGAAGTGACCAAGATAAAGATACCACTTCTTATCGACCACCTGCATAGCCATCTGAAATCCAGGTTTACCTTCTAAATCGTGATATCCGATAAGCTCCATGTTCTTTGCTACACCTTTTTCTATTTTCATATCCATTCTGTGCACCTCTTTGGGTTTATCATCATCCGACACCCTTTCCTGGACCTTTACTGGATTGTCTCAATTCCTAACTATCCACCCAAATAGATTTTTCTTACACGCTCATCATTGGCGAGTTCTTTGGGATCACCTTCCAAGATAATGCTACCCAACTCTAGGACGTAGGCCTTATTGGAAAGTCCGAATGCCATGCGTGTATTTTGCTCCACGAGTAGGATACTGAAGGCACTTCTCTCAATATCTTTAATTGTTTTCCCGATCTCTTCTACTAACATAGGTGCCAACCCCATACTTGGTTCATCCATCAAAAGTAACTTGGGACTAGCCATCAGGGCTCTAGAGATAGCTAGCATCCGCTGTTCACCACCACTTAGAGTCCCTGCTCGCTGCCCGCTCCTCTCTTTGAGGATAGGGAAGAGTTGATAGACACTATCGAGGTCTTTAGTAACCTGAGCCTTATCTCTGCGTAGGTATGCACCCATTTTCAGGTTAGCAAGGACTGTCATTGGAGCAAAAATCATCCCCCCTTCAGGGATCTGAACAATTCCAAGCCTGACAATGGCGTGAGCTGGTAACCCATCAATTCTATTGCCCTGAAACCGTATCTCCCCTGATGTCGGCCTTTTGAGCCCAGATATAGTCCTAAGAATCGTCGTTTTGCCAGCACCATTAGCCCCAACAATAGAAATTACTGATCCTTCAGCAAGGTTTATGGAAATGGCCTTTAATGTCTCGGCCCTACCGTAGTGTACTTTGAGGTCTTTTATTTCAAGCAACATACCGCTTCGACTCTTCTCTTCCCAAATAAGCCTCGATGACTTTTTCATCCTTACGTATCGTCTCTGGCAGACCCTCAGCAATTTTCCGCCCATAATTTAAGACCACAATCTTATCGCACAGATTCATTACCGTCCTAATATTATGTTCAATCAAAACAATAGTGATGCCACTATCTCGTATCCGTCTGATATGATGCATCATTGTTTCAACCTCCTTCTCGTTCATCCCTGTCATCGGTTCGTCCAACAGCAATATTCTAGGATTTACAGCTAACGCGATACAAACCCCAAGGATCCGCTGATGACCGTGAGGTAGGTTCTTTGCCAATTCGCCTTCGAGGGACTCCAACCCCATAAATCTTATTATTTCCATAGCCTTTAATCTTAAAGAATCCTCTTCTTCGAGTACGGAAGTCGTACGGAGCCATCTTTTCCAGAAAGGACTTTTATAGTTCATATGGCAACCAATAAATACATTGTCAAGAACGGAGAGACTCATAAATAGGGAGGTCAATTGAAAACTCCGACCTATCCCCAGTTGTGCTATTTCGTGTGCCTTTAAATACGTTATGTCCTTACCGTCCAAAAAAATCTGACCGTTATTAGGTGGAAAGAAACCACTAATGACATTAAACAGTGTAGTTTTACCTGCCCCATTAGGCCCTATTACTCCTAGTATTTCTGATTCAACTACATCAATATCAATGTTATCCAGAGCGACGAGACCTCCGAAATATTTACTCAGTCTTCTGAGTCGGAGGATTACTTTTTTCTCCTCCCTATGCTCTAAATAAGAAGATGTTGATTGAATCGCTGTTCCTGTATTGACTAGGACGCCTCCCAGAATCTGATCCTTACCCCGTAGGTCCATCAAACTCATGAGACCATTTGGCAAAAGGAGTATTAACAATATAATAAAAACACCTGTAATGATCATTTCTATCTCCTGAGTGATGCTAAGAAACTCAGGGATCAACGTCATGAAAATCGAGCCGATTATCGGCCCAAAGATAGCGAATTGCAGTCCGCCCAAGATGGCGTAAATATGCACATAAATAGTCTTGAAGATGTCGAATGTTCCAGGAATCACAGCCCCTATGTAGTGGGAATAAAAACTGCCCGTATATCCAGCGACGACGGCGGCAATAACAAATGCTAACAACCTGTATCTGAAAACATTTATACCTACTGCTTCTGCCAAGTGGTGCTTCAGGTCAATGGCTGTCCAGGCCCTACCTGTCCAAGCTGCATACATTGCGCAAAATGCCAGTGTCGTTCCAAACAATAGTACCAAGATTAAATAATAGTACGGTACCTTTGAGACAAATTCTATTGTTCCGATAAAAGGAATGGTAATGGGATCCGGAGCAGGGATGCTATCGATCCCCTGATATCCACCCAACCATCGGATATTACCGAATACGGTTACTACCAGCATGCCTATTACGGCTGTCAGCATGAGAAAGCCAAAGCCGGCATTTCTAACCACGACAAAGCCGACAAAGAACGCAATCATTCCCACGATTATGGCAGATGCTGGCATTGCAAGCCAAAATGACAAGCCTGCTCTCATGACAAGCAAAGTTGACGAATAAGCGCCCATCCCCCAGAAAGCAGCTATAGCTAAACTTATGAGCCCTGTTTTAAACATCAAGACAAAACTCATCGCAAGGATAGTATTTATGCCAACCATAATCAGTAAATGGAGGTGATAGGGTGACTTCACAACCAGCGGTAACAATACCAGGATGATGATCAGCGCGATCAACCCAATAAACTTTAACCCCCAAACATTTCTATTATTAAAGATCAATCTTCGCTTCGCGACCAAGCAAACCTCCTGGCCTGACTAATAGAATAATTCCCACAATTATAAAAAGCAGTATTTGGACAAGACCACCCGTGAAATATTGGCCAAAACTTAAGGTCAAACCCATGATGATTCCGCCGAGAACTGCCCCAACCAGACTACCCATACCCCCGAGCATAATGACGATGATAACAGATAATATAATTTCTTGGCCCATTTCAGGGTAGGCGGCATAAACAGGGGCCATGATTCCTCCTGCAAAGCCAGCAAGAGCACCGCCGATTCCCATCGTCACCAAATAGATCCTTTGTGTGTTTATACCCATTAAAGAAGCTGCTTCCGGATTAAAAGAGACAGCTTGCATGGCCCATCCAATACTTGTTTTCTCATAGACAAAAAACATGGCCAGGGTAATTAGTAAGGCGAGACCAATGAGTACCAGTTTTTCAATGGAAACATTAATACCCGCGAATTGGACTACACCTGGAAATATGGTTGACAGGCCCCTGGGTGACGTTCCGAAAAGCACTAGACCAGCTTGTCCCAGCACCATCATCAAGCCTATGGCAGCTACGATCATTGCAAGAAATTGTTTTTCCATATATTGGATATAGTGAAAAATAAGACGGTAACTCATCAGTGCCAATATTACAGTCGTTAAAACAGCTATACAAAGGGAGGGGATGAAAGGAAGTCCTAATATAACTGATCCACCCCAAACAGCATATGCCCCGACCATATAGAACTGACCATAAGCAATAAAGAATATCTTCGAAACATTCAAAATCAATACAAGACCTACAGCGAGAATAACATAGATCAATCCCATCCCCATGCCATCAAAGATCAACTGAACGAACAGGGTTAACATCTTCATTCCTCTACACTTCTCTTTAGAGACGAATAAGATTCATACCGAAAGAGAAAAAGTGAGGCTGGCCCAAACATATAAATGTAGTCCGGCCTCACTTCTTAACAACTAATTGGGAGATCTATTTAATGGAGTCTCTGTGGTATAACAATCCTCTCCCAGGCCGCATCCCTTACTTTAATTACCACCCACGAAATTTCTTGTTAAATTCATATGCTTCTTCAGTGCCTATGTAGGCAATCTTCTTAGCTTTCCCTCCCTCTAGTCTCTTAACATTTATAGCGGCAATAACATCACAAGCTCTGGCATTTCCCTCATCCGGCCGGCTAACTAACATAGCCTCCCCACCGGAGCTCGTAAATCTAATTCCTTTATCCATCACAGTTTTAATCCTTTCCGGGTCGAGGCTCTGGGCCTTTTGTATACCAGCCATCATGAGATACCAGTTTGCTAAAAACAATATATCCGGATCAGTCCACTTGCCGTTTTTAGCTATATATAAATCTTTATAAGCCTTAGCAATAGGTGGTGGGTCCTCAAGTTCAACATCCCACATACCGCCCAGCAATCCTTCCACCACTTCACTCGACGCAAATTGCAGCATATTGCCTGCTGTGAGACCATGGGGACAGAAAAACTGCCCTCTATAACCGGCTTGATAGGCAGATTTCATAATGCCAACATCTCTCGGGGCTCCACCAACCAGTGGTTGGAACATATCCGGGTTTAGGTTCTTTATCATGGTGCCGATGGCACTGAAATCTTTCTGCGTGGGTGGGTAGATGATTGATTCGAGCGTCTTGATGTTATAGATTTCTGCCAGTTTCTTCATTTTTGCCGATTCAATGTGGCCCATCTTGTGATCCGGGGCGGTTGAGACAAAGGTCTTTATATTTGGCCTATTCTTCGCAAGCCATCCCCATAACGTTGCTTGTTGGTTCGTTACGGCAGCGCCCTGATAACAATATTTATACTTTGGGTTCATTATTGCAGGTGCAGGAGAAGCAGCGCATACCAATACCTTATTTTGTTCGGTAACGGGAAGCCACGCATCTACAGTTTCATCGCCGAGGATAAATTTAACCTTATCCTGATAAACCAATCTTTCTACAACTCCTTTCGCCACGCCTTGGTCCATCTTTGAGTCGTGCGCAATGATTTCAATCTTATATTTCTCTTTTCCCACATCGAGCCCACCCTTCTTGTTGACATCCTGTGCAAGTATCTTCACGCCTTCAACAAAATCGAGCCCTAATGGCCATCCGAGCCAGCTCACAATGCCTATTTTCAATGTTTCAGGTGCCGCACCAGCAACCCCGACCCAAAATAAACCTACTACAAGGATCCCTACTACTACTGATAACACCGATCGTCTATTTTTTTTCATTTCATCCTCCTCTCCGGATAAATATTAGTCAAATTAATCTGGTGTTTGAAATTTGTGAAATGCATTCCTTTCAACTCAACTTTTCCTTTTAAAAAAATATTGTTATGATTTTTTCCATTCCGTCTCAGACACCACCTCCTTATCTTGAAGTGAATTTAATCTTATCTTTGTTAATAATTCCATTCATCTGTATTCGTAAAATCCTTTTTCGGTCTTACGTCCGAGCTACCAAGCGGCCACCATTTTTTGAGCAAGGCAGGTGGAGCATATTGTGGATCTTTATGTTGCTCATACATTCCAATGGCCACATCGAGAGGATTATCTAAGCAAGCTGAATATATTGAGACACTATATTCACGCAGCCAATGATACGCACGTTTTTAGTCTGCATCATGCTCCTTATCTTAAAAATAACTTCCCAATAATAGGCTCACCGATTGCCCGACAAGGGCCTGAATGACAGATAAACCCTAAACCCCTTCACCTTGAAGCAACTTCATTATAGCATTCTCTCGTCAAAAGGATATCTGCTGAACGTCTCGTAACCTGTTTCAGTGATGACAATATCTTGCTCCAGTCTCACACCATGGCCGCCGCCAGGCTTGCCGGCGTAGGTTTCTATTGCCAGATACATATTCGGCTTAAGTTCCATTGGATAATCTTTCGAAAACATATGGGTAACAAAAGGCAATTCATGTCCTCCAATACCAAGGCCGTGTGCGATGTTGAGACTGAAATCCTCCCAAGTCCCCACAGGTAATGCCTCCGCTACTTTATCAGTACCAACACCCGCTTTACAGACATTCATCGTTTTATGCATGGAATCATAAGCTTCCTTGTATAAGGCTTTTTGTTCACTCGTAGGCTTATTTCCTACCAGCATTGTTCGAACTGCGCAGGTATGGTATCCCATGTACCTGGTAACAATATCGGAGATTACCAAATCACCAGGACCGAGAATTTTGTCCGTTTTCGCAATTCTGCAGTAAGGATTTGTGCGTCCTCCAGAAGTGAACGTTCCCACCACATCGTCCGCGCCTAGTGCCAGCATAGTTTTAACCATTTCTGCCCAAACTTCACATTCACGTACGCCAGGCTTAATCATTTGCTCCATTGTGTGGAAGCCAGCATCCGCAATCGTACTGGCTATTGCCAGAAGTTGTAGCTCGTCCCGTGTTTTTAGAGACCTTGCATCATACATGCACGGCCAGCCGTCCACATACTTGATATTTGCCTCCTCCAACACTCCTGCCAGACCTGCCATGTAATCGAAACCGATCTTCTCATGAATCACACCACAATCTTTTAGAACCTTCTTTATGCCATCTGCCCATAGCTCCATGCATTTCCTTGCTCCTTCTGGGCCGAAAAAATGTCCATTACCGATGGGGATCGAATAAGTCACTTTGCCTGCCATCCAGGGCGCCCCGAAATCTCTTACCCATCTAAGATCTCCTCCCTGCTCAAAGTGTACAGGTTCTCCTTCGATCGGTAGAATCGTATATCTCTCCCCGGGAAAGGGTAATCCTGCGATACCTGTTATATATCTGATGTTTTCTCCGTTAAAAACGATCAATGCTCCCAGGTTGTGTTTCACCATCGATTCTCTCGTCTTTTGTAACCTCTCTTTTCGTAGCCTTTCAAAATTGACCCCTTCTTCGTAGTCCTTTCCAAATTGACTGTACTTATTGTAGGTTCTGTACATGATCATCCCCTTCTCTAATCGGGCTTTCTAATATCACCTTTTGTTTAAATGTCAATTTCATATTTCTACAGTTTATGCGCCGGCTCTATATTACCTTGGAATAACAGGTAGAAGCACATGGGATGGGTAATTCCTGTCCCTATAAATCTTATGGGTTGTAGCCCTGCTGCTATTGAGGTGGAAGCTGTCAGGGGCTAACAAGAGTAACGTCGGGTCACCGGGAAATTCTGCACTTTTAATTTCCAGCTCAATCTTGTGCCCTGCCCTAAAGACATTAGACATTGCCCCTATGGGAATCGCATATTTGTATATCTCACCTGGAACCGCTGGTTCCGACCTTGTGTGTGGGTGGTAAGGACGCCAGAGTGTGGATCTAGTTTCATCCACCTCTCTGTGCGATGCTTTTAGCCAACCTGTGCTTAGTTCAATCCTGTTTCCGGATGGATCAACATCATTGACTTTCACCATCCAGTTTGTGTCATCGCTGTCAATCGAGGCGTATAAGTATAGGGCAATCGGTCCAGTTATCTCCACATCCTCCAGCATTGGGGGGCTGGCGTACTTAACGGATTGTGCGACGTTAGTAATAGTAGGGGGTGCCTGATAAAAGCCATCCGGCGGAACACTTTCCTTATCCAAGGGTTCTGGCTCCAGTGAGAGGCGCCCCCGAGGCCGTAAGTAATACTCT
>Ga0153916_10000956_pt1 | contig 20202 bp, 19 predicted proteins | sample Opewatmetagenome_FD_109642 | JGI IMG/M metagenome (GOLD analysis project Ga0153916, IMG submission 109642) | Freshwater wetland microbial communities from Ohio, USA - Open water 3 Core 3 Depth 4 metaG | ecosystem: Environmental > Aquatic > Freshwater > Wetlands | place: USA: Ohio, Lake Erie... | reverse complement strand
TGGCTCACGCACCATGCCTTTAATCTGGGCGAACTGTGCCAGTTTCTCATCCAAGACGGATTGCAGCTCGAGCGGTTCCTGACCGAATGCAGTAAATAAGGCATTTTTTACTTGTAGCTGTACATGAAGCTTATCTCGGAAGTTGGCTTCATCTGCCAGATCCACCAGCCGGATGCCGTTATAGCTGACCTTATCCGCATACACCGGACCAATGCCCCGTTTGGTTGTCCCGGTGCTTGCCTCGCCTTTCGCCATCTCGTAAATCGCCTCGACCATCGGGTGGTAAGGCATCACCACCTGGCAGCGCGGGGAGATCCATAACCGTTCGCTCAGGTCAATGCCAGCTTCACGGATCATCTGTAGCTCGCCGATCAATGTCCCCAGGTTGACCACTACTCCAGGACCAATGATGCAGGTCGTATCGGGGTTGGAAAAACCATTCGGAGTCAGCCGGAGCTTGAACGTCCCGTAGTCATTGATCACGGTATGACCGGCATTATCGCCGCCATTAAACCTGGCTGTCAGTCTCGCATTCTGGGATAGCAAATCGACGACTTTTCCCTTGGCTTCATCACCCCACTGTGCTCCAATCACCATGCTGACGCTCATAGATCTACCCTCCGCTCTAAAACAAAAAACCGATAACCTAATTGTACCCTTCTACCCGGGAATGAAAAAGTGAAAATTCGACTGATAAGCGGATATAATTTATTCCTATGGCCTTGATCGGAGACAATGCCAATCGTCAGATTGCGCGTTCAGCCGGGAAAGTGATGGTTGCATTATTGTTGAGCAACCTGACCAATCTGGCCAGTGTGATCCTGAATGCCACCACCTTTGGCGCTCGTGCAGAGATGGATGCCTTCCTGGCAGCCAACCGTGTCTCGGAGACGTTATTTGTACTCATGGCAGGGGGCGCTCTTGGCTCAGCCTTCATCCCCACTTTCACGGGGCTACTGGTCAAAGGGCAGCGCCATCCTGCCTGGAGGCTGGCTTCTGCGATTGCTAATTTACTGCTGGTTGGATCGATCCTGGCGGCCAGCCTGGCGGCTGTCCTTGCTCAACCCCTGGTGCATTATGTGTTGGCACCGGGTTTTGCCACTAACCCGACCCAAGAAGCCCTGACGGTCGATCTGTTGCGCATCATGTTGCCTTCCGTGGTGATTTTTGGACTGAGCGGTCTGGTGATGGGCATCCTCAACTCACATCAGGTATTTTTTATCCCTGCCTTGACTCCTGCCATGTACCGCCTTGGTATGATCTTCGGGGTACTCTTTCTCACTCCCACGATGGGCATCTATGGTTTAGCCTGGGGTGTGGTAATTGGTGCCGGCCTGCACCTGCTTTTGCAGTTTCCCAGCCTCCTACATTTGAAGGTCAGCTACATTCCAACCTTCGGACTTAAGCTGCCGGATGTGCGCCAGGTGGGTATGTTGATGCTGCCCCGTGTATTCGGTACCGCGGTGGTGCAACTCAACTTTTGGGTTAATACCCTCATAGCTTCGTACATGATGGAAGGCAGTATTGCAGGCATTTATTGGGGCTTTACTTTGATGCTGTTCCCACAGGCAATCATTGCGCAATCGGTAGCAACAGCTGCACTGCCGACCCTTTCAGCTCAGTATGCGTTAGGAAAGTCGGATGATTTACGCGCCTCCCTGGCCACCAGCTTGAGAGGCATCCTTTTACTCGCTATCCCCGCTTCGCTTGGCCTGATCCTGCTCAGGCAACCCATTGTGGCACTCATGCTCCAATATGGTAACTTTACTGAAGCCTCAACGCAATTGATCTCGTGGGCGTTGCTATGGTATTCTGCCGGGTTGGTTGGGCATTGTATAGTGGAAATCCTGGCACGCGCCTTTTATGCCATGCACGACGCGAAGACACCCGTAATCGTCGGGTCCGTAGCCATGGGTTTGAACGTAATCATGAGTGTGCTCTTATCGCGTTGGTTTGCGAGCCTTGGATGGATGCCCCATGGTGGCCTGGCGCTGGCAAATTCGATTGCGACGGGGTTGGAAGCTGCCGGATTATTAGTCTTAATGCGTCGCCGGTTGGGTGGGTTGGAAGGCTCGCGTGTGCTTAAAGGCACAGGCCAGGCAATTCTGGCAACCATCGCCATGACGCTGTTATTGTGGAGCTGGTTAGCTTTGACCGCCAATCGCCCAGCCTGGCTAATAGGTGGGGGAGGGGTGATATTGGGCGGAATTATTTATGGGTTGTGCATCTTGGCGCTAAAGGTTCCCGAGGTGCAGTCCGTCCTTAATCTGCTCAAGCGAAGACTCAGACCAGCTTACAAATAGGATGCTCGCAGAGCTTATACACGCACATCATAATCGCTACCAGGAAGATATCCCTTTTTGGTTAGGCCTGGCTGCTCAGGCAGGTGACCCGGTGTTAGAGCTTGGATGTGGTACGGGCAGGGTGCTCATCCCGCTCATCAAGGCGGGATATCTAGTCACGGGTCTGGACCGCAACCTTTCCATGTTAAAATTCCTGCGGACGAATATCACCCATAAAGTAAATCCTTTCCCTGATTTGATTGCTGCTGATATGAGTAGATGTGTCATGGCAGCAAAATTCCCACTCGTCATCCTGCCTTGCAATACTTTCAGCACATTGGAAGAAGCTGAGCGTAAAGATTGTTTACAATGTATCCATCGGGTTTTAATACCTGGAGGAATGTTTGCCGTTAGCATGCCAAATCCAGAATTATTGAGAAAATTACCTGCCCGTTCGGAGGAAGAAATCGAAGACGAGTTCTTGCTCAGCCAATCCGGCAACCCGGTGCAAGTAAGCAGCTCGTGGCAGCGCACGAAACACACGTTCAAGGTTACCTGGATATACGACCATTTGCTGCCTGATGGCACAGTTGAGCGCACGAAGACTGATACTGTTCACCGGATGGTGTCGCTAGAAACCTATATTGGAGAAATTCACGCTGCAGGTTTGCGAGTGACTGAGATCTATGGGGATTTTGACCGGTCAGATTATACTCAAGACTCGCCTCACCTGATCATACTGGCGAGCCGCCAATAATATTAACAATCCCAGATAAGTTTCTTGCATAAATCTTACATATCTTTTGCAGCCCTCTGATATTAATGCTGTATCATTCCTCCATTGGTCAATATAAGAATAAACTATAAAAGGAGTTTATAAAATGACTTTCTATGTTACCCCATACCGTCGAATGGCTGCAATGCGTCATGCCATGAACCACTGGTTGAATGACAGCCTGGTTGATCACGCTACTGCGGAGCGCGAAATGCTCCTGGCTGTAGATGTACGAGATCGCGAAGAAGCGTATGATATTACTGCGTTAGTCCCCGGTTTGGAGGCTGATGATGTCGACATCGAGGTGCTCGAAAATACGGTGACAATTCGCGGTGAATTCAAGTCAGCTGACGAGACTGAGTCGAAGTATCTGGTGAGTGAATTACCCTGCGGTCGTTTCAGCCGGACAATCAACCTGCCCACTACTGCAGATGTAAGCAAAGTTGAAGCCTCAATGAAGAATGGTGTGCTCAGCCTGCATATCCCCAAGGCAGAGGCAGATCGACCGAAATCAATCAAAGTTAAGAGTGAATAATTACCACACTTGAGAATTAAGAAAAGAGCGATGCGTCGCTCTTTATTTGTTTAACCTAATCCCCGTATGGCCGCCAGAGCTGCTCCAACGATGCCAGCCTCATTCCCCAGCAGGGCTGGGATGATCCTGGTGTTTAAGGTGAGCAGAGGCAAGAACTGCTCTTGATTTTTGACCGCGCCGCCACCAATGATCAACAGGTCTGGCGAAAACAGATTTTCAAGCGTGCACAGGTATTTATCCAGGCGCTTTGCCCATTTCTTCCACGAAAGGTCCTGCTCCTTGCGCACGACATCCGAAGCGAACAGCTCGGCTTCATCGCAATCAACCTCGATATGGCCAAGTTCGGTATTGGGCACCAGCTTACCGTCGATAAACAATGCCGATCCCAAACCCGTTCCGACCGTGATCATCAGGATTACCCCTTTAACGCCCCTCCCCGCGCCAAAGGTGACTTCTGCCAGGCCAGCTGCATCGGCGTCGTTAACCACATGCACCGGGCATTGGGTTGCCTCAGAGAAGAGTTTTTCTACATTCGTACCGATCCACTTCTGGTTGATGTTGGCCGCCGTTTCAGCCACTCCATGGCGGATCACAGCCGGAAAACCACACCCAATGGGCGCATGCCAATCGAACTGCCGGGTGATTTCTGCGACAACCTCTGCCACCGCGGCTGGTTTCGCTCCATCGGGGGTGGGTAAGCGGAAACGTTCAGCTAACAATGATCCAGTGTCTGTCTCTACTGGTGCTCCTTTGATGCCTGTTCCACCAATGTCAATTCCAAGGATCTGCATTCACAACTCCTGTGTAGCGATTTGCTCCTCAACTGTGATTGACACTACCCACTGGCTTGCGACCTCGAAAAGCTGCTATATGCCAGCCAGCTTCCCCACTGACGCGGATATCACGCCGTTCGAACAGCCACAAGGCAAGCAATGTGAATAAGACAGAAAAACCAAATAATAATCCAAACCAACCCCAGTTCATGTCTGTCAACGCCTTACCACCCTGGTAATAATGCATGGGGAAATATTTCTCTATCGGCTTCAGTTTTTCACTCAACCTGGCTAAAGAGGTCAAAAAGTAACTGGCAACCAGGATCAGTCCGGAGGTCATCGTTGCCCATTGTTGGGATGGCAATAGCATGCTCAGCAATATGGTCAATCTGCCGAAAAACATCAACAAAGAGAAGAGGGATAAAAAAGGAAGGATAAATTCCCAAGCAGTCGCATTCATCGAGGTTCTTGGCAACGGCAAGACGAAACCCAGCCAGGTGATGAATAGTATCGCGATGACCGCGATCGTGAAAGCTCCCACCCGGCCATAAAACAGTTTCACCCGGCTGATTGGGTGAGCCAGGATCAGGTCTAGAATGCCTTTTTCCTCGTCGCCAGCCAGCAGGCCTGCACACGAAATGATCACGAAAATGCCGACGATGATGGGAATATATGAGAAGAAAAGCGTATCCAGGTAGCCGCCGGGAGTGAACATCTGGCTCATATCGCCAAAGAAGGTCATTAGTTCGGGAGGATAGCTGGAGATAAGCTGCTCGAATTGCTGCTGTGCTTGAGGTTCTACCAGAGTATCGTATAGCAACATGCCATATATGCCGAGCAAGGCTAAAGCGATACCCCATCCAAGTATCTGTCCTATGTACCGAGTAAGGGAGTGACGGAATACGGCGATCATAACAACGACCGATCTTCTCTGTAATATGCCAGGAATATCTCCTCCAGGCTGGGGTGTTCGGTCTCAAAATCGAGCACAGGGAAAGTAGCCAGAGCTTTGATCAAATTATCCATATCACCCTCCACTTGTAAAGTGACATTTTGGTTATCGCTTTGAGAGAGGATGCTCACTCCGCTAATATTTGCCAGACTTTGAACCTCAACCGGCTGCTTAAAGCGGATATGTGCCCTGCGAAGAGCGCGATTGATGAGGCTTTCTGTTTGGGCCACCTCCACAACGATTCCACTGCGGATAATCCCTACCCGATCGGCGATCTCCTGGACTTCACTGAGGATGTGGGAGGAGAAAAAGACGGTCGCACCACCTGAGCGTGCCTCAGCAATTAAATTAAGCACCTCGTGTTGGACGAGAGGGTCGAGACCAAAGGTTGGTTCGTCGAGCAGTAGGAGTTCGGGACGATGCATGAGTGCCTGGATGACACCTACTTTTTGTTTATTGCCTTTGGATAGGTTTTTGACCTTTGTTTTTAGATCCAGGTTAATCTGTGCAGCCAGGTGCTGGATATAGTTCCAATCAGCTTTATTTCCCCGCAGGCTGTTCAGGTAGTGCAGCGTGCTTTCCACCGTCATATTATCTTCGATGTGTAGCTCGCCAGGCAGGTAGCCGGTCCGGCTGCGCACCTGGACCGGGTCTTTCTGTGGATCCAGACCTAAAACCCGCACCTTTCCACCATTCGGGCGGATCAGGTCGAGCAGGCAGCGGATGGTGGTTGTTTTTCCAGCCCCGTTCGGGCCAAGAAAGCCAAATATCTCACCGGGATCTACTTCCAGGTTAACTCCGTGCAGTGCCTCAAATCGCCCATATGATTTCACTAAATTCTCGGCATAGATTGCAGTTTCATCATTCATGATATTCTGCCTGAAACATATCTTCAAAGAGATTTCTCTCCCTGATCCTTATATTATATCCTGTGTGTTTTGAGGCTTTGTCTATCACTACTTTTCAGGGATTTGATTGGTTGATCACTCTAATTAGTCATCCATCAACCGTAATTAATGTTTGAAAAATACAACCATCGCGTGATCGGGTGTCTGGCATAATTTTTGCATTGGAGCTTTATATTATAATTATCTAACTCAATACCCAACATGACGTCATCGACAACATAGACCGCCAGACGAATCTACCAAGCCAAAAATACCATGCTAAAAAGGATATATAACCGGGTAGAAAGATATTATGAGCCATGAAATTATCTTAGTGGTTGATGATAACCGGCAAATTAGTGACTTTCTATCGGGTACGTTGTTACCCGGTTTAGGCTATGAGGTGCTGGTGGCTCGGGATGCCAACTCTGCCAAGAAAATCGTAAAACAGCGTAACGCGAAGCTAGACTTGATGCTGTTGGATTTACAACTGCCTGATTTAACCGGACTGGAGTTGCTCCGCCATCTGGATATGGATGGCTACCATATCCCGACTATCTTGATGACTGGCCATGGCTCTGAACAAGTTGCAGCTGAGGCCTTCCGTCTCGGCGTGCATGATTATCTGAGTAAGCCACTGGATGAAGAGCTGCTTTCGGAAGCAATCACTCGTGCGTTATCTGAAAGCCGTTTGCAACGCGAAAAAGCTGTTCTCAACGTGCAATTGGAGGATCAGGTGGAGTGGCTCACCTCCTTATCAAAGGTTGGGCAGAGCGTGACATCCACCCTGGAGTTGGGAGAAGTCTTGATCCGCATCGTTGAGGCCGGTGTTTCACTGACGCGGGCTGAAGAAGGCTTCCTGGCACTTTTGGATAAGGTGAGTGGATTGCTCTACCTGCGCGCGGTTAAGAATATGGATGAGGATTCGATCAAAACCCTGCGGATTCCCATCTCGGATTCCTTAGTCGGTCAGGTCATGAAATCCAAGCGACCTCTGCGTGCTACACAGCCCAGCTTGAAAGCCCCACTTAAGGTATCCACAGGTTACCTGGTGCATAGTCTGTTACACGTCCCGATCCTTTCCAAAGGCGTCCCGCTCGGCGTGCTCTCAGTTACGAATCGAAAGAACGATACTGCCTTCAAAGAAAAGGATGAGGAAGTTCTCAGCTCGCTGGCTGATTACGCCGCAGTGGCGTTGGAAAATGCTGATCTATACGATAAGGCACGCCAGGAGATCACTGAGCGGCAGAGGGTCGAAGATGCCTTGCGCGAAAGTGAAGAACGGTATGCCCTCGCTGTACGTGCCGCCAACGATGGGCTTTGGGATTGGAACTTGAAGAAGAACCAAATCTATTACTCCCCACGCTGGAAGCACATGCTAGGTTTTTCCGACCAGGAAATTAGTGACAATCCCAATGAATGGCTTAACCGGGTGCACCCGGATGATCTCCAGCAATTGAAAACCAATATTTCGGCCCATATTAAAGGTTTGTCGGCCCATTTTGAATGTGAGTATCGCATGAAGCATTCCAATGGCACTTATCGCTGGATGCTCAGCCGCGGTATGGCGGTGATAGGGTCGGATAAGGCTGCCCAACGCCTGGCTGGCTCCCAGACCGATATCACGCTGCGCAAACAGGCCGAGATTAAGCTACTCCATGATGCATTCCATGATTCCCTCACCGAGTTACCCAACCGGACACTCTTCATCGACCGCCTAAAACACGTCATCGAGCGCAGCAAGCGCGATTATAGTCGCCTGTACGCGGTCCTGTTCCTGGATCTGGATCGTTTCAAAGATGTGAATGACAGCCTGGGGCATTTAATCGGCGATCAATTGCTGGTCGCCACAGCGCACTTACTGCAATCCATCCTGCGCCCCATGGATACAGTCGCTCGTTTGGGTGGAGACGAATTCGTGGTCCTGCTGGAGGATATCAGAGATGTCAGTGATGTCACCCGCGTTGCGGACCGCATCCAGAAGCGGCTGATGCTCGCTGCTTTGCTGCCGAACCACAAGATATTCATGTCTGCCAGCATGGGAATTGTCTTCAGCGCCACCGGTTATGATCGGCCGGAGGACGTCTTGCGAGATGCTGATACCGCCATGTACCGGGCAAAGGAGAATGGTCGTGCCCGTTTCGAGATATTTGATAGCGCCATGCGCGACCAGATCATGCACCGCCTGGAGCTCGAGTCAACACTACGGCAGGCGATAGAGAAAGAAGCCCTGGATGTATATTATCAGCCTGTTGTAAATGTAAAATCAGGTCGCATAGCCTGGTTTGAAGCCCTTGTACGCTGGAAGCATATTACACGTGGGTTATTAGTCCCTGGCGAATTTCTACCGCTGGCAGATGAAACCGGCCTCATCATCCAGGTGGACCGCCTGATGCTGCGCAAATCCGTAGCTCAGCTGGTGAAGTGGCAAAATGAATTTCCCGAAGATCCGCCTCTGGGTGTCAGTGTGAATATTTCCGGAAAACACATCACCCAGCCCGATTTCGTTGAATATATCGTTAATGTCCTGGACCAAACTGGGTTGAATCCAGCCAGTTTGAATTTAGAGATCACCGAAAATGCCGTCATGGGTAATTACGAGATCATCCTGGAAGTATTGGATAAGCTTAAGGAGCATGGTATCCAGGTACAAATTGACGATTTCGGAGTCGGTTATTCTTCGTTAAATTATTTATCACATTATTCTATTAAAGCCTTGAAAATTGACCGCTCATTCATCAGCAAAATTCCAAATGACCCCGATTACCTGAAGATTGTCCAGGCAATCATTAAGTTGACCCATGGATTGGGTTTGACCGTAGTCGCTGAGGGCGTGGAGACTAAAGAGCAGCTGGCACAGCTCAATCTGCTCGATTGTGAATTTATCCAGGGCAGATTAATTTCTATGCCTGCGGACGACCACATGATCTCCAACTTGCTAAAAAAGGAACGCCGGTCTCCTCGTCCCGAATAGGATAACCCGGAGCTATTTATCTCTGTTCAAAGATGCATCGAAGGACACAGCATAGATCATGTGTCCTTCGTGGTTTTAATGGTGATATACTGAAAGCCCATGATTGAATTTAAAGATGTAACCTTTTCCTACCCTGGTTCGAATCGACCGGCCTTGCGAGGGGTAAACCTGCAGGTTAATGCGGGAGGATTATGCCTGGTGATGGGACCATCCGGAGCCGGTAAATCCACCTTATTACGGTGTATCAATGGCCTGGTTCCACATTTTAGCGGGGGGAGCTTACACGGACGCATCAGGGTAAATGGTCTCGACCCGGTAAAACTTTCTCCGCGTGAGATGAGCCAGACGGTTGGTTTTGTATTCCAGGACCCTGAAGCTCAGTTTGTAGTCGACCGTGTGGAGGATGAGATTGCATTCTCATTAGAAAATGCCGCCATACCCAGGGCTGATATGGATACTCGCATAGAGGAAATCCTAAAACTTCTCGAGCTGACTGGCTTGCGAAACCGCAGGCTGGTTACCCTTTCGGGTGGCGAATGCCAACGCGTAGCCATTGCAGCTGCCCTTGTTTTGCAGCCACAGGTCCTGGTATTGGATGAGCCAACCTCTCAGCTCGATCCGCATGGGGCCGAAGAAGTTTTGCAAACCTTGATGCAGCTAAACAGGGAACTGGGATTGACGGTCGTATTGGCTGAGCATCGTCTGGAACGTGTGCTGCCTTATGCCAATCAAGTCATCTACCTGGCTGATGAATTTCCAGGTGGGCTGGCTGGAGAGCCGCGCCAGGTATTGGCCAGGGTCCCGCTCAATCCACCAATGGTTGTTCTGGGTAAAGCCCTCGGATGGGAGCCTCTGCCACTTACCATTGAAGAAGCGCAGGGGTGTGTGCGTCGGTCAGGCATGCACGTAAATGCGTCACGCCCTGAAACATATGCAGCTCGGTCAGGCAACGACGGAAAAGAAAGACCGGCCTTCATTCAGGCGCAGGATGTGCAGGTCAGCTTTGGGAATATCCAGGCATTGCGTGGGGTGAACCTGAACTTACATCAGGCCGAAATCACGGTGCTGATGGGCCCAAACGGGGCCGGGAAGACCACCCTAATGCGCTCCCTGATCGGTCTGGTAGCACTGCAAGGGGGAAATATCCGGGTAGCCGGGAATACCATTGCGGGTCGATCGGTGGCAGAAATTTGCCAGCAGGTGGGTTACCTGCCCCAAGACCCCAATGCCCTCTTGTTTGCTGATACAGTGATGGAAGAATTGCTGATTACACTCCGCAATCATCACCTCGACCCTGCCAGCACCAATACCAATCCTGTTTCATTGCTGGAGCGTTTGGGCCTGGCAGAGAAAGCCGAATGCTATCCACGCGACCTGAGCATGGGTGAGCGCCAGCGCGTGGCCATGGGGTCAGTCATGGTAACATATCCCGGTGCCCTGTTGCTGGACGAACCTACCCGCGGTTTGGATTATGAAGCTAAAAAAATCCTGCTTGATATACTCAATAAATGGCGAGATGAGGGCATGGCTATCCTTCTGGTCACCCACGATGTGGAGCTGGCAGCCCAGATAGCGGATCGGGTTGTGCTTTTGGAGGATGGGTTGGTCATCGCAGATGGCTACCCAAACGAAGTGCTAACCAGCACAGCCACATTCGAACCCCAGGTGGCAAAGATATTCCCTGGCACAGGCTGGATATCAGTCAAGGATGTCATTGGAGGCTTGCATACCGGCTAATATTGAGGTCAAGGCCCGCGTGCGCGATTTTGAAAGCCTGCAACGGGCTGCCACGCGGCTTAGTGACACACCCTGCCAAACCATCCCTCAGCAGGACACGTTTTTTAATTGTCCGCACGGGCGGTTAAAGATCAGAGAATTGAGTCCGCAGCATGGGCAATTGGTATATTACCAGCGGCAAGATATCCTTGGTCCTAAGCATTCGGAGTACCGGATTTTTGAAACCGATGATCCAGCCGGCCTGAAATCGATCCTTGGGGATGCCTTTGGGGTGCGAGGTGTGGTCACCAAGACCAGGTATTTGTACAAAACTGGACAGACCCGTATTCACCTGGATGAAGTAGAGGGGTTAGGAACGTTCATTGAGCTGGAAGTCGTCCTGCAGCCAGGCCAGACAGATGCTGAAGGGCAGGCAATCGCGCAAGGCTTGATGCATGAATTGGGGATCGAGGCAGCTGATCTCATTGATTCTGCCTACATGGACCTGGTAGAACGATGAGGCGCGCCCAATGCATTGTTCACCGCGGCAGGTATATACTCTTGGCCAGGCACCGCATGAATGGTGAGGAATGGTGGTGCTTGCCTGGAGGCGGGGTGGAACCTCAGGAAACAGCTGCACAGGCTGCTCTGCGTGAACTGCGTGAAGAATGTTGTATTGCTGGTGAAATTATGCGCCAGACATCCGCGTATACAGATGATCAGGGTGTTGAAACGGTCACCTTTCTGGTCGAGATTGGCAACCAGGAGCCACATCTTGGAGTCGACCCCGAATTTGCGAAAGGTGATCAAATCTTGAGGGATATATGTTGGCTGACTCTATCTGAAATATCGGAACGTGATCGTGCTTACCTTTGGGCAGCCGGATTATTGTGCCTCTCTGCTTTTCTTGATGAAGTATCCAGCTGGGGTGATGCGCTTAGTTACCCTACTGATAAAACGAAAGTATAATAAAACTATGTTCAATCGTTACCATCCTCCCTGTTGATCTTTAGCTTTCCATACCCATGCACGCTCCCCACCACCTCCTTCCCTCCCCACAACCACCACAAAAATCCAACGGAGAGAAAGAGGTTGAAATGGCTGAACAAGCGCGCACAAATAAATCCATCATTTTATCCCGCCTCATGCGTGGGATAACTTCATTAACTTTCCTGTTTATGCTAATCGAGTTCTTCGATGAGCTAAATTATGGCGTAGGGAACGCGGCATTACCTGCCATCCGCACGGACCTGGGATTTTCGTATGTTCAGGTGGGTTTACTGCTGGGGTTGCCGGGAATCCTGAACACATTCATAGAACCGGTGGTGTTGCTGCTTGGGGATACCCGCTACCGCAAGCATATCATGTTGGGTGGAGGGCTGGCGATCATTCTTTCACTGGTGCTCATCGCTGGCACGCATTCTTTTCTCCTGGTCTTGCTGGGGATGGTGATCGGTTTTCCAGCCAGCGGTGCTTTCGTGTCTCTTTCCCAGGCTACTTTGATGGATCTTAACCGCGGAAGAGAGCCGCAGATGATGGCCCGCTGGACGCTTGCCGGTTCCATCGCCAATCTCATTGGGCCATTACTTTTGGCCGGAGGCCTTGCCCTGGGCTTCGGCTGGCGTTGGGCATATTTTGGCATGGCAGGAATATGTTTACTGCTGGTATGCTTCACCTGGTTAAGGCAGATCCCATTGCACCCACGAAATCAGGACTTGACTCTATCCATAAACCCCCAAAAAAGTTTGTTGCACGGATTTTGGCAGGCTCTGCGTAACCCCCAGTTGTTACGCTGGATGATATTGCTCCCTTTATCCGATTTCTTATTGGATGTGCTTACTGGCTACCTGCCGTTGTATTTTACCGATGTGACCGGTATGTCGGTCACCAAAGCCAGTCTGATGATGAGCGTCTTGATGCTGGCAGGTCTGATATCCAATGTCGTGCTCATCCCGATTCTCGAGCGGTATCCTGGCAGGAAATTAGTACGCATCTCAGCCGGATTGGCAGGTCTATTATATGCTGCCTGGTTGCTTGCTCCTTGGTTATGGGCGAAGATCGGATTGATCATCCTGATCAAGCTGGTCACATTGGGTTGGTACGAGGTGCTCGAAGGCGAAGCTTTTGCGACGATTCCAGGTCGATCAGGCACGGTGATGGCGATCAACTCAATCATCGGCGCCCCAGCTGGAGGGATCGCCTTCGTGATCGGCTGGGTAGCCGCCCAGGCAGGGTTACCGGCTGCCATGTGGATCCTGTTGTTGGGTCCGATCAGCCTGGTGCTTTTCGTTCCCCGCCACCGTCCAACCACACAAACATCCTGAAGCCGGCTGGATCGCCCAGATCGATAGAATGAGGCGGATTGTCATGCTGAATCATTACCAGTTGTCAGTATCCTTCAGCTTGTAAGAAGTGTAAAATCATTAGCATACTTTCCTGATCGCCATTCCATCCATGCTATTATTCTGTCTATTTTTCTACCTATGGAGGTGAATATGCAAGATATTACTGAAAACATCCTGGAATTAGTCCGTCTGACCTCAACTGATCTGCCACCTGACGTGGAAGAAGCGATTCGTCAGGCAGCCGGGCAGGAAGAGCCGGGTTCGGCGGCGCGCGGTGCCTTGGAGACTATACTAAAGAATATAGAGGTTTCACGCCAGAATTCGACCCCCATCTGCCAGGATACCGGTACCCCCATTTTCTACGTCTACTATCCCTCGGGCTGGAGCACCAGGGAATTACGAGGGCAGATCGAAGTTGCTGTCGCCCTGGCTACCAAGAAAGCCTACCTGCGGCCTAACTCGGTTGATTCACTCACCGGTAAAAACAGTGGCAATAACCTGGGAGGCAAGCATTTCCCCAGCCTCCATTTTGAGGAAGTGGAAGGCGATACCCTCACCATTGAGCTGCTGCTCAAAGGCGGCGGCTGTGAAAATGTGGGTGCCCAATATTCCTTGCCCAATGATGCCTTGAGCGCAGGGCGCGACCTGGCCGGGGTGCGAAAAGTGGTGCTGGATGCTGTCTACCAGGCCCAGGGGCAGGGTTGTGCGCCCGGTATTCTGGGTGTTGCCATCGGCGGTGATCGCGGCTCGAGTTACTACGCCTCGAAAGAAACATTATATCGAAAGTTGGGAGATGCCAATCCCGACCCTCAGCTTGACACCCTGGAAAAGACCCTGGTCGATGAAGCCAACCAGCTCGGTATTGGTCCGATGGGTTTCGGCGGCAAGACGACCTTGTTGGGAGCCAAAATAACCCATCTTAACCGTTTACCTGCCAGCTACTTCGTCAGTGTGAGCTATATGTGCTGGGCATACCGCCGGCGCAAAATGACGATCACCAGTGACCTTGTAAAATACGCGTAAACGGAGGATAAAGATGCGCACTCTCAATATGCCCCTCAATGATGAAACCATCCGCAGCCTGAAGGTCGGTGACCCGGTCTTGCTCAAGGGTGTGATGATCACCGGGCGTGATGCTGCTCATAAATGGATGATGGATACATTCATCAAAAAATCACGCCAGCCTCAGGGTGATGATCTCGAAGTCTATGCCGCTATAAAACCTCTATTGGCAGGTGGCGTGATTTATCATTGTGGCCCGGTGGTCGCCGGACTCGACACCAAGGATTACAGGTTCGTGGCTGCTGGCCCTACCACCAGCATCCGCGAAGAACCTTATCAGGGCATGGTGATGAAACACTTCCAAGTCATGGGTGTGATTGGCAAAGGCGGCATGGGTCCCAAGACTCTCGCAGCCTGTGCCGAAGTGCCAGGCGTCTACCTGCACGCCATCGGTGGGGCTGCCTCACTCATTGCCCAAACCGTTACGCGTGTCCTCGGTGTTTACAAGCTTGATTTCGGGGTACCCGAGGCGATGTGGGTGATTGAGGTCAACGACTTCCCCGCCGTGGTCACCATGGACGCCCATAACGGGAGTTTGCATGCCACTGTCGAAGCCCACTCAAAAGCCGTGCTGCAAGAACTGCTTGCGAAAGCCTGATTTCTCATAGAGAATGCATTGAGGCGACGGAAAAGTCGCCTCTTTGTTTTTATATCATCAACCGTACTTATGAATTTAGCTGAATTCTTGCTGGTTTACCCCCTGACCTTCTGCATCATCTCAGCCAGGCGCTCACGGTCGGTGATTTCAAATTCTGTCCGCGTAATTTTGATCATCTCCTGATCAGCAAATCGTTGCAGCAGGCGACAAACCATCTCACGCGTCGAGCCAATCCGCGCCGCCATATTATCTAATGTGAGTGAACGCAATATCGGCCCTGAAGGTGCCTGGCCGGGAAATTCGATCAACAATTTCGCCAGCCTGCCTGCCACCGGCTGAAATGCTAGCTCCTCGACAATCTCGCTTGCCCGCAGCATGCGTGAGACCATCAAGCGCGATAATTCCCATGCGATCTGCCCATTCTCCAGGATAATGGGCAGCATTTGCTCCCGTGACCACAACAGCACAGTACTTTGCTGATCAACTTTCAACGCCACCGGCATGGGTAGTTCTGGATGAAAGAATGAGACTCCCCAAAACACGTCGCCAGCGATGAACGAGGTAGCGACCAGGCTGCGCCCCTCCAGGGATTCTTTAACTGCGATAACAGTTCCTTTGGAAAGGAAAAAGAGATAAGGCCAGATATCTCCAGCATGGGTAAGGTATTGATCTTTTTGATAATGGCGAACCAGTGCCCATTCTAATAGTTTATCCTGCTCTTCTATATTTAAGCATGCAAATACCGGGTTCTGCTTTACTAAACCTTTCACCTCCATGGTATCACCTCACAAAAGTATTATACCTGCAGGGCATGTAACTTCACCCTCAAGTAAATTGCGTTAAGGCAAAGACATAAAAACCGCTTTGTGTTACATTTCACATATAGTTGCTGCAACCGGGAAAATAATGAAATATAGCTTAATCTTCATATCTATTGTGCTGTTAATCCTTCTCACAGGCTGCCAGGAAGCGACCCAAGTTTGCCCACTCCCCACGGGAACTCCTCAGTTCCTGAGTGCCTCCCCTATTGAGCTGCCAACGGCCACACCTGCCTTGGGAAAATACCAGGTGTCGATCGGTAATAATAATTTACAGGTGGATAAAGTGGTTGAAGGTGCGTTGTGCAATGATACCTGGCGTGGCACGGTCTATGTCGCCTGTGACGTCCGGGTCTATCCATGGACCGAGGAACCCACCTTCCTGAAAGATTGCCAGCTGAATATCGAGCCGCAGACCGTTGTGTACGTAGCTTACCATAACAATACTGCTTACTACAACGGCTGTTCCTGTCATACAGGGATTACACCTGAACCCTGATCATCGTAATAAAAGGAGAATGAGCATGAAACGAGAAAATTTGTTGGGAGGTAGCCTGTCCATCATCGCAGCCCTGATGGGTATCATTGGGCATATGCTGTTATTTCAAAAATGGTACCAAATCGGAATGCACACCCCCTCCGCTGAACCTGGCTGTGAGATCCTTCTGAAATACATCCATCCGCTCATGGCGGATTTCGGCATCTTCGGGGGGGTAATATTTGCCATCAGCGCCTACGGATACTTTACCAGGAAAAATTGGGCCTTCTTCCTGTCGGTGATCGCCTTCGTCCTGGTTTTGTTAGGCAGCTGGTTCGTCAATGTACCCTACATGGCAGCTGGTCTGCCACCGGTTTATTTTCCACTTTTCTGGCCTTATGTGGTCCTCTATTTCCTGTTCATGCTCCTGGTAGGGAAATTATCCTGGAGCCGTACACTGCTTGGATTGTTTACTGGCATAGCTTATATATTCTGCTGGATGAATGGTGTATCCAGCACAAGCCGCATCATCACCATCGGGGCACCGATCTTTATCCTGGTTCAGCGTCTGCATTGGCTGGCGATGATCGGTTGGGCGGTGGTCACCGTGGGCATCCTGATCAAGCCCAAGGAATGGATGCCTGTGGTTGGTTTGGTCTCTGCTCTCACCGAGCTGGTGGTAGGCATCCCACTCACCGTCGCCACGGCGCAACAATTGGGTCGCTTCTCACTTTTTGCTTTGGCCCCCATCTCTTGCCTGATCCTGCTGGTGTTGCTGGTTTGGCCTGGGCTCTGGCAAAGGCTCACTCAGCCTCAACAGGTAGTACCTACAGTCGCTCCGGCAGTATTATCAGGATGAGCTAATACTTTTAAAACGTAAAACCTGCTGACCCAATTCCTGATAAGACGAAACTTGTCATGAATGGGTCAGCAGGAGGGTTAAACTCGACTATTAGTTAATTAATAGTACTGTGCTGCGGTCCTGGTTTCTAATCTTACACTACCAGGGTCAAATCGCCCATTGTCTAGATAAAAATCTGCGCTACTCTCTAACCCTTGCTCTCAGAGGGTTGTAACTCTGACAGGGCAATCTCCTGAGAGAGTATGTCCACAACCGATTGCCCTAGAAGCTTTATTCCCAATAAAATCAAGCCTGTTCCTAAGATGAGCAGCGGGATTTTGAGCACGTAAGTCCAGTTTGTCTGCAGGAATGTGTGCGAGGGTCCAGCCCAGAAGAATATCGTCGAGGTAGTGATGCCAGTGACGATGGCTGCCAGACCCATCCCAGTCCTGGTTTCGTTTTTACCTCCTGGGGCTGTAAAATCTATCTTTTTCCAAACCCCCGGCAGCCTGACTAGCAGGAATATCACCAGGGTCAATATATTTATATAGAATTTCACGTTGGCTGGGGCAGCTTTTCCACGCAGAGCCATTGAAGTGAAATATTGCACTCCGGCGAAAATGCTTCCCACCAGCAATATGATGAGGATATTTCGATATATGCTTGGGCCTCCGCGCACGAGCCTAATTGTTGCCCAGATTCCCGCCAGGCCAATTAATACTGTGATGACCACCAGAGCTTGATACACCCATCGATAGTCCATCAGTTCTTTGAACGCCATCCTGAACCCCACGTTGCTGGAGAAGGCCACACAGGTCGTTCCGATACCGCCGAGCAGATTCATGGCGGCGGTCATGCCTAAAAAAACAATCGCCCCAATGCGGATGATTTTTCCGGTTTTGTTCACTCTGATCCTCTCCTCTTTGTGCAAAGATTACTAATATTTTCTGTTTTCAATCATTAACAAGCTGCGGGACTGTCACACTGTCCGACAATCCCCAGGGGTTATTTAGGAAATGACATCGATCACAACTGGCCTCGAGCACCACATTATGAGAGGTAAAGGAAAATTTATCTGTGCTTGTTTCAGCTGTCCCGGATGTGAAGGTGGTCCAAATACCATCATCATTAGGTTCCACCTCCATTCCACTCCCATCATGGCAGGCGACGCAAGCTACAGCCTGATGATCGGCATCGTGTCCCGCGATCGGTGCCGTGGGCTCAGCATGACAGCCAGCTGGATCGCATGAGGTCTTCGTATCGTGAGCAGAGTGGCATTTTGTGCACTCATAACCCGCGTGTGCACCGCTTAATTGAATTACGCCATGGGCGGGGATGCCGGTGGTATCATGACATTTCAAACACAATTCTGTTGCTGAAGCGACAGCTGCATATTCTCCCAATGGCGCGATTTCCAGCCAGGCAAACTCTGGCAGAATGTTGTCCTTTTTATCGACTTTATGGCAGATATTACATGGAATGTCGGTCCAATCAGCTTCGGAGATGGTTGGCGGTGGAGCTTCCAATTCAAATTTACATGCGAAACAGCTTTCGGGCAAATCTTCCAAGGCGGGCATCCAATTGATGGGGGCATGGCAACGGGCACAGGTATTGTTCTGCCCGTTTGCATCCAGCACGAAAGAATTAGCGTGCTCACTTGACCGCCACGCCGCTTCAATTGCAGCCGGGTCTGGAGTGGATACCTGGGGTGTATCTGTCGGTGTGCTCTGGTTGCCCTGAGGCTCTGTTTGTGAAGGCTGCGATGTGTCCACTTCCAGAGTTTCAACAACTGGAGGCAACGTTTCATCCGCCACTCGGCAGCCTGCTATACCAGCTCCAAAAAGTATCAATATGCTGAAAATGACGAAATTTTTACGCAACAATGTGATCTTATCGCTCATAATTATAATATCAGGGTGGAGCAAGATAGACTTACCCCACCCCTTTAGAAATGTCCTTGAATATTATCCTGCCGTTTAGCTTATCTACTATAATCGGCAGGTGTTGAATACCTGGTCCCTTTATTCGCCTTACCCACCTCCTGCGGTGACGGTCGGAGTAGCTGTCGGCTCAGGAATTTCCCCGGTTTCGGTATAGACAGTTAAGTCCCAGGGATTCTCTGAAAAATGGCACCGATCGCACAACACCTCGTATTGGATGCTGTGAGAGACGATCGCCGCGGTTGTCGGACCAGCTCTTCCCTGGGTAGTCAGCAGGGTCGTCCAGATGCCACCCGCCTCTTCGGCAGGGTTCGGACCGACCTCGGCAGCAGAAGCATCATGGCAGGCCATGCAGCTTACCTTATCAGCCATTAGAGAATACTTTCCATTGGCATGCGCGGTTGAATCAATTGTATGGCAATCCTGGCATTGCTTCGGTTGCTGTGTATGGGGGTCGTGACAATCGGTACAATAGGTTGGTGGCTTTTCCGCTTCGATGAAGCCTGCGTAACTAAGGTGGGCTGGCCCTCCCAGGTCGATCTTGTGACTGACGGCTGACCTGACTGGGTTTCCAGTGCCTACAGTGGTAACATGGCACTTTTCACACAGCTCAGTGCTGGTATTGACTGCTTCATAGGTCATGCTGACTGGATTGAGCCAGGCGAAACTCGCCGTCGCCACTCCATTTTCCATCACGTGGCAGGTCTCGCACGGAATACCGATCCAGTCTGCTTCGGCAATGAATGGATTCCCCTCAGCGTGTCTCATCTCAGGATCGGTTGGGAATTTGCAGGAAAAGCAGGATGGCGGTGGGCCAATAAATGATGCTGGATCCCAGTTTTGGGGTGAATGGCAGCGTGAGCACCAGGTATTTGGACCTTTTCCCTCACCATAGGTGTTGCCCATCACGCTGGCCTCCCAAGCGGCAACTACTGCAGACTGGTCCGGCAGTGGTGTCGGCTCCGGGGTCGATGTCGCTGGTACAGGTGTCGGAGGCACCACAACCGTAACCTCGACGTATTCAACAATAGCCGTGGGGGTGGCTTCGACAGTTGCCGGGGCTTTAGTGCCGCAACTGCCTGTTACAAATGCTAAGAGAAATATAAAGAATATCGTCAGAAACTTTGGTTTAAATATCTGCATCTTCTCCTCCTTATTTAAATATTGGATTGCTTGTGTTGCGCTTCGTCGGCTAAAAATTCTTTCCTTGGATCAAAGACAGTCCA